>Ga0114999_10002585_pt1 | contig 23578 bp, 23 predicted proteins | sample ArcticOcean_MG_C_3_FD_89820 | JGI IMG/M metagenome (GOLD analysis project Ga0114999, IMG submission 89820) | Marine microbial communities from western Arctic Ocean - ArcticOcean_MG_CB8_126 | ecosystem: Environmental > Aquatic > Marine > Oceanic | place: Arctic Ocean: Canada Basin | collected...
GCCAAAGAACACCGATTTTACCCGCTGACCATTGCCCATGGTTAATCCTCGTAGTGCTTAAACCCGGGGTTAGGTCCTCCCGCTCGCCGCCAATCTATTTGACATAGTCAACTATATTGATTGATGATTACAACCGTTATGACTGCGCCCCTCCCGCAACGAGTCGAATCGCTGCGCGGCTTCAATCGCTTCTATACCAAGCGGATCGGAGTACTGCGCGAAGGCTTACTTGATAGCCCCTTCCCGCTTACCGATGCGCGGGTTATTTATGAGCTGGCCCACCGCGATGGTGCTACGGCGAGTGAGTTGTGTCGCCAATTGGTGATCGATGCCGGTTACCTGAGCCGAATTCTTCGACGCCTTCGCACCCAAAATCTCATCCTCCAACGGCAGTCGGAAGCCGACAGACGCCGCCGCTCGATCAGCCTCACCAATCGTGGTCAAGAAGCGTTCGCGGTCCTCGATAAGCGCTCGCGCGAGGAAAACGCCTTGTTGCTTCAGGGTCTTGGCGATGCAGATCAGCGCAAGCTGCTTACCGCGATGGAAACGATCGAAGTGCTTTTGGCCGGTGGTTCTGCCCGCACGCCTGCTTGCTATGTATTGCGGACCCACGAGCCCGGCGACATGGGGTGGATCATCCAACGCCACGGTGCGTTATATGCCAAGGAATATGGTTGGGATCAGACATTCGAGTCGTTAGTGGCCCGGGTTACAGCGGATTTCATCGATAACTTCAAACCTGCCCGCGAGCGCTGCTGGATCGCCGAGATCGACGGCGACATCGTTGGCTCGATCCTGGTCGTCGAAAAGAACAAAACTATCGCCAAACTACGACTGATGATTGTGGATCCAGATGCCCGAGGAATGGGTATTGGGCGACGCCTGGTCGACGAAGCGATCCGTTTCGCCACGCGTCGTGGCTATCACCGCATGACGCTGTGGACCATGAACGTGCTCCACCCGGCGCGGCATATCTACAGCACGTCGGGCTTCAAACTCGTCGCTGAGAATTCAGTCCACAGCTTCGGCCGTGACCTCATCAGCGAGACTTGGGAGCTCAATCTACAAGCGCGCAAAATGCAATGAATATAGTTGGGGTCGGCACGACATCTTGCAATTGCGCTTCGCCTCATATCGTCTTGGTGATCGTTGCCGCGGCGACCACCTGCATTCTCGTCGGCACGAGCGCGGTCGCGACCGCTTTGTGATGTACCAAACAGACGCGATCACTCAGCCTTGCCGTCGATCTCGCGGTCACTAGCTGGCAATACGAAGGATAAATCGCTCTTCGCTCTATCACAGGTAAACGATACGTGTTATGTGGCCGATAGTCTCCCGCGAATAAGAGATTGTTGGAAATGGGTGCCTTCAAAGAAGCACACGGCGGTGCGTTGGTTGATCTGCACCTCGGCCAAGCCGAGGCCGAAAAAGAAAAACTTAACGCCCGCGACTACAAGTCATGGGACCTGACCGACCGTCAACTGTGCGACGTCGAAATGTTGCTAAATGGTGCATTCTCGCCACTTGACGGCTTTCTGTCTCGACAAGACTACGACAGCGTCGTGACCGACATGCGATTGTCATCGGGTTTGATTTGGCCGATGCCAATCATGCTCGATGTATCGCCCGAGTTTGCCGATCAAGCGGCCGTGGGGGACAACATTGCCCTCCGCGATCATGAAGGCGTCCTGGTCGCGACTATGAAGATAGAGGAGGCTTGGGAGCCCGATAAATCGCGCGAAGCGGCCGGCGTGTTCGGCACCGAAGACACTGCACATCCGGGTGTCGACTTTCTAATCAACCGTGCCCATGTGGTTTACCTTGGCGGAATATTGCGGGGTAATTCGCCGCCCACCCATTATGACTTCAGGCGGTTGCGCGATTCTCCAAAAGAACTGCGCGGCCGTTTCAAAAAGCTAGGCTGGCGCAAGGTGGTTGCTTTTCAAACCCGCGATCCAATGCACCGCGCCCATCACGAGCTAACCATCCGCGCCGCTCGCGAACGAGAAGCAAACTTGTTAATCCATCCGGTGGTCGGCCATACCAAACCCGGCGATGTCGATCACTACACGCGGGTTCGTTGCTATAAGAAAATCTTGCGTCACTACCCCGAGCAGACGACAGCTTTGAGCCTGCTCAACCTGGCGACGCGCATGGGCGGTCCCCGCGAAGCCGTATGGCAAGGCATTATCCGCAAGAATTTTGGCTGCACGCATTTCATGGTCGGACGCGACCACGCGGGACCGGGCATCCGGCCCGACGGCGAATCCTTCTACGGGCCCTACGATGCGCAAGAGTTGTTTAGCGAGCATGAAAAGGAACTCGACATCTCGATGGTGCCGTTTCAGGAGATGGTCTACGTCGAAGATCGTGCGCAGTATTTGCCGATCAATGAGACCACGAAGGAGATGAAGATCCAGAGCATCTCTGGCACCGAGTTCCGCCGCAGGCTGCAGGAGGGATTAGAAATTCCCGATTGGTTCTCGTTTCCCAGTGTGATCGAAGAACTTCGCAAGATGTATCCGCCCCGTCATAAGCAGGGCGTAACGGTTTTCTTTACCGGCCTCTCGGGCGCCGGGAAGTCAACCATCGCAAACGCCTTGCTAGTCAAGCTTATGGAGAACAGCGACCGCCGGATCACTCTTCTTGATGGGGATCTCGTTCGCAAGAACCTCTCTAGCGAACTGGGCTTTTCCAAAGAACATCGCGATATCAATATTCTCCGCATCGGCTACGTCGCCGCGGAGATCACCAAGAATGGCGGTATTGCGATTTGCGCTCCGATCGCCCCTTACACCGCAACCCGCCGCGAAGTACGCTCGACAATCGAAGCTGTCGGCGGTTTCGTCGAGATTCATGTGGCTACATCGCTAGAGGTATGCGAGCAACGCGACCCTAAGGGTCTCTACGCGAAAGTGCGCGCAGGTATCATCAAAGGCGTAACCGGCATCGATGATCCCTACGAAGTGCCTGAGAATCCGGAGATGGTGATTGATACCGAAGCGCTCCCCGCCGAGCTCGCGGCGCATCGTGTGCTGGTCAAATTGGAGAGCATGGGCTTTATCCGCTAGCGCGTTGAGTCTCGATCGATTACTGCAGGCGATCAAGGGTTGCCATGACGGGAAGACACTCCTCAAAGCGGGTCAAGGGTTTGCGGCCCGCCTCAATCGCCTCGAAGAACTCTCGGCATTGCTTTTCGAAGCGCCCCACCGACTGCTCTTGGGCAAGGACATTGCCGTCGTGATCGTAAAGCGCGCCATCTTTTGAGAGCGCGTTTAGCGTGGTTTCCTCACCGATAAAGCGCATGTCGTAGTGGATGGATCCATGATTGTTGAAGGACACCGCGCCCGTAACGAGACAGCCGCTCCGCGACCGCATACCAATGGTGAGATCCATCGGCACCCCCAGCTCCAGGTGATTCGGACCGACTTGCCCCCAAACTTCCATATCGGGTTCGCGAAAGAGTGCATAGATCGTATCGACATAATGACACGCATGATGCCAAAGAAGGCTGTCCGTCCAGGTTCGTGGCTCGCCGAACCGGTTGGTGTATTTTCTCCGGAAGAAATAGATCTCGAAGACGATGTGATGAAGGTGTAACTCGCCCGCCGTAACTCTCCGCCGCACTTCGCTGTACACGGTAGAGAAGCGCTGGGTGTGGGCCACCATGCAAGTGAGCCCAGTCTTTGCCTCAAGCATTGCGAGGTTTTGCGCGTCGGCGATATTGAGTGCCACGGGAATTTCGAGCAGGACGTGTTTACCCATAGCGAGTGCGGTTTCCGCTTGGGCGGCGTGGATCTGACTCGGCGAGCCAATGATTGCGGCCTCAATACCCGGTTGACCGAGCGCATCATCGCGATCGAGAGAATGATACGGAATGCCCCACTGGCTCGCAAAGGCAGCCGTTTTCTCGGCGAGACCGCCAGCCAGCGATACCACCTCGACGTTACCAATCTCGCTTATGGCCTCCATATAAGTTTGGCCCTGAGCTCCCTCACCTACCAAACAAAATTTCATCTCTGCCGTGCATTATTGAGGAAGACGCTCGTGGACAATTGTATCAGAATTTTGGAACCCACCGATCAGGTTGGGCACGGCCATGACCGCAGCGCCCTGGTTCGTAGCGTGACCACTGTGATAGGAATTTCCTACGGGCCGGGCCCAATTCACGGAAATCGGAGCGACGAATGAGCGAGAAGACAAACTCTCCTCCGCGCCTGAGCAGGTCGCGCTCCTGACCGATGGACGCTTTTCCGGCGCGACCCGCGGGATGTGCATCGGCTATGCCATCCCCGAAGCCGCGATAGGCGGGTCCCTCGGTTTGGTCGAGAACGGCGATATCGTTCGCATAGACGCCGTGGCCAAAACGATCGACGTCAAGTTGACCGACACCGAGTTCGCCGTGCAACGGGCTCGCTGGCAAGCGCCCCATCGAGGTCTCCTCGCGGGCGCATTGCAAAAATATGCGGCCACGGTAGCACCGGCGAATTTAGGTGTGATAACCCACGCCGGACAAGTCGAGTGGACCCGAGGAGAATGATTATGGACGGAAAACCTTCGCTTGGATTCATCGGTCTCGGCGTCATGGGCACGCCGATGACCGGCAGATTTCTCGATGCCGGTTATACGGTCTCTGTCTGGAACCGTTCTCCGGAAAAGACAGCCACACTGGTCGAACGAGGCGCAACCCGCGCAAGCTCACCTGCAGATATCGCACGGACTAGCGATATCGTCATGATGTGCGTGACCGATACGGCAGCCGTAGCGGAGGTCGCCCTAAATGACAGCGGGTTATGTAAGGGTTCGGATGGCGCTACGGTGATCGTCGACTTCTCAAGCATCGACCCAGTCGAGACTCGCCGCATCGCCTCGACAATCCGTGACACGTGCGGCGCCGCCTGGGTGGATGCCCCGGTGTCCGGTGGCGTTCCGGCCGCCGAGCAAGGTTCGCTGGTGGTGATGGCCGGCGGTGAGGATGAAGATATCGAGCGAATTCGCCCGGTGGTCGAACATGTGGCCCAACGCCTGACCCATATGGGACCTTCCGGTGCCGGCCAGATCACCAAGGTTTGCAATCAAATGATTGTCGGCTGCACTATAGCCACGGTAGCAGAGGCCTTGAAATTGGCTGCGGATAATGGAGTCGCGGCAACGAAGTTGCCGGAATGCCTCGCCGGCGGGTTTGCAGATTCGACGATTCTACAGAATCACGCGCGCCGAATGGCGGAGGGAAATCTGAGTCCGCGTGGACACGCGACGACGATGCTCAAGGATATGGATATCGCCTGTACGACCGCGCAACGTTCTAGAACTGTGGTGCCGATGACGGCGCTGACGACACAGCTTTATCGGCTCTTGGTCGCCCAGGAACACGGCACCCTCTATCAGGTTGGCTTGATGCGTCTTTACGCTGATGGGCCGCTTTAGGCGGCGTTGAACCTCTGCGGAGAACCAAGATGATAGCGATCCTCGATTCTGACAATCTTGCACCCGCTCCTATTGCGGCGGCGCTAACTTACTCTGTGCCAACCGGCGAACGCCCGATCGCTGAGACGCGGGTGACAGGAATGCCAACGGTCTATTCGAACGAAAACACGGCCGATCATAATGTGGCGATCCACGACATCCGCCCGATCGCTGACCAGCTTTCGCTCGATCGCCACGGATTCGTCCTTACGCAGCACGAAACGCGCGTAACCGACTTCTACGATGAGACCGAACTTCGAGAGATCTACTATCCGGAGATTGAGGACCTCCTTATGTCGCTCGCCGGCGCGGTGCGGCGCGTTCACACGTTTGATCATACGTTGCGGCACGGCGATGAGGCAGTCCAGGAAGCGAGGCGACTGCGTGAGCCGGTCAAGATGGTGCACAACGACTACACCGACTGGTCTGGACCGGAACGCGTTCGCGATCTCTTGCCGGACGAAGTTCCAAATTTACGGCAACAACGCTTCGCCATCATTCAAGTGTGGCGTCCGATCCAAGAAGTAATTCAGCAACAGCCCCTGGCGATTTGTGACGCACGAACGATCGCCTCGGGTGATTTGATAGCGGCCGAAAGGCGACACCCGAAGCGGATCGGCGAGACCTACCACATCGCGTTCAATCCGGATCATCGGTGGTTCTATGTTCCCGAAATGAAGCGAAATGAAGCACTGGTATTCAAGACGTATGAATCGGCCACGGACGGCCGCGCTCGTTTTACCGGGCACACGTCATTCGACGATCCCAATTCACCGATCGGCGCACGGCCACGCGAGAGTATTGAAGTGCGCGCGTTGGTCTTCTTTGAAGATTAGAGCTCGCACGCTCATGACTCGGGCAGGCGGCCGCTAAGCGCCAACGCGCTTGGCGTCCCACTCGGCAATCAATTTTCGTGCTGCATCGACTTCTTCCGTCGCCATCCCCTCGGCCAGGATGTCGAGCATCCATTTGGCCTCAGAATACCAGCGCGAATTTTCGGAAGACGCTCGCTGCTCCTCGCGGGCCGCCAAACTGAACCAAAAGAATGCTTGGACATGATCTTGAGGGACATCGTTGCCGCGGTGGTAGATCCAACCGACCTTTCGCATCGCTTCAGCAATGAGTCCCTGTTCCGCAGCCATGCGGTACCAGCGAATCGCCCCGACGGGATCCTTCGATACCCCACCCAGGCCTTCATCATGAATCAAACCGAGTTTGAGTTGTGCGAGAACCGAACCGCCCTCCGCCGCTTTGCGATACGAGATTACCGCCTCGGCATATTCTTTTTCGACCCCGTGGCCGAACTCGCTCATCACACCTAGATAATACTCGGCGTTTGAGTTTCCCTGCTCTGCAAGTGACCGATACACCTTGAGCGCAGCGGCGTAGTCACCTCTGCCATAAGCGTCGTCGCCTTTCCCGGTCGAGTGTTTTGGGCGAAGGGAGCAGGTGATTATAGTGTTGAGTTGTTTTTGCAGAGCCGCCAAACACTCACCGAGACGCTATGATGTTTTGGTTAGTTTTTCGCGGTCACGCGGCTAATCGGAGCTGCGCGGACAACCGAAACGCGTAAGGGGAAACGGGTCATGGGCGCACCGCCACGCAGGGAAATCCGGATCGAATCCGACATGATGGAACCGTTGAGCCACCACACCGATGCCGTGCTGTGTGGTGACTTTCTTTATTTATCGGGGGCCGCGCCGCTTGATACCGCGGCCCGCGTCATTGCGCCGGGCGATGTCGTCAAGCAATGCGAGGCGACCTGCCACAACATCGAGCTCATGTTGCAAGCCGCCGATATGACGTTTCAGGACATCGCCCATTTCAAGATTTTCATGGAGGATGTGTTTGACTGGCGGCAGATCGAACCCGTTTGCAGCGGCTATCTGGGTGAAATCCGCCCCTCCAGCACCCGCGTCGGCATCGGCCATCCGGCTGTGCCGGGAATGTTGATGGAGATCGAAGCGGTCGCCTACAAACCGCGTAACGGCGGCCCCGCCCGCCGTGAGATCCGGTGCGAGGAACTCTACAACCCGCTGGGCTACAATGTCGACGTCGTGGTGTGCGGCGACTTCGCATTTCTATCCGGCACCGGGCCGCTTGATCGCGCCGGCAATGCGGTCGGCTTTAGCGACCCCGTCAGACAATCACACAAGACGCTCGAGAACATGCAGATCATGCTCGATGCCGCCGGCATGGGCTTCGACGACGTTGCCAAGGTCGTTTACTTTCTCGAGAACGTGCACGACCTCAAGCGCGTGAACATCGCGCGCAAAGAGTTCTTCGGTGCCAATCGCCCGGTCAGCACGCTGGTTGGCGGGCGACGGTGCGTGGTGCCAGGGATGAGTCACGTTGTCGAGGCGATCGCCTACAAGCCTCTAAGCGGCGGCTCACCGCGCCGTGAGATTATCGTGCCTGATTTCCAGGAACCGCTGAGTCACTATTGCGACGGCGTGCAGTGTGGCGATTTCCTGTTCGTTTCCGGCCAGGGTCCGTTCGATGCCGCCTTCGTGCTCGACGGCACTACCATGACCGATCACGCGACCCGGGTGCACGACAACCTCGCTTTGATCATGAGCGAGGCGGGATTTGGCTTCGATGATGTCGCGAAAGTCACGTGCTACATGGATAATTGCGACGAACGCGAGGAATTGAACGGAGTTCGCGAAAAATATTTCGGCGCCAGCAAACCTGCCAGCACCCTGCTTGCCGTGAACCGTCTAGCCCTGCCTTACATGAAGGTCGAGATCGACGCGATCTGCTACCAGGCGGATGCCGCGACGTAGCGTGAATGACTATCGGGGAGGCCGGCGGGCTCGTCAGATGGCAGCGGTGAGATAATCGAACGCAGCCAGGGCGTGCGTGCGCAGGATGTGGTGGAACTCGTCAATGCTGACGCTTTCGTCGGCTGCACCCATACCTTTGGGTGAACAGCCGTAAACAAATGCGGGCACCCCCTTGGTGCGCCAGAACCGAGTGTCCGTACCACCCAGGCTTACGATGGGTTGGGGGGTGTGGCTCAGGTTTTCGGCTGCATTGCGTGCGAGGCGACCCACCATTTCGTGCTCGGGGTCGGACCAATTTGCCTCCGGCCCATCTTCCAACAGCTCCTCAAAAATAATGCCCTCATAGCGAGCAGCGATCTTAGCCACTTCAGTCATCACCGCGGCGCGACTGATGCCGACCGGCAGGCGAAAATCGACATCGAGCACACATTCGGCCGGCAGCATGTTGATTTTCACGCCGCCATTGATCACGCCTACATTAACCGAGACCCGGCGCACCACGGCGGCGGCACCGGCGCCGAGCGATTGATCGATAGCCTGTTGCACCTCCGGCCGGTCGAACGTGCGCCGCACCGCATCCGTCTCATTAGGCACCATCGCCTCGATCACTTCGAGATCGCGGATCAGCGCTGCGGCGATTTTGTTAGCGCTGGCGCTGGTGTGGGTTAGGCGCTGTGGCCGCCGGGAACGCCAATACGGAAGCGCACCCAGAGGATCTATTTCTCGCCGAAGCGCACGGTTTCAAGACCGCTGGGTTCGGTACTCAGCACGCAATCGCCGAGAACCTCATCAACGAAAGTCTCCGTCAACCAGTCGGCGCCCCAGCGTCCGCCGGTTTCCTCATCTGAGACCACGGTTAGAGTAACCCGCCCCGGCAAGTGCTCGCGCAAGCGGTAGAGGTAGGCATGGACGAAGATCAGGGGGTGATTTTTTTTTGAGGAGATCGCCAAGTTCCGTGCCGCCCGGCGCTGCTACGCCAAAATCATGAAGGAACGGTTCGGGGCCAAGGATCCGGCATCCATGCGCCTGCGCTTCCATTGCCAGACCGCGGCAGCCACGCTCACCAAGCCGCAATTCATGATTAACACCGTCCGCACCACACTGCAGGCCTTAGCCGCAGTACTCGGCGGCTGCCAATCGTTGCACACCAACGGCTACGACGAGGCGTTTGCGATTCCCACCGAGGAATCAATGAAGATGGCGCTGCGCACGCAGCAGATCATCTCCGACGAATCAAACATCGCCAACGTCATTGATCCGCTCGGCGGATCCTTCTACCTGGAGAGCCTTACCAACGATTATGAGCAGCGTATCTTTGCCATCCTCGACGAGATCGAAGAACGCGGCGGCACGATCAAGTCGATCGAGGAAGGCTGGTTCCAGCAGCATATCGCCGATTTCGCTTATGAAACCGCATTGTGCAAACAGTCGGGAGAGAAACCGGTGGTTGGCGTGAACAAATTCGTCGAAGCCGACGAGCGCAATAATATCGAACTTCATCCCTACGATTTTAGCACCGCCGACCGGCAGATTGCCCGCACCCGTCGGGTGCGGGCAGAGCGCGACGACGCGACGGTGAGCGCGTTGCTCGATCGGCTGATCGAGGATGCCAAGGACGAAACTCAAAACATTATGCCGACGACGGTTGAACTCGTTCGCGCGGGCGCGACCATGGGCGATATCGTCGAGAAACTACGCGGCTTATGGGGCACCTACCGCGAAAACCCGGTGTTCTAGCCGAGTACGCAACGAGGTCCCGGGCCGATCGCGAAATGAGGGACTGTGGCCGCCTTTGTGAACGCCATACCCACGGTGGTCGGGCGGCCGTTCTTTTAGCTGCTCATTCGTCAATTTTTGGATGCCTTGGCGCGAAGTTGGCTGAGTAAGCCGTCCAATCGACCGCCGTTCTGCTGGATTACCGCGGCAAACTCGGATCGTTGCGTAATCGCCATGCTTATGCCTTCGACCACGACGTCGAGTATCTTATAGCGGCCTGGCGTTCTTCGAACGCGCCAATCGACGCGCGTGGTTGGTTTTCCCTCCGAGAGAATTTCCGTGCTAACGACAGTATCGTGGCCACCGTCTTTTCTTGTGCCCACCACGCGGACCGTTTCGCCTTGGTAACGCCCGAGACGAGAGGCGTAAATTGCGACAACATAGTCTTCGAATAGGCTCTGATAAGTTTTTCGCTCGTCCCGCGTCGCACGGCGCCAGTATCGACCGAGCACGAATCTTCCGATCGCGGGGAGAGCGAGGCCTTCCTCGAACAGCGTACGAAACTTCAACAGGCGGCCTTGCTCGGAGAGTTCACGGTCATTCAGCGCATGTACAACTCTTTGCGCGAGCGACTCCACAAACGCTTTTGGCGTATCCGCGGGTTCTCCATGGGCGACGGCCGCCCCAAAGCCAACCAGCACAACGGCGACAGCAACACTGTATCTAAGCGTACGTAGCTTCATATTTTTTGGCGGATCGGGCGGTCGAACGACGGTCGGCAGCGTCAGCGGAGCTCTATTTGCTCTTTCGCTTCGGAAAGAATCGACACCCTGATTTCGCGCTGCTGTAGCGCTTCAACATGGCCGACCTTTGCGATCGGCCGCCGGAACTCAAGCTCAACGCCGTCTGACTGAACGACCATGAGAACGACACCACTCTGGTCGCGCCAGACATCCGCTGTTACGCCATCACTTATCGAAAACCCTCTGATGCCTTGGCCGGGAAACTTATTGTGGGGGCCGCTCTGCGTTGAGGTTTTGCTCTCGACAACGACGGGCAGGAGAAGTCCATTTTTTGGGTCAATATACTGGCCGGTCGTATCGCCTAAAATCATAGAGGGGAGTGTTCCTACCGGTCCGCGGGCGACGGTTGATCCGTTCGGCCCTTCGACCACCAACCCCCCGGCCTGGAAATGAGCGGCCACCGCTGTTTCGCCGCCATTTTCCGCGGTTTGTGCGTCAAGGCGTACGAGCTTGCCATCTTCCCAGATCTCACGCGTGGTCTGTTGCAATCGATGTAGCGTAATTGGGCCGAACGCGACCCGCAGGTTCATCGAGGTCTCAAGCCGTCGCTGCTTCCCCTCTTCGAATGCGGTAATCGCGTAGGTGCCGATCTCAACGCCACCGTAGAAAATGGAGAAGGGAACGCGTTTCTCAGCGGCTGCGGGATTGGAAATGAGCGAAAACGCGGCAAGCCAAAGTGCGATCAACGCAGTTGGGATGGTATAAAAGCGTGGCAACTAAGCCCCCCAAATCGGCCGCAAGCTCAAATATCGCGGCTAGCACAACGCGTCTCCGAATCGCGCGCACAATACGCCAGCATCACTCGAAAATCGAGTGCTCAGACGCACACATGCAGGGTGCCGTGTATGCCGCCATATTGACGCTCAATCTGCCGCCTGTTTCGCTCGACCGTCCCAAATAGCTGCCAGTTCGCCCACCGTCGTGATCTGTCCGAAGAAACGATCGATATTGCGTAGGGTCGCCTGGTGGTCGGCGTCGGAATAGCAAGCGGTGCCGTCGGCCGTAAAGACGATGTAGTAGTCGCGGACGAACCCTTCGCGAGCCGTCGTTTCGACGCAAACGTTGGACGCGACGCCGGTCATCACTAGGGTTCTGATGCCGTGGCTGCGTAACACGGTGTCCAATTCGGTGTTGTGGAAGGCGCTGAACCGGTGTTTGACGATCAATGGATCGCCTGGCTCGGGCCGAACCTCACCGTAGAAGTCACCTTCCCAGGACCCCTCGCGGCAAATGTCGCGCCGCGTGTAGCTGCCCGCGCGGGCGCGCGAGGCCTGCTCCAGCCAGGTATCCGAGAGATAGACGTTGCCGTCGCTGGTGTAGATGTTCCTAATGAACACCACCAGCGCACCGGCCGCTCGCGCCGTGGCAATCAGCGCGGGCAGACGATCAGCCATGGCCTGAACCGGGCTAACGTCAAAGCCCTCCTCCGCCATCATCCCACCTGGCGCGCAGAAATCATTCTGGACGTCGACGACGATAAGCGCGGTGTGACCCGGCTCGACTTTGGCTTCCAAAGTACCGAGCAACGGGACGTGCGAAATTTGATTGGCGAGATCGAGATCGTTTTGGTCAATCGGCATGGGGCCAACTCCCTGGAGATTGTTCCATAGATTTAGATGCTAGCTTGCGCACTGGCGATCGCCGCGACGATCCAGTCGGGTGTGATCGGCGTATGATTGACGCTGATGCCAAACGGCGACAGCGCATCGGTTACCGCGTTGGCGATCGCGGCGGGCGGGTTGATCGCGCCACCCTCGCCCATGCCCTTAAAGCCACCCAGGCTGTTGGGAGACGGACTTTCCAAATGATGCACTTCAATGCGTGGGATGTTGCTGGCCGTTGGAATCAGGTAGTCGGCAAAGGTAACCGCGCGTGGATGTCCGTCGTCGTCGTAGAGCGCATGCTCGAGTAGGGCCTGTCCGATGCCCTGCGCGATACCGCCGTGCAGCTGGCCCTCAACGATCATTGGATTTACGACCGTACCGCAATCTTCGATGACGACGTAGCGCAGGATTGCAACGGCGCCGGTGCGAATATCGACCTCGACGATCACCGCGTGCAGCGAGTTTGAGAAACTACCGGGGTCGGGCGCACGATAGCGGCGCGTCGCCTCCAGGCCCGGATCGATATTGTCGGGCAGTTGATTGGCCCGGTGGTTGGCGATCCGCGCGATCTCGTCGAGCGTCATCGAGGTCGCAGCATTGTCGCGGGCGACGATAACGCCGTCTCGGTAAACCAGCGATTGTTGGTCAATCCCAAGCATATGCGCCGCGATCGCCGTCGCTTTGTCGATGATGTCCCGGCACGCAAGGATGGCGGCCCCGCCACCGTAGACCAAACTGCGGCTGGCCCAGGTTCCGAGCCCGTAAGGCACCACGGAGGTATCGCCGAATCGCACCTTGACCGCTTCCAAGGGGATCCCGAGTTCATCGCCAATCACTTGGGCAAACGTGGTTTCGTGACCTTGCCCCTGGCTGTGCGTACCCAGGATCGCTGTGACCGCACCGTCCGGCTCGATGCGTACACACGCTGTTTCGAGCCCCAGCACCATTTCGATCCCCTTCTTGGAGACTTCGTCCGGGCCGAGCGCCGAGTGCTCGACGATCGCGGCGAAGCCGATGCCGCGATAGGTGCCTTCGCTTCGCAGCGCGGCATGGGTCTTCCTCAGTTCGGCAACGTCGAGAAGTTGATCGATCTCATCGAGGGCTTCGGCCGAACTGCCGCTCTCGAAACACAACCCACCCGGTGTTTGGTAGGGATACTTGCGCACGACATTGCGGCGCCGAACCTCCAGCGGATCGAGGTCCAGCCGGCGCGCGATTTCATCCATGGTCCGTTCGATAATGAAGCAGGCCGCGACCCGGCCGACCCCACGATAGGGCCCCATGGGTGCTTTGTTAGTCGCCACCGCGTAAACGTCGCGCTCATAATTTTGGATGTCGTAGGGCCCGGTTACGTTTTCCGATGCCTGGCCGGAATCCAAACCGGCCGACATCGGCCAAATCGGATAGGCGCCGTTGCTCGCCTTGATGGTAACCCGAATCCCGTGTACGCGACCAGTGCTGTCGATCGCCGCCTGGATACGGTGAATTTGCTCCCGCCCCTGCATCGAGGCGAGCAGATCTTCGCGCCGATCACAGGTCCATCGTACCGATCGTCCCACCAGGCGCGATACGGCGCAGGTCACTAGGTCTTCCGGATAAACGATCAACTTGCTGCCAAACCCGCCGCCGACGTCGGGCGAGGTAACGCGAATACGTGATTCGGGAAGCTGCAGGAACTCGGCAACCCCGGTGCGAAACACATGGGGTGCCTGGTGCGACGCACAGATAGCCAACTCTCCGTAGAGCTCGTCCCACTCGGCGATGATCACCCGCGTCTCCAGCGGGACCTGGGCGCAGCGCCCGTTGCGGATCTCGAGTTCGACCACTTGATCCGCATTTGCAAAGGCGCCCACGACATCGCCGGCGACGAGATTGAAGTGGTTAAATAGATTGTCGGGGACCGACTCATGGATGGCGGCCGATCCCGGTTGGGAAGCGCGATCGATATCGAGCACCGGCGGCAGCAATTCGTAGTCGGCGAGGATGGCATCGACACCATCCTCGGCTTCGTAGCGCGTTTCAGCGACCACCGCGGCGATCGGCTGGCCGACGAAGCATACTTTCTGCCGCGCAAGCACCGGGTGTTCGCACGCCTGATAGCCTGGCATCTTCACGTCGATGTAGATGGGTTTGACGATCTCAGCGAGATCGTCCGCGGTGAAAACGCCGACGACGCCGGCAATCTTTCGCGCCGCGTCGATATTAATCGAGCGGATGTTGCCGTGCGGGACATCGCTGCGAAAGAATGCGACGTGGAGCATGCCCGGCTTCAGAAGATCACTGGCGTAGTTCCCACGGCCCCGTAGGAACTTGGGATCCTCGCGCCGTCGCACCCGCGCACCGATTAGTTTGTTGGTGCCCCGCGCAACGCTCATTTTGCGTTCTCCAGTTCCCGTGCCGCCGACAATGCGGCATCGATGATGAATTGGTACCCCGTACAGCGGCAGAGATTAGCGCTCAATTCCTCCCTTAGGTCTGCTTCACTCGGAGTCGGATTGCGCTTCAGAACGTCCATCACGGTCAACACCATGCCGGGTGTACAAAACCCGCACTGCAAGCCGTGATGGTCCCAAAACGCGCGCTGGACGACATTGAGCTGGTCGGCACCGACGCCTTCAATCGTGGTGACCGCGCGCCCGTCACACTGCACCGCAAACATCAGGCATGAGCGCACGATCGTGTCGTCCAAAGAAACGGTACACGCACCACACACGCCATGCTCGCAACCGAGATGCGTGCCCGTAAGACCAAGATCCTCGCGGATAAAGTCAGCCAGGGTCTTGCGGGTACTCACAGCACGCGTATAGCGGCGACCATTCACATCCAATGTTACGGTACGGTTCAGCGAACGGTTAGGACTGTCGTTACTCTTGGTCACGCGATGTCACTCTCCCGAAATTTTATTTGGGTGCAGCCATGTGCCAGCGACCTATGCGCAAGTCTACCCGACCTTCGGCATGGCGCCATCCCTGGCATTGGCAATCGCGCGGGTCAAAGGCAGAATGAGGCAGTTCAGCCGCAATCGTTTATCTAACTGATCGCGAGGCCCAGGGATGAAGCAGCCGACGCTCGCCAACTTTTGGCATCCGATTGCGCCGATCGATGAGATCGCTGACGAACCGCGCGCCTATACGCTGCTCGGCGAAAATATCGTGGCCTTCCGCACCGCCGATGGCGTGGTTGTGCTCAAAGACCTCTGCGTTCATCGCGGCACCGCGCTGTCACTCGGCAAACTGGAAAATGGTCACATCGTCTGTGCCTATCATGGCTGGCACTATGACCACACCGGTGCCTGCGTCCATATCCCGTCGCTCCCGGAAGGGGCGTCGATCCCCAAGAAGGCTTGCGTCGATGCCTACCCGGCGGTGGAGCAAGCGGGACTGGTGTGGGTGGCGCTCGACGAACCCGCGCAACCGATCCCGGCGTGGACCGATGATGCCTGGAACAATCCCGACTACCGGGTGTTCCTTGCCGGCAACTACTTCTGGAAGTCGTCAGCCGGTCGGTCAATAGAAAACGCGATGGATTTCTCTCATTTCAATTTCGTCCATAAGGGCCTGACCGAACTCGGCGATGGCTCGCAGATCAAGCCGCACGAGGTGTCCGAGACCGATTTCGGTTTGGAATACGCCTATGTCGACGGGCGCATTCGCCGCGAATATTCGCTGTACGCACCGTTCACCCTGCACGACAAAAAGTTTGTGATCCGGGCCGACCAGGGCGGCACCTGGTCGGAAGGCGCTGTGCCGAAGGAAGGCAATGCGACGATTTTGTCGTTCATTGCCACGCCGATTGATGCGAAGCGGACGCGGATGTTCGTGTTCATCGCCCGCAACCATGATCATGACCTCGATGATGAACAGTTCGGGGCGGGATTAGGCGACATCATGGAGCAAGACCGGGTGATCGTGGAGAGCCAGCGGCCGGAAGAAATACCGACTGATCTGCGCGACGAACTGCACTTGAAGGTCCCGGACGCTTCCGGAATCGCCTACCGGCGTGTGCTCGGGCGCATCGGCGACAGCATCCACTTCATGCCGTGAGCGTGCGCGAACGAGCGGGCGTCGAGGCAGTCAGTTCACCGCTTGTGAGACCCCCAGATTACGGCCCAGCGCGCGCGGAATATTGGTGAACCGCGCACCCGCCACCAGCATGATCAGAACGACGATCCAGGGCAGCATGGCCAGGATCTGAACGGGCAAGTCGATCTGACTCCCCAGCCGCAGACGAAACGCTTCACTCAATCCGATCGCCAGCGCCGCAATAACCGCCCATCCAACCTGCCAGCGGCCAAGAATGACAACCGCGATCGCAATGAAGCCGCGTCCGTCGGTGATTTCACCGGTAAACGAGCCCAGCGCGCCGACCGATAACGCCGCACCACCGAGTCCGGCGAGAACCCCGCAAATCAAAGTCGCAAAGATGCGTGTTCGAGTAACCGAAATCCCTTTGGACAACGCGACCTCGGGTTGATGACCGCAGGCCGAGAGCGAAAGACCGAAGCGGGTTTTGTTCAGCAGAATCCAAACCACGATGCACAGGGCAACGGTGGTGTAGTAAAAAACGTTCTGGGCAAACAGGGCGCGGCCGATCAAGGGTATGTCGCTCAGGCCTGGAATTGCCCAGGTCTCCAGCAACGGCGTGACGATGAGCCGTTCCTGTTGTTGATGCAGGAAGGCAACGAAGCCTGGAACCATCACGAAAATGCCGAACCCAACCAGGATCTGATTGATCCGCTGCCAGATTGCCAAGCCGCACATAATCACCGCGACAGCCGAACCCGCGATCATTGCAGCCAGCGCCGACAAAACCACGCTCTGGGTATCAGCCATGACTAAGAAGCCGGCATAGGCCCCAGCCAGCATCTTGCCTTCAAGCCCGATGTTGATGACGCCGCTGCGCTCCGCAATCAGTTCGCCCAGGACAACGAGCAATAAGGGGACCGTCAGCCGCACCGCGGCCTCGAGGGTACCTGTCCAATAAATCAGGTCTATCGTGAGCCTCGCGCGGTTCGTGCCGAGATCGTCGCGATGACGAGCAAGGTCATGCCGACCAAGGCGCTAATGATTTCCGGAGACACGCCGACGCCGATCTGCAGCGAGTCACCACCGCGCAGCAGCACCGCAAACGCAAAGCTCGCGACCAGAATACCGATCGGATTGAGCACGCCCAGCAGCGCGGCAAATAAACCCGTGTAGCCAACGGTCGAGGCGACTTCGGCGTAGAGCCGATGGTCGACGCCGGCCAGTTGCATCCAGCCGGCGATTCCCGCCGCCGCTCCGCTCAGGCATAGGGTGCCGATTATCATGCGTCGATGGTCGGCACCCGCCTGTTTGGCCAAACTTGGCGACGCGCCAAACAGGCGCAGGCGATAGCCGAGTGGACTGCGCTGCAACAGGGCTAGCGCCGCCGCGGCAACCAGAGCCAGAAACAAGCCGAGATGGGCCCGCGTGCCGGGAACGATGATTGGGAACCAGGTCTCGATCGGGAGCGGATCGGATTGCGCGATATTGGACAATTTCCCCTTCATCGGCCCGGTCAAAAGGTAGGACAGAAATAAAACTGCGAGGAAGTTGAGGACCAGGGTCGAGAGAATCTCGTTCACTTGCAGATAGGCGCGCAACAGCGCCGGCCCCAGCGCCCACAGGGCGCCGCCCAGCGCTGCCGCAAGACCGGCCAAACTAAGCGCCAACAGTGGTGGCACATCGGTCAACTGCAGGCTGACGAGGGTCGCAAACAGGCTGCCGATTCCGATCTGTCCGGGTGCGCCGATGTTAAAGAGCCCGATCCGCAGCGACGGCACCAAGCCAAGTGCGATGACCGCTACGGGTCCGAATCGGATCAGGGTTTCGCTAATATTTCGCACGTTCGCCAGACTGCCGCGAAACATCACGGTGAAGGTTTTGACGGGCTCTGCCCCACCCGCCACAATCAGGGCGCTACCCAACACAAAGATGATGGCAACACCGATTGCGAACGATACGATGGTCGCCCGCGAGGTCACGACGCGACGCCGCCAAGCAACGCGCCAACCTCAAGCATGGTCGTTTCGTGGGGGTCAATCTCGCCGATAAGCCGGCCGCCCGACAGCACCACGATGCGATCGGAGATATCGAACAGATCCTCCAGATCGGGGCTGATCAGAACCACCGCGCGACCCGCGTTGCGGGCATCTAGCAAACGTTCGCGAACCTCCAATGTGGCACCGACATCGAGACCGCGATAGGGATTGTGGGCCACGATGAGGTCGGGCGAACGATCGAATTCGCGCGCCACCACCAGTTTTTGCTGGTTGCCACCCGAGAGCGTCGCCGCCGCCGCATCGACGTTTTCGGCCAAAACATTACCGTCCGCGACAAGTCGAGCCGCATAAGCCCTGGTGCGTCGCGAGCTCAGCGCGCCCATCTGTTGGAGTGCGGCATCACGGTGACGGTGGATGATCGCATTGTCGGTGAGCGTGAGCGAGGCGGCCAGTCCATCGGTCGCACGATCCTCTGGGATATAGGCTATCGCGGCCGGACGCGGGTCTATGGTACCGCGCGAAGGGCTGACTATGCCGGTGAGAAGCTGGGCCAGTGCTTCCTGCCCATTGCCCAGCACGCCGGCCACGCCGACGATTTCGCCGCCCCGCGCCGCCAGGCTCACCTGCTCCAACCCCCGGCGCTGGGCTTTGCTATCGACCGAGACATCGCGCAGTTCGATGACGGGCTGCCCGACCTCGGTGGATTGTCGTTCTTTCTTGGTAGGAAGACTGCCAACCAAGGCCTCGGTCAATTTGTCGCGGTCGAGCGCTGCTCGCTGGAACTGGGCGACGACTTCGCCGCGCCGCATTACCGTGACGCGATCGGCGAACTCGAACACCTCATCAAGCTTGTGAGTGATGTAGACGATACACTTGCCTTGTTGCTTGAGATGGGTGAGCACACGTCCCAGCACTTCGACATCGGCGCTGCCGAGCGCCGCGGTCGGCTCATCGAGGATCAGAATGTCTGCGCCGGTCGTCAATGCGATCAGGATTTCCAAGCGCTGGCGCTCGCCGATGGTGAGATCGCCAACCCGGCGATTGAGGTTGACCTGGAGCCCGAGTTCATTGGCTACGTTGCGAAGTTCGCGCAAGCCCGCGTTTTGATTGAGCCAGGCGCCGGCATGGGGATGCCCGAGCAGGTAATTCTCGATGCCGGTGAGTTCCTCGACCAACCCATAGTGTTGTTGAACCAAGCCGATACCGAGTCGGGCGCCATCCATGCGACCGTTTAGGCGCACCGTCTCGCCGCCAACTACGAGCTCTCCTGCATCAGGCACGACGATGCCGGCGAGCATATGCATGAGCGTGGTTTTCCCGGCGCCATTTTCGCCGAGCAGCGCGTGAACCTCATGCGTCCGTAGCTCGAGATCAACGCCGCGCGTCGCCTGTGTCTCACCAAACGCTTTGCTGAGACTCTCCAGACGGGCGCAGACCGTTTGGTCTGCGCCGCCTGGAATAGAGTTAGAATCGTTTGGGTTTTGGCCGTCGGGTGACGACCCTACGGGCAACACGGATGCGCTTTACTCTTGGGTAGTTTGATCCGCCCGGCCGCGAGATCGGCCATCATGTTCTTAAACTCGCCCTGGATTGGGCCGGGGATCAGTTTCCCCGTCGAACCTTCGATCGGTTGGGGAATGAGCCCACCGTTGGTGTAGGTCGCGTCGAACGTCGTCGCCTTCAGATTGCCCGAGCGAACCTGCGCGACCATGCTCTTGAGCATTACGGTCCAGTCGATGATGGCTGATTGGACGGCATAGTTTTTCGAATAACGGCGTGAATCGCTACCCCAGCCAATGCAGGGAACTTTACGTTGTTCGCACAGCTGGAAGGCGCCCAGCGCATCGTCGGTTCCTGACGCGGCAAAGATGACGTCGACGCCCCGGTCGAGCAGGCTTTGGGCCTGTTCGCGGGTCGCTTGCTGATCAGTGAAGCTATTTGAATAAGCCGAGATGAGCTCGGATTTCGGATCGCCTGCTTTGGCTCCGATTGCGCAACCCTCAAGCAGTTCGGTCGCATAGGGAACCGCCTGTGCGGCGAGGAAGCCGACCTTTGCGCTCTTGCTGATTTTTGCCAGCAGCCAGCATTGCGAATAACCGATCTGCAGATAGCTGGCCGTAGCGATGGTGAGGTTAGGCTGAACTGGCGGCACGAAACTGCTAACCGAGAAGGCGACGTTGGGAAACTCTTTGGCCAACGTGTGCGCTACGTCGTTTAAAACGAAGCTGTGCAGAATCATGACTTTGTGCCCATCGGCAATGAGCTGGCGGGCAATCGGTTCGGCGACGGTCGGCTGGAAGGCCTTGGTCGAGACCGAGAATTCGATATCGCCGTCTTCTGCTTTGAGTTTCTCGACGGCTTCGATCATGGCCGCGCTCCACGGCTCGTTAGCCGGTGAACTTTCGTTGATGATACCAATCTTCACTTTCTCGGCCGCCGCGACCGGTGTCGATTCACCGCTAGCGAATGCAAACGTCAGCGCGAGACCGCAAACCAACGCGAACGTTGCCCGCGTCCGAAGCAAACCAATCGTAGCCAATAATTTAGACATAATTCTCAATCCTCCCTGTGCACATAGAACAAAATTATTGATTGTTACGCTTGAGCTTAAAGTATCGACGACCCAATTATGCAGTGCTGGCGTGGGCCGATTTCTTCACACTGTTTTGCAACTCCCACTCAGCCAGCAAGTCATCGGAGTCCATCACCAGGCCGGTGTAGATCGACATCATTTTCAGCGCAGCATCTTCCATATCATCGTTGAGGCCACGCACCAGATCTTGCAGGACGATCACTCGGTAATCGTGATTGCTGGCTTCGAACGCGGCGTTCAAAATGCAGCAATCTGTCATGCCCCCGGTAAGCACGAGATTACGCACGCGCAGATTCCGCAGCAGAAAATCGAGATCGGTGGGATAAAAGATCGAGAGCCGTTTCTTGGTCTGGACGATGTGGTCGCTGGGATCGACATGATTGGAAAATTCGGTCCATTTCGTGCCCTCGATCGCGTGTTGATCGATGTTGGGGATGTCGCCAACCAGCAGCGGAAACAGTCTGCGCCATGCCGCCACGCCGCCGCCCAGGTCGTCCGAGCCATCTTTACGCAACACGGTTTTGACATGGATGATCGGGATTTGCAGATCCCGCGCGCGTTGGTGAAAGGCGTTGATGGGCTCAATCAGTTGGCGCATCCGCGGTGCCGGACACGGACAGCCGGGATCCTCGGACAGATGCCCCTCATGGAAATCGATGGTGACGACGGCGGTCTCGAACGCGCCCGCGTAAGGTAGGAGATCGTCGGGCGCGTTCCGTTTATCCCCGTATATGTATATTTCCATCCTTGTACGCTCCTTGTCTTCGCCGTTAACGCTGCTCGTCTGCGCAGGCCGGGCCACGGGCCAAGCCGTGCGACCCGCGCGGTGTTCTGCTGATTAACGATGATAGCAAACCGACTGCAGGCGGTACACTATCGACCGGTGCACCTCGTGAGTCCGAACGAAACTGCCGACAATGAAGCCGCCCCTTTTTGAGTATCACGATCCCGCGACATTGGACGAAGCGCTGGCGCTTCTGAAAGCGCATGGCGATGAGGCCAAAGTGCTGGCCGGCGGTCAATCGCTCGGGCCGATGCTGAATATGCGCCTGATCTACCCGAGCGTTCTGGTAGATATCAACCGCATCGAGGAACTCAGCGGCCACCAGTCGTCTGAGGAAGGCATGCGAATTGGCGCGTTAACCCGCCAGAGCAACCTGGAAGATGATCGCGAACTCTCCGTGCGCCAGCCGCTGATTGCGGCGGCCCTGCCCTTCATCGCTCACCGCGCGATCCGTAATCGGGGAACCATTGGAGGCAGCCTGTCCCACGCCGACCCCGCCGCCGAGTGGGGTGCCTTAGCACTTGCGCTTGATGCCGAGCTCATCGTGCGCCGAGCCGACGCGGCGCCGCGTACGATCGCGGCCGCAGATTTTCACGCGGGTCTGTTGGCGACCGCACTCGCACCCGACGAATTGCTGACCGAGATTCGGGTGCCGTCCTGGACTCAGGGGCGCGGCTGGAGCTTCAAGGAATTCAATCGCCGCCACGGCGATTTCGCCATCGCCGGCGTCGCCGCCTGGCTCGATCTCGATGAAAACCAGATATGTCGGGCGGCAGCCATCGCGTTGATCGGCGTTGGTGATAAACCGGTTAGAGCGCGCAAAGCCGAAGCTTTGCTCGCCGGTGCTGCAGCCAACGCGGAATTATTCGCCGCGGTAGCCGGGGCCGCCAGCCAAGAAATCGAGCCGTTCGACGACCCGCATGCGAGCGCAGTGTATCGCCGCCACTTGACCGCAGTCCTCGTTCAAGACGCGCTCGACCAGGCAAAGTTGCGCGCGGGCAGAGTGCACTAGTTCCGAGGTTGGTCGCGTCAGCTGCCCGAACCCAGGGCCGGACGCAATCCCTCAGAAATGCTTCCGATGCGCTTACGAAATTGTCTACGAAGTATTACCAAGCGAAAATCCCGCTAAGTCGTTGCCTTAACGGGCTTAAGTTGGTTGCGGGGGCACGCAATCAATGTTGTCGACTCTTTTTGGTCGCTGTTGTTCCAAGGGTTGGTCTAGCCGTGAACCAAAGTATTACTGGGGATAGGTATCGGTAGAGCGCGTAGTTCCAGCCGCTTCGGTGAACTAGCAAAGCGGACCGGCCTGCCCCACCTCAGTCTAATATCCGTTTCGTGTCGATTTAGGTCCGGATTCGGGGCCAGCTCCGACGTATTGGGCAGGCCCTCGGTTAGGTAACTTTTGACCCATAACGGTCATTCGCCCAGTCCCGCTCGTTGAAGCGTGTCGCCCAGGAGAGCGCGGTCCTCCGGGCGCTTGAACGGAGACCCCGCCAATAGGCTCGCAAGATCGAATGAAGGGTCGTCTTTGCATGCGCTTCCTGCTTCCGCCCGGGCGTCTGTGAGTCGGTCCAAGGCCACGAGGTTGGCGATTCGCATAAAACGTGATGGGCCGACCGTCCCCTGAACGCTACTCAATATGTCCAGGCTGTCCTGCGGGCGGCCGGCGAAGAAGTAGACGATTGAAAGATAGCTTTTGTAGATAGCCGACGCGTAGGGGTTGATTGCGAAAGCGCGCTCGAGATGCTCAAGCCCTTCGCGCGCGCGGCCGCACCACACCAGCGACATACCGTAGCTCGCCACC
>Ga0114999_10002587_pt1 | contig 23546 bp, 17 predicted proteins | sample ArcticOcean_MG_C_3_FD_89820 | JGI IMG/M metagenome (GOLD analysis project Ga0114999, IMG submission 89820) | Marine microbial communities from western Arctic Ocean - ArcticOcean_MG_CB8_126 | ecosystem: Environmental > Aquatic > Marine > Oceanic | place: Arctic Ocean: Canada Basin | collected...
AGCGTTGACGGTGATGACGGGTATGCATGGCCCTGGGTCTGGTACTTCCGGAATTACGACTCCGTGGGCTACCCCAGCTACGGCGGTGATACCCAGCCTATCAACAGCAACGGTGGTGTGGTGTTGGTAAATGCCAACAACGGGGAGAAAGCCAGACAAGCTCTGTTAGATGCAGGGTTCACTGAGATTCAACGGTTCAAGCACCGCTGGTGGTTCCCGGAAAGCTATAGGGATATTTCCAGTGACGATATCCTCAACGGCCTCACGGATCGCTCCACATGGAGGACTGCTTTTGATTATTGGCTCTATCGTGACCTTGGGACGCCTCTGGGCTCGGTAGACGGTTACCTCTATTATTCCAAAGACCTGGCTCCCTTTATTGCTAGCGACCTTCACTAAAAGCCGTTGCTGGTGGTACCCGTACGCCGTATACTTGTAGGTGTTGATCCCTATGGGTTCTCAATCATACGGAACGGAATCTGACATGGCTTCACAAGCGAGTTCTTTTTGTTAACTTCCAAACGCTTCCTCTTGGGCCTCATCATGAGCGCCCTTTTTATTGGGTTCTTCATCCTGCGAACAGACCTTGGCGATATGGGGAAGGCCCTCTCCTCTGCTAATTACTTCTATGTTATCCCTGGCATTGGTGCGTATAGCTTTGCGCTTCTCTGGCGCACAATCCGATGGAAAATCATCCTCAACCCCCTGGGGAATTACAAGGTCTCACGGCTTTGGCCTGTGGTGACGGTAGGCTATGCAGCCAACAATATCCTCCCCGTTAGATTGGGGGAGCTTGTTCGTGCGTACTACCTCAATATTAGAGAGGGCCCCAGCAAAACCGCAGGCCTGGCTACCATCCTTGTTGAACGTGTGTTTGATGGGCTTGCTCTGCTATTTTTGGTAGCGATTGTATCAATGTTCATCCCGGTCACTGGTCTCTTCCAAGATCTAGGAGTCCAGGCCCACGTTAACTGGCTGTTCCTCACCCTTAGTCTCAGCGTGCCCTTCTTCACCTTCACCGCCGGACTCATAGCCATGGCAGTTTGGCCCCAGATTATAGAGGGGATGGTAGCTCGGGTTCTCAAGCTGATGCCAAAGAGGATTCAGCCCGCCGCTGCATCGCTCTCCAACCAGTTTTTGCTAGGCCTCTCTGCCCTACGATACCCGAGGCGTCTTGGAGCGATATTTTTGTTCTCGGTGCCTGTCTGGCTCTCAGAAGCGGCAATGTATTTTCTCATTGCCCTTGGCTTTGACCTCCAGGATTACTTTTCTAGCATGAGTTTGCTCGTCGGTGTGCTAATCCTGACGACCGCTACGTCAAACATGGGCACGTCCATCCCCTCCACCGGTGGCGGCGTTGGGCCATTTGAGTTCTTTGCGCAGGCTACTCTCGTTTTTTTCTCTGTCGATGTGTCCGTCGCTTCGGCGTACGTCTTGGTTCTTCACGCTGCCCTGCTGCTGCCCATCACTATCTTGGGTGTCGTCTACGTTTGGCTTACCAAGAGTTCACTGACGGAATTAGCTCGCGCCAGTCAAGTCAACACGAACGCTCCTAACCTGGATGAAGTAGGTTCAGGATGAAAGTAGGAGTTATTGGTGGAGGCGCTGCTGGTCTGTCTGCTGCCCTTGAGTTGCTGCGACAGGGCCACGAGGTTGAGGTCTTTGAGCGTGCGCCCTTCCTTGGCGGACAGGCATCCACATTTGATGTTGGAGGCGCTCGACTAGAAAAGGGCTACCACCACCTCTTCACCAGCGATGTCGATATGGCCTGGCTCATCAATGAGCTTGGGCTAGAAAGCAAGCTGGCTTGGATTCCCTCCAAGGTGGGTCTTTTTCATAAAGGGCGTATCTGGAATTTCTCCACACCAACAGACCTTTTGAAGTTTAGCGCCATCTCTCTGATAGACCGATTTCGACTCGGACTGGTCACCCTCTATCTTCGGCGCCGGCGTAACTGGCGCGGGTTTGAGAACGTTACCGCTGCTAAGTGGCTACCGCGCTGGGTGGGCAAACGCGGGTACGAAGCGATATGGGAGCCGTTGCTGCGGGGCAAGTTCGGCCAGCACTACCACGAGATTGGCATGACTTGGTTCTGGGGGAAAATCGCATTACGCTTGGCCTCTCGGGGCAGAAGCCTTGGTGGCGAACAGCTTGCCTATCCCATGGGGAGTTTTGGCGAGGTGTTTGACACTCTTGGCCAGCGGATTCGTGAATTGGGCGGCCAGGCGCATACAGAGGCCACTGTCACCAGGGTGGTTATGGAAGATGGGAAAGCCACGGGGCTGGAGGTTGAACTTCCTGGGGAAGGGCCAACTATTCGAGCTTTTGATGCTGTGCTGTCCACAACCCCCTCCTGGATATTTGCGTCTCTTGTGCCGGAACTCCCCCAGTCTTATCGGGAGGCCCTTACAAGCACGACTTACCTTGCCGCTGTGATGATGGTGCTGGAACTCGACCGGCAGCTTACCTCGACGTACTGGCTCAGCATTGCCGATAGTGAGGTGCCCTTCGTGGCAGCAATTGAGCACACCAACTTCATACCACCAGAACACTATGGTGGTAGCCATCTCTTGTACTTATCTAACTATCTGGATACATTAAATCCTATGTATCACATGAACCACGATGAGTTGCTGGCGACGTATTTGCCGTCCCTCAAGCGACTGAACCCTGAGTTTGATGCGTCGTGGATAAAGTCCAGTCACTACCATCGAGAGGAAGCTGCCCAGCCAGTGAACGGCACAGGCTACGCATCGCGCATTCCGGCGCACCGCACCCCCATAGATGGTCTATATCTGGCAAACACCACGCAGATATTTCCGGAAGACCGTGGCACCAACTACAGTGTTCGGGTTGGGAGGAAGGCTGCACGACTGCTCCTCACCGATTACGGCCACAACGTCACGGGAGAACTCCCTCAGCCCGTCATCAAAGACTCCATCACCTCCGCCATGGAGTGGTAACCACAGGCATAGCCCTGGGCATGCCCTGCCTGCTATAGTTAATCAACTTTATGGACACCTCTAAACACCCAACCCCACCACACCCAACTCCACGACGCATCTACTATGGCTGGATTGTTCTTGCAGTCGCCATGGTTGCGGGCTCATTCTCCACAGGCCTAGGCGTTTGGGGCGTCAGCATCTTCCTGAGACCCATGACAGAAGCATTGGGCTGGTCACGGTCAAGCTTCTTTGCTGCGCTCACCGTAAGGTCTTTGGTTGCTGGTGTATTGGCTCCATTCATTGGTCCTTTACTGGACACCCCAAACGGCCCCCGCAGGCTGATGTTGCTTTCAGCAGTGCTGCTTGGCGTCTCGCTGATGGGGGTGAGGTTCGTCAACAACATCTGGGAGTTCTACCTGTTGTTCGGCGTTGTTGGCGGAATTGCCCAGGTAACTGGTGCCAACTCCCTAACGCACAGCATCCTTCCCAAATGGTTTGTGCGAAAGCGTGGGCGAGTGTTGGGAATTGCCGCTATGGGCCCTGGGCTTGGCCCCATGATTTTCCCTGTATCCATTCAAAGTTTGATTGAGTTTACGGATTGGCGTACAGCCTGGTTTGTGCTGGGGATTGTGGCCATTGCCATCCTCGTCCCAATGTCGTTCCTGGTTCGCACCAGGCCAGAGGACATGGGACTCTTGCCGGACGGGGACATCGTACCCCCGGAGGAAAGAGGGGAAGGGCGACCTAGACAACCTCGACGTTTAGAAGGGTTGACGCGAAGTGAAGGGATTCGTACTCCGGCATTCTGGCTAATCGTCGTCTCGTTCATGCTTGTCGGCATTGGTATTGGCGGGTTCCATGCTAACCTTGTGCCGTTCTTCCAGGACGCGGGCCTCTCTGCTGGTACCGCTGCCCTCAGTGGCACCGCTTTTGCTATCTGCTCTGTCAGCACTCGGCCAGTTTGGGGAATTTTAGCTGAGCGAGTTCCTGTTCGCTACATCCTAGGGCCACTGCTTATCATGGCCGCAGGCTCCGTGCTTCTGGTCCTTAACGTTGGCGGGAAACCCTCCATGTTGATTGCTGCGGGCGTACATGGTGTGGCTATTGGCGCGTATATCTCACTACAGGGCTTGGTGGTTGCAGATTACTTTGGTCGGTCGCACCTTGGAGCTATCAACGGGATGATACGTCCGTTTATGACCGGTGCAGGAGCGTTGAGCCCATTGATGATAGCGGTACTCTTTGACCTGCGTGACTCGTATACCGTGGCGTTCCTCATCATCGCAGTCGGCTGGCTTTTTGCTGGCGTGTTGATGTTCATGGCATCCCCGCCAGCTAAACGGACTGACCCATGAGCGGCTGACCCAACTGGATAGTATCTAGATACACTCTGTCTTAGGTGCCCGCAGTGATCCGGGTCCAGGGTTCAACCCTGGTCGCGAGCAGCCAGGATGAGCCCCAGGTGGGTGAACGCTTGAGGGAAGTTTCCCAGAGCGGCACCCGTTGCCGGATCTATCATCTCTGAGAAGAGACCCAGCTCGTTGCCGAACGTGAGGAGTTCCGTGAAGAGCGTCCTTGCCTCCTCCGCCTTTCCCTGCCTCGCCAATACTCGCACCAGCCAGAACGAACATAGCGTGAACGCCCCCTCATCGCCTGAGAGGCCGTCGTCGGTTTCAGCGACTCGATAACGATGGACGAACGCCCCGTCCTGAAGCTCGGCCTGAATGCGTGCCACCGTTGAGGCGACTCTTGGGTCATCGGCAGGTAGAAACCCGACGATAGGAATCAGCAGGAGAGAGGCGTCAATCGCTGACGTATCGTAGTGCTGGACAAAGGACTGCTTCTCCTCGTTCCAGCCTCGTTCCAACACTTCGGCCTTGATAGCTTCCGCCGTTGCTTCCCACTTGGCGATATCATCGAGGTGGCCCGTCTCATGCCCCAACTTGATGGCTCTGTCCATGGCTACCCAGCACATTATTTTTGAGTGTACAAAGTGGAAGGGCCCACCTCGCACCTCCCAGATACCGCTGTCCGGCTCTGTCCAATGTTCTACTGCCTGGTTCGCCAGCGTTTGCAGGAGGTTCCAGTGCTCCTCTGTTATGGAGTGGCCGCTCTGCGCCAGGATGTACGCGCTGGAGAGTACCTCACCGTAGATGTCATGCTGCAACTGGCCTGCCGCTCCGTTCCCAATGCGGACTGGGCCAGAATCACGATAGCCGCTGAGGTGGCTAAGTTCCTCCTCGGGAATATCAGAGGTACCGTCCACTCTGTACATGATCTGGAACTGCTCCCAATCACTTTGGCATACACGACAGAGCCACTCAAAGAACCAGAGCGCCACCGTGTTTTCTCCCAGGCTGAGCAGTGCATCCACCGTGAATGACGCATCTCTGAGCCAGGTGTAGCGGTAGTCCCAGTTCCGCACGCCGCCAATCGCTTCCGGCAGCGATGTCGTTGGTGCGGCAACAATCCCGCCCGTTGGAAAATAGGTCATTGCCAGCAGCGCCAGCGCGGAACGAACGATGGTGTCATGCCACTCATCCGCGCATTGAATGTCGTAGGAGAAGGCCTGCTGGAAAAACGCAGTGTTCATCACAATTTCGCTTGGGTCTTCCGTCGGGGGCTTGGCGTTTTCGCTATCGCTGTAGCCGAACACAAACGCCACCTCGTCGCCCTCCCTGAGTTCCAGCACCCCTGTCGCGTGATGTTCATGTACCTCAAGGGCGATGGGTGCGAGCAACTCCCATCGCTGCTCGCCAACCGTTGTGACCAGCCTCTCGCCATCTTGGATCAATGTGACTGATGCCCTGCCGTAGTCCGGCATTGGCTGATAGGTCACGTCCAACGTGGATATCCCCTTGGCGCATCGCACCATGCGGATAATCTGGTGCCGCACGGTCAACCCCGATGGGTCGGTTGGGCTTTCAAAGAGCGGCATGCAGTCGGTGACAATGGCGACGCCGCTGTCCGTCTCAAACCGCGTTTCCAGCACATTGGTGTCGCTGATGTAGCGATGGCTGGACGACCATGCACCCTGAGGCGTGATGGCGAAGTGCCCACCGCGTTTTTCGTCCAGCACCCCCGCAAAGATGGTCGGAGAGTCAAACCGTGGGATGCAGCACCAATCAATGGAGCCGTTCTTACCCACTAGGGCAGCGCCGTGGCAGTTGCCGATGAGTCCATAGTCGCTAATTGGAATGAAGGTCATAGAATGCATATCCCCCGGAAAATTCTGAATGCAAATCTGGATACAAGGATGAATGCCTTGGGTTCGGGCATGACGGGCGCCGTGGCTAAAAGAAATATCGTGCATCATCGCCTAGGCGGCCTTTCCGCGCAACTGTGAAGTGCTGTTCGTGGAGCCAAAAATTCTTGAGTAAACGCAGTGAGATAGATTGAAAGCATTGCCCTTGGGGTGTCCCGCAAGGCGGGACAGTGATAGAATTCACGCATCTGGTGCAGAAATTCACAAGAGGGTGCCCCAGGGAAGATATGGTAGAAACGTGGTAGAAGCAACTGATACCCTGCGGGCGCGAGTAGTTAGTGCCATTATGGCACAACCCCAGCGCACCGTTACCGTCCTTTCTTCCCTCCTCGCAATCGAGGAGGAGCTTGGGTACATCCCTCCCCAGGCAATTGATGAGGTAGCAACCCGTGAGGGAGTCACCGTCAACGATGTGTGGGCAGTCGCTTCTTTCTACACCAACTTCCGCTTCACACCACCCGGCAACCACATAGTGGAAGTGTGTTGGGGGCCTACCTGCCATTTGATGGGCGCTCAGAGTCTGTTGGAGCAAGTGCAGAACGCCCTGGGCATGGACGGCGAGGGTGATACCCCCGACGGAAACGTAACGCTGAAGTACAACACCTGCTTGGGCGCGTGCGCTCAAGCCCCAGTCGTCGCTACCGACCATCATTTGTACGGCAGAGCCACAAGTGCGGTAGTAGACCGACTTTTGACGAAGATCAAGGACGGGGCATAGTCCGGATTCCCCAAGGAGCAGTGGTGGCTGAGACCTTTGAGACATTGCAAGCGACGGCACAGGCGCGCGAAGACACGCTGAACAGCGGACTTCGTATCCGCGTTGGCGTCGCATTGTGTGGCGAAGCTGCTGGTGCTTTCGAAGTGCTGGAAGCCCTCAACGCTGAGGTTGCTAGTCGTGGACTTGCTGCGTCAGTGCAGGAAGTCGGTTGCATTGGCCTGTGCTACGCTGAGCCCCTTGTAGACATCCAGCTACCCAACGGGTCTCGCGTCTTCTACCGTAACGTGACCACTGAAGACCTCCCTGCAATCTTGGATGCAGTCTCCTCCGCAAACTTTCGTCCCACTGATAAAATTCTGGGAACCCTTGGCGACGCTGGGGTTGCTGGCCTACCAAAGATTGAAGACACCCCCCAGTGGAAGTATCAGATTCGCATTGCTACCCGCAACACCGGAACCGTTGATCCTGGGGAAATCCAGGAGTACATCGTCGCCGGAGGGTACACCGGCCTCGCCAAAGCCCTGGCCTCCATGACACAAGAAGAGTTGATAGAAGAGGTCAAGACCTCCGGGTTGAGAGGTCGTGGCGGTGCAGCGTTCCCTACGGGAGTGAAATGGGGCTTCCTTCAAGGTTCTAAAAGGCCGAACAAGTACGTCCTGGTGAACTGCGAAGAGGGCGACCCCGGCGCGTATAACGACAAAGGCCTCGTCGAGAGCGACCCCCATACAGTTGTCGAGGGCACCATCATCGCGGGGTTCGCTACCGGCTCAAACTACGGATATATCTTCATCAGGCACGGCCATGTAGGCCCCATCCGCAGGGCACAGGGTGCTATCAAACAAGCATATGAGATGGGATTACTGGGCCAGAACATCCTTGGCTCTGGCTACAACTTTGATATGGAGGTCGCTTTAACCGGTGATTCCTACGTCGCTGGTGAAGAGACTGCGCTGATGGAGGCCATAGAGGGCAAGCGTTCCATGCCTCGTGCAAGGCCTCCATTCCCTGCTCAGTCCGGTGTGTGGGCCAACCCCAGCAACATCAACAATGTAAAGACAGTCTCTTACGTGCCTGAGATTGTGCGACGTGGAGGCGAATGGTTCTCAGAGATTGGTTACGAGCGTAGCAAGGGCACCGCAGTGCTCTGCCTCTCCGGCGACGTTAACTACCCCGGCATGTACGAGGTTCCCTTTGGCCTGACCTTGGGTCAGGTGGTGAACGAGATTGCTGGTGGCACTGCTAGCGGCAAAGACGTGAAGCTTCTACAGACTGGCGGCCCCCTGGGTGGCGTCCTTGGTAGTGACAGCCTGGAAATCATGCTGGATTACGAAGGCATGTCAGCGGCTGGCGCAATCCTCGGCTCCGGCGGCATCATCGTTGGGGCTGACGACATTTGCGTCGTTGACCTCGCCCGAACGCTGGTCGCCTTCTGCCAGTTTGAGTCCTGCGGTAAGTGCTTCCCCTGTCGCCTGGGCATGACCCACCTGGTGGAGATGCTTGAACGCATTGCCGCTAATAACGGTCGTCCGGGAGACCTGGACCTTATGCGCTCCACGGGCAAGACGATGGCCATGGGTTCCTTGTGCGGCCACGGTCAGTTAGGGTTCAACCCCATTAGTTCAGCATTGAAATTCTTTGAAGAAGACTTCCACGTTCACCTGGAAGAGGGCCGTTGCCCCACAGGGAGCTGCAATGGAGCCTTCCATCGCCCCACGCGCACCAGACCCCTTGCCACAGCTGAGTGGTATGCCAAAGAGGAGTACGCAGCGCCATGACGGAGCCACTGAAACTCTCCATAGACGGCGTAGAGATTACAGCGAAGCCCGGTCAGACGGTGCTCCAAGCCGCCATAGATAACAACGTCTATATCCCGTATCTCTGTTATTGGCCTGGTATGAAACCCTACGGCTCTTGCCGGATGTGCGCCGTTGAAGTGGAAGGCGGACGTGGCACCCCTGCCTCCTGCACCCTCCCTGTTGCCGACGGCATGGTGGTAACCACAGCATCACCTGTGGTCAGCGATCTTCGTCACGGCATCCTGGAATTATTGCTTTCAGAACACCCCCACGGTTGCCTCACTTGCCATCGCGTAGAACTGTGTGGCCCCCAGGACATCTGCCTACGCCACGTGAGCGTTGTAGACCGGTGCGTGGTGTGCCCCAAGAACGAGCGGTGTGAGCTCAAGGACACTGTGCGTTATGTAAATATGAGCATGGAATCACCCCTGACCTACAACTATCGCAACTTGCAGGTAGAGACGGGCGACCCTTTTTACGATCGTGATTACAACCTCTGCATTGTTTGCGCTCGTTGCGTCCGCGTGTGCGAGGAGATTCGTGGCGATGACGCCGTGACCATGATTGAACGCTCTGGCACCGTCCTGGTGGGCACTTCCCACGGTTCGTCGCTGTTGGAGTCCGGATGTGAGTTCTGCGGTGCGTGCATAGACGTCTGCCCCGTAGGCGCATTGACAGAGCGCGACCACAAGTGGGACAAGGCGGTGAAGACCGTCAAGACCACATGCCCTCACTGCTCCGTTGGATGTCAGGTCAACCTAGAAGTGGATTCTCGAGGCAGCGCCATTCGGTCTATTGGCGATTGGGATTCCCCGGTCAGCAATGGCCAGCTCTGCTACATGGGCAAATTCGGCAATGAGTTTGTGAACAGGCCTGACCGCATCAGGATGCCCCTGGTCAGGCAGCATGGCGAGTTGGTGGAGTCATCATGGGAAGATGCCCTGAGCATTATTGCTTCTCGCTTGTCTGACTATAAGGGTGACGCTTTCTCGCTGCTTGTGTCCCCTCGTTCCACCAATGAGCAGGCGTACCTTGCCGGGAAATTTGCACGTTCTGTCATGGGTACCAACAATGTGGATATCGCCCTTGACCATCGCCTGGAATTGATTGAGCCTCTCGGTCGCCGATTGGGTAACATGGCGGCCACCGGCACTGTTTCTGAGCTTGAGGATGCTGGGTGCGTTCTCGTGGTGAACAGCAACGTTACAGAAGAACACAATGTTGCCGCCGTGCCCATCAAGAAAGGGCACAAAAAGGGTAGCAAGCTCATAATCATTGACACTCGAGAGGTTGAGCTTACTCGGTATGCAGACCTTTGGTTGCGGCCTTTCCCCGGCACAGAGAACGCCCTGATTGGCGGGATGCTGAAAGTCATCGTGGATGAGGGCCTGCAGGACACAGACTTCATCGCAGCACAATCCGACGGCATTGAATTCCTGACCTCGTCGCTCTCCACCTACGAACTGGACACAGTGGCTTCAACCACTGGTGTTCCAGCAGACAAAATTGCCAGCGCGGCAAGGTTCTTTGCAGCCAGTAGTTCATCTGCTGTCGTTTACGCTCTCGACAACATCTCAGCCGATGACCGAACGCCCCTGACGGAATCGTTGATAGACCTGGCACTGGTCACGGGCAATGTTGGGAAGCCGAGTTCCGGCCTCTTCCCACTCCGCCCCGGCGCAAACAGCCAGGGTGCTCTGGACGTTGGCTGCTCACCGCACTATCTGCCTGGACAAGTCTCCGTCGAGAACGCTCCCGGCCTCACCGGCCCGGAATCCTTGGAGGCGATGGCCGATGGCAGCGTCAAAGCCGTAATGGTGATAGGGGACAGCCCCCTCTTCACACAAGAAGCAGTACATGCCTTCTCCCATACTGAGTTCTTGGTTGTTCAAGACCTGTTCATGAACGAGCTTGCTCAGTCTGCGGATGTCGTGCTGCCCATGACCTCCTTTGCGGAGGACGAGGGTACCGTGACAAATATTGACCGCTGGGTGCAGTTGCGTAGAGCGGCCATTGAGGCTCCGGGCGAGGCTCGCCCAAGCACCTACACCTTTGCTGAACTAGCACGACGTATGGGCGCCACCGACTTTAGTGACGGCGAACCCTTAGCACTCCTTGGCGAGATTGCCCGTGCTGTCCCTACGTATGCAGCAATTAACCATGATGCTCTAGAGAGTGGTAGTGTCCAGTTGCCTTGGAATCAGCCTGCCAGACTACCATTTGCTGCACTCGCATCACTAGCACCACGCATAGCTGGGGACGAATCATTCCCGTTCTTGTTTGCACCTGGTCGCGTCCTAGCAATGCCTGGTGAGGACATCGAGATTATTCGGAGCAATGGCAAGAACACCATCCGTCGTGAAGACGCCTTGGAGATGCACCCGGAGGACGCTATTTCCTTGGGTGTTGCGCCAGGGGAAATAATAGAAGTAGCAACTCTCACACACCGCATCCGTGGGATGGCCCGGACTACCGGCATTTTGCGAGGTGTTGTTAGCGCTACAGTGCTTTTTGGTGAACTTGCCACCGCCTTGGATGCTAGCGGTGATTACGATCCTATGTTGAAAGTCCCCGGACTGCATATTATGCCTGTCCGGGTTGAGAAGGTCCCAAGCTAAGAGAAGGAGTGTCCAACCATCGTGCAGCAACCATCTCCAACACCAATAGACCGTACCGCCAAGCTTCCCAGAGCCAGAGTGACTAAGAGGGAGCAATGTGCAGATGACCTATTTAAGCTGTGGCTAGAGCCGGAGACACCATTCCCCACGTTCAAACCCGGCCAGTACTGCACTATTGGGGTCAATGGTATCGAGAGGGCTTACTCCCTCTCTTCCGCGCCCCACGAGCCGTTGTTGGAGATCTTTGTTGAGTTGGTGCCAGAGGGTGAGTTGACGCCGCTGTTGTGGAAACTAAAGGTTGATGATACTGTCTCCCTCCGACCCCGGGCCAAGGGCGTCTTTGTCCAGTCACCTAAGTTCCAGAGCCATTTCATGGTGTCCACTGTCACCGGCGTTGTTCCCTTCGTAAGCATCCTGCGACACTATTTCCATGAGAATGGCACTGGCCACAAGTTCTACGTCATTGAAGGCGCTAGCTACCCTGGCGAGTTTGGTTACGACGATGAGCTTTCCAAGATGGCGGCTGACCACCCGGATACCGTTGCCTTTGTTGCCACCATCAGCCGGCCGACCGAGGAAAAGAGTAAGGACTGGGCCGGAGAGACTGGTAGGGCCAATACCGTTGTTGGCAAGTATCTGGAGCAGTTCAAGATTGACCCCGTAACTACCCTCATCTACGCCTGTGGACACCCCGGCATGATTGAAGACGTTGGGGTTGAGGCAGCAGCTAAAGGATTCGCCTTCACGGAGGAGAAATTCTGGGTGTAGCCACCGCCCTTTGACCGACCAAAGAGGACAGCTGTGAAACCTGAAATTATTCTTGCCACTCAGACCCAACATGAGGGTTTAGCGGCAATGGCAGTAGCCTTTCGCGATGTGTTGAAACGATCTAGTCCATCCGAGGCAGACATTCAGCAGAGCATCAGTATGTTGCTTGAGCAGGAAAACAGAGAGTTCTTCATCGCCCGTGATGAGGCCGGACACAGCCTTGGTTACATTGAGCAGTGATATGAATATTCAATGTGGCTTTCCGGGAAAGAAGCTTGCCTGGAGAACCTGTTTGTCTGGCCGGACTATCGTAGAGCAGGGGTGGCATCGGCGCTTACCGAGTACGCAATCGAACGTGCAGTTGTTTGGGAGTGTCGCAGTATCACCCTTGAAACGAATGAGATGAATACGGCATCAGTATCCCTGTATGGAAAGCTCGGATTCACCAGTGGATCCAGCCGTTATGAGGGTGAACGCCTCCTCTGGTTCACCAAAGGCGTTTAAGCTATAGAAAATGGGCCGTTCTGACGTTGCTCATCAAGCCAGCGTCGTGTAAGATGGACTGGTTGTAACGAAATTAACGCTAGCTAGAGGAACCATCATGGATGCCCATCATCTTATAGAAGTAAAAAAGAATCGGAACATCCCGGAGTTCCGGGCAGGCGACACCGTTCAAGTGAACTACAGGGTCACTGAAGGTGAACGTTCACGTATTCAGCCCTTCATTGGTGTGGTGATTCGACGCACGGGTGGCACAAGCCCCGCTGCTTGCTTCACCGTTCGCCATATCGCTCGTGGATTCGGTGTTGAGCGTACGTTCCCTATCTACTCTCCGCACGTTGATTCTGTTGAAATTCAACGGTATGGCAAAGTTCGCCGTGCCAAGCTCTTCTACTTGCGTGAGCTTTCGGGACGAGCAGCTCGTATTAAAGAACTGACTGTAGTTCCTGCGTGGCGAAAAGCCGGCGTAATGCTTCCTCCAGAGGAAGAAGTGTTGGCGCTGGAAGAGGAACTTGAGGCTGAGCCCGTTGCTGAAGCTGTCGCTGAGGAAGCAGTGGTAGATGCAGTAGAAACCCCAGAGGCCGAAGCATCTGCCGAGGCTCCTGCTGACGAAACCCCTGCAGAAGAAGCTTCCGCCGAAGAATCCGTTTCGGAAGTGGCCACTGAAGAGGCTGTAGTCGAAGAAGCTGCAACCGAGCCTGAAGAGGCCGTTGCGGAAGAAGTACCTGAAGCCGAAGTAGCATCCGATGAGTCCGTAGCTGAAGAAGCTGCAGCAGAGCCAGAAGAAGAGCCTAAGGCTTAGAATCTCCCAGTCTGGGGTAAGGTGATGTGCCATGGCTGCTCAAATGGAGCGGCTGTCAGATACTAAACCCCGGTATGCAGAGATTGCTGTTGATGCCAAGGTAGGCCCTGATCGTACGTTCACCTACCTCATCCCTTTTGGTGTAACTCTTGTCCCAGGCCATGCAGTCTGGGTTCCCCTCCTTTCAAGTCAGGTTGCTGGCGTTGTCTTTGCCCTCTCTGCCGCCACGGAGATTGAAGGCATTCGCGCCGTTGCGGGACTACAGAATCCAAATCCCGTTCTTGCTCCCCACCAGATACTCCTCTCTCGATGGCTCAGCCGCGAAACTCAATGCAGCCTCTATGAAGCTGCGTCCCTCATGCTTCCCTACGACTACCGGCGTCGTTTGCTGTCGTACGTTGGCCTTACGGCCGCCCATCTTGCCCCGAGCATCGGGATTGAAGATCAGGCAGCGGAGGAACTTACGCCTCAGGCAGAACGACTCTTAGAAGTCCTCCAACGACGCGGCCCCACGGAGTACGAACGACTCCTTCGCTCGGTAAGCGGCCCAACAGCGGCGGCACTGAAACGCCTACTACGTGCCGGACTTGTTTGGCAGGAGTGGCGGTGGGGTCGACCTCGTGCTCGGCCTGCCTACACGGATGAGCTTCACCTCACGGTATCTCCTGACGATGCAGCCCAAGCTGAGGAAACGCTTAAAGCTGCCCCCAGGCAACGGGCATTGTTGGCGCAGCTCATGGATGAGGGCGTGCTGGACGCAGCCCAGGCTCGTAAAGAGTTCGGATCGTCTACTGTGCTGGCCTTGCGCAACCGCGGCATGGTGAGGATTGAGCAGATACGCCGAGTGCGTGACCCACTGGCGGACACAGACTTTGCTTTAGAACCTCCGCTGACACTGACGGATAGCCAAGCATCGGCGGTGGATGCCATAGAAACTGACCTTGTAGGGTTAGACTCCAAGACATTCCTGTTGCAAGGGCCTACGGGCAGCGGCAAGACAGAGGTCTACCTCCGCGCCCTTGCAGCCTGCATCGCTGGAGGTAAGCGCGGAATAATGCTTGCCCCGGAGATATCCCTGACGCCGCAACTCATCGCTCGCTTGGAAGGGCGTTTCCCGGGCAGGGTTGGCCTCCTTCACAGTGGCCTTACGCCCGGCCAGCAATACGATACGTGGTGGCGAATTCGCCAGGGCGATTTCGATGTGGTGTTAGGCTCCCGCAGCACAATATTTGTGCCTCAACCGGATGTTGGGCTGATTATCCTTGATGAGGAGCATGAGTGGACGTACAAGCAGGCAGACGCCGTACCCCGCTACCATGCTCGATCTGTAGCCCGGAAGCTTGGAGAACTTATTGGCGCCACAGTAGTGCTGGGCAGCGCAACGCCGGACGTTGGCAGCTATTACAATGCGTTGCGCCATGACTACCAACTCCTGACGTTGCCTGACCGGGTTCGTCCCGGGCCGGACATGCGCCCTTTGGTCACAGACCTCGCGGAAGTGGAAGTTGTGGATATGCGGGAGGAACTGAAGGCCGGAGTTCGCAGCATCTTCAGTCGCGCCCTGAGCGATGCCCTGGAGGAAACCCTGCGTCAGGGGCAGCAGGCGATTCTCTTTCTCAACCGCCGAGGCTCCGCAGGTACTGTGCAGTGTCGTGATTGCGGTCATGTGCTCAGATGCCGTCGATGCGAGACGCCCCTGACGTACCACGCCGAGGACGACCGCTTGATATGCCATCAGTGTGGCCGAAGGCACCGCACGGTTTCTGACTGCCCTCAATGTCGGAGTGGCCACATCCGTTTCCTTGGTCTGGGCACCCAGCGTGTGGTTCTGGAAGTGGAGCGCGAATTTGGAGTTCAGGCATTGCGATGGGACCGTGACGCATCTCGAGAGCGCGGTGCCCATGATGAGATACTTGGCAGCTTCACCAGGGGGGAAGCCCAGGTATTGGTGGGGACTCAAATGGTCGCACAGGGGCTGCATCTGCCCAACGTGACTCTGGTTGGTGTGGTCTTGGCTGACCTTGGCCTGCATCTGCCGGATTTCCGTGCCGGAGAGCGTGCCTTTCAGTTGCTGTGTCAGGTGGCAGGGCGTGCTGGCCGTGGCAACGACCCTGGCCGCGTCGTTGTTCAGACGTATACGCCGGAGCACTACGCCATCCAGGCCGGTGCGCGACAGAACTACCAGGCCTTTTATGACGTTGAAGTCCAGCTTAGGCGAGAACACCATAACCCACCCTTCACGCGACTTGCGCGGTTCCTCTATCAGCACACCAACCCCGGCTACGCAGAGCGTGAGGCCCAGCGATGGGGTATCACGTTGAGAGAGAGCTTACAAAGCCAGGGCCTCACGGAAGTGGAAGTTGTTGGGCCTGCGCCGGCGTTCCCAGCGCGGGTTCGTGGCCGCTATCGGTGGCAGGTGCTTCTTCGTGTACCCCCAACGCCTGCGGTGGAGATGATACCGCTGGTGTCTTCCATCACCTTTCCCCCGGGCTGGATCGTGGACGTAGACCCTGTGACGCTGGTGTAGCCGAACTTCACCCAGGCCATTGGGAATCCCTTCCTCCCCAACTGCCGCCTCTGCTATGCTGTCTATACATTCATTTGTAGGAAACCTATGTACGTCATCGGCACTGCAGGTCATGTTGACCACGGCAAATCCACTCTGGTGAAAGCCCTCACCGGCATAGACCCGGATCGGCTCCAGGAGGAGAAGGCCCGGGAGATGACCATTGAGCTTGGTTTCGCTTGGCTCACCCTCCCCAGCGGTAGAGAGATCAGCGTCGTTGATGTTCCCGGCCATGAGCGCTTCATTAAGAACATGCTGTCGGGAGTTGGCGGCATAGACTTGGCTATGCTCATCGTCGCCGCGGACGAGTCCGTTATGCCTCAGACGCGGGAGCACCTGGCCATCCTGGACCTCTTGCAGGTGAAGCGAGGGCTGGTGGTGCTCACCAAAGCGGATACCGTTGACGAGGATTGGATTGAGCTAGTAAAGGTGGAGGTAGAAGAAGCCCTTCGCGGCACCAGCCTAGAGGGTGCAACAATGGCGGAGGTCTCTGCGATTACCGGCCAGGGTATGCCGGAGTTGCTTCAACTCCTCGATTCGACGTTAGAGAAAAGTGTTCGCCGCGAAGACCTCGGACGTCCACGACTCTCCATTGACCGCAGCTTCGTCATGACAGGCTTCGGCACGGTGGTGACCGGCACGCTCCTCGATGGTTCTTTGTCGGTAGGCCAGGAAATAGAGATGGTGCCCTCCGGCCTGCGCCGCCGCATCAGAGGTTTGCAGAGTCACCAACAGAAGGTGGAGAGCATTGGCCCCGGAAATCGCGTAGCTGTGAACCTTGCCAGCACCACCCAGGGCGAGGCAGAGCGAGGGCAAGTGCTTACGCTGCCAGGCTGGCTGCGCCCCACGCGGATAGTGGATGTGCGCATCCGTATGATCCCTAGCGCTCCCCATCCTATCAAGCACAACCTTGGCGTCACCTTTCACACCGGCACCAGTGAGAGCTTTGCCCGGGTGCGTTTGCTGGATGTCCCTGAGCTAAGACCGGGCCAGGAGGGTTGGGCGCAGATACACCTTGCCGATCCTCTGGCGGTTGTTAAAGGCGATTACTTTGTTGTGCGCTCCTCCCAATCAACCCTTGGCGGAGGCCAGGTCATAGACCCCGACCCGTCGAGGCATCGTCGATTCCAGCAGGGCGTTCTGGAGAAGCTGGAGGTCATGGCGGAAGGCTCGCCAGAAGACCTGGTGTTGAAGGCCCTGGAGACTGTTGAGCCTGCCGGGCTGACGGCGCTCGCACGCGGAGCCAACTTGGCTTCCGACCAAACGACAGAGTTGATAGGGGCTCTTGTGGAATCGGGAGACGTTGTTGCCCTTGGAGGAAGTACCGCAGACGCTAATGCGGTCTTTATGACTAGCGTTGGTTGGGCCAGACTCAGAAGTCAGGGGATAACGCCGTCCAGGCGTATCACGTAGCCAACCCGCTTCGTGGTGGCATACCAAGAGAAGAACTGCGGAGCCGCCTTGGCCTCTCCCAGGCTATCTTCACTAATGTGCTGGCGTTGATGACGGCTGGAGGCGTTGTTGCAGAAGCTGCCTCCACCGTGCGCTCGCCCGATCACGAAGTCACCCTCTCACCTGAGCAAGAAAAAGCAACGGCTGGATATGTTGCGGCCTTGGAGCGGGAACGCTATTCGCCTCCAACTGACAACGCCTTAGACCCCGCACTGCTTGCAGTATTGATTGAGTGTGGCAGTGTTGTCCGTATCAATGAATCCCTTGTCTTTGCAACGTCGGCCTACAGCGAGATGGTGGGGCGTATTGTTGAGCACCTGAAAGCGAACGGCGCAATCACCGTCGCAGATGTCCGTGACGCCTTCGGCACCTCTCGGAAGTACGCGCTGCCCCTGTTGGAGTACCTGGATCAGCAGCACATCACTCGGCGCAACGGCGATGAGCGCGTGCTCCTCAGAGCCCCTAGCTCCGATACTTCTGCAAGCTGATACGTGAGGGTGTGATGGCTCACCAACCCCCAACCCGCATGTACGGCGTGGATTTCAGCGGTGCAGCTGATGCAGGCAAGCACATCTGGATTGCTGAAGGTACGGACACAGACGGCTGTTTAGACAACACCAATTGCCGCTCAGCGTCTGATTACCTCAACGCTTTCCCTTCACGTGACGTCACATTCCTCGCTATGGTTGAGTTCATTGCTGGTCAGCACAACGCAGCCTTTGGGTTTGATTTCCCCTTCGAGTTGCCACGGGCAATAGTCGTAGAAGAATCATGGTCTGCGTTTGTTGCCGCGTTCCCCTCGCACTACCCATCTCTTGCCGATTTCGATGTCACTTGTCACACCGCCTCCGGTGGTAAAGAGTGGAAGCGCCTCTGCGATGTTGAGACCAGAGCATCCTTCTCGCCCTACAACCGCCGAGTGGTGTCGCAGACCTACTACGGCATTCGCGGTTTGCTTCATCCGCTGTTAGCCGATGGCCTCGCTAGCGTTCCACCCGTTCACGGCACGGCACCGCAGATGCCTTGGCTGCTGGAAGTATGTCCCGTGGGTGCTCTGAAGGACGCAATGCTCTGTAAGCCTCCCTACAAAGGTAGGACGCCTGACCACTATGAGGCACAACAGCGCATCCTGAAAACGCTGGAAAACGATGGCGCAGTACGGGTCTCTTCACCGGCACTGCGTGATACCATCCTGACCAACACTCCCGGCGATGCCCTTGATAGCGTGGTGGCAGCAGTTGTGACGGCCAAGGCCGTTCGAGCCCCGGAGCGTATGGCGGCCAAGTCCGGCTATCCGTACACCGTAGAGGGGTGTATTTATGTCTAGACTCACATGTCATTCTGAGGAGCCCTTTCATGGAAGGGCGACGGAAGAATCTGAAATGTAATTATGAGTTTGATTTTTGGAGTAAACCATGGCCCTTGATCTGTACCAGACTGCTGCACAACTTGATGCGGCAACGGCCCATGTTGGCAACCGTGGCGAGGAACGCGCAAGGCACTTGGAAGTCGCCCTGGCTACCCTGCGCGACGCCGATGCTGCGACGTTGAACGCCCGCGTCGATGCCGCACAGGGAACCCTGTCCTTCCTCCCCGCAGAGGCGGTGGAAGACCCCGGCGTTACTCACGCTCCCGGCGCAATCCCGGACGATTTCAGCGTCCTAGCCGTGGACGGCTCCCACATTGATGTGAACCGGCACTTGCCGTTGCGCTGCTCTCTCATAAACATCGGCGGCTGTCGTCTGACTTACGGCGAAGCCCCTGACGCCCACCTGTTCAGCAGCCCTCGACTCCGCACCAGCGATGCTGAACTCTACCTCGCAGACCCGGCTTCGTCGGCGTCACGACAGCCCGTGGAAGGCGCGTTGATGGGTTTGGTGCGTGCCGTGCAGGAAACTGAAGCCCTGGCGGACGCTGTGGAGGAAGCTGCCAGCGACCTCCCTACCCTTGCGCTCATTGATGGCACGTTGGTGCTGTGGGAGCTTGGCGGTGACCGCTATCCCGCATACGTCCGCTCGCAGTTGATGGATTACGGCATCCTGGCATCCCTGGGACGCTTGAGGGACATAGCCCAGCGCAAAACCCTTGGTGTTGCGTCATACATCAGCCTGCCCAACAGCTCAGAGGTGTCCAACCTGCTGCGCCTCGCCCTGTGCCACTACGACCCCCTGGGCGATTGCCAGCGACATTGTCGTGCTTTCATCCCCGGCGACCGCCATTGCGACGACGTGAACGAGTTTACTGACCGAGAGCTTTTCGCTCGCATTCTGAAGCCTGGAGAGCGTTCGTCCCTCTTCGCCAGCCGCTCCTCCGTGGTGCGTGACTCCTATGGCCAGCACCGTGTCCACTTCTTTTATGTCAACGTGGAAGAAGAAATAGGCAGAGTGGAAGTTCCCGCTTGGGTGGCAGATTCCCCCGCGCTGCTGGAACTGACCCACACCCTGGTCGTAGATAACGCGCGACGTGGCGGTGGTTACCCGGTGGCGTTGCAGGAGGCCCACGAGCAGGCCGTTGTCACCGGCGCAGACCGAGAGGCCTTTGCCGCAATGGTTGAGCGGGCACTAGAGGGACAACGACTGCCGGTGTACACTTCCCAGAAGCAGCGTTCCAAACGCCAACGTTGGGTGTAAACCATGAATGCGAGATTTGATTGACCACTAATAACCAAGAACCAAACCGCATAGCAGAAGTCGTGGAGACTACCTCCACTGGCTTTACGGCACAGTGCTATGAGCTTTATGGCGCGCCCGCATTGGGCAGCCTCGTTCGTGTTGGGGAACCTGCGGTGTACGCCATCGTCCACAACGTGACCACAGCAGCCCTGGACCTCGGACGGCGCGTCATGGCTCGTGGGGCTGCGGAGGCATCGGAAGCTGCGGTGTACCACAACAACCCCCAGATTGCCCGGTTGCTGGCCACGCACATAGAGGCGCTGGTCGTCGGCCACGGCGTTGCAGATGCGCTCAAGTATCGCCTTCCCGCTGCGCCGCCGCGTATTCACGCTTTTGTGTACTGCTCAGATGCCGGCGAGATTGCTGCTTTTACTCAGGGGCTTGGCTACCTGCGCCTGCTGACCTCCTCATCCACCCCGGCCATCGATGAGGTCATCGCTGCGAACTTGCGACTCTCCGCCGAGTGCCATCGTGACCCGGACACCTTTCGTACCCGTGCTGGCAAAGCCCTCGCCTCGGAACTTGCTGGCGATGTCGCTCGGTTGAACGCCATCCTTCGGAGCATCGCATGACCTCAAACAGCCGCAACACTACCCCCGGTATACTAATGGGTGGAACACCCTTGGGAACCGTGGTCGCTGGCTCCCTCTCGGAGGGCGTTGAGGTCAAGCTCAACGGTGACGCCTCCGTGGAGGACATCCCCGTTGGCAGCTACGTGGTCATTCAGGGAGAGACCAAGCGGTTTTTCGGCATGGTGAGCGAGGTTAAACTCGCCGCCACGGACGCCAGACTCCGCACAATGCCCACTGACCTTTCGGACCTTTTTGTGGCAGAGGTACTCTCTGGCACAGCTGCCTATGGCACCATAACCGTTCGACCCCGCTTGCTCCTGCCGATGGTGGCAGGCTCAGACGCAGAACTAGCCCCCGCCCGCACAGTACCTGCCCACTTCGCCCGGGCCTCCAAGGCCTCGGATGCCGATGTTGCCCAGGTCTTCGGCGTTGAGGACGATAGGCACTTTGCCGTGGGGACTCCCCTGGACATGGAAGCCGTGGTCTGTCTTGACCTCAAGGCCTTTGTTGAACGCTCCAACGGCGTGTTCGGCAAGAGCGGAACCGGAAAGAGCTTCCTCACCAGGTTGCTACTCATCGGCGTCCTCCAGAGTCGGCTCTCGTCACTGCTCATCTTTGACATGCACGACGAGTATGGCTGGGAGGGCGGTGACGCAGAGCGAGGGCGACAGGTGAAAGGCCTCAAACAGCTTTTCCCCGCCCAGGTCGCCGTTTTCTCCCTCGATGCTGAGAAGGCGATGGGCAGGCCCGTGAAGCCTGACGTCATGGTGGAGATAGGCTATAGCGACATTGAGCCAGAAGACATCATGGTTCTTCGTGAGACCCTCAACATCTCTGAGGTGGCCGCTGAATCGTCCTACTCCCTGGAGCGACACTTTGGGAAGGGGAAGTGGCTCCGGGCCTTCCTTGATTTGGAGGGCCGTGAGGCCATCTTTGAGCTTGCCAACGCCATCAACATCAACACCTCCGCGCTGGCCAGCTTTCACAGTCGATTGTCCAACCGTCTCGCCCGGCTACCCTTCATGGTGGAGAAGCCCTCCCAGGACTCAGTGCAAGCCCTCATGGATCAGCTTGATAAGGGCAACCACGTGGTGTTGGAGTTCGGGCGGTACGGCGATGATGTCCCAGCGTACATGCTAGTAGCCAACCTGCTTACCCGTCGCATCTATGCTCGCTATCGTGACCGCCAGATAAGCGAGTCTGCAGGTAAAGGAAAGAGCACCACACCACTGTCCATTGTCATCGAAGAGGCCCACCGCTTCCTCAGCCCTGCCGTGGCGTCCCAGTCCACCTTCGGCATCATTGCCCGTGAGATGCGGAAGTACAACGTGACCCTCTTGGTGGTAGATCAGCGGCCCAGTGGCATAGACCCTGAGGTGATGAGTCAGATAGCCACCAAGGTCTGCTGTCTCCTGGACGATGAGCGCGATGTGGACGCGGTGATGACCGGAACGTCTGGTAGCAGGGAGCTGCGTTCGGTGCTGGCCGGGTTGGAATCGCGACAGCAGGCACTGATTTTCGGCAACGCCGTTCCCATCCCCGTCGCCGTCCGTATTCGCGACTACGGCACCAACGATTCCTACGACTCCCTTATGCGCTCCCCTCGTATGCGCAAAGCTGCAAGCAAGGCCGATATGGCTGGTGAACCATCAGATGCACGACCCAAGGATGATGAGGATGAGCTTTTCGGATAATTAGCTCTTCATCCTGAGTTGAGCAAAGACCCTCACCTTTACGGAGCCCCATACTCCCCCCGAAAGAACAAGAGCAAAAAGAAAGAACCCCCTCCTTTTAAGGAGGGGGTTCTTTCTTTAACTAATCTCTTTAGGTGCTGTGGCCGTAGGGCAGACTTAGTACCTAAGCCACACTGCCAACACCGTTGAGTACGGCCGGTACCGTGTCATCAAACGCGATGTTACGATCCTGAATCAGTGACACAGACCGCAATCGATACTTGGAACCACTGTCTGGAACAAATGGCTTCCCGCCTTCCATGATCTCCCGTGCGCCTCTGAGGTAGATTCTGCGCAGGTTGATGATGGCGGAGTCTGATGTTCCCAAGTGCTCCTTGGTCCTGTCGCAAATGGCTCCCATGCTTTCTTGGATGCCGGCATCCTGCACGGAACCGTTGGCAATGCCCGTGTAGTTCACGTTGCGCTGCATATCACGGTCAATACCATAGTCGTTGTCCCTGTTGATGGTAGCCCGCATGGTGCGGGGTTCCTTCACAAGGTCACTGGCCTGGTGATGCTCACCCTTGTTCAAAGGCCTGCTGGCGTTCCAGCTGTAGGTGAACATCCAGCAGTTCTCATCGTCTGCGGGAATCCAACCATGTCCGCTGTATGTCTTTTCATCGGCGTCACCAATCGGCCCTGGGATAATGGTGAAGAAGGGCATCATGAACGGTGTGATACGCCAGTAGAATTCGTCGGGGCCTGAGTCTCGGTTAGCGCCGTAGACAAACCCGTAATCGGTGTCCTGCACCACAAACCGGGGAGCACTATCGCCAAGCACAGCATTCGGGCGTGTTGTTCCTGAACGTACAGGTCGTGAATCGGGGTTGTCACGCTGTGCAGGAGTCAGGCCAGCATGGAGGAAGGAGACGTGACTGGAGTCGATGCCGCCTTCAATGCCCTGGAGAAAGTTATTCTCCTGCAATCGACGGGTCACAAACCGGTGGCTGTCCGGCACCATGGCCCAGCCGACTTCCGGGAGTTCAGGCTGTAACTCTACAGGTCCCATGTATGTCCAGATATAGCCGCCCCAATCGCGCGCCGGGTATGCCTTGATTTTGACCTTGTCCTTGAAGTTGCTCTCCGCGGGCTCTGATGGCATGTCCACACAATCGCCGTTGGTATCAAATTTCCATCC
>Ga0114999_10002589_pt1 | contig 23533 bp, 23 predicted proteins | sample ArcticOcean_MG_C_3_FD_89820 | JGI IMG/M metagenome (GOLD analysis project Ga0114999, IMG submission 89820) | Marine microbial communities from western Arctic Ocean - ArcticOcean_MG_CB8_126 | ecosystem: Environmental > Aquatic > Marine > Oceanic | place: Arctic Ocean: Canada Basin | collected...
CCAATATTGACATGCAATAAGTAAGAAACCTTTTTAACCAACTTTTTTCTAAAAAGCAGCTGAATCCTCACAAAGCTGATTTATCCTGAACCCCTCAAATGTTCGAAACCTCATCTCCACAATCAATGCAAACATCAGAATCCAACGCAGTCTCTATCTGCAAAGCCGAATTCGACGAAACAATCGCCACGATAAAGGAGCTCCTTGAACACGAGGGTGACACTAGTGAATTCATAGTCGAAGACCCATTTTTATCTGCTGTCCCAATTCAGGTCGACTTACGCCAGCATTTAAAAAATCTCTACGACCGTATGTTTGAGGCCAAAGCTTCCGTCAATTCATCAAGCAAGATGGTAACGATCGATTTTAGCTAGAAAATTTCTTGCCGATCCATTTCTCCAAGCCGTCTGGTTCGCCAGTCGGCTTTTTTGTTTATTAAATGGGATCGACACGGTATATAAAAAACACAGCCTTATAAGTAAACCCATACCCATTCAAAGCATATGCCATCACATCTTCTCAAACTAACCGCTGCCCTGGCACTATTTTCATTCTCCGCCTGCAGTAAACCCGGTACCGAATCCACAACCATCGACCTCTTCAATGGCACCAATCTGGATGGTTGGCAAAACCATGGAGGGGGAAAGTTCTATGTGGAGGATGGAATGATTGTTGGAGAGGCCGCACCGGTATTTCCCAATAGTTTTCTAGCTACGAACAAAATGTATGATGATTTCGAGTTGGAGGTAGATTTTAAAGTAGATGCCCTTCTCAATTCAGGGATACAAATTCGCAGTAACACCTACCCAGAAGAAACAACAACCGTCCGCTGGGGAGGGACCTTTAATGACGACGGTTCAAAAAACGTTCGAGATAGAGTTTGGGGAAAAGGTCGCTTCTGGGGGTATCAGGTGGAAATTGATCCGAGTGATCGCGGATGGACAGGCACGCTTTACGAGGAAGGCGCTCGTGGGTTTTTACACAATCCCGGCGAAGACATGGCTCCAAAAGGGACTTACAACCCAGAAGATTGGAACCACTTTAAAATCGTAGCCAAAGGTGATCACTTCCAAACGTGGCTCAACGGAGTCCAGGTTGTGGATGTTCACGATAGCGATAAGGCAACAGGCTACATTGCGCTACAGCTTCACGGCATCGGCAACAGCAAGGAGAAAATTGGTCAGAGAGTTTGGTGGCGAAATATCCGTTTAACTCAATAATCCAGCACTTGGATCTCCGTCCCGGTAGAAGATAGCTAGAACACTGTAAGTATTCGCCCTTATCAAATCCGTCCTTCTTCGATGTCGTAAACGTCGAACCAGACGTAGACGATCTTTCCGGCGGGGATGTATTGGGGAATGTAACCTTCAAGAAATTCCTGGAGTGGCATCGGCATGTCGCAAATCCGCTTACAGCGCATGTCATTATTCCACTGAATGATCTCTGTTTTCTCGCGAGATGTTGCGTGCTCTTCGATCCAGGCCGTAACCGATTCATCGCTAGCGCCCGTAACGACAAAGTCGCTAAATGCGTCGGCGGTAATCCCAACAAAATCTAAGAAAAAGTTGTCCAGTGGACAGTCGAAGTGATACTCCCCTTTAGTGCCGGCAAGAGCTGACCGACATTTATCAAGCGTTCGCCCAGCTACTACATAGCCAGCAAGAACTTCTCTTGGGCTTCGTGGAAATTCGTGTGTGAGGTCTTTTGCCAATTCTTCTATAGTTGCCATGAAACCAAGGATGTAGAATTCGTGCTCCTATTCCAAACTATTCGCCAATCCTCTTAAAAAATCTTTTGAATCTCACTAACCAATTGGTAAACGCCGACCGAAGTCATCAACATCGCGGATATCCACAGAAAGAAAATCCAGCTGGCCCGCGGTCGAAGTTTCTCGTGGGTCTGTTTATAGAGAAAATACAGAGCTGCGCCACTCAAGAAAGGAAGCATGAGGGCCTGGGCGACCGCGCCAATGGTGACCAAAGTAACCGGCTTTCCAACTGATAGATAGAAAATACAGTACATAGCAGGAAGGACGACACAGGCTATTTGAATCGTCTTCAGTCGCTTTGCCTCAGTATCTTGTTTAACCAAACCCAGAAGACCTAGGAAATCGGCAGCAAGGCGACTGTTTGAGGCGGTAGATATAAAAATAGTCGAATAAAGTACCACAATCGCCCCAACAATAAAGATCCATAGTCCCACCGTTCCAAAAGAAGTGCTATACAGATTCGAAAGATTGATCATCAAACTATCGTTGGTCACTTTGATTCCTTTGCCGTTAAGCACAGCTGCACCGAGCAGGTAAAAAGCAACCGTCGCGCCGGTGTAAATGACCAAAGACATAAGCGCATCGTATCTCATCACCCGAAGCCAACCTTTAGCACGGGTTACCCAGGCCTCACTGCCATCGTCCGGGCCAACATACCTTGCGTATCCCTTCTCCAAACACCAATAAGGATAATAGATTAATTCGGAGGCGCCAACGCCGATTACTCCGAAAGCAGCGAAAGCCACTAAGAAGTCATCCGGTAGTCCAAAGCTTAATCCCTCAACAATCTGAGGCATAGTAATCCCATAATCCGTCCAATACAGGGAGAATACGGCAAATACCGTAAAGATGGAAAATGCCGCCACCATGAACGTGGAAAAGAACTGAATGAATTTATATTTACCAACGTAGAGTAGCCCCGCACAAGATCCCGTTATGAGAATCGCAAGTACCGTGTGCGACAGATTGGAGCCAGCAAGCCCAAGAACCTGGGCCACCCCACCTACCATTCCAGAGAGTTGAAAAAAGATGGCGCAAAACATTAATGACCATAGCCAAACCAGCCAGGACACGATCGCTCTGGGCCCGGGAATCGAGTTGATCGCCTGCAAGGTCGTTTTACCTTTTGAGATCGTATAACGGCCAAGCTCAACTTGGACGAACACTTTGATCACGCATCCAATGATGATGAACCAAAGCAAAATGAAGCCGACATCAGCTCCGAGTTTGGTGGTCACGATTAACTCACCTGATCCAACAATATTGGCAGATATGATGAGACCCGGGCCGAGTTGCTTGAAGATACCTTTCCAGGTATTCGGTGGTTCTGATATTTCAGTCATGGGGTAATCTTAAAACGAATGGCAGTACTCGCTATAAGAAGCCGTATCAATTGTGCCGTCGATGCTTATTTTCAGTCAACAAACGTTGGTTTCTTTCCAAGCTTCTAACGTAAACGCTCAAGAAGCTGTTTGGTAGCCAGCACACCCTCAACCGGAGGAGTCACCTTCCCCTCGTACTCGATAGCCAAGATACCGTTAAAGTCAGCTTCGATCACCGTTTTCATCAATCGCTGATAGTCAAAGTCCACTTCATTTCCCTCGTCATCGAAGTTATGGCTCTTGGCGGAAACGACCGACGTGAAAGGCATCATAGCTTCCGTACCGGTATATGGATCGTGATCCTTCATCTTTCCGAAGTCAGGCATAAGACGTAGATGCGGATCATTCATTTCTCTTGCGATAACGGCAAGAAAATCTCCTTGTTTGGCCCACTCTGAAGCACCCGGCTCGATGGCAATTATAATACCCTTTTCCTTCGCGTAACGAACAAGGGGTTGAAGTGCATCTATACTGTAGGAGATGGCATCGCTACGATCAATATCAGGAGCCTTTAAAAAAACCCGAACATAGCTACTTTCCAATATGACCGCGTTGTCGATGTAAGCTTTAAAAGGAGAGGCGGCTTCTTGTCGCTTCGCCAGGGTATCCCCTCTCGCGTCAACCGCTCCAGCCATGAGAAGAAATAAATTCGTTCCGGCTTCATCCGCATGCTTTTTTATTTCCCGATAATAGTTCGGGTCAGTTTTTCTCTCCTTCGGGAATGCACCATCCCAGATATCGATTTCCGTAAACCCGAACGTCTTTCGCGCAAATGCTGGATAATCAAAAACAGAGAGCGATCCATCCTGAAACAGAAACCGCAAAGAATACATAGACAGCCCGATCTTGTACGAACCAGAAGCATGAGTAGCGGCTTGCATAACCGGCAAAGAAGATAGTGCTAACCCGCCGAGGTATAGCCCTGTAGATTGGCATATAAATCGTCTTCTATTCACGATTCAGGATGTCCCCATACTTCGGGTACCTTGAAATCTTTTGGAAGCGCATTGGGAGGTATATGGGGTGCAACTGCTTCTCTAGTTAGTGCCCCAAGTTTCTTTTTCAATCTCTGAAATTCCTTGGGACGCTTTGAGCTTAGGTCATTTTTTTCATAGGGATCATTCTTTATATTAAATAACTCCCATTTTTCTTTTCCTACCGCAGAGGTCACATTGGCATTCGCCTGGCCATTGCGTATGAGTTTCCAATCACCTATCCGGATGGCTCCATGAAAAGGGGTTACATTGTGTAGAATGTAGGCATGTGGAGTCTTTTTTCCTTGGCTGATGGTTCGCCAGGCGTCTTTTCCATCGAGGGGTAGTTTTTGATCGAGTTTGACTCCTGCCAAATTCAACAACGTGGGATACAAATCCACGATATGAAGCGGCTCCTTCATCACCGATCCAGCGTTGAGTCTTCCATCCCATGCCATGATGGCAGGGACTCGGACACCTCCTTCGTAAAGGGAGCTTTTGCCATCTCGCAACTTTCCATTGGAACCGAGCCTGACGATGCCACCGTTATCCGAACTAAAGAATATCAATGTGTTTTCACGTGGTAGATGCTGGTTGGCTGCCTTAAGTATGGTCCCTACAGCCTCGTCCATATTCGTAACCATCGCAGCAAAGATTCGACGGTTCTCATTTTCTATGTGCGCGTTCATTTTCAAGTGCTTCTCGGTGGCCTGAAGAGGTGTATGAGGTGCATTGAACGGGACGTATAGAAACAACGGATTATCATCATTGTTCGATTGAATGATTCCAGCAGCTTCCTGCCCGATGAGATCCGTCGTATAACCCTTTTCGTAGAGCGGCTTATCATTCCGATGCCAATCGTGACCTCCATCACGAATGTGCGTAAAGTAATCCAGCGCGCCATTGTAATGTCCGTATTGAATATCAAACCCGCGTTGCAGCGGAAGGTAATCGCCATTGATATGACCTAAGTGCCACTTACCGGTAATTGCGGTCGCATAACCAGCAGCCTGTAGACCTTCAGCCAGGGTTTGCTCCTCCAGAGGGAGCCCATGACTAGCCCAAGGTCGGACAACACCACATTGCATTCCGAACCGCATGGGATAACGTCCAGTCATCAAAGCGCCTCTTGTCGGAGAGCACACAGGTTGAACATAAAATTGGTCAAGTTGCACTCCACGGCTAGCAAGACTATCCAGGTGCGGAGTCGAGATTTTACCTTCACCATGATAACTGACGTCCTGCCAACCAAGATCGTCGGCCACCATCACGATAATATGGGGTCGATCTTCAGCAACCGCAAGTTTCGCCAAATATGAAATAGATAAGAGAACAAGAATGAGAACCGAAACTTTGTTTTTCATGGGGATAAATATTCAGAACTGTTTTTATAACCAGAACAGTCGCCCCTATACCAGATTAGAATTTAAAAGAAGCTTCCTAGTATCAAGATCCACGTTATTGGAAAGGAGCACCCTGATTGAACCTCCATTTGCTTTGGTAAAATTATCCGCTTAAGAAAGTAATCTTTCAGCTCATAAATTCCGTAACGGTCTTCCACATTAATCCTGAAACTGCATCGGTTTGGTTAATTCCCCACGCCCGTTGAGCTGATTTACCATTAGTTTTACTGGTATTGAACTACCTGAAGCCTAGTTTAATTATCAAAAAATTCTGAAGGTAAATAGAACTTGCATGCCCCAATTTTATTAACATGAATCCATCCACCCTAACCAGCAACATTCGCTAATTTCTCCCGTTTCCATGAGTCTACCTACTTTGCGTGCTGGAATTCTTCTAGTCACTCTACTATACCCTTCCCTGCAATCCAGCGCTGCACCGACGCAGGTTGATCAGAACATCAAGCTGATCGAAAAACGGATTGAAGTTAAAAAGAACACAGCGCTTATCCGCAGTGACTGGACCGTCAAAAAGGAGGAACTCGGGTCGGAATCGACGATTCTGAAGACTGAAATCGAATCGCTTCAGAAAAAATTGGAGGCACTCATTACGATCAATGACGATTTAATTTCACGTGAGCAGTCGGCGGCTGACTCTACCGAGGGACAAGAGCGAGTTATTGAGTTGCTGACGAAGCGATCGGCGCAATACGAGGAAATGCTATTGGATCTGGCCCTGCGGCTTCCCCAACCACTGGCCGTTCAAGTTCAGGATGAACTGGGCACTGACGCGGCTCGCGGCTCAAAAGTTATCGGAGCCCGCTTTCAGGCAATCGTAAATGGGCTCAACCTGATTCATCGTTTTAATCATAAACCATTTTTCGGGAAAGAAGCCTACCGGCCCGACTCAGGACAAGCCAAACAACTGGACGTGCTGTATTGGGGAATCGGGATCGGTTATCGAATAGATCCATCTGATTCGATGGCGCAGATCGGCACTCCGGGTGAGAACGAATGGATCTGGTTTGATGCAACCGCGCATACGCAAAACATTCGGCAGGTTTTCAATATTCACGAGGCAGCTGAAACACCTATCTATGTGCAACTTCCACTTCAAAGTTCAAATGAGTAATCATCATAGGAACCTATTGAAGGGGGTAATTATTTCCCTGGTATCGAGTGTATTCACCCAGACTGGCTATTCCGCGGAGGAGTTGGACCTCCAAAAGCAAGGAATGCAGCTTCAGACCAAGTTGGATCTGGCGGTCGAAGAGTATGATGCTCTGACACAAGACGTAGCAGAACAGAGGTTGAAGCTGGTAACGCCATTGAATGAAATGCGTTTGAAAGTCAGTCGCCTAAGAAGTCAGACCGATATGCTTCTCCTGAATCGCTCTCAGAAATTAAATGATGTTGAGCGTACCGAGGAACGAAATACGAGTATCGCAAAGCAAATAGATTTTGTGGACGCAACGGTGGCAAATCACCTTTCCAATTTCGACACCCTGATTCATGCAGCGGAGGATCAGTTGTATCGACCCCGTTTTTCCACGTTGCGGGCCGTCTCAAAGACGAAACTAACTCGAGAAGAGCAAATACTGGCTCGGCTTGAGGTTATCGATTTGTCTTTTGAACGAATTAAGATGGCCCTTGGAGGTTACTCATTTGAGGGACAAGCAGTGAGTGAAGTCGGTGATATTCTTGACGGTAAGATTACCCTGGCTGGACCAACGGCATACTTTGTGGAAAAGAATAAAAAACAGGGTGGCCTGCTTGGCTTTGAAACCAATTCCCTGCTTCCTCTCATTGGTTCAGCTCCGGAAATCAGTGCTGACAAGATTGCTAAATTGTCCGATGGGGCTTTAGTAAGCATTCCCATCGATATCACCTTAGGTCAGGCAAACGAGTTTCAAAAAACAAAGTGGTCATTTGAAGATCATATCAAGAAAGGAGGAATGGTCGGTTATGTCATTATAGGCTTTGCCGGAATAGCCATTTTAATCGTGTTGGTAAAATTGTTCGATCTAGCCAGGACACGAGGCATTCACTCCACCAAGATCACCGACTTGATACAGCTTCGCGAGTCTGAAGGAGTAGACATCGCACTAGCCGCAGCTGAGAAAAAACGGTATCCCACCAATCGCGTTCTGTCTATTGCACTTAAGTATGCAGATCATGAGACCAATGTGATTGAAGAAGTTATCATTGGTGAGATCCGAACCGTTAAAACATCGCTGGAGAGACTACTTCCATTTCTGGCAATCACCGCAGCGACCGCTCCACTGATGGGTCTTCTCGGAACCGTGGTTGGAATGATTAAAACCTTTTCGCTTATTACGGTGTTTGGATCTGGAAATGCTGCCTCGTTCTCTTCTGGTATTTCAGAAGCGCTCATAACAACAGAATTTGGTCTCGTTGTTGCGATTCCAGCCTTAATCGTGCATGGCATCCTCCTTCGTGCGGCCCGCGAAAGATTGGGGTCACTGGAGGATTTGGCATCCGAATTTCTCATCTCACTTCAGGAATCGAATCATAAGCAGGAACGATGATAAACGAGTTCATAGGTCCACTTGTTAACGTCGTAGAGGAAGGGGGCGTCATCATCTTTTGTATATTTATACTTTCGATCGCTCTCTATGGAACGTTGTTCCGGGCGCTACATTTGACCATGACGACCTCTGCTCCATACACGAAAATAAAATTGGCAAACCAATCATTATCCACGTCAGGTAAATTAAATCCCTATTGGAAGAATCTGCATACCGGGCTAGAGGGATTTAGCGACAACGCCCACATGGCAATTTCCTACCTAATGTTTGCACGCAGAAGAATACAAAGATCGGTTGCTTCAAAGTTACTTCATATAAAAGTAGCTACCGCAGCTGCTCCATTACTGGGACTACTAGGTACCATAACAGGAATGATCCAGACCTTCGCTGCGCTTTCAACAGGTGGAGGGGATGATACCTCTTCCATGGTCGCAAGTGGAATCTCCAAAGCGCTTCTCACCACAAATGCTGGCCTCGTCGTGGCTATTCCTGCCATCTTTCTTACCTATTTGGTGAAGCGATATATGAACCGTACCTTGGCCATTTTTAGCGCCCTCGAAACCGACTTTCTAAACAATTCTGGATCACTTCGCTCCATGGAAGGTCACCCTTGATATGATACGGAATAGAGCAACTAATTCGGATATGGATTCGGATACTGCGGAAATTAATCTGTCTCCGTTAATCGATTGTGTATTCATTTTATTGATATTCTATATCGTCACGACCGTCTTCATTGAAGAGACAGGCGTTGAGGTTAATAAACCCGAAGCAGCCGCATCTACCCACCTGGACAAAACGAGTATGCTTATTGCAATCAGCTCTGAGAACCGGGTCATTTATGGAGGCACCGAGATTGGCATTGCCGGCGTGGCCGGAGTTGTAAAACGCCAGATGGAAAATGGAGAAGTTCCAGTAATTATTCAGGCCGACAAACAAGCGGACCACGGGATATTTTCGAGAGTTTATGGTGAGGCCAAGGCCGCAGGCGCGGAAAAGATAAATTTTGCCACCGAATTCTGAACAACGACCGTGAAAGAGTGGAATACAGCAATACCCTACACCTTGATCCAGAGATTGGTTCACGCCGTGGTAGGTGTTTCTATTTCAATGGCTCTATTCTATGTGGTGTCGCTTAGCCTGAAGGATGTAGAGGCACCCGAGGAACAAAAAGCGACATTCATTACCCAAGCGGTGCAACTGACTCCGCCACCTCCCCCGGAAATGCCAAAACAGACAGAGGAACCTGAAGCTTCAATTACCGAAAAACTTCAGTTTAGTCTGAGGCGAAATACGCCTTCCATTAAATTACTTCAACCGAATATCCGCCCAACCGATGCGCATAACATTGTCCAGAAAACACAATTCGACCTCTCTAAATTCGTAGTCAAAGGAAAGGACATTGACGATATGGTTGTCTATGAAGGAAGAGACGTTGATCGACGTCCTGAGGCCCTCTACCGGACAATGCCCAAAGTCACAACCAAGAAGAAGAAAGAAACGATTCGGCTAATTTATGTCATCAACAATGATGGAACCGTGGGGGATATTTACGTAACAGAATCGGGTGATCCCACCATTAATGAAGAGGTAATTCGAACGGTTAAAACCTGGACTTATACACCTGCTATGAAAGGCGGGACGAAAGTGCGTTGCTGGGTCAAACAGATGATCATAATCAATGGAGGAATCAAGAGTGCGTTCAGCGTAAATTAATATGAACAGCCTACGAATATTTTTATTGTCCTTTTTTCTATCTCTCGGAATTAACGGACCTACATTTTCCCAAACAGAGGATTCTCTTGTGATCGCAAGCCCGCTTTCCAAAGAGCATCTTGAGAGAAATATTAAGGGTAGTTATGGATTCCTCAGTAATCGAGAGCCGGTTCTAAATCAAGGGGAGTACGCGATTGTCGAAAAGTTCATGCCATTCCTCGATGAAGACCCTGATTTCGCCCTAGAGATGATCGAAGGTCTTACAGCGAACAATCCCAGTCTTACCGCTTCTTTTGATTTTGTTTTGGGAAACCTGTACTATCAGTCCGATCGAAAGGAAGATGCAATGCGATCCTATAAAAAGGCCCTGGACAAATATCCTGACTATATGCGTGCCTGGCGTTCTATCGGTTGGCTGAGTCTCTACGCAGAGAATTACGACCTCGCTCTCGAAGCTTTTGGAAAGGCGATAAAACTGGGAGATACCGAACCGGACACATTTGGACAAATCGGTTATTGCTACTATATTCGAGAGGACCACATCTCCGCTCTTTCAGCATACTCTCAAGCGATGCTCTATGATCCGTCGAATCCCGATTGGCTACGAGGTAACCTCGCTAGCCTCATTGCACTTGGAAACTATCCTTCTGCTATTGTGATTCTCGAAAGCCTGACCCGAAGTCAGCCTCAGACTAAAGAGTATTGGAGGACCTTGGCCAATCTCTACATCCGAATGGACCAATTCACCAAAGCCGCAGCCTGTCTAGAATTTCTTCGGATATCTATCGATTTCACCGCAGAAGAGTATGATATGCTCGGTCGGGTTTATCTCAATACAGCATCCTACGACTTGGCCGGTGAAGTGTATCTTGATATGATCACCAAAGGTCATTCGCCCGACGGCGATTCCTTGCTCGTTTGTATCGATGCACTCTACGAAGCCAGCTTAGGGGAATTGGCGAGTCAGCTTCTCATCCAGTTTCAATCGGACGTTGATACACTCACCAAGGAGAATCAGGCCATCCTTCTGCTTTGTAGCAGCAAACAGGCCGAGCTGGCAGGCAACTTTTTAGAGGCTGAGCGGCTTCTAATAAAAGGACTTGATACCGGGGAACGAAAGGGAGATATTCTCGTCCGCTTGGGGCTCATTCAATTCCAGAGTGGGAAGGTGAACACATCGCTTGAAACTCTGGCTCTCGCTGAGTCCTACGCTGTATCTCGCGTCAATTCATTGATCGCGCAAGGCCAGATATTAATGAACAACAAGTCCTACATAACAGCCGCAAGAAAGCTGGAAACTGCCATCGCCGAAGGTGCGGGAGATCGCGCATTGAATTTGTATCAGAACTGTATGCATGCCGCTCGAAAACAAGAGCTAGATCAAATCAGCCTAACCACTGGTGCTCTGCAATAAATACACGTTAACTAAATTAAAAATCTAATTATGAAATACTCGCTTCTTTTCACTCTGTTCATCGTAGCAGCATCCGCTCTTGGCGCCCAATCGTCCAACCCTGACAAGTATTATGTGTTCTTAAGTGGCCAGATTAGTGCGCTCATCAAAGATGAATATGTTCGTGTAGAATCTTTCGATGGCAAAAGCCTAAGTTTTGCTAGTAAAGCAAAGAGTGCCAAGCCCTCCAATAAACAACCTTGTTCTATGAAGCCGATCGTCGCGATCAGCAATAAGTATGCTGAGGTGAGCGATATGGAATTTTCATTTCGTTCCCTTGCAGCCACACTACGAGCGGATAGGGCAATGGCTGAGATGCAAGCCGAGCAAATGAGGTTTGAGGCTGGCCAGGATTTTGAAAATTCGGAGCTGGGAGCCTCAGCCGCAGTACAGACGTCGAACAATACGAGTCCTGAGGAATTGGATAACCTGACCTATAACCAGATTATTGATGTCATTGATGGTATTGATTCAGTTGGTGTACAAGATACGATCACAGGACGCTGTGCTATAACGTCTGCCCAACACCTCGAGAACGCATTCGTAGCGGTAGTTCTTAGTTTCGAAGAAGCCAAAGCCCAAAAGAGACTCCAAGGAATCCGCCGATCCGTCGTTAGACTATTCCCCATCGGAGACATTCCAGCCAATGAATCCAAGAAAGTAAAATTTACCGGTTACTTCCCTGAGCGTACCATTAGGGATGCCAAACTTGATCTGTTTTTCTACGACGGAAAGGGAGATGCTATTGCCACCAATATTTCCCGTGCGATTAAAGAGATCACTCCAGAACAGTTGGAAAAGTTTCGCAAATTGGAAGAAGCGGAATCCGCAGGTTGAAGTAGTTTATCTATTTGTGTTCACGCATTCAGAATCTTCGGGGGTTCGTATAGAATTGCAAAAATCGGCACCTATTTAGTTTACACCTCCCAATTCTGAAGTAAGATCCAAGCCGTGAACTAATTATATTTGTTAGATGATCTTTCTTTAAATCCTGGGTCAAAAACCCTCATGTTATGAGCAGATTAGCCCTAAGATTGCTTTCTATTATTTCGATCCGCATTGTATTCAATGGAGGAGCTCCCTGATCCACCTATTAAATTTTGAATCCTCAAACTCACCCCTCAAAAATGAACCCGCTAATAAAGCTCCCCCTCGCCGGTTTCCTTCCGTTGCTCGTTGCTGTTACAATGGCGGAAGCAGCTAATCGAGTCTTTGTGAAACCAGAAGCTTCGGATGATTACCTCATTGAACGAGCACGTGAGCCTTCCAAGAAAGTTCAGACTTATCAGTTCATGAAGGGGAAGTACCATCCAGGTAATCGGCTCGACCCCGGGATGGAAAAGGTGACTTTTTAGGCACTCGCTTACGACCTGGCCCTGCAGTTAAGAAAGCAGGACTTTTATCCTGAGCCCGAGTTGGGTAAATAAACTAATAGGCAATTAGTATTAAAATTGAGGATTAACGCGGGGCTGGTGTCCGACAATATGGCCAGTCGTATTTCGACGACCATCGCTTCCAATTTTTCGACCAGCTTAGCGACCTAGCCCGCCCACGCGGATTATCACACCTGAGCTCGATGGAACTAGTCCACATCCGGGACAACTCCTACCGAGCGAAGCTACTGGGGATGGATTCAATAAAACTTGGGCGAGTGATAAACGCTTACTCAGCCATTTAAGTAGCGAATCTAGGTATTTTGTTATACTCTACGCGTACGACTTCCAACAACTCCACGCAGGAGAAATTGATCTGCTCTGGACAACTCGATACAGTATACGCTCTACCGGCCAATCCTTTGGCGATGCCATTACTCAGATGAATCGAATCGCTAGCGACTACATGGGCCAAAATCTCAAAAGGTTTGTCCAAAAACGTACCGACGATTCCAGCTTCGTTTCATTCGGTGAAATCGAAGTTATAGATATCGAGAAGATCAAAGCCGAAGACAAAACGAAAGACTTCATTCACTACAGCCTCCCCAATGCACCGGAAGGAATTGAACGCCCGCATTTTGACAATTGATACTACCGATTGTTTATTCTTAGCAGGGCCCTATCCTCTTTTTTCTGAGCCATTGGAGTGAATACCTGCTAATCGGGCAATAATCGAACCATGTGACCAGCAGTTGGAGAGAAGGGGTCGTCGAGGTAACGGTCGGCGAGGCGGGCCGTGCCCCAACGATTGGTCATCTTCTTGACGTGTTTGTATTGCCGTTTTGCGGCAGATCGGTTTCCGGTGATATCGAGAATGTTGCCGAGGTGAAGCTCAGCCCAAGTCGTAAATGGATCACTTGGGTTACCGGATTTAACGGCCTGCTTGTAGTCGGTCCGAGCGGCGGCCCAGTCTTGTGCGCGAAAGTGAGCCAAGCCCCGGGTGAAATAAACTTGGGCAGCACGGTCAGAGGGAAATTCACCGTCTTTGAGTAGCTTTTCCTGCAGCTTCGCCTCATCGGCTAAATCTTCGGGGCGATCTAGGTCGTAGAGTGCAATCATACGAAGACTCCGGAAGAACACGCTGTGGGGGTATTCCGCTAACAACAGATCGATGTAGTCGAGAGCTCGAGTGGGATCTGTTTCATTGCGAATGTAGACGAGGGCTAGGGCAGCCCGAGTACCAACAAGCGTGTAGCGCCCATGTTTGAGTGCGATATCGATGCGGTCGAGTCCGTCTTGAGGAGAGCCTTTTTGACCGGTGAAGGCGATAACCCTTACGATGCCAGGGAGTTTGGCGACAAAGTAGTCGTAGATGCCGATGCCGGCATTGGCATCGTAAAGTAGAGGATTAATCAAGAGAGCTTTTTCGAGTGAAGCTTTGGCTTTCTTTCCCACAAAATAGGACTTCATCCAATGGTGATTTTTAATATGCCAGCGCCCCATCAGCCCGAGAGTGGCTCCCTTGACCAGGTGAGCTTCTCCGGTGGGGTCTCCTTCCTTTATTCGAGCTTCCGAGGAGCGCAAGCAGGCCTCGGCCATTGCCAGCATGGGGGCGCTGGCGGCTTTGTCTTCCTCGAGAACGGCAGCGGTCAATCGCCACCATTCAGTGAGTAATCGCCCGAAATCGACAAGAGGGTGCACCTCCGCGTGTTGCTGGAGAGCATCAAGGATTTTGTCGGCAGCAGCATAGTCGAGGCGGTAGTTAGCCTCCATGGCGGCCAGGAGTTGGTCGTCCATCCCCGTTGGAAGTCCATAGGGGTTATTGGCCGACGGCGGCGGCGCGATTGAGCTCGAAGCTAAGGCGAGCAGGCAGGAGAAAAAATATACAACCTTCGGCACGGTGGGAAAATAGATGCAAGGTCTGGAGAGTGTAAAGGACCGAGCACTATCAATTCGTCCTAAGTCAATCAGTCCGCCCCATCCTGTTGGTCTGGTAGCTGGGGCATGTTCCGCCCATCTGCAGATTCGCTTGAAAGCGCTTGCACCTGATCAATAAAATCTAACAATCCGTTTTGTTCTTTGCTTTTACAAAACATCAGAATTCAAGAGTAGAGGATGCGTACCATACTATCAATTACGAAACTAATTGATCGAGATCAGCCAACGTACCTTTATGCGAATTGCCCTTTTTACAGATAGTTTTCTGCCCTATATTTGCGGGGCAACTTTCGCGGCCTTGAATCAGGTAAACGCGCTGGCGGAACGAGGCCATCAGGTGCGAATCTATTGCCCAGGGCCGGCCCCAAAACAATCCAAATCCTCGATATCGGATGAACTGCACGAGTCGGTTTCGGTTAAAATGGTGCCGTTTTCACTCCCATGGGGTGGTCAACCCAATCTCAACGTAGTGTTCCCCTTACTCTGGCCCACCATGCGGGACCTGAGGGAGTTTGCGCCAGATGTTGTCCATGTGCACACGGAGTGGGGCACTGGTTGGGCCGGTATTTTTGCGGCGTGGAGGCTGCGGATTCCGACAGTGGGCACCTTCCATACCTTTTGGGATGATCCCCTATACGTAAAACACTTTCCTTGGCCTAATTGGAAGATCGTACAGCGAGCCATGGGTGCCTATTCAGCTCTCTTCTACCGGCGTTGTGACACTGTAATCGCGCCATCGGAGTCCGTGCGATCCCATCTGAACCAACGCGACGTCAATGCCACCGTGGTTTCCAACGGCATCCCGAATCCCAATTGGCAGTCCGACGAGGCGATAATGCAATTGAAGCAGAAATATGGCGTGAAGGACCGTTTGACATTTCTATACCTGGGCCGGGTTTCCGTAGAGAAGACCTTGCATCTTTGCTTGGAAGCTTTTCAACGGGTTAATGAAGCTTACCCGGAAAGTCGTTTTGTCATTATCGGTGATGGTCCGGAGATGCCCCGGATTAAGGAAACCATTAGCCAGCTGGGGTTGGAAGATACCGTCGTATTGACAGGAGCCGTACCGCATGAGGAACTTATGCTTAGCAATCTACCCCGGATCGGCGACCTATTTATAACTGCCAGCGAGACAGAAAACCAACCGATTAGCATCCTCGAATCGATGGCCTTTGGGCTACCGGCAGTTGGACCGCGATCCCGAGGTATTCCAGAACTGATAGACGAAGGGAAAAATGGCTATCTGTTTGATCCAGGTGACGTAGATGATCTGGCTGGGCACATGACAAAGATTGCCGAGTCGCCAGAGATATTGGTAGCTTTGAGCGAAGGGGCGCTTCAAACAGGCCGCGGCCACTCGATCGCGCGCTCAGCCGAACGCTTGGAAATTATTTACGACTCCCGGTCGCCTCAAGGCAAGTCAGCGTAACCCAGCTGCATCCGAAGCTTGAGAACCTCAGGCGACGATTTAATGGCGCCTATCAATTTATGATCGGTGTAAGTTTCAAGCCGGGGAGATTGAACTTTCAGTGACTTGATAGTATCGCCACCGTCATCTCGACCCCAGCCCCACTGATAGGCAGAAGGGCGATCATAAGTATCGATACCTCGGGTTTGAGCCGATCCGATGAACGCGAAAAGACGAGCGGTATGGATGATCGGATCAGCCAGCAGGTCTTCATAACGGAGCAGAAGAGTATTCTCTGGATCCGCTTCGGCGATCTGCCATAAGCGGGCGTTGATATCGTGCCAATAACGCGCACAGAAGAACTGATTGCCAACACCAGTATTGACTAGAAAAGGAAGGTGTCTGAATGCCATTTTCCGGACCGAAAGAACGTTTTGGTAAACGTCGCGGACGAGCACGATTTTGCGGAGATTCGACACAGTTGGCAGACGAGGATAGCGGCCGATTTCGTTGAACCAGCCCGGGCGTTTGAGTAACAGTATGGGATCGTCGCTTAGCCCGTAAAGCCGATTGTGTTGGGCGGAATCCGCAAATGCCTGGAAATCCGTTTCGGGCAGATCGCTCACATCGGGTGCCGAAGCGAGCAAAGCCTTAAGCAGCGTCGAACCCGAGCGCATAGTGGATAAGACCACGGCAACGGTTTTGGGAGAGGAATGCGGCACAGTTAGATTCTGATTACGACTACTGCGACTCGGGCGCACGGTCCAGAAAGTAATCATATTGGTGGCCAGACCCAGAATTGAACTGGGGACACAAGGATTTTCAGTCCTCTGCTCTACCAACTGAGCTATCTGGCCTTCCGATATAAGAGGACGGACTAAAATCCCTCGTCTGCTAGGCGTCAACTGGTTTTTCGTAAAATAATTCCTCCATTTTGAAGAAATAAACTGAAGAGTTGATTCATCTGAAATTATAGTCCAAATTGTCCCACAAATGAAAAATATAGCAGCAGTTCTGATTATGTTAGCGGTCTTAAATCCGCTCTGCTGCTGTTGGTCAAAGACTCAGGCAAGTGAGGAAGTTACTTCCATGCAAACGGATCATTCCTGCTGCAACCCTCAATCGGACTCTGAGGAGTCCGATGATCAAGAGAATAGCCAAGCAAACTGTGGACATGAGGATGTAAAGGATTCGACTCTTACAGCCGCCACTAGTATTTCCATTCCTAGTATCCAAGTGGCACATCAATTGGATATGTTTCAGGAGCCACATGACTTAAAGTATCTCAGACGTTCAATGGCGTCATTTCAAAAGGACTTTAAGGCAAGCCAATCTATCCAGCGGTGGGTTGGAGTGCAGACAGATTGTGTACGAAGGCTTTGAGCCTTATTTGATCAAGCCATAATTCTGGCAGTAAACGCGTATCCGAGCACCTCGATGGTGGCTCGTTCCATCTGGTTAAACAACCAACTTTACGATCAATGAAAACAAGCACTTCAAAAGCATCCACATTTATTACTATTCCATTAGGAATCCTAGCAGGACTTCTCATAGGGTACTTCGCATTTTCCTCAAACAGTCAGCTGGCAGACTCGAAGCCACCGACTGCAATGAAAGCCGAAACATGGACCTGTTCAATGCACCCACAAGTGCAGTTGCCGGAAGCAGGAGCCTGTCCTATCTGCGGAATGGACTTAATCCCCTTAAACGGTCCGCACAAGCACAGCGGGGCCCAGGAACTGACACTGTCCCCGAGTGCCCGAGCATTGGCCTCCATCCAAACAACAGTCGTTCGTAAAGGAACTGCAGAAAAGGAAATCCGCCTGTTCGGCAAAGTTACTTACGACGAAACGAGACTTAAGACAATCAGTGCGCGATTTCCCGCGAGAATTGAGCGGCTTTATGTCAACGCGACAGGTATTCCAGTCAAAGAGGGTGATCACCTTGGCCTTGTTTATAGCAAGGAGCTTCTGGCTGCCCAAACCGATCTGATTACCGCACTGAAATTTTCAAACCGCCAAGACGCCACCTTAGGCCCTAAAGAACAGCTAAGGCAATGGGGGTTCTCATCTGAGCGAATTCAAAAAATCGAAGAAAGCCTTGTTACTCATGAATTTCTCGAAATTGATGCGCCCATCGGAGGGACTGTCGTGGCAAAATCGATACAGGAGGGAGATCATGTTACATTGGGTGCAAACTTTTTCACAATCGCTGACCTGACCCATGTATGGATCACATTTGACGCCTACGAATCGGACCTGCCATGGATTCACTATAGTCAGGAAATCGCAATCTATGCAGATGCCAATCCAGGACAGAAAATTACCGGTAAGGTGTCTTTGATTTATCCCGAGATTGATTCCATGTCCCGCACGGCAAAAATCCGAGTATCCATCCCGAATCCGGATCAACTACTGAAACCAGGTCAGTTTGTACGAGGAATACTACGAGCGCAGCTCGACGAATCTGGGGAGGTGGTAGTTCCTAATTTGAGCGGAAAATGGGTTAGCCCCATGCATCCGGAAATTGTTAAAGATCAACCAGGGAACTGCGATGTATGCGGCATGGAGTTAGTCCCCGCCAGCGAAATGGGATTGGCTCCACGAACGGGTAGAGGTAATCCGTTATTGATTCCCAGTTCGGCGGTACTGCAAACCGGGAAACGTGCAGTCGTCTATGTCGAAACAATTGGAGACAACGGCCCTACTTATGACGGACGGGAGGTAGAACTAGGAGTTAGGGCTGGTGGAAATTTTGTAATCCTCAGCGGCCTGGATGAAGGCGATCAAGTCGTGAGTCACGGAGCTTTTAAGATCGATAGCGCCCTTCAGATTCAGGCCAAACCGAGCATGATGAGCAGCAACGATTCTGAACCCAACAACGAAGAGGCCGCCTTGCACATTTCAACCGAGCTTGCTAATAAGACGATGGCTTCATACCTACAGTTGCAAGTGGCACTGGCAGCGGACGATCTAGAAAAGTCCAAAGTGGCATTGAATAAAATGATGGAATTGATCGGACATTCTGGTCCCCTACCCGCTCTCATTCATAACATGCTCGCCGCAGAAACATTGGATGCCATTCGACGACCCTACTTTGACCGCCTTTCAACCGCTCTTATCAAAGCGGTTCAATCAGACACTCATGCATTCCCGGAAGTCTTGTTTCTAATGCACTGTCCAATGGGTTATGGTCAAAAAGGTGCTGATTGGCTCCAGGCATCCGACCAACTTCGCAATCCCTATTTCGGATCGGAGATGCTCACCTGCGGTGACTTGAAAGAGAATCTCACCTCGCACGAGGGACATGATCACGAGACGAGAGGCGCGGGACAAGGGACGAGGGAGGCAAGATAATGAGCACGGAGTCTCTGGAACAGTTTAAGGCCTACAAGTTGGCGATGGAATTGTTCGATTTGGTTGTCGATGATTTTGCAAAACTGGCAAAGAAAAAGCCTCTTGAACGACTAGTTTCTCAACAGTTGGCAAGTGCTGATTCGATAGCAGCAAACATCGAAGAAGGTCACGGTATAGAAACAACCAAAGAGTATATTCGCTTCCTAGTAATCGCACGCGGGTCAGCCCGTGAAACAAAAGGCCGCTATGTTCGAATGCGCCGTTGGTTTGACTCAGAACTAGTTGAGGAACGAACAAACAGATGTGATCACATCATCGCCATTCTTACCAAAACAATGACGAGTCTAAAAATGAAAGGAGAAAGCAAATGACGAACGATACAAATCCCTCGTCCCCCGCCTCGCGCCCCTCGTCCCTAATCAACTCATTGATCAGGCTTTGCCTGGAGAACAAGCTCATCGTTGTCCTGCTCACAGCAGGCCTGATTTTCTGGGGCCTGATGGTAGCTCCGTTTGACTGGGACATAGCAGGCCTTGATCGAAATCCCGTACCCGTCGATGCGATACCGGACATTGGGGAGAACCAACAGATCGTGTTTACGGATTGGATGGGCAGATCTCCACAGGATATTGAGGACCAGATCACCTACCCTCTTACAACCGCACTTCTGGGATTACCCAAGGTCAAAACGGTGCGCAGCTTTAGTATGTTTGGGTTTTCATCCATCTATATTATCTTTGAAGAAGAGGCTGAGTTTTATTGGACCCGGAGTCGTATTCTTGAAAAACTAAACAGCCTTCCCTCTGGAACGCTCCCCGAGGGAGTCTCACCCAGATTAGGACCAGACGCTACTGGCTTGGGACAAGTATTTTGGTACACGCTTGAAGGACGGGATGAGCAAGGAAACCCCACCAGCGGTTGGGACCTACATGAGCTGAGAAGTCTTCAGGATTGGTATGTGCGCTTTGCACTTCAAGGCGTTCCCGGTGTATCCGAAGTCTCATCCATTGGCGGCTACGTCAAAGAGTATCAGATCGATGTAGATCCTGATGCCTTGAGAACCTACAGCCTGACGTTGCAACAAGTGTTCAATGCCGTTCGCAACAGCAATATCGATGTCGGAGCCCGAACAATAGAGATTAATAGCGTCGAGTATGTCATTCGAGGACTCGGATTTATCGAAAGTCTCGACGATCTTCGGCAAACCGTAATTGCGCAGCACAACCACGTACCCATCACACTCGACCAAGTCGCTGAAATAGAATTTGGCCCGGCCGTTCGCCGAGGTGCGCTGGATAAAGAAGGGGCCGAAGCGGTAGGTGGAGTTGTGGTCACTCGCTATGGCGAAAACCCGATGGCGACGATTCAATCCATTAAAAAGAAGATCGAAGAGATCTCGCCTGGTCTTCCGAAAAAAACCTTGCAAGACGGCACCGTCAGTCAATTAACCATTGTTCCTTTCTACGATCGCTCTGGTCTCATAAAAGAAACGTTGGGCACTCTGGAAAACGCGGTGAGCCAGCAAATCCTTGTTACTATAATCGTCGTCTTACTGATGGTGTTACACTTGAGGAGCGCCGCTCTCATTTCCGGCATTCTTCCACTCGCGGTTCTCTTTGCGTTTATTGGCATGAGTATCTTTGGCGTGGATGCGAACGTGGTCGCACTATCCGGAATCGCGATAGCGATTGGAACGATTGTGGATATGGGAGTCGTTCTGACCGAAAACATTTTAAAACACCGAGATGCTGCTCGAAATAAAACCAGTCCCTACGAGTCCGAAGAACCATCGAGCCTCGAGCTCGTCTACAACGCCTGCTCTGAGGTGGGAGGCGCCGTGGTTACAGCAGTACTAACCACAGTCATCAGTTTTCTTCCCGTTTTCACCATGGAGGCTGCGGAAGGTAAATTGTTTAAGCCACTCGCCTATACCAAAACCTTTGCGTTGCTCGGCTCCATTGTAGTGGCACTGACAATCCTCCCTCCCCTCGCCCATTGGCTCATTGCGGGCAAATTTAAGAGAGAGCGTATCAAACGATTGCTATGGTTCTCGCTGGCCATCCTCGGAGTCCTCGGAACGGTCTCGCTTGATTGGTTTCCGTGGTGGACGAGTGCCATCATTATTGGTGTAGCCGTTTTCAATCTCCTTGAAGCGAAAATCCCTGAGGCACTGAGGCGGCAAGTTACCCTCTATTTCAATTTTTTGGTAGCCCTAGCAGTTGCGGGAGTGCTTGCCGCAGAATGGAGTCCCCTTGGCCCGGAACGTGCCTTCACCAACCTGGTGTTTGTTCTATTGGCAATTGGAGGTCTAGTTGGATTCTTCTATCTCTTTATCGGTATCTATCCGCTGTTACTCGGAACCATCTTAAGGTTTAGGATCATATTTCTGGCGGGGAGTGGACTAATCGTGGTTACAGGAATTTCCATTTGGATGGATCTGCAAAAGGAGTTTATGCCCGATCTCGATGAAGGCTCGTTTCTCTGGATGCCGACGACCATGCCTCATGCTTCCTTAGGGGAAGTCCTGGACGTCATTCAAATACAGGACCGTGCGATCAGAAGTATCCCCGAAGTTGAAACGGTAGTGGGAAAACTGGGACGCGTCGACAGTCCCTTGGATCCGGCTCCTGTATCCATGATTGAGACGGTTGTGAACTACAAGTCAGAGTATGTTACTGACGAAGATGGAAACATTCTGACCTTTGCCTTCGATAAAATGAACCAGGCATTCCAAAGAGACTCTCAAGGCGAGCTGATCTTGGACGAGGATGGACGCACTTATAGAAATTGGCGCGAGTCCATTCGGAGCACCGATGATATCTGGCAGGAAATTGTCAGAGTCGCCCAAGTCCCAGGAACAACCTCAGCCCCCAAACTTCAACCCATCGCCGCACGTATTGTAATGCTACAAAGTGGCATGCGCGCCCCGATGGGCATCAAGGTATTTGGGCCAAACTTGGAAGACCTGGAGACGGCCGCACTCCAACTGGAAGAAGAGTTGAAGAAGATTCCTTCAGTGAATCCGGCCACGGTATTTGCCGATCGCGTGGTGGGGAAACCGTACCTGGAAATCCATATTAACCGCGAAGCTATTTCTCGTTATGGCATGAGCATTCAAGTGGTTCAAGATGTGATAGAAGTCGCCGTAGGTGGGAAGCACGTAACCCAAACAGTCGAAGGTCGGGAACGCTACCCCGTCCGCGTGCGCTACATGCGCGAATTGCGGGACAACATTGAAGACCTGGGCAATATCCTCGTAGCGGCCCCAGACGGGGTACAAATACCACTCAAACAACTGGCGGAGATCATCTACGTTCGAGGCCCACAAGTCATTAAGAGTGAAAACACGTTTCTCATGGGCTTCGTCATTTTCGATAAACAACCGGGATACTCGGAAGTAGAAGTCGTGGAAGAAGTAGAACGTATCCTGGCACAAAAAACAGACGCCAAGCAGCTCGTACTCCCCACCGGAGTCACCTTCAAACCTGCAGGTAATTATGAGAATCAAATACGTGCTGAAAAGCGGCTCCGGATCGTTCTGCCGATAGCGCTATTGGCCATTTTTATCATCCTCTATATTCAGTTCCGGAAAATTCTCACCACTTTTATGGTGTTCTCAGGAATCGCGTTTGCCTGGTCGGGCGGCTTCATCCTCATTTGGCTGTATGGGCAACCCTGGTTTTTAGATGTCGCGGTATTTGGGACGAACCTGCGTGATCTGTTTCAAGTTCATCCCATACACCTCAGTGTCGCCATTTGGGTAGGATTTCTAGCCTTGTTCGGCATTGCCACTGATGACGGTGTATTAATCTGCACCTACCTGCGCCAAACCTTTGCCGAGCGAAGACCCACCAGCGTGAAAACCATTCGTGAGGCGGTCATTTACGCGGGAACAAGACGGGTGCGACCGGCTCTTATGACCAGTGCTACTACGATTCTCGCTTTGCTCCCTGTACTTACTTCCACCGGCCGAGGCTCCGATATCATGGTCCCCATGGCCATTCCAATTTTCGGAGGAATGTTGCTCGCGCTTTTGACAATCTTTGTAGTTCCCGTACTCTACTCTTTAGTAGAAGAATCAAAACTTAAACTAAGGGGCTGTCCTAGCTAAGGTTAGTGTTTAGTTGATTTATACCAGTGTTTAAGCTGCTTGAGAAGCTTTTGATGGCCTCTCCTGAGTTGAAGCGCCATTCGCACTCTTTCAAGAACCAATAAA
>Ga0114999_10002596_pt1 | contig 23478 bp, 21 predicted proteins | sample ArcticOcean_MG_C_3_FD_89820 | JGI IMG/M metagenome (GOLD analysis project Ga0114999, IMG submission 89820) | Marine microbial communities from western Arctic Ocean - ArcticOcean_MG_CB8_126 | ecosystem: Environmental > Aquatic > Marine > Oceanic | place: Arctic Ocean: Canada Basin | collected...
AATTAAGCATCCGTCATCGCATTACTTATGGCAGGCACCGCCAACTGCAGTGGCCGCATTCGCCATTTTCACAATTTTCCCTCCGTACATCCTTACTTTTCTTATTCTTTTTTAAGCTATATATTCCACTTTTACCCATTTGAAAAGAGTGTATCAATGGCAAATCCGCTAGTCCTCGCCGGTTTGGGCTTTTATCTGGTGCTCATGTTGGGTATTGGCCTCTATGCCAGTCGGCGGATAAAAGGATCTGCCGACTTCATCGTCGCGGGCAAACGACTCTCTCTGCTGCTTTGTACCGCCACCCTAGCCGCGACATGGTTTGGTGGTGGGATCTGCATTGGCGCCGCCAGTGCCGCCTATAAAGGAGGCCTGCTCGCGGTGATCGCCGATCCCTTTGGCGCAGCCCTCTGCCTTTTTTTGGCCGGACTGTTCTACGTTCGCTTAATGCGACGCATGGGCTTGATGACCATCGCCTCCTTTTTCACCAGTCGATTCGGTCCTAAAGCCGGTTTATTAGCAAGTCTTTGCACCATCCCCGCCTATGTCGGTTGGGTCGGTTCACTATTGGTCGCCTTTGGTCGCATACTGCAAACCCTAACCGGTATCGAACCGGCCACCGGTATCTGCATTGCCACCGCTATCGTCCTAGTCTACACTTGGGCCGGCGGAATGTGGGCCGTGACCCTTACAGACGTTGTCCAGGTAGTCGTGTTGATACTCGGGCTCTTTATTCTGACGCCAATTCTGATCAGCGATATGGGCGGCTGGGCGGCCATTATGGCGCAAATCCCCTCATCCCGCTTCGACTTTTATCCGCAAGAAGGCACTTCGGCCAGTTGGCTTAGTTATGCCAGGGATTGGCTGGTGATCGGGTTAGGAAATCTGGCGGGGCAGGATTTAATCCAGCGGAGCCTATCCAGCAGGGACGAAAAGATAGCCTATCGCAGCGCCTACTTAGCCGGTTTACTCTATATAACCGTTGGCCTTTTGCCGATTTTTCTCGGTATGGCCGGCGCCGTTGTCCTACCGGGCTTAGCCGATCCCGACCTGATCATGATGTCCCTGGCGATGAAATACCTGCCCGACCTGGCCTTAGTGCTGTTTATGGGCGCACTACTATCCGCCCTGCTTTCGAGTGCCGATAGCGCCTTGCTCGCGCCCGCCAGCGTCCTCGGTTGGGACCTCCTGCATTATTTTAAACCCGATGCCAGTGAACAATTATCGCTGCGCACGACCCGCCTCTCCGTACTGCTCCTAGGCATTTTTTCTCTTGCAATCGCCCTACAGACTTCATCGGTGTACGAGCTAATGGTAAATTCGTGGTCCGTGCTGCTCGCCTCACTCTTCGTCCCCTTAACGGCCGGTCTATGGTGGCGACACAGTAACGACCTAGGTGCCCTGGCCTCAATTCTGGTGGGCCTCTGTTCTTGGCAAATTTTATCGTTTGCCGCACCCGATATGCCAAGCGACCTTCTCGCAGTGCCCTTTGCAGCCATTGCCTTAGTCCTAGTGAGCTACCTGAGCAAAAACCAATCTCCACCTCGTCCCCTACTCGATGCAGCAGGGCACCAACTCGACTATACAGACCGCCTGGGCACCCAATTATTCGCCAAATCTTGAACATCGGGCGAACGTCTGACACCAATAGACGTTATATTCTTATCCCAACTCTGTTCACCCACCCACAATAAGGAGTCGCAAGATCTATGATTCACCCTGCTCTTTTCTCCAGATATCTTCTGCTCTGGCCTCTCTGCCTACTGCTCGTGCAGTGCAGCAGCGAACCCGAGAATGTCACCACCAGCGAAGACGGCGCCCAGATGCTCCTGATTGAATCGGGTGAATTTCCCATGGGAGGACGCCCGGAAGATGTGGAGGGCCTGGAGGCCAAAAATTATATCAACTACGTTTCCGAAGGCCCGGTGCATCAAGTAAAAATTAGCGGCTTTTACCTCGACAAATTCGAAACGACCAATGCCCTCTACCGACGTTTTATCGAATCCGGAGATCGCACTGCAGATCACCCGGATCAACCCGACAACCTCGACCATCAGCAACAGTATGCAGACAAGCATCTCTTAGGTGACAATCAACCTGCCGTTGGCCTCAATTGGTTTGACGCCTATGCCTATTGTAAATGGGCCGGCAAGCGTCTGCCCACCGAAGCTGAATGGGAATACGCCGCCCGTGGAGCCGGGGTTTATCGCAAATATCCATGGGGCAACGACGAGCCCGATGCCGAAGGAATCTGGCGTGCCAACTACCGCCCCAAAGAAGGGGCGGCACGCGACGGAAAGCGCTACTCCTCGGATGTCGGCTCATTCCCCGACGGCATAAGCGCCTTCGGAATCATGGATATGGCCGGCAATGCGGAGGAATGGGTTCAGGATTGGTTGGACTTCGGTTATTACAACAAGACCGAAGGCGCCTTGGATCCCCAAGGTCCCGCTTCGGGCGGCAATAAAGTTATTAAGGGCGGGTCTTATGGTTCGGATAAATATCATGTACGGATAGCGACACGACTGTATGGAGCGCCCCACGTAAAAACTGAATTACAAGGCTTCCGGTGCGCAATGGATATTGACGGTTGAGTATTCTTGACCGTTGCAAAGCCGTGCATTATTTGTATAGCAAAACAGCCAGCCACTCCAAGCGAGGAACAAGACCATGAAGATGTATATCGCAGGAAAATGGGTCGACAAAGCGCAAACCATCGACGTTACCAACCCCTTTGACGGCTCAGTCATCGATACCGTCCCACGAGGCGAACCCTCAGATGTCGAAGCCGCTATAGACTCCGCCGAACGCGGTGCCAAGGCCATGGCCGCTCTCAGCGCTTACGAGCGTTACCAGATCATTCACCGGGCGGCCAATCTCATGCTCGAACGACTCGACGATTTAGGCCGAACGATCACGCTCGAAGAGGGGAAAATCCTCGCCGAGGGCATGGGCGAGGCGGCCCGCGCAGCGGAAACGATGGTAATCTCGGCCGAGGAAGCCAAGCGTATTACCGGCGAAACGCTGGATTTGAGCGGCTCTTCTGCCGGAGCAGGTAAATTCGGTTTTACCCTACGCGTGCCCTGTGGTGTGGTCGCCGCTATCACCCCTTTTAATTTTCCGCTCAACCTGGTCTGCCACAAAGTCGGCCCCGCTCTTGCCGCCGGCAACGCGATTATCATCAAACCCGCGAGCGACACGCCGCTTTCGGCACTGAAACTGACCGAGATCTTTGTCGATGCCGGTTTACCTGAGGAAGCGATCCAATGCGTTACGGGATCGGGCGGGGTCATCGGCGATGCGATCAGTTCCAACCCCAAAGTTCGCAAAATAAGTTTCACTGGTAGCCGCGACGTCGGCGAGCACATTTGCCAGGTCGCCGGGTTAAAAAAGGTTACGATGGAACTCGGGTCGAATGCGCCGCTTATCATCATGCCGGATGCCGATCTCGAGAAGGTCGCCGCCGCCACCGTCTCCTCCGGTTTCGCCAACGCCGGTCAGGTCTGCATCTCAACGCAAAGGGTTTTTGCCAGTAAAGAGATCTACGGTGATTTTATCGACGCGCTCAAACCCGCCGTCGAGGCCCTGACCACCGGTAATCCGCTCGACGAAGGCGTGAAAATGGGACCGATGATCCGAGCCCAAGACGCCGAACGCGTTGATAGCTGGGTCCAGGAAGCGGTTTCATCCGGTGCCAGTATCGTCACCGGTGGCACCCGTGAAGGAACGATTTACGCTCCAACCATCCTCGCCGATGTAGCCCCGGAGATGAAAGTGGCTTGCGATGAAATTTTTGGCCCCGCGCTGGGCGTTAGCCGCATCGATGGTATCGATCAGGCCATCGCGATGGCCAACGATACCAACTACGGCCTCAGCGCCGCCATTTTTACCGAGAATCTCAATTGGGCCCTAAAATTCGCCCAACAGGTGGATTCTGGTAATATCCACGTCAATTGGGGCACCCAGTGGCGCGCCGACCTGATGCCTTATGGCGGCCTGAAGGAAAGCGGCATGGGCAAGGAAGGCCCGAAATACGCCGTCGAGGAAATGACGGAGACCAAAATGGTCGTCATCCACTAAGCTCAAAATCATCCAAAAAAAATAGGGCCGACGATTAAATCGTCGGCCCTATTTTTTTTAATTTCAACGACTGAATAATATACACCGTCTCAGGTTATGCCAACCTCCTGCATAAAGGCCGCCCGCAATCTTTGCGCAATTGGCCCAGAACTACCCTCACCTATGGGGTGTCCGTCAATTTTAATTACCGGCATGGCTTCGGTCGTCGTGCCCGCCAAAAATACTTCGTCCGCCCCTTTGAAATCTGCCAAAGTAGTAAATTCCTCGGCGACGGGAATCTCGAGCCTATGGGCCAATTCGAGTAAAACCCCCCGCGTAATACTCGGTAAAATATGCGGACCAGTAGGAGCCGTACGTATACACCCCGAACGCACACAAAAGACGCTGGTCGAAGATCCTTCGGTAACTTGGCCATCAGCATCGATTAATAAGGCCTCAAAAGCTCCGGCCTGTGCCGCCTGTTGTTTGGCTAGAATATTGGGCAACAAAGAAATGCTTTTTATATCACAACGCTTCCACCGCAGATCAGGGGTCGTAATAACCTCAACCCCATGCTGGTACATGTCCTGCGGCAATCGGTGTGCTTCCTTAAAAGTCATTATCACCGTGGGCGCGACAGGCTTTACAGGGAATTCGTGGCGTCTCGGTGCCACACCGCGCGTCACCTGAATATAGACCATAGTCTCACCAAAACCGCTGAGCGCAAGCCCCTCCATTAATTTGGCCTGCAAACCATAGGCGTGAATATCCAATGCCAAGTCCAAAGCGTTTAGACTGCTGTCAAGGCGAGCGAAGTGAGCCGCTAATGCATAGGGTTCTCCTCCGTAGGTCGCCACCACCTCATATACGCCATCGGCAAATTGAAAACCACGATCCTCGATAGAAATAAACGCCTTTTCGAGCGGCATAAAGCCACCATTTACATAGGCAATTTCAGGCATCAATCACTCACTAATTTCCGGCGAGGGCTCGCCATAAAGCGCGATAGTAGCACATCAACCGAATCGCATCTGCACTTGCCGGAATTTCGGCAAGACAAAAACCAGTATACCCGCTTTGCCGCAAAAGCTCAAAGAGTCGGCTCCAGGGATATTCATTCCACAATTCGGTGATATGCACCAGCCGAATATATTCTTGCAAGGAGGCGAAATTGCCGTCGATTGATCCATCCACAAGATCCGTCATATTTGAATTCCAGCAGACGAATACATTGTCGTGGTCGGCGTAGTCCATAATCTTGCGGATGTTTACCGGGTCGGACGTCGTGCGACCATGCACCTCAAGACGGATCTGCACTCCGAGGTCACGAGCGAACTCGCCACATTCGGCCAGACTGACACCGATTTGTTCTAGGGTCGTTTCGATCTCTACCCCTTCGTCCACATGTATTTTATTCGGTCGCACCTTAATGCCACTGACCCCCAAATCATGGGCCAAACGTATATATTCTTTTGTTCCTTCTATATGTTGTTTCAATTCCTCCGGATCAATTGCATCGTATTCAAAGGCGCTACCCAATCCCACAATTTCGACCTTCGAGTCGCCAAAGCGCTTGCGCACTGCAGTCCGCTCCGCCGCACTAAGTTCCACCTCGACACCGTGCGCATGCGTCGTGCGCAACTCCACTCCATCAAAGCCAGTCTCTTCACAATTGGCAATCAGTGTATCAAGATCCCAATCCTTGCCAATATTATACGTGACAATCCCCAGTTTCATTATTATTACCTCTCTTGGTCTGCCCCGTCAAAGAGCTCTCTTTTGAATATTGCCTTCTGCTGCTTTAAGTACTCCGCCTTGCTCATATTCGGCTTCGAGGCGGCAAGAATCTCCCGCGCCGTTGCTGCATCGCCATAGAGTAGATCGACGGCCATCATGGCCATGGTCTTGGCCGGAGCCAGATAGCCGGCGGCGTGATCGGTTATCGCCCAATCGATTCCATGAATCGTGCCGCTGGCCCCACGCATCGCCGGGTGTAGGACGGGCATGATCTGACTTAGGTCCCCCGCATCGGTAGAACCACCGCCGTGCGGATAATCTCTATACTGTTCAGGACCGAAAATTTGCTCGGCATTTTCCTTGAAAATCTCACTCAAACCCGGATCATTGTGCAAGGGCAAATAACCCGGCACGGTTTCAATCTCAACCGAGCAACCAAGGGCCATCGCCGCCCCCTTCAGCGCCCTATCCACCTTATGAGCAGCATCGATCATCGCGTCAGCGCTACGGGCCCGCACATAGGTTTCCATTTTCACTTCTGCGGGGATAATATTGACGAGGTCCCCACCTTTAGTAATAATCGGATGCACCCGCACGCAATCCTGATCGCGGAAAGTCTCGCGTTGCGCATTGATCGCGCTGAGGGCCAGCGTCGCCGCATTGAGCGAGTTAACCCCCTGCTCCGGTGCACCTCCAGCGTGCGCGGCCCGACCGATAAAACGCACATTTTTAGCGAGGAAACCATTGGACGAACGGGCAATCCCCATCGCCCCATCAGCATTATCTGGACTGCTGCTGTGAATCATCACCGCCATATCGATATCGTCGAAATGGCCCAGTTCGACAAGTTCGCATTTGCCGCCGAGAAAAGTAGTTTTGCCAGCCCTAACCAGTCCGAGACGATAGTCGATCTCGACATATTCTTCCGCGGGCACCGCAAAAAACGTGATTCCACCGGCCAACTCGTCCGCAATACCCGACTCAACCAGACCGTAGGCCGCCCCCATCAAGCCGGCAATTTGCGCGTTGTGACCACATGCATGGGCGGCACCCGTAACTGGATCCGAGCGCGGATGACCGGGTAATACCAATGCGTCCAACTCGCCCATCAAGGCCAAGGTCGGCCCCGGACGGCCTCCCTTCAGCCGTGCCTTGACCCCTGTCAGCGCCAATTCAGACTCGTACGGTAACCCGATATCACTAAAGATCTCGCCGACGCGACGGGCCGTCCCGACTTCTTTAAACCCCAGTTCCGGCCGGTCCATTATAGCCTCCCCGACCTCAACTATCCGTTCGCTCCGCCGATCAATAGCCTCACAAACCGTCCGCTTAACTTCTTCCCTACTGCGCATGCGATCCTCCTTTTTAGCCGGGACAGTATAGCCGCCGTACCCCGTAATGTCAAGCAAATCAGCCTCTTGCGTGGGTGGGGCGCAAATGCTTAATTTCCCTGTCCTCAGGTTAGTACTTTCTCCTCTAACAGCACAAGCAAAGACTGCTCATTGTACAAGATATTAATTATTGACAGCAATTCGATCTTTGGCACTACATTTGCCGGCTTGCTCAAACGCTCCGGCTATCAAGTCGAAATCACCGCCGAAGTTGAAGACGGTCTCGCCCTATTTCCCTCCTCTACTCCCGACTTGGTATTGCTCGGCATCAACGTCGACGACCCCAGCCCCTTTGCCGCCGCAAGCCGTTTGCCCGAAACGGTCAAACTTATCGCCCTGCTATCCCGCGAGAAAAAACCGACTGAAGCCCTAAAGGAAGTATTGCACCTTCTCCGGGACTGCCCCGTATTTTATAAGCCCTTCCGCACCGAAGAAGTCCTAGCCGCCATCTACGCCGAACTGGTTCCGCAAGAGAAATGAGCTTAAAGTCATAGCGTTTACCCGTGCGGTAGTACCCCGACATCCTCTCCCCTTTCATAACTCATCGCGTCGACGATCATCCGCACGACATCATATATCGGGCTAAATCCGATATATTGCTGTGCTTTGCTCAAATCGAACTCGTAAAATGTCGGGCTCCCCCCGACCTCGGCTTCGACATGCGGTATTTTGAGCAATTCGACCAGTCGATAGCTCACTTCGTCCCAGGTAAATGGACGCGGCCCCGCCAACTGAAAGGTTTCACCCACCGCCCTTTCTTTACCCAAGACGCAAAGACAGCCCTGCACGATATCCCGAACATCGGCGATATGTTTTTTGAACGGTCGCCCCTGCTCATCTTTTAACAACACTGCACTTTCCTCCCCCTTCCACAAAGCGGACAACTCAGGGACAGAATCCTTCATTTTACTCAAGTAAAATTGCGGAAACTCCAATATCTCATAGGCTGCCAGCACCATGGCGAAGCGCAAAATCGTGATCGGCACCTTATGACCATGCCAATAACCATTGCATAATTCCTCCCCCAACGCCTTACTCAGTGCATACGCTCCCTTTGCTATTCGTGGAGTCAGCTCATTGATTGGTTCGGCAAGCCCCCCAGGCACGTATTTATCATAGAGTGCATCCGAACTGGCAAAAATAAAATGCGCTAATCCCCCAGCCTTGCGCGCAGCTTCCAACATATTAAATGTACCGCGTACATTGATCTCAAAATATTCCTCGTCAGTAAATGGACCGCCGCCTTGAAATGCCGCCCCCAAATGATACACCACCTCCACACCCTCAACAGCTCTTGCCACATCGCCCTGGTCTGTCAAACTACCATCGAGCAATTCAACGCCCATTTTCTTTAGGTTTTCAGTCCGTGGATCTCGTGGCCAAACTAAGCCGCGAACCCGATGGCCGCGATCAATAAGTTGCCGCGACAAATTGGCACCGATACGTCCTGTAATCCCAGTAATTAGTATTCTCATCTTAAGCCCCACGCAAATTTTCCATGGTTTTTTTACCCTTTCCTAATCGTTTTCGGCCTTGTTGTCCTCAACCATTCACAACACTATATTCGCCCGGAACCCACCATGTTCTTAAGCCGGAGGAATTCAGATGGATGCTGAGTGTTTGCAATATGCCCTGACCGAAGCCGAACGGCTGCACTTTGCCGAACAAGGCTATTTGATCGTCAAGGGCGCCTTGACCAAAGAGGAGGTTGCAAAGCTGGAAGAGGCGAGCGACCGAATTTGGCACGAGCACATGGCGAATGGCTTAGAGCCCGATCAGAATTTATTTTCCCCCAATTTCATTGGCCAAGATCAACTTTTTATCAACCTCGTTGACCACCCGCAGACCTTTCCCAAGGTTTGGGCATTGCTCAATAGCTGGAATATCTATCTCTACCATTCACACCTAGGCACAACACCGCAAGAAGGGCCTGTGGGGACCGAGATAAAAAAACCACTCGGCTTTCACCAAGACAGCGGTCGGGTCAATATCGAACTCGAGTTTTCCCCCCGCCCGATGCTCTCCCTCAAAATCGGCTTTTGGCTCAGCGATGTATCGGAGGAAGGCCGTGGCAATTTCTATATCGTTCCCGGCAGCCACCTCGACGACAAATTGCATCGCCCCACCGACGACAACCCCGCTGCAGCGATTCCAGTACGGGCCGAAATCGGCGACGCGGTCTTCTTCGATCGCCGACTCTGGCACGCACGCAGTCCCAACTACTCGCCACATGTGCGCAAAGTGCTTTTTTTGGGGTATAGCTACCGATGGTTGCGGACCAAAGACAACATGAACATCCGCCCCGACCTACTCGCTGCTTGCGCCCCTATCCGCAGACAACTGCTCGGCCAAGGCAGCAACTGCAATGGCTTCTTCTCGCCTAAAGACGAAGACGTGCCGTTAAAACTGTGGATGGAAGAACATCTCGACGAGGTTATGGCTTGATTTAAGCCCCAGAGATGCGCGGCATCCACAACGGCTCCTTGCCCATCTCAGCGAAGAGCAGCTTACGGGTCAATTCAGCCTTTAAAGCCTGATGCTCTGGACTATCCCATAAGTTGCGGATCTCACCGGGGTCTTCTAGCAGGTCAAACAACTCGCCATAGTCATGCTGAAAGTAGACCGTCAATTTGAAGCGATCTTCAACATACGTCTTGATGTGAATCGTCGTCGGTTCGTGTCGATTCTCTACCACGCAATGATCGCGCGCCATCGCCGACTCGCCGCGCCAAACTGGCCCCTGATCAACACCGACCATTGAACGCGGAACCTCGATCCCGGCCCAGCGCAAAAAAGTCACCGGTAAGTCAATTAGAGACTGCAAGGCCGTCGAACGCTTGCCGGGGGCAACTTGCCCTGGCGCACGAACGATATAGGGCAAGCGAATCAGGTCCTCATAGTGGAAGCCGCCCTTGGCGATCATCCCGTGCTGCCCGAAGAGATGCCCATGGTCAGTAGTGAAGACCACCAAAGTATTATCAGCCAAACCCGCTGATTCTAGCCTATCAAGTATTTGCCCGATATACTTGTCCATCAAACTGACCATCGCATAATATACAGCGATATTCTGTGCCATCTCGTCCCGGTCGTGCAGATGCGAGTTATAGCCGTGAATGCCGAAGCCACTTTCCTTCAAGGCGGAAAAATCGGGCGACGCCTCTTGCGTCATGGCGAAGTGCGGTGGGTTCGCCTCGTGCTCGCCGGGTGAAATTCCCGGCACCGCGATTTTGGCCGGATCGTACATTTGATCCCATGGCTCCGGCACTAAATAGGGTGGATGCGGATCGAAAAAGCTAGCCCAGAGAAAGAAATTTTCCCCCTTACCTGCATAGTCGCTTAGTTGACCACAGGTCTCCTCAGCGATCCAGGCGTCGTAGTGAAATTCTTCCGGGATATCCCACCGATGCCGCTGAGTGGAGTTATTCCCCGTTGGAGGCCTGAAATAATCCCGCCAATTGGCCAAGCCTCGCTCTTCCATCCAGAGCGCGTAGTGCTGCCCGACATGTGCTTCGTCGGCATGATTTCGCGCCAGGCGCACTTGCTCAAAGCCATAGAAAGGCCCCTCAAAATTTCGCCAGAAATTGAGGTCCTGTAGAATGGGGTACGATACGAGTGAAGAAAACTCCTCTGTCGCCTGCAGCGGTTGAAAATGCGCTTTGCCCACCAACGATGTACGATAACCAGCCGCTGTAAAATCCTCGCCGACCGTATGTTCACTCTCGGGCAATTTAGTGCCCAACGACCAGGCCCCGTGCTGACTCGGGTATTTCCCCGTTATCATCGACGCCCGAGTCGGTGTGCAAGTTGGATTCGGGCAATAAGCCCTTTCAAAAAGAGTGCCCTGGGCAGCCAGGCGATCAAGGTTGGGGGTTGAAATTTCTGGGTTGAGGCAACCCAGTGTGGACCAATGCTGCTGGTCGCTGGTTATCAGCAGAATATTCGGTCGGTCACCCATACTCAGCTCCAAGGTATTATTGGCTTATTATGGCAGCGATACCCGCGAGGCTGACCATGCAAAGGGTTATAGTACGGAAGTGGCTACTGTCTATATGGTCCTTAAGACGCACACCAATAAAATAACCCAACAACAAGCCGGGCAAGACTCCTGCGGCATAAGTCAACGTCTGATAATTGACCATGCCGAACCTGCCCAAGACCAGAATAGTCGCTGCATGCAAAAGGGTAAAATACCCAATAAGACAAGCGCGCAACACCCGAAAATCCCATCCTTGATTTAAACCAAACAACACGACCGGTGGCCCCGATACGCCCGATACGCCCGCCATCGCGCCACTGCCCACCCCCGCGACAATGGCCATCATCCGCTCCTTGACAAAGGGGCTATCTGGCTTCGACCAAACCGACAAGGCCGCCAGAATGGTGATAACCCCAATACCGACGCACATCACCCCCTCGTCAAGATGAGCCAGTCCATACGCGCCGAAGACCATACCGGGAAGCGCACCAAGCAGCCAAAGGCCGATCTTTGCTTTCGACATATCGCCATAGGCCTCGCGCGCCAAGAGCAGCGACAGCGGCATCGAACTCATCAGCACGATGGGCACCACGATTTTCGGCGCGAGAAACAACACCAGTACCGGCGTCGCCAGTAGCGCATAACCGAAGCCGGTGATCGAAGAGAACAAGGCCGCGGCAAAAATCACCAGATTTGCCCATCCCATCAACGCCAGATCAATTTCCCATCCCAACAAATTACTTCGACTTTCGCTTAAACGTAAAACTCGGGCGAAGTATAGGCTTTTATCGCCCATAGCTCAAGCCTATCGCCTGCATCCTCTTTGTTCCGGTTGGATTACGCGTCTTTAGCAGACATGTCGCGCTATAAGCGAAAAACGCTACTTAAACCGCAGAAAAACAGCGACGTGCAAAGTTGGAAACTTAAATATCTTCAAATGCCATATTTTACATTATCTTACGACAATAAATAAGCTTGATACGCGACAACTCTAATGATTATTGCAGAATGGATTTCAACGCAATTTCCGCGCAAAAAAAAATCTGGCTAAGTGTGCGCTCAATCACAGCACTGGATAAAAAATAACAGTCTATCTACATTAGAGATAGAGAAGCTAAGTCCCCCGGCTTACCGCTCCCGACTTCCCCTAGTTTACAGCATTAGATTTGAAATGCCACCTGCCCAACTCCGCATTCTAGTCCCATTAGAAAACCCAGATCAGGAGACCGCTCTCGTCGATTTAGCTGCGTCCCTGGCGACTCCTCCCTGGGGGGAATTACACCTAACCCACGTTGTAACAGCCTCCGACACTACCCCGCAAAGCGATATTCGCACCGTTCTCGAACGACAGGCAAGTAAGGCCATATCACGGAATATCGGCGCCTTAATCCACCTTACTGAGGGCGAAGACGTAACCACGGAGATTCAGCAGGCTATTCGGCGTTGGAGTTGCAACATGATGTTGATGGCCTGGAACGCCGACGTTGACCGCGATGCGATCCTTGCCTCCGAAAATCGCGCGTTGACCAAGGACATCGACGTCGACACGCTTATTTTCAAAGAGAAGGAGAGCGGCCCGGTACGCCGAATTCTCGTGCCATTCGGCGGCGGCAACCATTCCTTGATGGGCGTTCAAATCGCCTATGACCTTGCCAAGACTTGGGGTGCCGAACTCGAAATTCTCCGTATTGCCCGCGACCCGATATGCGATCTAACCGATCCAATTTTGCAGAGGTATTGCTCGCAACTGACCAAAGATACCCACCTGCAATTAGAGCTATTGGGGATCCACGAACCCTTAACTGTCATTCCATCAGTTGATGTCGTCACCCCAATCGTCGAAAGGGCCAAAGGCCGCGATCTCGTCGTGCTTGGCGCATCAAACGATTGGCGTCACGACGAACATCTGGCAGGGTCGATTCCCGATGAAATAGCCTACGAGGTACCCTGCTCGGTGTTAATGGTCCGCTCAGCTGCCGCCAGTGGCTTGCAATTGAGTCGTATTTTTTGGGAACACACCGTACGCCTCGATCTCGCCCCGAAAGACAAATGGGACGCCATAACGCTAATTATTGACGCACTGATCGAGGAAAAGCAAATACCCGCGGGCGAAAGGGGCACCGTGCTCGAAGCCGCGCTGGCGCGCGAACACAAAGGTTCGACCTCGCTGGGACACGGCACGGCTATCCCCCACGCACCGATCCCGGACCTACCCGGGATTATCGGCTGTCTAGCGATCTGCCCACAAGGGGTTGATTTCGAAGGACCGACCGACGAACCGACACAATTTATATTTTTATTGTTGACCCCAGAACAAAACTACCGCAGCTATATTCCAATTCTCGCGCAAATCGCAACCTTGATGCGCAATGGCACCACCCGCGGCGACATGCTCGCCGCACAAACCCCGTCAGAAATAACCGCCATCCTCAAACGGCTACCCGCTCCGTAATACAACATATGCACAGGTGATCCCCGTAGTAAACGTTCGGCTGTTGGCTTATGTCCCAAGATCTCTCTTCAGGACATAAGCCAACGTTAGACTAGCGGACCTGTGCTAACATTTCTTCGACATGGCCGTCCACCTGCACTTTGCGTTTCTCGGCCGTCAAAACACCTTCTTCGTCAATTAGGAATGTTGACCGCTCGATTCCCATCGACGTGACACCATCCCGCTGCCTCTCGCGCCAAACATCATAAGCCGCAATCGCCAGATGCTCGGGGTCGGCCAACAGAATTAAGGGCAAACCGTATTTAGCCCTGAATTGTTGATGGCTTTCGATTCCATCGGGGCTAATGCCTACAATTACGGCCCCTGCTGCTTCAAAATCTGTTTTTGCGTCGCGAAACTCGCACGCCTCTTTCGTTCACCCAGGCGTATCGTCTTTCGGATAAAACCAGAGTACGACTTTCTTCCCGCGAAAATCCTCCAATCGAACCTGCTGACCATCGGAATCCTCGAGGGTAAAACTCGGGGCTTCACTACCTAACTCAAGCATGGTAACTCCCTTTTTAATTAACGCCAATACCGCCCATTCCGCGGTGCGCATTGGCGGCGGATATGCCACTCGCACAATCTGTCGAGCAGCTTGGGTTTATGTTGTTGCGCCGCCGGTGCATCCCAGAGATTTTAGACCTCACCCGAGTCGGCGGCCAGGTCAAATGATTGACCAAAATATTTATCGAAGAAATGTACCAGTTTCCAATCGCGGGTGCGGATCATATTCATAAATTTAGTCGCCTACAAAATTACATCACACCCGTGCGCGGCGAAGACCTCGTCCCGCCCGCTCCATTCATCTCCTGACAGCGCCGGCAATAACGATTCTGCTTCTAATGCCGGATCCACTTCAACGCCAGCCATCTCGAGAAGAGCGGGACCGATGTCCATTTGCTGGCACAGACCATCGACTTCGCCACCGGCATCGAATCGCCCTGGAGCCCAAACCAGCATCGGCACCCTGGTCATCGTATCGTACATCGTCCATTTTTGACTGTGACCATGGTCGGTGAGACAATCGCCATGATCTGAGGTGAACACGACCACCGAGTTCTCGAGATATCTGCGCGCTTCCAGTCTCCCGAGAATCTCGCCGACCTTCTCATCGATCATTGTGACATTGGCCAGATACCAGGCCCGTTGCCGCTTGCGATCTTCTTCGCTTTGATTCACTTGATGCACCACCGAATCGTGATCGACTTCTGTGTTGTGCTGACGCATCGTTTTGAACGGTGGCGACTGACCGGCCAAATCCCCTTCGCGAACCTCATCAATCGGTAAGTCTCGCTCGAGATAGGCTTCGGCATACCGAGGCACCGACTCATACGGCGGATGAAATCCGGGAAAGCCGATTTGCAAAAATAACGGCTGGGTCTGCGGATGCGAATTAAGCCACCATTGCGCCATATCGCCTACCTAAGGCAGGCACCCCAGCAGGAAGCCTAACGCGATTCGCCAATTAACTACGGGCTGCGTTTCGGGTTTTATTCGCAAGGGGGAATTAGTAATCTTCGGCCAATGGTTGACGGATTAATGTATTGGTGCTGCTATAAGCCTTAAGCAGCACTTGTGATATCCGGAGAACGGCCTGATCGTCTGGCGAATCATTAACGAGTCGCGTGCATAAGCGGACCGCCTCAATATGGAGGCCGCGGGAGAACAGCAGGGCACATTATAGTAAACGGCTACCTCTTGTCGAATGCACCTGCTTCTGCAGCTTCACCGCATAGCCCAGGGCCGAGTTATCGCTGGGATTGTTTATGAGATAGTTGGCTAACGTGATTGCGGCGTCCGATTGTTGACCGGCATGGTAGGCGAAGAGACTTTGGACCAAGAGTTGTTGCTCCGGATTGGGCACTAAAGCCATAAAACGGCGCAGAATACTTAGACCACGATGAACGGATCTTTGGCTATAGGTCAACATACCTAGGTTATATAGAGCCAAAGGGTCTTCGGGATTTTCTTTGAGCGCGAGTTCGTATTGCCTACTTGCGGCTTCAAACATCTCAATTTGTTCGAATTTTTCCCCTGATTTCCCGATCCTCGATCCCGTATGGTGAAAATCCTCGTGCACCATGGCCTCGACCATAGTTATACTGCGTCGCTTATCCGCATTGGTGATGACCCAGGGCGCCACATGAAGGAAGAAAATAACGGGTAGGCACCATTTGAGGTGACGCACGGTGTCGTATTGCGCATAAGTCGCGATCAAATATGCGGTTAATAGACCCCACGGAATGGCATAGATGGACAGTAAATCCCAGTCGAGGCGGCCAAGGACTGGTTCGATAAGTATTGAAATCGACCAAGCACTGCCGGCACCGGCGACTAGGCAAATGAGTGTTGGGTCTCGCCAATTGCGCCGTAAGGCGACAGAAGATAGCAGGCCGATGCAGATCACCCCATGCAGAGGAACCACCAGTAGGTATACATTGAGCGCATCCAAAGAATGCGCGGCAGAAAACATATAAACGGAGTGGTTAGTTGCGCTGGCGCTCCATATTCCTGTATGCGTTATCCAGGCGATTGGAAAGAGTAGCATGGCTATGCTGGTCATTGCCGACAGGATGCTTTGTGGCTTTTGCGTCGACCGATAATTTATGGCCTGGTAAGCGTGGCCTAGGCAGATTGGCACCAAGGTAAATATCGCGATGGGGTGTGCGAAAAATGCCGCGACGGCACTTAGGGTGCCTGCCCAAAGCCAGCCATTGCGGTTGCCGTTCCATCGCATAATAAATGCCAACACTGATCCGACCAATAGTGTGGTGAGAGGGTACTCTTCAATATAGCCAAAATAGTATTGTATTCCTCCGGTACCTACGATCGCCGTGAATGCACAAAATCTCCTAGTGGAATTGGCCGTAATCGACCTAGCTGTAAATAGTGCAATCTGTGAAAAAAACATTCCGCTAAAACACGACACTAGGGCGTAGGTATGCGCCCATTCCATCGCGGGCAAGAAATTTCTTATAAAAGCATAGGCAAGTTGGTGAAAATAGACCGCGTTTTTTGTGCCAAAATCGAAGTCCCGTTGTGCTCCTGTCTCTCTGGCGATTAGATCGCCATCCCCAAGTAAATTGTGGTCAATGCCCAGTAGATAAAATAGAATGAACGAACAAGATCCTATCGATAGATAAAGGGCTATGGTGGGAACCTGGGGAAGTCGATATTGGGAGGGGAAATCGGTGAAATAGGGAACTGCAACAATGCATAGCCCGATTCCGATAGACGCCAGTTGTATCGGCGCAGGAAAAAAGGCCCAATGGTTTATCCCCCATAAAACATTGGGGAAAAACCAACCGGCACCAAATTGCACAATGATGAGAAAGGCTGTGGCGATTGATACTAGATAAGCCATCGCGATTTCGAGTAGAAAATAATTGGCAAGGCAAATATTAATTCGCGTTTATGATGTAGGAAGATAATGAACTTGAACATTGTGACAAAGTATAGCCGACGGTGGTTCGGTTGGCATGTCACAGGAAAAGGCTATTGACTTTAAACCCCATTTTTAGCTGCAAGACCACCCTGCAGCGGATCTGTAACTATTGCTCGGAGTTGAAGGCTTTCACGCCCGGCTATTCAACCATAGCAGATATCGACCACTAGATCTTGCCTCCCGTCGTTACGTGTCAGAGGTGATCCGCTTCGACGAACAAGGGAGACACTCCGCAGCGATAGAATCGCATAAGCAAGCACTGGGGTTTGATCCGAACAGCGCCATAGCCCGCGTCAACCTCGGATGGCGTTATTACACCGGGGAACAGTATGAGGAAGCTATTGCAGAATTCTTATAAGTCGAAGATAGCGAATACCACAGAATAGCCCTATTCAATCGGGGTTTGGCTCATTTAACCCTTGGTTCAACAGAAAAGGCTCGTTTAGCCTATGCGGAGACCATCGAGGAATTTGGCACCGAGGAAGGTGCCCGCATTGGGGCGGATGACGATTTAGCGAACCTGCTCCAAGAAGGAACCCGGCCTGCTGCTACGGCACGCACGGTACTCGAACGCTATTGGCCGAATAGACTAGCTATCGAGGAATTGGAACAAAAGGAAATTGAGCTGCATTTATATCTGCCTCGCCCCCATATCAATACAACCACTAACCCTTCGCTTGCTCAGCGAAATGTGGACAATGCGGCATCAAGGCACATTCATCGCAAAGCGGTTTGCGCGCCTTGCACACATAGCGACCATGTAAAACCAAGCGCTGACCGAAGGCCGTCCATTGATCCTCAGGCAACAACGTTCCCAAGGCCATTTCAATTTTGACCGGGTCCTTTTCCTTCGTCAGCCCCAACCGATGACTGACCCGCCCGACATGGGTATCGACCACAATGCCTGGCACGCCGTGAATATTGCCGAGGATAACATTGGCGCTCTTGCGGCCAATTCCCGGCAATCGGGTCAAAGCGTCCATCGAATCGGGGACCTGCCCATTGTGGTCGGTTATAATCATCTGCATCGCCGCCTGGATATTCTTAGTTTTTTGCCGGTAAAAACCCGTCGGACGAATATCCTCTTCCAGTTCCTCAGCTTCCACCCCCGCATAATCTTCTGGCCGGCGGTATTTTTCAAATAGCGCCTTGCTTACCTCATTGACTTTAACATCAGTGCATTGCGCCGAAAGTACGGTGGCAACCATCAATTCAAGGGCGTTTTCATAATCGAGCTCGACTCGCGTCTCCGGGATACTTTTTTTCAATTCCCGACAAACGAGCTTAGCCTGTGCGACTTCGTGTTTACCCACTAAAAACTCCTTTTGCATCACCTTTTTCACGCCCCATTTTACACACGACGCCCCCAGCGATGGTTTCTTCCCTTCCAGCTAAATAACCCCAAGATGCCCAAAGTGCCCACGACAACGACATGCAACGGTTGCAGCAAAGCCCATAAAAGAAAATAGCGATATAATTCCCTCCGCCCCGCCAAGGTAACACCGCGGCTAAAAGCGGCAAATTCAGCAACGGTTTTAACCGCAACCGCCCCCAAGAACAACGGCACACTCAATAGTCCGACCGTCAAAAGTACGGGAGTAGCCAGCAGCAGGATGCTCAGCAGATAGGTAATAAGCATATGGGCAAAAAAGAGCGGATCCAACCCAGAGAGGACTGTGGCATTGGAAGCCCAACGACTGCGCTGGCGCAACAGTGCGCGCCAAGACTCGGCGACAGGATGCTGCGCAAATGTCGAGTTATCGCTGGCAAATACAATCGACCATTTGCGTAAATTCCGCACCATTTGCAGCAATAGCACATCGTCTCCAGAAGCCCGGTGCATGATCTTGTCATACCCACCAACCTCGAAATAGACCTCTCGCAGGAAACCTAGATTCTGGCCCGAGGCCGCCATCGGGTGCCCCCAACCGGCACTGCCCCAAAGACAGGTCATCAGGCTCGTAAAATCGACGGCCTCATAACCATGACGCCAAGTCTGGATATCACTTGCAGATCCGATTTGAGAGTAGCCGATAACAAAACCTACTCCTTCCCTAAAATGGGCAACCATACCACTGATCCAGCCCAAGGACACCAGGCAATCCGCATCCGTTGAGAGGATCACATCCCCCTTGGCTTCGGCGATACCCAAGCTCAAAGCCGCCTTCTTGGACCCCAGCCCTTCGGTCTGCAATAGCCGAACAGAGACTGGGCTATCGAGATGCTCACCTATAATACCGGCCGTATCATCGGTAGATCCATCATCGACGACAATCACTTCGTATTGCTTGTGGGGATAGTCCTGGACTAACAACACACTTAAACAGCCGGCAATACGCTCGGCTTCGTTGCGAGCAGCTACTACGACAGAAACCATCGGGACACGGTCTGTCGTTACATTCTTGCGACGGGTGCCCAAGACGAACCAGCAAGCTCCGAGAAAATAGAGTAAAACGAGTATTACCAACCCGACATCCAAGTAGGCCCCCAGCCCTTCGAGAGCTAACATCGTCCGGGTCTAACCCCTAATTTCCTTGACATGTGAAAACATGCCGCGATAACCTTCGGAACAATTGCGACACATATCGACGCTTTTGCGATCGGCGAGAATCTTTTGGCGGAAGTCCATATAGGCCCTGCCTTGCCAAATCTCATCAAAGGATCCGTCTTTGAAGGCCTGGCCCATTTCAAAGTCGACATCCTTGTCAAAGCAACAGGGCGCAACGGCCCCATTCCAGTTGACCATCGAGCTATACCACAAAACTTTGCATCCCCTAGCGGGTTGTCCCTTGACGAGCAATTCCCCTTCGCTCTCTTCATAACGACGGAAGCTTTCTTCTTCGGGCAGGAACTCCTCGGCGTCATCGGCACTATAGACCTGGGCTGTCTTAACCAAAAATTTGTCGACCCGTAGCCCTTCGGCTAATGCTTCGGCCTCTGCCAGATCTCCCTCGTTGTGCTTCATTACGATGAACTGTAGATTGATTAATGGTGTTAAGGAACGCAATGTCTCCTTCGCCTGAACCAACCGACGAACCCCCTCAAAGACGCGTTCGATCTGCCCTCCTACCCGGTATTTTTCATAAGTCTCCTGATCGACCCCGTCCAACGAAACTATAATCTCGTCCAACCCCGATTCAACGATGGCCTGCGCCTGTTCGTCATTGCGCACAAAATGGCCATTGGTGCTGGTAAAGGTGAATATCCCCGCATCGTGCGCATAGCGCACCATCTGATTGAAACATTTATTGATATAGGGCTCGCCCTGATTCCACATCATCATCATAAACACTTCGTCGCCAAGTTCGTCGACAAGCTTCTCAAAGTCTCCCAACTCCATAGTCCCTCTCGGCCGGAGCATCTGGCCATTGCCCGAAGGACATAGCGGGCATTTGAGATTACAGAAATTAGTCGGTTCGACCATCAGCATAAAAGGCCGCCCCCAGACGATTGGACGACGCAACAACCACGATAAACCCATGGAGCTAAGCACCGCAGAAAAATTCGCCAGCCGTTTAAAGGAGAATACGCGGGCGTAGCGCTTTATATAGCGCGGTAAAGCCTTCGACGAAACGAGATAAGCCAATAGATTTCCTTTAAATCAAGATTTCCAACGGAACCAACCCAAACGCCCGAATACAGTAAAAATCAGTACATAGGGAATATACACAACTTCAACCGCCAGCAAATAACGCAATAACCAGCGCTCGGTCTTCATCGCCATCCGCCAAAGCAGCATTAGATCAACCACCCAGCGTATAGACCACAACGCCATCACCGCAATCTCCCACTCACCCGTCCAGATCATTTGGAGCAGAGCCCAGGCAATAAAAAAATGAAATGAATAAACCCCGATGGCCAAATAGAGCGCGCCGCCCCGATAATGCCCTCCCTTCGCAGCATGGCGGATCTTTTGCTGAACAATATCGCCCATCTTAGTCGCGGGTGGAGCAGAGAGCACAGCAAGTGCTCGATTAAAAACCATTTGCCAACCGCCAACGGCCGCCACCAGCCGCATAAAATAGACATCATCCCCCCCGATTAGATGCCCAATACGGGAAAATCCTCCCACCGAGTCGTATACTTCACGACGATAACCCAGATTGCGCCCGGTACAAGAAAATGGACTCCCCATCGCGATACTGCCCGCCCCAAGCGCACCAACCGCAATATTGTCGACCGCGAGCAGCTTAGCGACAAAACCCGTCACCGGATCTGGACGCGCATAACCGGCGACAAAACCCACACCTGGGGCAAAATGCGCTACCATCGACGACACCCAGGCAACCGGTGGTTGGCAATCCGCATCGGTAAAGAGCAATATATCCCCCGAGCTCGCCTCAATGCCCTGAGCCAACGCGCTTTTTTTGGGGCATTTAAATCGCAATTCAGCGTGCGCCCGTATGCCTTTTAAATCGGACCATACCGCTGTTTTTTCCAATATTACCCGCCAAGTCTCGTCCCGCGAACGGTCGTCCACCACGACAACTTCAAAAGGACCTTGGTAGTCTTGCCCTTGCAACGCCTGCAAACACCCCGGCAACGCCTCCTGCTCATCGCGCGCTGCAACAATAACACTAACAGAAGGCAGTGCTTCGACCGTCTCTGGCCTCGGCAGGCCCAACCCCTTCCACAACCACAATACACCGGCAAAATAGATACCGCCGCTCAAGAGTAAAGCCCACCACAATAGATCCATCTACTGCGCCTTAGAAGTTAGAAATAATTATAACGCAGATCAAAGCGCAGATGCTGCTCGCGCCCGTCACCATAACCGGTTCGCCAAGGTAAGGGCGTGCCGCTGCCCCAAGCCGGTGGTAATGGCACGCCCTTGCCCCATTCCTGAATATATTCGACTTCCATCTCCAGGTCGGGCAAGATCCGCCAACTCACCTCCGCCCTTATAGTAGTCCGCTTCATAAGCTGTCCATCGAGAAATTTTTTCGATTGCCTTTCGTCACCCGGCCGCCAGCCATAATGCATATCGCCTCCGACGTTGCGTATACTGCCGTCTTCGTTCAATACATTATCGCCGTGACGACTGCGCTCGAATCCAATATTAAAGGCCATGTCACGATTCAATCGCTTGCTCAAACTGAACTGCCATTGATCGCTGTTTGGTCCCAGGCTATGGCCGAGAGGGGCACCAAAATGACGGAAAGTGTTGATAGGGAATTTGTGCGAATAAATCCACGGCTCGATCCGCAAGTATTCGGCTCTAAATTCAGCATCAGCAAGCCTCAGTGGGTCAACCCACAACATGCCGGTTTGCAAGGAGAACTTATTGGCAAAATCATTGGAAAAAACCCCGGCCTTCTTCAAATCATCAACGACATAAGCCAAATAATAACGCTGTCCATTGCCCGGGTGGATATCAATATCGAGCCCCATCATGACATTATCCTTGTCCCCTAAATAGCTTTGTGCTGCCCAATAGAACATCAATGGGTTGACATAACTCAACTCCGGGCCCCGGTCACCATAGATCACTACTTCCTGGAAACCGAAATCCAACCAGGGCGCCAGGGCAACTTCAAGCCGATGCGCCGATAGGTATTTCTCCCGATCCAGGGGGCGGCTAATCCGATTTGTGATATAGGTTGCGGTAGAATCGGCCAATCCTCGACACAGAGGCGAATCGGGGCGATCCGGACAAGGTCTTAGTTCGGCTGTAATACTAATAAGCTTAAAAGCGCCCAAGCGCGATTTTAAGCGAATCATGTTAAAAGAAGGCGCATTATTGCTCAACCCCAAATTCTGCCCAGGAGCCGGCCCCCAGTTGACTTCATCTTTCCCCACTTGCACATCTACCGGCCCAGCTGCAAAACTGAGATAGGCCGTACCCTCGTGAAAGTCGGCTAAATTGCCCTTGAGTTGCGGCAATTCCAAGCGCCGTTCGTAGACGTTTTGGCGAAAGGTATAATCGCGGGTACCCTGTTCCCGAATCTGGGCAAATGCAAGGCGAAATCCGACCTTGTCACCGATATGGCCACGAATAATACCTCCGACTTGGTTGCGAAAGACTTGTTCCGCCTGCAAGCGCCCTCTACCGCTAAAACGATCGCTTTGTTGCCTTGCCAGTAAATCGACGAATATCGCCCCTTCATCAGCGTGATATTGCCATTGCTCGCGACCGCTATGCCCTCCACCAACAACCGCCTTCCCTTCGCCTTTGCCAACAATAATAAATTCGCTGCGCAATAAGGCAAGTTCACTCAATTCAATAGGTGAAAGAGTGGTTTGGAAATTGTGATGAATCAGATTAACAATATCCACTATCTCTTTACGACTATAGGGTTTAACCCCATCACCAATGCCATTTATCAAACCCCTGGCTTCCAGACGCTCGACATAGCGATAAACCGAATGTTGCAAAGGA
>Ga0114999_10002602_pt1 | contig 23443 bp, 28 predicted proteins | sample ArcticOcean_MG_C_3_FD_89820 | JGI IMG/M metagenome (GOLD analysis project Ga0114999, IMG submission 89820) | Marine microbial communities from western Arctic Ocean - ArcticOcean_MG_CB8_126 | ecosystem: Environmental > Aquatic > Marine > Oceanic | place: Arctic Ocean: Canada Basin | collected...
GTACGAGCTTCTTCTCGACGAGGACACGACACTGGCGGCGGGCAACGACACCGAGGAAATGGTATTCCACATTACGCAGGCGAGCATGGCTCCTGTGACGAGGGTAGTGGAGCTATATCGACCGGTGCTAGATGCGGCCCTGGCTGGTCACGCCGGTGCTGGTACGGCTGGAGCTGCACTGGGAGAGATCGGTACGGCAGGAGCTGGACTTACTGTTCTTGCTCAAGCTTCGGCATTAGCCACTGTGGCCACGGCAGCCGGAATCCACCATGCCGCTACTTCTGCGACTCTTGCCACTATAGACGGCGAAGTCGGCGATATTTTACAAGATACAACGAGCCTTGTGGCTGACCACGGTGACAACACGTTGCTGCTACAGACAACTATAGATAATTATGCCAGCGTAACAAATTTTACGATTGCGGACGGCAGCACTCATGATGATTTATACGTAGGGTGCATGATAATTATACGTGACAACGGAACTGCAACAAACAAAGCCGTTGGTCTTATTTCTGATTACGACGGCTCGACAAAAAATGTGACGTTAGCTGCTACCCCCCCTGGCTCTACAAATTGGACCATGGGGAATGGTGATCATGTAGTAATTGTTGCAGCGCCCGAGGTAGTATGTTCTACTGTCGCAGGTCAAATATCGAATTCTGTATGGACAGCAAGTGTGCATCCTGGTTCCACGGGAACTGGGCTAAAGCTTAGCGATATCCATTCCGCGCTACCCGTGTTACCAACTAAAAATAGAGCTTTAGATAAATTTCCATTCCTCCTGGTATCTGATATAGATCATGTTTCGCCTAAAACAGGTGCGATAATTACGCCCACACGATCTATTGACGGCGGTGCATTTGCTGCGTGCGCTAATGCAGGGTCGGGCTTAGCTGAAGTGAGTAACGGCGTCTATACCATTGATTTGGCGGCTAGCGATACAAACGGGTCAAGTATTGTGTTGAGGTTCACAGCCACGGGCGCTGACGATCGTGTAATTGTATTTGTGACTCAACCCAGCACTGCATAGACGTATGATTTTAACTTTTAGTAATAATGGAACGTATCAGTCGTCATTTGTTCAGCTACCTTTTGTTGCTGCGACGCCGGGTGACCCACCCATACCGACACGGTATGATAATCCACGTGCGCGTCAAGCAATTGGCGTAAATCAGCCTCCTGGTGGCGGTACTCATTACCCTTTTGTACGGCCTTCGCCTGACATTCAACTTTTGTTAGGCGACTTCTATTTATCGTACCCGGACGATACTTGTAAATATGCGCATCCGTTTCGAATTCAATGGCTATACGGATTTGGTGATAATTCAGTATCGCCACCAAGCGGTTATCCTGCGCCGACTCATGATTATGACGTGATAGTCAAAGACGCAAATGGCTTAACTGTTTTTGATTCAACTCTTACGGGATACGCTGATTCTTATTATTACACGGAAAAACCGTGGGGAGACCGTCTTTTAATCCTTGAGTGGGTGCAAATACCTGAAGACATCGTTTGCAGGTGTACGAAATATACCGGGTGGGATTCTTTTTCCACTGGACAGCAAGATTATGATAATTACATTGTTCCTGACGTAATCAATCCTGATAACACTCCTGGGGGTATTTTAGATCCTCGAACGTACAATAAACTCCCCCAAAGATTAAAAAGTATGCGTGTTGGCCTAGAAAAGATGATTGGTAATATTTCTTTTCGTGAAGGCTACAACATTAATGTAGGTGTTAATACTGGCGAAGAGGATATAGCTGATTTAACATTAATTGAATTGGGTATTCCCTATGATACTAATGAGCTTGTCGAGGGTAAACGCTTAGTAAACCGGATGCAAATAAACGCCACTCCTGGATTAGGTAAGGGTGTTTATCCTGGGTGCGAAAGCACGGTGCCGTATATTAGACGTATAAATAGCGCTGGAGGCGATGAATGCCACAACGTTACATTAGACACAGGACACGGGTGCATTAGAGTACAAAGGCCGGTTTCGTTAGTTAGTTCGTATCCTCGTGAGTTTACATACACATCTCCGGCGCTCAGTACCGTAGAAAAAGCTGCGTCTGCTGTTGAAATACTTAACGATTGTGCTGCATGCTGCGATTGCGATTATTTTGCTCAAACATACGAGGGGTTAAAACGTCAGTGGTTTGCTTATGATGACCTTGCTAAGATTGCTTTAAGTTCGCGTACCTACCACGAAGATAATATTGCTCGTTGGGAATACCAAAAAGCCTGCCGCGAAGGAGACCCTTTCAGTCTAAGGGCTACTATACAGCCGGAGTGTAAATCGCACATTGGGGTTACATTTGGTAATACAAGCAAATGTTGTCTTGTTGGTGTTCATGTACGACTTACTTTTTATCTTTATCGTAATGGAAATCTAGTTACTTATCCGACTAATGATCCGTGCGACGAAGTTACTGCGATAGCATCTGTAATTGAAGGTTCTCCTCAACATGACGGACCAATTACATACGAGCTATTAGGTGAGTTTCCGGTTTACGAAGCAACTATAGCTTATCTAAACCCAGAGTCACCCTTCCGAATTGCTTTTAAACTATGTATTCCGTCGTGTGAGGCTGTCGACAGTATTAAATTTGTAGCTCATTCTTGGTGGGAAAACCACGTAGTTCCTGATGGTATTGATGCTTGTTTGTATCCGCAGGTGTCATCAGGGGATATTCCGACAAGCATATGGAGTGCTGCAAATATGCCAATGCCTCCCTATCCCATCCGTTATATGAAATCGGCAATTCTACAAACTCTTAATCCCAACAATGGATATTGTACAGCGGCTTGCCCTCCGCCTCCCGAAGAGTGCGAGTAAGAATAGAAAGATTGACTGTTCTAGGTTTTAATTTGTTATTGTCATGGCTGTTAGAAATCAAAACTGGTACAACCTGAACGAATCACGAGATTATCCTCTCGATGATAAGGCTACGGCTATTTCTGATGATGATGACCGTATTCCACAAAATGTCATTGCTGATATTAGGGTGCGATGGCCTGAGTGGGCTGGTCAATATGCGTTTTTAGGCTCAGTAGCTGTTACGCCTGGACTTGTCACAGTAACTGTGTTGGCGTCTTCTAATCTCAGTAATGACGATTCATCGTATATTCCTATAGCGGTTTCTTCTGTTACTTTGTCGTCGCTAGAAGAAGGCCGCCAATATGCGATGGAATCTATGTACCCTGGGGCTTTTGGTTACATAGTGTATGGTTCCGGTATATCTGCCGCATACAGCGGTCGTTTTAAGTCACCTCTTCAGTCTCTTTTGTCGCCCCGTTCTTGTCGACCACATTCAGGATTGCCTATTAAAGGCTTAGGCAAACTGTACGATCGAGCTGCACTGACAGGAATGGTAAATCTTGCCGCAGAAGAACCATTTCAAATAACAAAAGAAGTTCGCACTATTAGCGGAGATACTAAAGAGGTAGTTGTATTTTCAGTTATCGCTGAGGTAGGCACACTCGCAGATACGTCATTAAGCGAAAGTATTCTTCAGTCTTTGGCTGGAGAGTGCGGTAAACGTCCTGAATCGGGAACATGCGGATGTCCTGAACCTATCGAGTATGTAAATTCGGTAAGTCCGGATTGCAATGGTGTTTTAACATTTGAATTTAAAGGATGTGCGATAATTGGACGGAATACTACTTTGACATCTGACGGTAAAACAGACAATTCTATGGTTATTGATTGCGGTTCGAGTATCAGTGATACGTGTGAACCTCCGTTTTTACCCACAATGGCGGGTTTCTTACCTAGTGAAAAACAACCTATCCCCCCAGAAACACCTGTGCCGCCGGAGCCCCCAGTTCCTGACCCGGAAAGTGTGAACACGCCGTTTGAGAGTCCAATTATTTTGCCTTACTGCGAAACGTTTACAGACCAAGTAGCGGACTATTTCGCGGATGTCGGTTCTGTCGTGGAGGGGGGTATTTCTGCGTGGTTATTCAATAACGACATTAGTCCTCAAGATATATGTCGAGACGCATCAATTTCTGAGTCGGAAGTTGATGCGTCTTATAGCTATTCAACTGTGACAGTGACAGGCGCTACGTCTCACAACATGTCGGTTTGGGCGCCCGGTAGTACAGAGGATCCGCCCGTTGAAGATCAGACTATTTATCGAACATATACTACTGACTTGAAAATTGTCTCTACTGATCTTCCCAACGATATACCTAACCCTAGCAGTGTCTTAAAAAATGGTGGTATATTAGTAAATTACAGGGCTCTTGAGGAAACTACCGGAGGACGAACGTTTTGGTTAGCGGAATTAGACGCAGATAATGACGGTAGTTTCAACATCAAATATTTTAATGGCGTGACGTGGGAAATACTACAATCTTATACAAATTACACTTTGTATACTGACGTATGGTACCGCATAAAGCTGGAAGTAAAACAAGAAGAAATGACAGCCGAAAACCGCAATATAATACTTACGGCAAATCTTACTGGTCCGATAGCGTCTTGGGATCCTGGACCTCCTGTTCCTGACGTATCAATTACATTGACACATTCAATACCTGTAAGCACATATTTAGATGATTCCGGGAAAGCTGGCCTCCACACTTATAAATCCACCACGCAATTTTCAGCGTGGAAGGTTGAAGATAATCGCACTTAAATTGTGGAATTTAACTCATGCCTAGCCAAATTCGACACCCAGAATGGCGTTCGTCGTTAGACGACACTAGCTATCCATTCTCTCCGGTTGTTTCGTTAAAAAATTCGGCTGGAATGGTTATTCCGTCAGGCGTGTTTATAGACGCACACTTGTACCCCATCGGAGGGGATTGCGGAACTTACTTGTCTAAAGTTGTTGTGTCATCGGGTATAATTACGTTACATATTGGTGACGACGGGTCTGAGTCTGTAGCTACAACTGAGATTGCCATTAACGCTCTTGATCAGTACACCTCTACGTCAGGCGATACCGTTATTCAATTAAAGGACGCATATCAACGTCCTGCGGGTGTGTTTATTTCGACGCCTCTGCGGATATCTATATTTGCAGGTTTTGGTTCGGGAGAACATACGTTTACAAAAGATCAAACAGAATTTGTAGCTACTGTATGCATGCCGACCCCGGCAATTGGAGTTAGAGGCGTAATATTGCCAGACGGCTCGACACTGACAGGTGATGTGTGGTTGGTTGGCGGATCAGGTGTTATTTTAAGTTATCTGGATACAGAAGTTATTGGTAATTGTGACGTATTGTCCGTTGAATATCCAACTATCCGTATTGATGCAGTAGGTGATCCGTTATTTCTTCGAAGATTATGTGAAGTTGAAAATCCTAACCCGGACGAAGATTTATTTCTTACTCCCAAGTTTATTCGAGCTATAAATGTTGTAAATACTTCTGAGGAGGGAAGCAGTAATAGTTGGGAAGCAGTGCCAGACGCTCATGGACGGATATTTGTTCAAGGTAACGATTCTTTAGCTGCAAAAGCTTCTTTACGTGTCCGGACAACAAGCGAAGGAACTTTAGAATTATCTGTAGCTGGTTCTTCTAATTATCAAGTAGACGCATAGGAATTTAAAATGCCACGTCCTGGTTGGTATAACGATAATATAAATCGGTCTTTTCCTTTTTTAGTCGGAAAGGTTGGTAATGCGTATAGCGGCACTCTCACTTCGTTAAAAAATCTACCGGACTATTTTATTGTTGATTGTGGGTTTACGTTTGGAGACGACGTCGAGTTTGAGGCTGCAACTGATTCGTTTTACTTGAGTCGCCTGTCTAGAAGCGGGGGTGTTATCGAGTTTGTATTTAAATCTGACGCAAGCGAACTCAGTAAGTATCCTATTAGATTTACTCGTACTATCTTCGATATGGAATATTCCGTTGAATATGTAGATAGTGATTCGCCAGATTCGCCGGAAAGTACGAGTGAATCCATTCCAGAAACATGTCGTCAACCGTTTTGGAGCGGATACTTAGTTACGGGCGATATGTCATTAATTGCGGATGCCTTAATTGACGGAATGACCATTGAAGAAGATGGTGTTGCGATCGTAGAACCTTCTCTTGTGCAAAATTTATCGGGTACGCAATTGTCTTCTTTATCGTTAGCCAATGACGATAGAACTCGTGCTACATCTCCTTGTATTCCAGAAGAAGATCAATACGAATGGCCTTTTGCTATACTTCCCGAAGGTGAATCGTACGAAATTAAACGTTGTATTACTGGCGATGTTAGATTTAAGCCAGGATACAACGTGTCGATATCAGTGGATCAGAATACAAATACGATATTGTTTGGGGTGGGAGTAGGTACCGGAGAAGGTACTCCTTGCGAAGAAGTTAAAGTATTTCCAACAGAAGTTGGTCCGCTTGCCGCGTCGACGCCTTTTTCAAATTCATTACTAGAGGGCGGTCCCCTTTGCAATGAGTTAGTTCGGTCAATTAATGGTATGGGCGGACCCTTGGTGCAGATTCAAGGCGGACAAGGAGTAATTATAATTCCTGATCCTGGCGAGAATAAAATAATTATTGACGTTAATCTAAACAACATGGATTTGTGTGCATTTAGCACATACTCCATCGGATAAAAGAGAATCAACAGTGGCCGAATCTACACCATGCCCTCCAGGGCCTCAAGAACCGGCATTTAATATTGAACGGTGTCAAATTCCGTGCGTTTTCCCCATCCCACCTGGGACTTGGGGAGACTTCTTTGTGCCGCAATCACCTGACCCCATTTCAGGGTTTCCCGATCCGGGGCCTATTCCTCTGGCAGAGGACTTTCCATGCCCTCGAATAGTTGTTGGCCCACAAGCACAGGGCATTCAAATAGATGATGTTCTATCGTGCGGTGCTCAAGGCGCAGGAACATTTATTGTTGAGTTGATAGAAAAAGAATGTTGCGGTTACGAGATGGATTTTAAGTTGGAGATTCCATGTCCTATAGTAGGGCCGCAAACAGTTATTGCTGCCGTACAAATTGTCGATGCTGGTTTAGAACGTGCTGTTGTAAAGATTGAACAAGCTGACTGCGCACAAACACAAGCGGAAGGATCAAACCCGTGTGATTTTGCTTTTGAGTTAGAGATAGATTTTCCATGTCCAAGTCCTTTAGCTGGTGAATACGATGCAGTTACAACTATTGTAGATTTTGGAGAAGAAAAAGGAAAATTAACGTTAACAAAGATCAGTGATTGCGGTTTCGACATAGATTTGGAAATTGACTTTCCATGCCCTCAAATAACCAAAAAAAGTCCGTCTTCTTACCCTAACAACACATATGTCGACGACGGTCAGCAAAAAGCTATTCTTCATGTAGAAGAGACCGGTACTTGTGGGTATGAGTTTGATCTTCAAGTAGAGTTTCCTTGTCCTAAAATCGAAACCACTACGTACGGACCCTCTAACACATCGTGGGCGACTACCGGAGTAGCTACTCTTACGTTTACAAAAGCCGCAGGTTCCGCTTCTTGTGCGTATACCCCAGAACTAGACATTCAATTTCCGTGTCCAAGCGTCGGGGCTCAAACTGAGTATGGAACTTACAACGCCACGTATGTTGACGGACCGGCAGGAACAGCCGGGACATTTACAATTGAACTTACGAAGTCGTCAACGCCAGGCGAATGTGAATTTTGGCTTTTTGATGCAGAAGTTCGATTTCCGTGCCCGGTTTTAACGCCGGAGACAGTAAACGCAACTACATCAATTGCCACTTCGCCTAACTACCACAGTGCATCACTCACAATTACTGGTAACCCCGCCACTTGTGAGTACACATTTTCAATGCAAGTTGTATTTCCTTGCCCACAGGTCTACGCGGCACCACAGGCCTATAACAATTATTGGGTTGCTATACCAGGGAACAAAGGCTCCGCTGAGTTAACAGTTACTAAAAAACCGACATGTAATTACAAACTCGAGTTAGAAGTAAAATTCCCTTGTCCGCAGTTAGATATAAACTATGGGATAGACCACCAGCAGTATAGTACGCTTCGTCTTGGGGTGGCGCAGCTGTGGGTCACTAAAATCGACGATAGGTGTGAATATGATTTCACCCTTTTGATTCGGTGGCCATGTCCGCAGCTGCAAATATTTGACGGTAAAACTGCGAAGAGTGAATATAAATTGCAACCCAAGGGAGTTCCTGGGTATGCTGAATTAAAAGTACATAGATTAAATACCGATGAATTCTGCAAGTGGGGATACCACCTTATAGTTCAATTCCCGCAATCTGGCTCGCAAGGGCCTAAAGGAGCACAGGGAGGAGGAAACGTTCAAGGTCCACAGGGACCACAAGGAAGACAGGGATCACAAGGAAAACAAGGACCACAAGGGCCACAAGGAAGACAGGGACCACAAGGAAGACAGGGACCACAAGGAAGACAGGGACCAAAGGGAGTACAAGGATACCAGGGAAAACAGGGACCACGGGGACCACAAGGATACCAGGGAAAACAAGGTCCAGAAGGAAGACAGGGACCACAAGGAAAACAAGGACCAAAGGGAGTACAAGGAGATAAAGGACCACAAGGAGATAAAGGTCCACAGGGACCACAGGGAAAACAAGGCCCAGAAGGTCACCAGGGAAAACAGGGACCACGGGGACCACAAGGATACCAGGGATACCAGGGAAAACAGGGACCACGGGGACCACAAGGATACCAGGGAAAACAAGGTCCAGAAGGAAGACAGGGACCACAGGGACCACAGGGATTGGCCGGTGACACAGGACCACAAGGAAATAGAGGAGAAACAGGATTCCAGGGACCACAAGGCCCACAAGGTAAGGACGGACCACAAGGAGAAGATCCAGGACCACAAGGACACCAGGGAATCCAGGGACCAAAAGGCCCAGACGGAGGAGAAGGTAATTGTGATGATTACATCGTAGATTGCTTATGCTCTATAGGCGGCGGCGACGGCGCATGCCCAAGCGGTAAATGGTTTTTGCAGAGAACAACTTCTGGTTTAGACTGTGAGCTTGCATGGGTATGCGCAGATGAATGTGATCCTCCGGCCTAATAAGGTATTTGTTCATGGGCATTTGGTTACAAGGAGGAGAGTTAGTTATAAACGATACTGGGTCTCCGTTTGATTGCGACCATTGCCCTTGTATCGAATACCCACTCTGTAATCCATGTAACGATGAAACCATTCCCCGAAAAATATCAGTAACATTTGGTTATAACGGTTCCTCTACTGGCGGGTTTGGCAATACAACTGATCCGGAATGCCTAGATGCTTGTACGAATCCCCCAGGTTGTTGGTATTGGGATTGTCCACCAGCCGACCCACCTGACAGCGATCCAAATTATTGCCCCGTTTGCGGCTACCCTGGTGGAGTTATGGGCACCTACCCTTGCTGCGATAACTGTAGCGCTATGGGTGGTCCACACGATTTATTTCAAACGGATAAGAGTCTCTGCGGTATATATCACGACGGAGCCCATGCGTACAGCTGTGCCTGGGAAGGGGAAACTGATGTATGCTGCACTGAATATTTGCGCCCGTTTCTGCCGCCCATTACGCTCTGCCCGTACGACAAAATCCTCTTCGTTTTTACGCCGCCGACCTGTAATTCGTTTTCAGTTCCCGGTAACACCGATTATTGGAATGTATCGCTTCAACTTCAAGGCACGTCCATCTTCGGTGGCCACGACACCTACTGGTGGGTGAACATTACAGACATAGAATATGATGTATCCGCCGGGGATTGGCCACTTGATTGCTCTCAACTATCCGGCAAGTCTTGGCTGACATTTGGCCCTAACTCTGACGTTCACTATAGTCTGCTGACGTCTAGTACTTGGGGATATTACAATAATTGTCCGTGCGAGGTTGGTACTTCAATACCAGGACAGCAGGATACAATACAAGCTACAGTTACTATGGGATAAGCATAAATATGCGGAATAAGTACCGATTTATTATTCGCCATCGTTGGGCTCTTGGTGATACTGTACTGCTAACCGCGCTTATTCGAGATATTCATCTTGCATACCCGGACGAATATGAAATTAAAGTAGAGACTAATTGGACGAACGTATGGTGGAATAATCCGTACGTTTCTTCTTTTGAAGACAAAAGTTTACCGCCCCCTCAGCGAGTTGAAGTTGGGTGGGGAGATGCTATCAAATGGAATGCGTATGCTAAGTTAAACAATCATAAAGTGATGCGACATATCTTGGCTTGGTATCATTATGACTTTACTCGAAAAACAGGTATTGAAGTTCCTGTTACGGACCCTCGCCCTGACTTACATTTATCGCCAGACGAAATAAAACCTCGCGTACAAGGCCGATACTGGGTTGTGTTATCTGGCGGTAAACTAGACCTTACAAACAAGCACTGGCACGCACATCGTGTACAAGAAACCATAGATTGTCTTAAAACTTATGGGTTACAGTTTGTTCAATGCGGGGCTACACATAGTTCACATGTTCATCCTCCGCTAGACGGCGTTGTTAATTTAATTGGTAAAACAGATAATGTTCGGGATTTCTGGAATATAATTTTACACTCAGAAGGTGTTATTTGTCCCGTCACGGGAGCAATGCATATTGCTGCGGCGTTTAATAAACCTTGTGTAGTCATAGCTGGAGGCCGAGAGGAACCTTGGTTTGAGGCTTATCGAGATGACTTTGAAGCGTTTGGACCCGGAGCTAACCCAGTAGCCGTACCACATAAATTTTTGCATACTATTGGATTACTGTCTTGTTGTGATAAACAAGGTTGTTGGAAAAGACGCGTTGTCCCAATTGATGCAAACGATCTGACTAGAAAGTCCCACACTTTATGCCGAGACCCTGTACGCCCCAAGCAGACACATCCTGTCCCCAAATGTTTAGATCTTATTCAAGTTGATCATGTAGTAGAGGCAGTCATGGATTATTACGATGAAGGTGTTCTGCCTCCTATTGGTACACCTAAAAATAGTTACCCTAAAAAAGCAGAGGACGAAGAACAGCCTTCTTTGGAAACAGAAAAGCCTGTAGTTATGTCGGATGCTCCTCCAGACATAACTATCCCGACTATTGAAATACGCCGTGCTCCTGTTATCGGTAAATCCCCCAAACTTATTCGAGATCCGTCAGTAGACAGTAAAGAACAACCTATTCACCAAAGGGCGTATCCTCACGAAGCAGTTTTAGTAAAAGACAAACCTGCGTCTAAAGCTCCTGTTATTAATATTGATAATCCTATTATTGGCGGTCGATATACCATATTTGTATTGTGTTACGGCAATCATGTTGACTTAGCGAAGCGATGTATTAATAGCATTTTAGAATCAGTACCGTTAGACCGCATTGATTTACGTATAGGGGGCAACGAACTCGGATCGGCGACTATCAGTTATTTGCAGACACTTCCCGCTACTAAACTATATCTGCACGGCGATAATGTCAAAAAATATCCGTTAATGCGGGAGATGTTTTGGGATCCTGAGCTGCCCATTCAAAGTAATTACATTATCTGGTTCGATGATGATGCTCACGTTGTAAATCCTCGCTGGCTTTCAAAATTATCAGATTCCATTGTAGCTGATCACAACCAGGGTTATCGTATGTATGGTAGTGTCATGTTTCATGATATTAATTCGTACAATAAACACGGACACCAACCACATCAATGGTTCCGAACTGCCGACTGGTTTAGTGGTATGTCATTACGTTCGCGAGGAAGTAAAATATTAGCGCCAAATGGTAGTGTTATAGATTTTGCTGTAGGTTGGTTCTGGGCGTTAGACACCGCAGTTATGCGGTCGGCTAGTATCCCAGATTCTCGTTTGAATCATAATGGCGGAGATATTACTATTGGCGCACAAGTCCACCAAGCTGGTTTTAAAATTCAACAGTTCAATAAAGGGAAAGTATTTATAAGTACCCCCAAGAAGGAAGATGGAGGGCGCCGAGTTGGTGGTTTTGAAGAATCTTTCCCGTGGGTAGATCCTGCTAGCGCATTTACCAGGACATTTAAAACATGAATACCCGCGTTGGTAAAAAGTTTGTTTTAGAGCATAATATACTGTATCAGATGTTGTCTGATTCGTGCTTCTGGGAAAGCGTTCCTGAATTTTTAGAAATGAAAGACGAGGGAGAACGCGCACACTATTTTGCTTTAGAACGGTTTTTAAGCCCCCGAAAGGTATCTCCTGGATGCGCGGGCTGTACAAGCATGAAAACGACATTACAGCCGCTTCTCAATAAAATAACGTTACAAGTTGCCGAGTGGGCAGAAAAGTCACCTGATAAACTAGAAAATTTAATTGAGTATATAACACGACGACGAGGCTATCGTCCATCATCGATTGTTATGTATCATAAAGATAATATTGGTAATATTCACACTGTGGAGTTTTAGGAGAGTCAAGGATGACTACTCGCCGAATACGGCTGACTAGGTACGCAGCAGAAAACGTTAACTACTCGTACTACGGAGCGTATCGCATGAAAGTTGCGGTTACGGACGTAGAGGGTGACGACTTAGATAAGTATATCTTTATTTATCAACGTCATCCGGAAAGTCCTTATACGAATGCTAGCCAAGACGAATTTTCAGCTGTTTGCGGCCCAAGTCAAATGTCGACCGTTCCCGCAGTAGCACCTGACGTGGATAAAAATTGGCCTTTTTATCGCTTAGACTATGTGGAGCTTGATTTCATGTCGCTCGAGCAAGCCGAGCAAGCGTGGGCAGACATTCAAATAGAAGTTTGTAAGCTAGTAGACGGTATGGGTAAATTGACTTCGCTTAAGGCAATTAATGACGTATGGTGCCCGTCTGCGCCGCCTCCTAGTTCACAATCAGAATCCACATAAGCGCACGAATTGGAGATAGAAAATGGCAGTTGAACCTAGTGTCCCTTTGCGTAAACTCGTCATTATGGAAGAGGGAATGATTATTGGGTTAGCTAACAACCAGCAGTTTATAAATGCATTTCCTTTTCTAGCTCCTCTAAAAAGGCTTACGAAAGCACGCGCAGGTGGATGTGGAAAATGTAGTTCTGCCGCTAAACAACGTGCTCAGTTAATGCAGTCGGCTAAAATGTCTATTATTGGTTTAGGTGGCGATAAAAAGAATCAGTTAAAGCAGTTGATGAACGCTGAAAAAATTCAGGTTAAATACCGCTCTGGAAAAGAGATCAAGACGCACGAGTTCTAATATGCCTATTTAAGCACCTAAATTCTGGGCCTAATTGCGTCATTATATAGTGAAGGATATTATCCTTCAGCGACCTCAACGGTCAAGCCTTACGAGTGGTATGTACAGCCGCTTGTGGGGCTTTTTTTATATATGTACATTTTGCAAGCAAGGAGCTAATTATGAAGATTGAAGTCGATGGTGTTCTCGTTTCAGTCTGTCAGTCATGCCTGGACGGAGAACACAAGAGTTATGGTGAGGATCATCGCAACGGTCCACCGGAACGTTGCGACTGTAAAAATATACTGGACGACAAAACACAGTGTATGTGTAGTCCAGAGTGGCCTGAATTAATGACAGCATTGGCCTCTCGTAAATAGTACAATTTAACAGGGAGGGTATGATGATTTCACGGATGATACTTATCGTTTTACTTCTATTCGCTTCGGGCTGCGCAACCACCACGAACTTCACAGTGAAGCAAGTGGTCCCGGAGCACAACTTGTCGTGGGAAGTTTGCCACGGCGTAACGAGGGCATGGTAATGACATTATATGGCAGGCTTAGATCAGAAGGTTTAAGCCATTTCCAGACCATGAAAGTGGTCGAAGAAGAAGTAGAGATTCAAAAGTTAGAAGCAAAGGGCATGACTCGGAGTGATGCCCAGGGGGTAGTGGAGCTTAACGATCCAAATCACCCAAGTAACCAAGGAGAAGAAGATGCCTCAGACTCTTAGCAGATACCGCTTAAGTATCGCTTCCACATACGGGACAAGTCCGGTTGTGGAAGGATTAAAGGCGGCAGGGGTAACGAACCTGTCTACTCTCGTGAAGAAGTTCAGAGAGCGAGACATGTTCGTAGAAATTGAGTTTACTGCGGCGGAGGAGATCGTAGATCGCCTCGCAGATGCCGGAGGATACGAAGGCATCGAGGAGATTTAGAAGCTTTCTGAGGGACGCAAAAACACCTAAATTTTGGGCGTTTTTGCGTCATTATATAGTGAAGGGAATCCTTAGGATTCCTAGGCCCTTTATCGGGCCTTTTTTATTACCTTTTAGCAAGGAGCTAAAATTATGACAATCAAATTTGATGCGAAGAACTTTACTACACCACGGACAGGCCCGTGGGACAGGATAAAAGAGGCAAGAGCCAATTTTCCACGTTTAGCTCTGTCTTTGAAGTTTCGCCGTGCACCGACGAAGGGCCTAGGGTCCAACGTTGATGTTCTTTATTGCTCGAAGACCAAGACCACGATGGTTATCGTGGAAAACCCTTACACCCGTGGTGCTGAGTATGGCGTCACCACCTACTGGGGTGCAAATCCCAAGCAGGTGCTGGCGACGGTGAGAGGGGAACGTAAATTCCTCGATCTTGACGGGGAGTTTACGTGGTCCGGCGGTTCGGCGGAGATGAGTTGTAGTAAGGTCTACGACCATATTGCGGCATTATCTCGTTTGGCTGGCTTCTGGGATTTGATTCAGCATAGTGAAGGGAATCCTTATGATTCCTAGGCCCTTTATCGGGCCTTTTTTATTACCTTTTAGCAAGTAGCTGCCGGAAGGATACGTTCCCCGGAGTAACGGCAGGACCGGAACGTCCCTAATCTAACCTGACCGGTACTTCGGTACCACAGACACGTCCTTTGAGACGGCACCGAGTCTACGGTGTGCGCGGCTCATTCCCGCGATCAGTTCCTGAGCTTGAGTGCTGGAGCTGCATTAGGCAAGCCGTTGTATCGACAGGCCAATCCGCCCCAGGGGTCAATGACCTCTAAAACCCATCGCGACGGCGTGGGGTCAGGTGAAGCCGCTATATGACCGTTTATGTAACCCAAGCCAGAACACGTCCTTCGGGATATGAGCGCTGGTAGGGTGTTGAATTATATCTTTTTATACCCCGCCCCAGGGAAATCTTCTTGGGGCGGGTTTTTTTATGCGGGGGGCAATCCAATGAAAAGAAGAAATACGTTCGGTTGCTTGTATGTGACGATTGAGTTAATCGTTTTTGCAATCGTTCTTTTAATCATCATGGGAAAACTCTAGCCAGAAGTTCATCAGCTCGATCAAGGAACTGATGAAACGTTGTAGCCCGTTAGGACTAGCAATCCTGACGGGCTTTTTTTATGCCTATCCTGAAGCAAGGAGCGAAAAATGTGTAATTGTGGTAGTTGTGTGCAGTGTGAAGATCGAGAAGTTGCCGAGTTCGTCCGAACGGACCAGATGCGGAAAGAACATTTTAACGGTCGGAGTAAGGAAGGAGCTCCATTGACCGTAGACGAACAAGACTATCGCGTCTTGTTCGGCAGGGCACGTCGGGTACTCACGCCTCTTCTCCAACGAGGCACGCTAGCGAATGGTCAGCCTAAGCTGATCAACCTGGGCCAGGACTTAGGTCCTTTAGTTCGCTTGGCGGCGGAGAAGATGGGGAATAAACCCCTGTCGAGCTTTATCGAGAAGATTCCCGGAACTACTGCTCACGCAGAAGCGATGAGCGACGAGCGTTATGAATTTTAACGAGAGGGTCAATTATGACTATTGTAGCTACAACACCACCGCCTGTGTTAGTACAACCATCAGGCGGTCGTAAGTCCACGACCAGCGTCATCAACCTCAACAAGGATACCATCGTAAACTTGTTGAATGAAGAGATTGGCGTTGCTGCTGCGGAAATCGCCGGGGATAAACTCTCGAGAATAATCCTTGAGGTATTTCACAACGGATTCGGGAATGTCAGGGTCCGCTTTTTAGAGCAGCACGTTGACAGTGATAATAAAGAAAAGTTGCATCTTTTCGGGATTGGCAGGAAGAATTACGATAGTTCTTCTGCGTCACCGTCTGGCGGTTTGTGCCAGACGCTTAGTACGAAATCTTAATGTTGCATGAGCAATAGTGGACATCCTGCATGGAGCAGGTAGACTAATAGGTAATTTCCTATAGTTTATCTCGTTCCATGTAGGGTCGGTATCGGGTAAAGTATCTCTATGTACGTGTTTTCCCCCTTTAGCTATCAGAAACAAGGAGAAAAAGGATGGCATTGCAAGTGGTAGATGACCAATCAAAAGTTACTTCTGATGCTACAGCTACTGTAGTTATTGAAAGTGATCTGAAGGATTTTATGAGAGCTCAAAGCGAGTTATCTTTAAGCAGCTGGGAAGTAGCTCGCGAGTGGGCGCACGAGAACGGTATTTCTGGTCCAGGACTTGGGAACACTAAGCTTGCTCCGTTTGCTGTAAATCATCTCGGCGAAGAGATTGGGACTGAGCATTATAATATGCCTCCTCAAGCGCCCGCACGCCAACCTGCGGCATATAGAGTAGAAATTCAAGTACGTGGCCGTATGCTATGACGCTAGATCAGTGGCGAAAATGCCTGGCTATATTAGACGAGAGTCAGGTAAAAAGGCTAATAAAAAGCCTAAATCTAAACGTTAATTCTGGTGATGAATTAGAACCACTAATTGGTGTAAAATTAGCGTTAGCGGATTGGGTAGCGCATTTAGGGTTGTTTACAGACGCCCAGATTTATCAACTGTTATCGGCGATTGACGACCAACTTAAATCTTTTGCAGCTACCCTTTCGGAAGACAATGTTAAAGCTTTCACTGTTGTTATATGCGATAGTCGCTGGATTTCATGCGTAGGTAGAGATACTTTCTTTGATATACAAGAGTACGAGGAAGTTGAACAACTACCGGATTACTGCGTTACACATATCATATGTGACGTAACGCAGCTATACGCTAGAATGAAATACCGGGTTGAACGATTAGGGGGGAGTAAGGAGACTCTCGATGTTATCGACTAAAACAGCAAATTTATTAATGCGGTCAGCAGCGTCAGGTGCGTCAAAACCTAATTCGAGAACTGTTTTACGTTCGTTTCTGTCTTCTGAAGAATCGTATGCCACAATTCTGTTACTGATACTCTTAGATACGTATGGTCCTGAAGCGTTGGAGTGGGCACCAGAAACCATTCGAGTTCAGTTGGAAAACGATTTTGTAGTTGCTTTGCCTGACGGCAGTTTGGACAAACTTATGTCAGCAATTACAGTTGTTACCACAAACTATTTTTATCAGGATCCTGTTCGGTTTGTGGAGTTGTGTAACATATTTAGCGGAGACAACGCAGAGCACGATGAATTTGATCCCGCTGACGCTTCAGAAATCCTTTGGGGTATATCCGAAGCGTTTTTATTGTGGCCGCCCGAAGATGAAGACGCAGCGTACGACACGCGGTTTTCAGCAGAAATTATTGAGTATATACGGCAAACTCTTATTGAAGAGGGGTTTATAAAAGCCCCAGACATATTAAATGTATCCGGATTAGACGAAACGTCTTTTATACGAGATACATGGTCAGATGATCCGGAAATGTACCAGGCGATTTATGAGCTTCATCAACAAAAGATGAACGACATGAAGTTATTCCTGCACGACAATTTCCGTGATTTACACGAACAACTAAGAGCCCTTCCAATGGAAGAAGGAGACAAGGAAAATCTAATGAAGCGAATTTCAGCCGGAGAAGAACATGTCCAATCCAAATATACCGCCGACCCCTGATAACTACGACGACGAAGAGTCTTGGGGCTACGAGTGGGATGATGCGTGGGATGATGCGTGGGATGACGTGTTAGATATGCTGGAATTCGAGGACGAAGAAGAGGACGAAGAAGAGGACGAAGAAGAGGATTTTTAATCTAATGAATTTGGCATGAAGCCTGCACACCGTTTGGTTTGCGGGCTTTTTTTATGGAGATACTATGAGTGGATTATCTAGATCTTTTTTAAAAGCCATGGCCGAGAGGCTGGAGAAAGCCAGATGGCTATTTACATCAGAACCCGAATTAACGAAAGAGTACGTAATAGATCGAGCAGTTGAATGCATGGGTGAGGAATGGCAAAATAAAATTGCTGTGACTTGGAGCGTGGATGACATTCTTACAGCAGCGCACCCAGGCGACACGCCAGAATGGATGACTGAGGACGAAGCTGTTCAAATTCTTTGTAAGGTAGCAAATAGATACGATCCAACATTAGGCATTACTTGGGGCACAATAGATTATTATGTCCAAGAGTTTAAAAATGAAAAGGAGAAAACAGTATGAGTCATGTAGCAGCTGGAAAAATAAAGGTAAAAGATCGTGTGGCATTACTTCAGGCAGTGAAAGGGATGCCTGAGTACGGCATAGATGGATGTCCAGAACTCGAGCTAGTCAAACAAAATACATATAAGTGGTTCGGCAGTATTGTGGGTGATTCTGCGCCTACACCTGTCTACCAGCTTCAGGCCATGATCTACATGGTTAAAGAGATGAATCTCTCGTGGGAAGAAGTACGAGAATTAGCAAAAGGTGCCGGGGTAGAATTACCGGAAAGTCCTCTTCAGATTGAGGAGAATCCGCTCGATTTGAATGAGACTCGCAAGCTTCTCAAAATAGCACAATTTAAGGAAGCGTTTGACAAGCAGAACGAGAAGATTGGTAAGGATGCTGAATATGTTATTCGCTACAAGAAGGAGCATAGTAAAAGCGGTGAGTCGTACGAAATTGGCGTGATCCCCCATCCTACTCGAAAAGGTGAGTACTGGCTCAGTGCAGACTATTGGCAAAATGGCTATGGGTTAATGGATGCCAAAGGTTTAGGTGGAGTGGTTCACGAAAAGAAGACAGAAATTGGCCCCGATGGTAAAAAGACGGAAGTTAACACCACGGATTGGGGGCAAGACTTGAAGCGGCGATATACCGCAGCGGCTTACGCCAACAGGGCTAAGCAAGCTGGAAGAAAGGTTAAGGCTGTTGAACAGTTGCCTAACGGTAAAGTATGCGTGGAGACAGAAGAATGACCTTCAAAGACAGATATATTCATTTGGATTGTTTTGGAAGTGTTCAAGACACGGGAGAAGGTGATCCGATAAGCATTAGCGTAAAACTGGAAGATGAGGGGGTGGTTCTAGACGTGTGGCAGAAAGACGAATGCATTGCTACCACCTGGAAAACATACCCAGAGTTTGGTGTGAGAGCTATGTTTTTCGATTCGCACGTACAACAACCTCTAAAGGAGGAAAAAAATGGGTCTTAAGAAAGTGTTTATTACAATTGCGAAAAACGGGGACGTAGAAAGTATTCAACCCGTAGGATATTCGGGACCAAATGCTTGTTATGAGGCTACGGCACCGTTTGATGAACTGCTGGCTCCCGGCACTAAAACAGACAAAAAGACGGAAGACTTTTACAAAGCCGAAGCAACCACAAAAGTAAGGGAAACAGAATGAGTAAGTTAATTGCTGACTTAAATCACGCTTTCACTTGTCACGAAGCATGTATTGTTATCGAAACAGTAGAGCCAATGGAAGTAATCTACGAGATCACGGCAGAGATTTATCGTAGAAATAAAGAAGAAGAAGACGTAGAGAAATCAGCGATCGTAGCTATTCACGATCCCATTAAAGGTTTGTGTGACTCAGAGGGAATGCCATTTACTGCCACGCCGTCCTCCGGACAGCAAGATGACGATTTGGCAAAGCTTGGAATTACTCCGCAGGCACAAGACGTTGAAGATGCATTGACAGCAGTTCAATTTTTTCTGGGTAGTGCTGAGGGTCGCCTCAACCGCACAGAGAATGACACATCTCAACCAGGCGATTCATCTCTTCAAATATTGATGCTGGTGTATGCTGATCGTGCATTAATGCCTAACGGGTCAGATACAAATGTTCACACAGAGTTATTGGCTGCGTTGACTCATTTACGAGATAAGGGAGCTCAGGTTAATACTTCTGTAATCTTGTTAGTTCAGCCGGGGATAAAGTTACCCGCCGAACTTGCCGAGTATTGCGCAATCATCGAGCACGGTATTCCTCAAGGGGATGAACGTCAACTTATCATTGATGATCTTGTTCAAGGTGTTACATTTGCCTCGAATATATCTGAAGAGATGATAACTAAGACGGTAGAGGTAACTAGCGGCTTAAGTCGTTCAGCTACAGAACGATGTGTAGCAAAGAGTCTTACCACTTATCACGCTTTGAATTATCTGAGCATGCAAAAATTCAAAGGGGAGCAGTTGGCAAAACAAGACTTAGACTTTTGGAGTGCAGACTTAGAAGATTTCAAACTCTGGCCGATTCCTGGACACGAATTTAATGAATATAAGGATGTAACGTGTTTGATCGAAGAAACGCACCAAATGAATCAGGAGCTTCCCGAAGGTCATGTACGAACAAGAGTTCGTTACTCAGATGGATCAGCTATTCGTGAGCATTGGTTAGATTCGATGCCCGCAGAAGATTTTGAAGCTCAATTTCGCCCGGAGCGAAACTTTTATTGTCTTGATAATCTGATTGGGCAGCAGGGGCTAAAAGATTATATCCGCAATGGATTACGGGCAGGAGTCCCACTTCGTGCGGCGCTTTACGGTCTTGGATTTGTCGGAGTACCCGGCGCAGGAAAAAGCCACACCATTAAGTGTGTCGCTGGGGAATATAACAAAGTCGTTACTTCGATTGACCCCGGTAAACTCTTCAGTAAATGGCAGGGCGAGACAGACAAAAATATGAGCCGCTTGACTACAGCTGTGAAGAGTATTGGCGGTATTCTCGATATCGATGAGTTTCAGCAGTTTATTCCTGTTGGTGATGATAACAGCGATTCGGGAACTACTAAGCGACTCGGCGGTAGTTTGTTAACTTTTATGCAGGAGCAACGAGAAGTGTTGATCCTAGCGTGTGCTAATGACATCAGCTTTATTCCGCCCCAGTTTCTTCGATCTGGCCGATTCAATGCTTGGTTCCTTTTTGGTTTTCCTGGCCGGGAGGCTAAGGATGCGGGTTGGGAAATGTATAGGAAACGTCATGACTTGGAAGAACAGGAGACCCCTACTGATGAGAACTGGACTGTCGGTGAAATAGCTGGTTGTTGTGAGATGGCTGAGCAGCAGGGTATTTCATTAGTGAAAGCAGCTACCAAGGTTCCGTTGTGCTATCGCGGCACAGGTAAGAAGAAGATTGACGAACTATTTAAGTGGGCAGAAGAAGCCGAAATTCTGGACGCTGAAACTGGTGAAAAGTTCGTGCCGCTGCGTAAGCAGAAGAGAGCTAAGGCATCTAGTTCTAAAGCCACTACTCGTGCACCTCGTCGAGGTGTCAGAAAGGTTGATTAAGCATGATTTCTAACGATCCTCTAGTGGGAACGTTGGAAGAGAAAGCAATCAAAAATCCCCACGAGTCGCAAGATGAGTGGGGATTTTTGCATTCTCCTCCGAAGTCAGTGAAGATTATTTATAAGACCACGGCATATGCAGGAATGATAGCGGGAATTGCTTTAGCGTTTCCGTTCATAGCGGTATCTAGCGCTAAGAAGTGGTACGACAAAAGTAGAAAGGACTAGGACGATGAGTGACGATTTACTTCTACAAATGATGGAGGAAGAAGGAATGACATCAGGAGAACAAACCCCACAAACACCGCAGGATGCAGTAGACAATTTGGGTGAAATTGACGTGGATCAAGCAGCGAATTGGGTGGGCAGTAATTGTTCATTCTTTTGTTATAGCATTAGCAGCCCGCCCAAATCTCGTACGATTCCTAGGAATGAGATGGAAGTTATTGCGTCTGCTGCTCATGCAGATCCAGATGCAGTTCAAACTTCTTTGAAGATCTTTGATCCAAAGGAATTTCCTATTATCAAGGAGGGAGCGGCAGTACAAAAGCGCTTTGATGCGCTCATTAGCAAATACGCAGTTCCGAAGCAAACACTTGTGCGGGGGTTAGCTGCAAAGACCGCAGAGGAAAATGGTGGTCTTAAACAAGTTGTAGACAACGAGCGTGATAAAGGACGTTATATGATTCTCAATGAGAATATTGAAACGTTCGTTACCCAATTCGATGTGATTATGTCTTCTTACATGGATTGGGGGCAACGATTGTTGCAACGGTATGAAACCATTAAAGAACGCGATAAGACGCGATTAGCTGATTTCTGGGCGTTGATTAGACATAAGTATCCAAGTCAGGCTTATGTGGAGTCAAAGATTCGTGTTCGCTCGCCCTCGTTTGAAGCAGCTAACCACATGCTGAGTACGACTCATTTGCCGTATAAGATGCGAGAAGCATTAACTGAACAATATAAGTCCGAAGCTGCTTCGCAGGTTCAGGCTTGTTGTGAGGCTATGATGCAAGCGCTTCTGGATGCGGTGACGCTTGCTACTAAGCAGTTGGGACGAAGGACTCGAGTTAATCCTGCAATTGAAGATCCGGATTACGCCCATCTTCGAGACGGAGAAGTAGCTTTCTTTGAGAGTCACGAAGATGCCAATGAAGATATCCCGGAGGATTTTGTTCGTGTGAAAATCCAAATCGTTAAGACAGACGAGAACGGAAAGCGAACGAATAAGCGTGATCAGCAGGGTAATCCAGCGACGGAAGTGTTATTAATTCCCGAGGAAGAGTTTAACAGTCGTTTGAAGCCCCGCCAAACGAATGACGAATACTGTCGATTGTTTGACGGACAAATTCAAGCTCTGATTGATATGGGCGAGAAGCTGCACAAATTTGAAGGATTGTTGGACGCAGGGAATAGCCCGTTGAAATCGTTTTCAGACCAAGTGCAAACTATCTTGACTGCACATGGTGAATCTAGTTCATCTATCACTAACAGCCTCAAAAATAGTGGCTTACGACGAGATACTGTGCATGGTCAATTGTCTGATTTAAAAGGAAAATTGGCGGAGCAACTTACTATTCAAGGCAAGAAGAAAAAGGTAAGCCGACGTAACTTGGGAGTTTAGTATGTCTCTAACTACTCGTGACATGGAGCATGCACGACAACGGGTAGATGATATGACTCCGCCTCAATTACTGACTAGACTAAATCGTATAACGAAGCCGGAAAAGTTGCATGCTTTTTCTGCCGCAGTTGCAGAGCATCTTGAGGCGTGTAACTCAGAGCGCGAAGTTAAAAGATACTACTTCGTACTTGTACGCATTGATGAACGTCGAGATAGCAATACGCTAGATTTAGAGTATTACCTGGGTAGATTTCAGGCCCGTTGCTGCAAGGAGTTTATCTCTGGGGCAACAAAAATGCCCGAGAAACCTAAGGTTAAGGAAGTAATTGTTAAGCAACCAGTTATTCAACTACCTAAAATTAAAAAGAAAATATCAAGGAGAAATTTAGGCATATGAAAATCGTGATCGATAAGGACGCTACTGTCCATAAGATCTACGAAAAAGAATTTGATGATGAGCTTGGTCTCACGCATCAACGGGCATCGCACGTTGAGCCGGTTAATCCGGTTCTTCGTGCGTTGTTCCA
>Ga0114999_10002613_pt1 | contig 23374 bp, 24 predicted proteins | sample ArcticOcean_MG_C_3_FD_89820 | JGI IMG/M metagenome (GOLD analysis project Ga0114999, IMG submission 89820) | Marine microbial communities from western Arctic Ocean - ArcticOcean_MG_CB8_126 | ecosystem: Environmental > Aquatic > Marine > Oceanic | place: Arctic Ocean: Canada Basin | collected...
ATCAGCGGAAACAACACCTCCCGTTGAGCGGTCGAGAGATGCTTGGAGTCACGCAGACGGCCGATCCAGGCGGCACGCGACACTTCGCCGGATGGTCGGAGCGGCAAGATTGCGGCTGCGGCGACCACCGGGCCAGCTAGCGGGCCGCGCCCGACCTCGTCGACGCCAGCCACGCGGGTAGCGCCCTCGCGCCAAAGTGCGCGCTCCACTCGCCAGCCAGGCCGAGTTCGACGGGTCCGCTTCGCGGTCACCATGACGACATGGTGGTGGGACGATATCGATCGGTCAAGTGATCGAATCGCTCCGCGATACCCGTTCAGGGTGCCACATCACCCTGAACGGGTATCGCGGAGCGATAACGTTACGGAAGGTTGCCCGCTGGCTGCGGTACATCAGCCTTCAGCTCGACCCTATCCACCGTCGATAATCCGTGGTGAGACGAGTCGAACTTCCCTCGTTACTAGGGTCGTCGCTCACGGAACACGAAGTCACCGGTGCTACACTTGAGCACGTAACACACTCCAATTCTGGCTCCGAAATCGGATCTTGAATGATCATCCGCCGGGTCTCCCACCGCCCAGGCGCGCGTACCCGTCCGCCCGGACGGGTACGCGAAAGCTGAAATGGCAGGAGCGCCCATGAGATCACGCGGGATGCGCAACTCGTTCGTCTATCTCCTCATCCTCGTCGCAGTCGTCCTCATCGTCGTCATGCTGTTCCGCCCCTCGAGCAGCGGCAAAGAACAGCCCCTGTCGTACGTCATCAGCCAAGCGCTGGATGGCAACGTCAGAGAGATCGCAGTCGAAGGCGACAATCTCACGGTCGCACTAATCGATGGCTCTACGATCACCTCGCGCAAGGAGTCGGCCTCTTCGGTCGAGCAAATCTTTCGGGAGAACGGCGTAGCCGTCGGTGGTGACACCGGCGTCGCTATCTCGGTCGGTGGACCGAGCCAGTTCGGCAACATCTTCGGGCTGCTGCTGAACTTCCTGCCGCTCATCCTCTTCGGCGGCATCTTGATCTTCATGATGCGACAGGCCGGCGGCGCCAATAATCAGGCGATGTCGTTCGGCAAGAGCAAGGCACGCATGGTCACGGGCGAGACACCGACGGTGACCTTCGCCGACGTCGCGGGTCAGGACGAGGCCAAGCAGGAGCTTGCCGAGGTCGTGGAGTTCCTCAAGTACCCGGAGAAGTTTGCGTCTGTCGGCGCGCGGATCCCACACGGTGTGCTGCTAGTGGGCCCCCCCGGTACCGGTAAAACGATGCTCGCGAAGGCGGTCTCCGGTGAAGCCGGTGTCCCGTTCTTCTCAATCTCCGGTTCCGAGTTCGTCGAGATGTTCGTCGGCGTCGGCGCGAGCCGCGTCCGCGACCTCTTCGACCAGGCGAAGCGCAACGCGCCCGCGATCGTGTTCATCGACGAGATAGACGCGGTCGGCCGGCAGCGTGGAGCCGGCCTCGGTGGCTCGCACGACGAGCGCGAGCAGACGCTGAACCAGATCCTCGTAGAGATGGACGGCTTCGACACCGATAGCAACGTGATTGTCGTGGCCTCGACCAACCGGCCCGACATCCTCGACCCCGCGCTGCTGCGTCCCGGCCGCTTCGACCGCCGCGTGACCTTGGACCTCCCGGACGTTAAGGGACGTCGCGCGGTGCTCGACGTGCACGCCAAGGGCAAGCCGTTGGAGCCGTCGGTCAAGCTCGACGCGATCGCCAAGCAGACGCCTGGGTTCTCAGGCGCCGACCTCGCGAACCTAATCAACGAGGCGGCGATCCTTGCAGCCCGACGCAACAAGAAGCGCGTCGGCATGGACGAGTTCAACGAGGCAGTCGACCGCGTGGTCGCTGGCCCCGAGCGCAAGTCCCGCGTAATTACCGACATCGAGAAGAAGATCATCGCGTACCACGAGGCCGGACACACGGTGGCCGGGTGGTTCACGCCAAAGGCTGATCCGCCGTTCAAGGTGACGATCGTCTCGCGTGGCATGGCAGGTGGTTTCACTCGCTCACTGCCGGACACCGATCGCCGCCTCCAGGATCGCTCGTACTACGAGGCGGTGATGACAATGATGCTCGGCGGCCACGTCGCCGAAGAGCTCGTCTTCGGTGAGATGACCACCGGTGCGCACGATGACATCGGCAAGGTCACCCAGCTCGCGCGTGACATGGTCACGCAGTGGGGCATGAGCGAGCGCCTCGGGCCGCGTACCTTCGGGCGTCGGCAGTCGATGGTCTTCCTCGGACGTGACATCTCCGAGGAGCGCGACTACTCCGAGCGCACCGCCGAAGAGATCGACGACGAAGTACGTCGCGTGATAGACGAGGCGCACGAGCGTTGTCGTGCGGTGCTCAACCTCCACCGCGACAAGCTCGATGAGGTCGCGAACGTCCTGATCGTTGACGAGATGATCGAAGGCGACATCCTGCGCGAGCTCCTCGGACCGACCGAGGGCCGCACCATGCCGGACAGCGATCCGGCAGCGCCTGCAGCAACGATCAAGCCGCCGTCCGCTCCTAGTGCGAGCGATTCGGACGACGAAGCCGAAGAGGACCAACCTCAGGGCCACCCCGGCCTCGCGTGGGGTCAATCGAACGCATTAACTGACTGACGCCACGACAGCCGCTTAACGAGACAGGCCCGGCAAATAGCCGGGCCTGTCTCGTTAAGCGGCTGTCGTGGCAATCAAGCCTCGGGCGTGCCTGGAGCCTCGGCATCCGGGGCCTGCTCAGCCGCGGCCTCGAGCTTCGACATCTCGCTGAAGCGCCGCGCGAAGGCGCCCTGCACGGCGTAGAACCAGATGAACGCCACCGCCGCGAGGCCGATTCGCAGCGCTGGGTGCTCCTCGAGCCGACCATCATCGGTCAGCACGGCCGTGCCAAACACTGCCCCTGCCCCGACCCAGAGCGAGTTGGAAATGACTGCTCCGAGGTAATCCAGCGGCATCCAGATACGCAGCGGCATCCGCACCGCACCAGCGCCGAACGGTCCCACAGCCCTCGTGATGCTGGCGACGTGATAGAAGGGGATCAGCCAGCGTGTGCGGCCAGTCATCAGCCCCTCGCCCACGCGCAGCGTCGGCCCGAGACGGGTTCCCCGCAGCAGCGCGCCGCCCTCCCGCCCGATCGTGTACGACAGCGTGTCGCCGATAATCGTGCCGCTCACCGCGAGCACGAACACGAGGCCGAGCTGGGGCGGGTCATCGACGGAGTACGCACCACCGAGGAACATCAGAGCCACGCCCGGGAAGATCACGCCCAATCCAACCGTTGCCTCAATCACGGCGGCAACGAAGACGATCGGAGTGCCGAAGCGATCAAACAAGCTGTTCAGGAACAGAAAGATCTGGTCGGTCAGCCAGTTGAGGCCGTCCAACGGTGCTGTCAGCAGGTCGATGATGAAATCCAGGGAAACGTGCTCCGCATCCGGTGGGTCAGACGACCCGAAAATCGGGACCAGGCGCGTTGACCGTCGCCCGAGGCCTACCTACACTCATTCGACTCGATGACACTTCCGGATGTGACACCAATGTTCGCGATCATCCGCTCCGGCGGCAAGCAGTACCGTGTGCGCGAAGGCGACCACATCGACGTGGAGCTTCTGGATGCCCCTGAGGGCTCCGAGGTGACGCTTGATGAGGTCCTAGTCATTGAGCAGGACGACGGCGCAACCGTCGGTACCCCGCTCGTCAATGGCGCCTCTGTCACGGCCACCATCGAGGCGCACGGGCGCGCCAAGAAGGTGACGTTCTTCCACTACAAGAACAAGACCCGGCAGAAGCGCACACGCGGACACCGGCAGCACCAGACCCGGCTGCAGATCAACTCGATCGCGCCTGGCGCCTAGTCCGCCCACGGTAGACGGAGCAACCAGATGGCACACAAAAAATCCGGTGGTTCGACCCGAAACGGTCGCGACTCGAAGTCGAAGCGCCTCGGCGTGAAGCGGCACGACGGCCAGGAAGTCACCGCAGGATCGATTCTGATTCGCCAGCGCGGCACGCGCTTCCACCCCGGTACGAACGTGGGCGTCGGTCGTGACTTCACGCTGTTCGCGCTCACGGACGGCGTCGTTCGATTCTCGCCGTACGCCAAGGGCCGCCGCAAGCAGGTGTCAGTCCTGCAGGAGGCCTCGTGAAGACTGAGATCCATCCCGAGTACCACCCGGTTCTCTTCGTCGACCTGTCCAGTGGCTACGAGTTCCTGACGAATTCGACGATGACCTCGGAAGAGCGTCGCGACGTCGATGGCATCGAGGCCTACGTGGTGCGACTGGACATCACTGCCGACAGCCACCCGTTCTTCACGGGCGAGCAGCGCATCGTCGACACCGCTGGGCGCGTCGAACGCTTCCGCCGCCGCTACGAGCGCAGTGCGGAAACCGAAGCCGTGTCGGACGACGCAACGACCGAGGGCGACAACTAGTCCGCGACCCCGTCACGTTCGAGTCTTCGGACAGTCGTCGTTCGTCGCTCGCATAACACCCGCGTACGGTGAGCCGATGAGCGAAGCTCCCAGACGCGTCTACGGTGGTCAGGCAGTCGTCGAGGGCGTGATGATGCGCGGTCCGACCGCGGTCGGGGTCTCCGTGCGGCGTCCTGACGGCGAGATCGTCTCCTACGCGGAGCCACTCGGTGGCATGTTCACGACCCGCCTGAGGACCGTACCGCTCGTGCGCGGCGTCGCGGTGCTCATCGAGTCGCTGACGCTCGGCGTCCGCGCGCTCAACTGGGCAAGCGCGGTGTCCTCGGAGGAACTGGCCGGCACGGAACCTCCGGACCGCCTCAGTTTCTCGGGCTGGTTCGGGCTGTTCGTCACCCTCGGGATCGCCAGTCTGGTGTTCTTCCTCAGCCCGGTACTCGTCACGTTCTGGCTCGACGGGCCGCTCGGGGCACCCTGGTGGTCCTTGCTGATCGAAAGCGCGCTCCGCCTCGTGTTACTGATCGGCTACGTGTGGCTGATCGGACAGTCCGAGGACGTCCAGCGCATCTTCCAGTACCACGCGGCCGAACATCAGACGATCAACGCCCACGAGCACGGCTCAGCGCTCAGCGTCCCCGCCGTCCGACGGCATCCGGCGGAGCATCCGCGGTGCGGGACATCGTTCCTCCTGACCGTGGTGGCCGTCTCGGCAATCGTATTCATCTTCGCTGGGGCCGACCCGCTGTGGTGGCGCTTCGCCTCCCGCCTGGTGCTGATCCCGCTGGTGGCCGGACTCGCGTACGAGGCAATCCGCTTCGGTGGCCTGCACCACCGCTGGCCGATCGTCCACGGCCTGTTTACGGCCAACCTCGCGCTGCAGCGCCTGACCACACGCCCCCCCGACGACGAGCAAATCCAGGTCGCGCTCGAGGCCTTCCGACACGTCCGCGCAATCGAGGATGAGGACGAGCAGGCCGCCTCGTAAACTCGATCGATAATGTCGAGTGATATACTCGTGTTTGTCGTGAACCGAGTGACTCATCAGCGATCGACGAGACCATGACCGTCAGTTCCGATACCCGCTACCGAGTCGATCGCAACACCCTGCGGACCAATCAGGCCTTCAGCGTCGGTCTCACGATCCTCGCCTTCATGCTGGGCGGCAGCGTCGGTGCATCGATCGTGCTGGCGACCGGGCTCGTGATGACCGCAGGCACCTTCGATGCACGGCTGGCACTGTTCAAGCAGGCTCACCGACAGGTGCTGAAACCGCTGGGCATCCTCGGCAGCGACGTTCAGCCCGAAGACCCAATGCCGCACCAGTTCGCACAGGCGATCGGCGCAGCTTTCCTGCTCGCGGCCGCGATCTCGCTGTTCGGCGGAGCAAGTGGACTGGGCTGGACGCTGAACTTCATCGTGACCGCGCTCGCGTTCATCAACCTCACGATCCAGTTCTGCGCCGGGTGTTTCGTCTACTTCCAGCTCGACCGGCGAGGGCTGCTCCCCGCCTCGATCGCCAGCAACCGCGCAGCCGGCGCCTAGCCAGTGCTCGAACGTCTGATCATCGCCGCGATCGTCGTCGCAGGCGTCGCGCTGGCGATCGCCGCGACGAAGGCCGCCCTGCACCTACGCGATCGCCGTATCGTCAACCGCCTGCGCGAGTCCCAGCCGACCGAGGGCGGGTCAGGCGTGCCTCGGATCGTCTACTTCACGACGACCAGCTGCGTCGTTTGCCGAATGCAGCAGGAGCCGGCGATGGAGCACCTCAAGCACGAACTGCCCGAGGTGGTGATCGAGCAACACGACGCCATTGCTGAGGCCGAACTCGTCAGCGAGTTCGGCGTGCTTTCCGTTCCGACCACGGCCGTCTACGACCGTGAGGGTGCATTGGTCGCCATCAACCGCGGGTTCACGCCCATGGCGCAACTCTATGCCCAGGCGACCGGATTCGACCACGTCGCCGAGGGCGGACACGCGATGGCCGCCGAGCGCATCGAGCGAGCGGGCAGCTAGTCCCCGCTCGCCGCCGAGAACCGGGATAATATCCCGGCAGATGCAGCAAGCAGCCGCGCTCACCGAATACTGGGAGACAGTTCGTGCGAATCGTCATGCTCTGCGGTGGTGTAGGCGCTGCGCGCTTCCTCGATGGGGTCGTCCGCGCCGTCGACGACCCCACCCGGGTCACCGCGATTTGCAACGTCAGCGATGACCTCGAGTGGCACGGTCTGCACGTCTCCCCCGACATCGACACCATCATCTACACGCTCGCAGGCCTCGAGGGTGAATTCGGCTGGGGCCTCGACGGTGACACCCACACCGCCCTCGAGGAGTTGCGCACCTTCGACGGTGACGAGTGGTTCACGATCGGCGACCGCGACCTGGCCACCCACATCCGGCGTAACGAGCGGCTGTGCGAGGGCGCGACACTCGCCGAGGCCACCTCGGAGCTGGCTGCTGCCCGCGGTCTGAGTGCCCGCCTGCTGCCGGTCACCAACGACCCGCATCCCACGATCGTCGTGACTGAGGACGGCGAGCTCGCGTTCCAGGAGTATTTCGTCCGGCGACGCGCCCAGGATCCGGTCTCCGGCTTCCGGTTCCCCGGTGCGGAGTCGGCGCTCCCTGCGCCGGGTGTCCTCGACGCGATCACCGAGGCCGAACTGCTCCTGGTAGCACCGAGTAACCCGTTCGTATCAATCGACCCGATGCTGGCCGTCGCCGGCGTGCGCTCCGCGATCGAAGCCACGAGTGCGCGGCGCGTAGCGGTGTCGCCCATCGTCGGCGGCGAAGCGGTGAAAGGACCGGCTGCCGACATGCTCCGCTCGCTCGGCCACGACGTCTCCGCCCTCGGAGTGGCGCGCCTCTATCAAGGCCTGATCGACACACTGATCCTCGACGACTCCGACCTGGGACTGGCGGACGCCATCGGCGAACTTGGCATTCAACCGATCGTGCTCGACACGATGATGCGCGACCGTCCGGGACGGCTCCGCGTCGCTACTGAGGTCCTTGAAGCTCTGACGGTGGCTCCGTGAATCGGTCGAACGTCGCGGTCGTCGTTGCCGTGGGGCCGCTGGACCGTGGGAAATCGCGCCTCGGACCGACGCTCGATGCCGACGGACGGCGCCGCCTTGTGCTCGCGATGCTCGAGGACGTGCTGAACGCCGTCGTCGAAGCGCACAAAGGCCCTCGATACGTCGTTACGCCCGACGCGGAGGTCGAGCCGGTCGCGCGGTGGCTCGGCGCCGAGATCGTCGAGGACGCGGGGAACGGCACGAATGCAGCGATCGAAACAGCGCTTGCCGACCCGCGAGTAGCAGCCTCGGCCGCCGTGCTAGTCGTCCAGGGCGACCTACCGCAACTCACAGCGGAAGACGTCCGTGCGTGCCTCGACGCGCTCGATGAGGCAGACCGCATCGCGGTGCTGGTCCCGAACGACGATGGCGGCACATCCGCGCTGGGGCTGCGCCCACCCTCGGCGATGGCTCCTGCATTCGGCCCCGCGTCCGGAGACGGGCACCGAGCATCGGCGCTAGCCGCGGGCGTTGCCCTCCGCGAACTGCCGATCGATTCCCTTTCCGCTGACGTCGACACCGCCGATGACCTCGAACGGGTGCGGGCGACTGTCGGTCTGGCAACGGCGACCGTCCTCGAAGGCATCGCCCTGGCAGAGAGGGAGGCGGCGCGATGAACGCGGAGCAGCTTGAATCCGCGATCCGCAATCGCCGCTCGGTGCGCGGCCTCGTCGGTCCGCCGCTCGAAGGCGATGAGCTCGAATCGCTCGTCGCACTCGCGCTGACTGCGCCTGCCCCACACCACACCCAGCCGTGGCGCTTCGCCGAGGTATCAGCCGAACGCCGCGGGGTGTTGGCGACCGGGATGGGAGTGGCCTGGCGCGCCGACCTCGAGCACGACGGGGTGCCTGAGGCGACAATCGTCCGCCTCTTAGCGCGGTCGCGCGGGCAAATCGAGGGCGCACCGACGCTGCTCCTCGGCTGCCTGGTCGCCGACGGCCTCAACCACTACGAGGATGACCGCCGCGCCCGCGCCGAGTGGTCGCTCGCGACTCACTCCTTCGGTGCCGCCCTTCAGAACATCCTGCTCACCGCATCGGCCCGAGGGCTCGGCGCGTACTGGATCTCCGGACCGGCCTACGCGCACTCGGCGGTTCGTGGCGCGTTGGACCTCGATCCGTCGTGGGAACCGCAGGCACTCATTGCCCTCGGGAGACCGGACGCCAGCTACACGCCGTTCAACCGGCCAATCTCGGAACTCGGCGTGCACTTCATCCGCCGCTAGCCGGGTAACTCCATGAAGTCCAACCACTCCTCGAGCGACGCGATCCCCGGAACGTCCGCACCAGGCAAGGTGCCGGTCTGATCGAGTGACACCGCTTCCAGACCAGCCGCGCGGGCGGGAGTGACGTCGCTGTCGATGCGGTCACCGACTGACAGCGCTTCCTTGGTTCGGCGACCTGAGTCGGTCACGGCTCGCGAGAAGAACTCGGGGTTCGACTTCGAGACGCCGATCACCTCTGCCTGCTAGTGATGGGCCACGTAGGCCATGAAGGCATGAGAGGCCAGATCGGCGTTCCCGTTCGTGGCGGCAACCAGGGTGAAGCTGCGCTCCGCGAGCAGCCGAAGTGACTGCTCGACATCCACATACGGATGCAGATTCGCGTCTCGTGCTGTGTAGTATGCCGTCGCGATCGCGTCAGTCGCCTCGGGTGCGTGCTCGCCGCCGGCAGCCAGCACCTGGTGGAGCTACACCGGAGTCACGAGCGTCCCGAGGTGCGCCGATGCCGCGCCCGCGGCCTCCCGTAGAGCAGCCTGCAACGCTGTCTGGAAGTCGACGAGTGTGCCATCGATATCGAAGACGATGTGAGTCACGCGGTAGGGCGCGGGCATCAGTGGTTACGCGGTGGCATCGGGAGCGGAGGGTTCGACCGGACGCATCGGGACCCCTCGGTCGATCAGGTACCGCTTCAGGTAGTCGATGTCGTATTTCCCGAAGTGGAAGATCGACGCAGCGAGGACTGCATCGGCACCCCCGATGGTCAGCGCCTCGTAGAGGTGCTCCGGCTCCCCCGCGCCGCCTGAGGCGATGATCGGTACCTCGACGGCATCGCTGATCGCACGGAGCATCCCGAGGTCGTAGCCGTCCTGGTGTCCGTCGGTATCCATCGAGGTGACGAGCAACTCACCCGACCCTCGGTCGACCGCCTCGCGCGCCCACTCGACCGCGTCACGTCCGGTCGACGTACGTCCACCGTGGGTATAGATCTCCCACTTGCCGTCGCCGACGCGCTTCGCGTCCACCGCGATGACCGTGCACTGCGAACCGAAGCGGCGCGCCGCTTCGTCGATCAAATCCGGCCGCTCAACTGCCGCTGTGTTCATCGAGACCTTGTCGGCGCCCTGTTCGAGCATCATCCGCACATCGTCGGCCGTCCGTACGCCGCCACCAACGGTCAGCGGGATGAAGACCTGGTCAGCGGTGCGCGTAATCATGTCGTAGACGCTCGTCCGCTGATCGGATGAGGCAGTGATATCAAGGAAAACGAGCTCGTCCGCACCCGCCGCGTCGTATTTGGCCGCGAGATCGACCGGATCCCCCGCGTCGCGCAACTCAACGAACGAGACGCCTTTAACGACCCGGCCATTATCGACGTCGAAACAAGGAATGATCCGCTTGGTGAGCACGAATCCATGATCGGTGCTGGACGACGCGGACGCCAGTCCGACGGCACCGCGGCGCAGGCGCGGAACGAGCTAAACGGCGTTGATCGCCTCCGCGAGGGCAAGCTCGCCCTTGTAAATCGCACGGCCGATGATCGCACCCTCGACGCCGGCCTCCGAGAGCTGTCGCACGTCCTCGACGCTGCTGATACCACCCGCGGCGAGCACCTTGATCGAGGTGCTCGCGGTGAGGCGCTCGTACATCGCGAGGTTTGGACCGCCTTTGACGCCGTCACGCATGATGTCGGTGTAGACGACGCGCTGGACGCCCAGCGATTGCAGCCGGTCGATCAGCGCGAGCGCGGAGATGTCGGTCGACTCGGTCCAGCCCTCGAGACTGACGAGGCCCTCGCGAGCGTCGACGGACACGATCAGCCGCTCGCCGGCGGCCGCCACAGCGTCGCGCAGCATCTGCGGGTCTTTCACCGCGGCAGTCCCGATCACCGCGCGGTTCACGCCGCTGGCCAGCGTGTGCTCCAGCGTGGGGACATCGCGGATGCCGCCACCGGTCTGAACGGCGCAGTCAACAGTTTGCACGATGCGACGAACCACCTCGACGTTGGCCTGGCTACCGTCCCGCGCACCGTCGAGGTCAACGACGTGGATCCGCGTCGCGCCGAGCGCTGCCCAGCGGACGGCCATTTTGACCGGGTCGTCGCCGAAGACGGTCTCACGCTCGTAGTCGCCCTGCTCGAGGCGGACGCACTTGCCGCCTCGAATGTCGATCGCCGGTATCACTTCCACGGCACGTCTCCCCTGCGCCAGCCCTAGAACTGGGCATCAGCCCTCGAGAGCAGGAACGCGATCCGGAGCAATCGAACCACGTTCTCGGGCGAGGCGGATGAAGTTCTCGTAGAGCCTCAGGCCGTTCACGCCGGATTTCTCGGGGTGGAATTGGGTCGCAATCATGTTGCCGCGACTCACCACCGCCGGGAACGTCTGACCTTCGTACTCCGTCGTCCCAATGACGATCGTCGGCTCACCGGGAGCTGCGTAATAGGAGTGAACGAAGTAAAAGTACGCATCTTGCGGGATGCCTTCGAAGACGGAGTGCGGCTCCCCCACGTGGACGGTGTTCCACCCGATGTGCGGAACCGTCTGGCCGTACGGAAACCTGACGATGCGGCCCGGCAACACGCCGAGGCACTCGTGGCTCCCACCCTCTTCGGAAACGTCGAACAGCGCCTGCATACCCATGCATACGCCGAGGAACGGCCGCCCGGATTCGATGTAGTCCCGGATCGGGCCGTCGAGGCCGCTCGACCTGAGGTTGCTCATCGTATCGGCGGCTGCACCGACGCCGGGCACGATCAGCGCCCAGGCGTCCTCGATCGCTCGGCCCTGCGCCGTCACTACCGGGTCGTAGCCAGCATGGGCGACCGCTCGTGCGACGCTGCGCAGGTTACCCGAGCCGTAATCGACGATCGTGACAGTGCGGTCCGAACCCACAATTCGCCTCCATCAGGTGCTGGATCCAAGTGTAGCGCCGGGCCGTCTATATACTTCCCACGGTGACCGTCCGCGAACCACTCTCAGACGCCAACGAGGCCTCAGAACCGCAACGTGACCTCGAAACCGCACGCGAGCGGGTCGAGGAACTGCGCGGTCTAATTCGCTACCACGACCATCGCTACCACACGCTCTCGGAGCCGGAGATCGGGGATTCGCAGTACGACGCGTTGCGGGTGGAGCTAATCGACCTCGAGAGCACCTTCCCCGAGCTGATCACACCCGACTCGCCCACGCAGCGCGTGGCCGGCGAGCCCTCCGTCGAGTTCGACTCGGTCGAACATCGTGAGCCGATGCTCTCGCTCAGCAACGTCTTCGGTCGCGAGGAGCTGCTGAAGTGGAAGGAGCGAGTCATGCGACTGCTGGAGCACGACGATTTCGGCTTCGTCTGCGAGCCCAAGATCGATGGCCTCGCGATCTCGCTGATCTACGAGGGCGGTCGATTCGTCCTCGGCATGACGCGCGGCGATGGCTTCCGAGGCGAGAACATCACACCGAACCTGCGGACGATCCGCGCAATCCCGCTGCGGGTCGTCACGAACGACGCCCCACCGGCGATGGAGGTCCGCGGCGAGGTCTATCTGTCGAAGGAGGAGTTCGCAAGCCTCAATGCCGGGCGCGCTACCGCGGGCGAGCAGCTCTACATCAACCCACGCAACACGGCCGCCGGCTCGCTCCGACAGCTCGCCCCGAGCGTGACGGCAAGCCGCAACCTCGATTTCTTCGTCTACCAACTCGGGTGGCTCGATGGGCGGCCGCTGCCGGAGACGCATAGCGCCGCGATGGCCTGGCTCGGCACCGCGGGGTTCCCGACGAACCCGCTGACCGAGCGTTTCGACCGCATCGAGGACGTCGCCACCTTCTGCGAGCAATGGGAGGGACGCCGCGACGACCTGCCCTACGAAATCGACGGTGTCGTCATCAAGATCGACTCGCTGGGCCTACAGCGACAACTCGGGACAGTGGGTCGAGATCCTCGATGGGCGACCGCCTGGAAGTTCCCCGCCGAGCAGGCCGTGACTTACCTCAAGGAGATAGCCGTCTCCGTCGGGCGTACGGGCGTGCTGACGCCGTTCGCTGTCCTCGAGCCGGTGTTCGTCGGCGGGGCGATGGTCGGCATGGCCACGCTGCACAACCTTGCGCACATCCAGGAGCTGGACATCCGTCCCAAGGACGACGTGATCGTCCAGCGCGCAGGCGACGTGATCCCACAGGTGGTCGGGCCGGTGCTCTCGAGGCGCAAGGGGCGTCGACTCCGGCGATTCAAGATGCCCGAACGCTGCCCGGTCTGCGACGCGCCGGTCTACCACGACCCAGATCAAGCGGCGTACTACTGCACAAACAGCAGCTGTCCCGTCCAGATGGCGCGCACGCTGGAGCACTTCACCGGCCGAGGCGCGCTCGACATCGAGGGATTCGGCGAAACACTCTCCGCCCGTCTCGTCGAGCTGGAGTTCCTAAAGTCGCTGTCGGACCTCTACGCGCTCCCTGATCGTCGCGAGGAGCTGCTGAAGCTCGACCGGATCGGTGAAAAGACCCTCGATCGGCTGTTCGCCAACCTCGAAGCAAGCAAGCAGCAGCCGCTGCACCGCCTACTGATCGGGCTCAGTATCCGCCACGTCGGCGGGGAGACCGCGCGGGCGCTGGCGTTGAACTTCGGGACGATGGACGCGCTCCGCGGCGCCTCGGTCGAGGAGATCGCGGAGATCGACGGAATCGGGCCGATCGTTGCTAAGGCGGTCCACGAGTATTTCGCCAACGACGAGAACCAGGCGCTGGTCGATCGCCTCGCGGCAGCGGGCACCCGGATGGACGAGGAGGTCTCCGCCCGCGGGGGCCCGTTCGAGGGAATGTCGATCGTCGCGACCGGGTCACTCACCCGCTGGTCGCGGAACGAAATCGAGGACCTGATGAAGCGCCTCGGCGGGCGGTTTTCCGGAGCGGTGTCGAAGAATACCGCGTTCGTCCTCACCGGCGACGGCAGTGGCAGCAAGCGCGACAAGGCCGAGACTCTCGGCGTCGAGATCCTCAACGAGGACGAATTCGTCGCTCGCTACCAGGAATGGCTGGACTGACAGCGCCCGACCGACGATCCTCGGAAGCGACGTAGGAGGCTGCGGATGGCTGACATCGCTGAGTTGGAACGCACGATCATCGATTCGCTCGGCGAGAGCGAACAAATGTCGAAGAAGGACCTGAACAAGGTGATCGACACAGACAGCGGGCATATGGCGACCGCGCTCCGCAAGCTGATCCGCGACGGTCGCATCAGCTCCGGCAGTGACGGCAGCACGCGCGTCTTCCGCCTGGTGCGCCCGGGCAGCTGAGCACCGGCGGGTTTCCACGCCTCTCGGGTCGCCGCTCCTCCCGATTCCGGATCACCACACGCCCGAGGCGGTTCGACTGCGCCTCGAGGACGGTCCCGACCAGGGTTACGTCCGAGACTTCATCTACGGCACGATTGACGGCGCAGTCACCATATTCGCGATCGCGGCTGGCGCCGTTGGCGCTAATTTCTCCGGTGGCATCGTCGTCGTGCTCGGGCTCGCGAACCTCTTTGTCGACGGGTTCAGCATGGCCGACAGCAACTACCGCGGCACCCGCGCCGATCACGAGGCACGAGACGAGGTTCGGCGGTACGAGAGCGATCAGATCGACCTCATCCCCGAGGGTCAGCGCGAGGAAGTACGACCGATCTACGCGGCAAAGGGCTTCGAGGGCCCCGACCTCGGGCGGATGGTCGAGGTAATCACAGCCGACCGCGATCGCTGGCTCAACACGATGCCGCAGGAGAAACACAGGCTGCAGCTGCAGGGACCGGAACCGATTCCGGCTGCCGCCGCGACGTTCGCGACTTTCTTGGTCGTCGGAGCGATTCGGTTGCTCCCCTTCTTCGTCGATGAACTGACCGACGGTGCCGCCGATTCACCGTTCTTATGGAGCACCGTCCTCACTGCTGCAGCGTTCGTCGCGGTCGGCGCCGCCAAGGGGGACACTCGGAACCCGCATCTGGCGCTCGGGGACTGAGGCGCTCGCCGTAGGCGGAGCGGCGGCAGCAACAGCCTGGGGCGTCGATTATGTCCTGTCAGGCCTTATCGACGCCCCACAACTGCTCGATCACGTCGTTACTGCTAGGCGTTGATAGCCGGAACTGCTCACCCGTATACTTGAGATGACCGTACTCCCCGGACGGTCGGCGCGATGCCTCCCCGGCAAAGAGCACCTTCGGTGATCAATCCGCTGTCTTCGTTCTTGGGGATGTTTTCCCACGACATCGGGATCGACCTCGGTACCGCCAACACGCTCGTCAGCGTGCGCGGCCGCGGGATCGTGGTCGATGAACCGTCAGTCGTCGCGATCGACAAAGTGACGAAGCGAATCCTCGCGATCGGAGACGAGGCCAAGCGCATGGTCGGTCGCACGCCCTCGACGATCGTCGCCGTGCGACCACTCAAAGACGGCGTCATCTCTGACTTCGGCGTGACCGAACGCATGCTCCAGCACTTCATTCGCAGCGTGCACGAGCGATTCGGGCTCGGCATCCCGCGCCCACGCGTCGTTGTGGGGATCCCGTCCGGAGCGACCGAGGTCGAAAAACGAGCAGTGTACGACGCGGCAATTGCTGCAGGCGCGCGATCCGCCTACCTCATCGAAGAGCCAATGGCCGCCGCAATCGGTGCCCGGCTGCGGGTGATGGACGCCTCAGGCGCGATGGTGGTCGACATCGGCGGCGGAACGACCGAGGTGGCAGTGATCGCCCTCGGTGGCATCGTTCAATCCACCTCAGTGCGCGCGGCCGGCGACGCAATGGACGCGGCGATCATCGAATACGCGCACCAGGCCCACAACATGCTGATCGGCGAACGCACGGCCGAGCAGGCAAAGATCCGGGCGGGATCCGCGTTCCCACTGGACGAGGAAGAACTCGTCGACCTCCGAGGGCGCGACCTCGCGACCGGCCTCCCGAAGGCCGTCGAGGTCTCTACAGTCGAGCTGCGCGACGCGTTGTCCCCCGTGACCAACGAGATCATTCGCACCGTCCGAGGGACGATCGAAACCACCCCACCGGAGCTCGTGGCGGACCTGATGCTCCATGGCATCGCGATGACCGGCGGCGGCTCCCTACTCCGAGGACTAGACCGCCGAATGGCGATGGAGACGCGTTTCCCCGTGTACGTCACCGAAGACCCGCTCCGAACGGTCGTCCGCGGCTGCGCCGAGGCACTGGAAGAGGCCGAGACGCTGGAGCGGATCCAATCGGCGATCGCGACGCGGCGGCCTCCGCGATGAGGCGTGCTGCGCCACCGGCCGGCTGATCGATGGCGGGCAATCGGAGCGCCGTTTGGTTCTCGGGGCTCCTCGCGACGGCATTACTGCTGCTCGCGGCCTCTGCTCTCCCACCCGCCCGCCCCATCGAGGAACAGGCTCGCGCGCTGCTGAGCCCGGTGGTCGGTGGGCTCGGCGACGTCGCACGTCCAGCCGCCAACCTCATACTGCATGCCGATGAGCTCGACCAACTCTCGTCTGAGAACGCCAGCCTCCGGCTCGAAGTCGAGCGTCTCGAGCGCGACCTGGCGACCCTGCGCGAGAACCAGACAGCCCAGGAGGCGACGGCCGCCCTCTTCGGGGGAGCGCGTCAAACACCTGACGAGGCGCTCGTCGCTCGTGTGCTCGTGCGAGATACCGTCCCTAGACAGACGGTACTGCTCATCGGCCGTGGCGCAAACGACGGAGTGCTCGTCGGTCAGCCGGTGCTCGGTCCCGGGGGCACGCTGCTCGGCACGATTACAAGGGTCGAGAACTCACATGCCTGGCTGCGCCTTATCACTGACGAGGACGCGGCGGTCGCCGTTCTCGTGCAGTCGTCACGGACACCTGGCGCGCTCGTCGGGACCGGCGCCGACCTGAACCTCGAACTCGTCGAACGCGGGGCCGATGTCGCAGTCGGCGACATTCTGGTCACATCGGCCCTCGGTGGGCGCTATCCCGCAGGCCTAGTCGCCGGGCGGATCACCTCGGTCGACTCGGCACCGCAGGACCTGTTCGAGACAATCGCCGTCGAACCGTTGAGCGACCCACGACGCCTCGAACAGGTGCTAGTCCTCACCAGCTTCCATCCCGTGCTGTCGGCGTCCACGGGATCCGAGGTCAGCCCGTGATCCTCGTGCCGGTGCTCGCGGGCCTCGGCGCAGCACTGTTCCAGGTGGCGCTGATACCCGCCTTCGTCTCCGACGGATGGGCAGCGCCTGTCCTCCCATGCGCGGTTGTCGCTGCCTGGGCAGCATCGCGACGCCCCGAGGCGGCGACCCTGATCGCGCTGACCAGCGCGCTCGTGCTGGGCGCCATCTCCGTCGAGCGAGCCGGGTGGTTTCTGATCGCGCTACTACCTGCGGTCGGCACTGCGATGCTGCTCGATACGCTTGCTCCCGCGGCGCGAAACTTGCCAGCGCGGATCGTCCGAGCGGCGGCGAGCGCCGCCGTCGGAACGCTCGGGTACCTCGCAACCCTCGCGCTCGCGGGCGGCCACCTCGGGTCGCTCGCCGGAGCTGTCTCCGACGCCGCAGGCGCGGCTATGGGCACGGCGCTCCTCGCCGTGATATTCGTTGTGCTGCTGGGTCCGCTGCCGACCCGCGCCCCCGGTCAGTACGCGTGACCGAGCTACCGGTGAACCTCCGGTTCCTCGCCCTCAGGCTCAGCGTGATCGCGATCATCACCCTCCTCGGCGTCCAACTCGTGCGGATGCAGTTGGTGAGCCCGGTCCCCGCCCCACCGTTGGCGACCGGCGATCAACCGCGGATTCTGCTTTCGGACGCTTCGAGGGGCCTGATCTACGACCGCAACGGCACCCCGCTGGTTACGAACGTACCCTCGTACGTGCTACGAATTGTTCCGGCAGCCCTCCCGGCCGATCAGACCGACCGCCAGATCGCGCTGGTGACGATCGAGCGAGAATCCGGCGTGCCAGTCGCTACCCTCGAGGCCGCGACCCGCCAGCCGCTGGCGCTGATCGATCCCACCGCGCCGATCGAGGTCGGCACGCTTCCCGACGTCACCGAAGCGATCCGCCTGCGAGCGGTGCTCGCGGCGATTCCCGGTGTCGAGATCACCGCGACTCCGCAGCGCATGTACCTCGGAGGTGAGCTAGTCGCGCACTTCATCGGCCACGTCGGTGCGATCGACGCCACCGACGTCGAGACCTACCTCAAGAACGGCTATCCGCTGAACGCGACCGTCGGGCGCAGTGGCCTCGAACTGGTGTTCGAAGAACCCCTCCGAGGCGAACCGACCCGTCGCCTCGTCGTCGCCGACCCGAGCGGACGCGTGCTGAGCGACCTATCAGAGCTCGCCTCGAGACCGGGCGCGGACATCGAGCTGTCGATCGACATGGACCTCCAGCGCGTGACTGCCGACGCGCTCAATGCGGCGATCGAGGCCGGCCTACCGGACGAGGTACCCGGCCGCGCACCACCCACGCGCGTCGCCGCCGCGGTCGCGATCGACGTGCGCACGGGCGAAGTGCTCGCTCAGGTCTCGCTACCATCGTTCGACCCGAACGTGCTGAACGACGGAGATCGACCAGCCCTCGAGGCGTTGCTCCGGGATCCGACGCGACCGCTGGTCGACCGCACCTACATGGAGGCGCATCCGCCGGGATCGACCTTCAAGACATTGGTCGCATACGCGGCACTCGAGGAAGACGTGGCCACCCCCGAGACCAAAGTCACGAGCACGGGGGCGATCTACATCCAGGACGAATTCGATCCGTCCGTGACCTACGTCTTCCGTGACTGGGCCGCGCACGGAACGACGGACCTGTACTGGGGGCTCGCTCGCTCGTCCGACGTCTACTTCTACTACCTGTCGGGCGGCTACCGCAGCGGCGGTGTCACCTACTTTGAGGGGCTCGGAGCGACACGCCTAGCAGACTACGCCCAGCAGATCGGCCTCGGAACACCGACGGGCCTCGAACTACCGGGGGAAACGGGCGGGCTGGTGCCCAGTCCGGACTGGAAGGAGCAGGCCGTGGGCGATGCGTGGTTCCTCGGCGATACCTACACGTTTGGCATCGGGCAGGGCTACCTCACCGTTTCGCCGATGCAGATGGCGATCCTCGTCAGCGCGATCGCCAACGATGGTTCCGTGCTCCAGCCGCGTCTCGTGCGTGGCATCCGCGAGAGCGACGAACTCGTTGAGACGCCTCGCATCGTGGCGGCCCAGCTCTCGAACGAGGGCGACTCGCTCGCGGTGATCCGCGAGGCGATGCGGATCACCGCCGGCCCAGGCGGTACAGCATGGCGAGGCCAGCCCAAAGGCCTCACGATCGGCGGCAAGACCGGTACCGCCGAGTTCGGGTCGCCCTACCCCGACGGCGAGTTCGACACCCACGGCTGGTACATCGGCTTCGCTCCGTTCGAGGATCCCGAGATCGCCGTCGCGGTCTACGTCGAGCATGGCATCGGTTCGACGCACGCCGGACCGGTCGCGCGCACAATGTTCGAGGAGTACTTCAACCTTTCGGAAACCGCGCCATGACCGTCCTGCGAGGTGTCACGCTGGGCGCGCAGCCGTGGCTGCGCCGACCGGACCGAGTCATCGGCGACCCATTGCTCCTGCTCGCAGCCGTCCTGATCGGCGGTGTCGGCCTCCTATCCCTGCAAGGCGCGACACGCATCGAGGACGGCGGTCTCTCGGACGACGTCGCCCGCCAGTCGGCGTTTCTCGCAGTCGGTGGGGTCGTGATCCTCGTCATGAGGCGGGTCGACTATCGGCTGCTCAAACTCGCCTGGTTCCCCGTACTCACGCTGTGGATCGGCATGCTCGCGCTGGTCCTGGTCGCTGGTGCCACCGAGTTCGGAGCGCGACGCTGGTTCTTGGTCGGCAACTACAGCCTGCAGCCCTCCGAGTTCGCTCGAATCGCCACCGTCATCGCGATCGCCGCCGTCGCCTCGTCACGCGACGCGACCCCCAGAGGCTTTGTATTCCTCTTACTCGGCTTCCTGATCCCGGCCGGCCTCATCCTGATCGAGCCAGACCTGGGCAGCACGCTGGCCCTCGCGGCCGCCTGGCTGGCGCTGATGGTCGCGTGGCCCCTCTCGCTTCGAGGGCTGTGGGCGATCGCCGCTACAGCCGTCGCGTTCGTGCCGCTCGCGTTCGCGCTCGCCGTCCCCGGCTATCAGCGGGAGCGGCTGGCGGTGTTCCTCGACCCGCAGCGCGATCCCCTCGGCAGTGGGTTCGTGCTGCGGCAGGTCGAGGTCGCGCTTGGCAGCGGTGGAGTGACCGGCCGAGGGCTCGAATTCGGCGTATCCGCCCTCGAGGGGCTGTCGACGCGGAACTCGGACTTCGCCCTCGCGCAGGTCGGCGAACAGATGGGGTTGCTTGGCACGCTGACCGTGCTGGTCGCGTTCGCGATCATCGCCTGGCGTGGCCTCGCGATTGCCGAGTCGGCACCGGACCGATTCGGACAACTCCTGGCCGTCGGGCTAACCGCCTTGCTGGTCGTTCAGGCACTGCTGCACGTGGCGGTCAACATCCGGCTGTTCCCCGCCACCGGCATCCCGCTGCCGCTGATCTCGCTCGGCGGATCCTCGATGATCGCCACGGCGGCGATGATCGGATTACTGCTGAGCATTGCCGCGAGGCGGCAGGCCGACCCTCTCGAACGGTGGACGGCCGCCCGTTGGGACTAACCCCGCACCAATCGCGGCCCCGGCCGTGGCGATAGACAAGAAGAACGGGCCTCGCTCGAGGCCCGTTCTGTGATTCGTACTCTGCCCGACCTCAGGAGGTCAGCGCCGGTTCTGCCGGTTCAGCTGGCTCCGTCGGCTCCGTCGGCTCAGGCGACTCGGGTGGATCCGAGGAACCCACGATCCGGCTGATCTGTATCTTCTCGTCGCTGTAGTCGATACGAACCGTATCGCCTTCGCGATAGGTCGCGTCGAGCATCGCGTCTGAGAGCGGGTCTTCAACCTCGTTCTGGATGACGCGGCGCAACGGCCGGGCGCCGAAGACCTCGTCGAAGCCCTCCGTGCCCAGGTAGTCGAGCAGCTCTTTCGTGACCTCGAGATGCATCGCCTTGTCGCCCAGGTTCGACCGCAGGTCATTGAGCTGCAAGTCGACAATCTGGCGGATGTGTTCCGCGGTCAGCGCGTGGAACACCACGTGCTGGTCGATGCGGTTGATGAACTCGGGACGGAAAACCCGCTTCATTTCTTCCTCAACACGGTCTTTCATCCGGTTGTAGCGGTCCTCGACGGACTTTTCCTCATCGGACGCCGTTGCGAAGCCGACGCGCGAGTCCTTGCGGATCAGGTCGGAGCCAACGTTCGAGGTCATGATGATGATGGTGTTGCGGAAGTCGACCTTGCGGCCCTTCGCGTCGGACAGGTGCCCGTCGTCGAAGATCTGCAGCAGCATGTTGAAGACATCCGGGTGCGCCTTCTCGATCTCGTCGAGCAGGATCAGCGCGTAGTTCTTGCGGCGCACGAGGTCGGTCAGCTGACCACCGTCGTCGTAACCGACGTAACCCGGAGGCGAACCCACCAGTCGGGAGACGGTGTGCTTCTCCATGAACTCGGACATGTCGATCCGAATGACGTTGTCCTTGGAGCCGAACATGAACTCGCCGAGCATCTGGGCGAGGTAGGTCTTACCCACGCCGGTCGGCCCAAGGAACATGAAGACGCCGATTGGGCGCTTCGGGTCCTTGAGTCCGGCACTGGCGCGGCGCACGGCCTTGGAGACGGCGGCAATCCCCTCCTCTTGGCCGATCACCTTGTCCTTGAGGTAGGACTCCATCTCGAGCAGTCGCTGAGACTCTTCGGCTGCGATTCGCGTGAGGGGGACGCCGGTCCACTGCGAGATCACGTCGCGGATGTCGTCCTCGGTGACGATCGCTTCCTCGGCGTCTCGGGCACTCTTCAGCTCGGACTCGAGCTCTTCGAGTTGAGACTGCAGGCGCACTTCGCGCTCCCGCAGCTCCGCCGCGAACTCGTACTGTTGGTTCGCGATCGACTGGTCCTTCTCGCGACGCAGCCCCTCGAGGCCCTTCGTCACTTCACGGACGGACGGCGGCGTCGCGTGACGGCGGATCCGCACACGGGCCGAGGCCTCGTCGATCAGGTCGATCGCCTTGTCTGGGAGGAACCGATCGGCGACATAGCGCGATGACAGTTCCGCTGCGGCCTGAATCGCTTCATCGGAGATTTGCAGCTTGTGGTGGTCCTCGTAAGCCGAGCGCACACCCTTCAGGATCTCGATCGTGTCCTCGACAGTCGGCTCTTCCACCTGAACCGGCTGGAAGCGTCGCTCAAGTGCCGCGTCACGCTCGATGTGCTTGCGGTACTCGTCGAGGGTGGTCGCACCGACCGCCTGAATCTCGCCACGCGCGAGCGCGGGCTTAAGGATGTTCGCAGCGTCGACCGCGCCTTCAGCGGCACCAGCTCCGACCAGCATGTGCAGCTCATCAATGAACAGCACGCAGTTGTCGGAGGACTTGATCTCCTCGATCACCTTCTTGAGCCGCTCCTCGAACTCACCGCGATACTTCGTACCGGCGACGAGCAGGCCAATGTCGAGGGTGAGCATGCGCTTACCCAGCAGCGTGTCTGGCACGTCGCCGGACACCATGCGATGCGCGAGACCCTCCGCAATTGCGGTCTTGCCCACACCGGGTTCACCGATCAGAACGGGGTTGTTCTTCGTACGGCGCGAGAGGATCTGGATGACCCGCTCGATCTCATTGTCGCGACCGACGATCGGATCGAGCTGGCCGGCGCGCGCGATCGCGGTGAGGTCCGTGCCCAACTGGTCGAGCGTGGGCGTCCGCGCAGACCGCTGCCCGGCGGCAGCGGTCTGCTGCCCCGGCGCCTCGTTCTGCGCAAGGATACGAGTCGTCTCGCCTCGGACGCGCTCGAGGTTGACCCCGAGGCTCTCGAGCACACCAGCGGCAATACCTTCGCCCTCGCGGACCAGACCCAATAGCAGGTGCTCGGTGCCGATGTACGAATGCGACAATCGACGCGCCTCATCGACGGCCAACTCAATAACCTTCTTGGCACGCGGAGTCAGCCCGATTTCACCGGTCGACTGGCGGTCGCCACGGCCGATGATGAACTCGACCGCCGAGCGGACTTTGTTGAGCTCGACACCGAGGTTCGATAGGACTTTAGCGGCAACGCCGTCGCCCTCGCGGACCAGCCCGAGCAGCAGGTGCTCGGTACCTATGTAATTGTGGTTGAACCGCTGGGCTTCTTCCTGAGCGAGTGTCAGGACCCGACGGGCACGTTCCGTAAATTTGTCGAACCGATCAGCCATGCCGGCCTCCGTTCGTCTAAGAAAACAAGGCTAGCACAGCGCGATTTCAGCAACGAGAACGGATTAACCACTCTCGTCATATCAACCCCGCGGGTGGTCCTCGATCCCGTTCGGCAGCGCTGCGAGGCGCCCCTTGAGTATGAGCCAACCGAGCCTAATCGTCTCTGTGGTGGAACCCGGATCCACGATCACGTTTCGACTACTGGCGCGAAGCGGCCCCGCTTCCGGGGCCGCTTCGGCATGAACGCGACTCGACTAGGCGTCGTCTTGCGTCGTGTCAGCTTCCGTAGCCGGAGCCTCAGCAATCGGAGCTTCCGTAGCCGGAGCCTCAGCAATCGGAGCTTCCGTAGCCGGAGCCTCAGCAATCGGAGCTTCCGTAGCCGGAGCCTCAGCAA
>Ga0114999_10002614_pt1 | contig 23372 bp, 18 predicted proteins | sample ArcticOcean_MG_C_3_FD_89820 | JGI IMG/M metagenome (GOLD analysis project Ga0114999, IMG submission 89820) | Marine microbial communities from western Arctic Ocean - ArcticOcean_MG_CB8_126 | ecosystem: Environmental > Aquatic > Marine > Oceanic | place: Arctic Ocean: Canada Basin | collected...
ATGGCCTTCAACTGGCTTTCCAAATAATCTCTCGTATCTGCCAGGCCTTGATTGAAGGCCGGATCTGCTGAGACGCTTGGAAATCGAATGAGATCTTTTAAAACAGTGAGCGAATCCAGGATCATTGGAAACGACCTTTGTTTTGTTCGTAGAGGGGTTTCACTCTTGGCATCATTGCTTCTAGTTTATCGATTCTCTTTAAGTCCGAAGGGTGTGTTGAGAAAAATGGAGATGGCTCTTTGCCTCCTTTTACCAAGCTCATTTTCATCCAAAATTCTATGGCGGATTTTGGATTGTAACCAGCGCGAGCCGCATAAATAACTCCAATTTCATCGGCTTCCAACTCATGACCCTGTGAAAATGGAATGGCTAGTGCGTAGGCGGAAGCTGCTCCATAAGCTGCTGTATAGGCATCTCTATTTTTTTCATCACTCAACGCGACGTTGAGCAATACACCCAATCCGGCAGCCACCATACCTTGAGACATACGTTCGGAACCATGTCTTGCAGTCACGTGAGCTATTTCATGTCCAATTACCGTCGCCAATTCGTCGTCTGTCGTAGCTATATCCAATATGCCTGTATAAACGCCCACTTTCCCTCCAGGTAATGCAAAGGCATTAATCATATCAGGAGCATCAAATAAAACAAACTCCCATTCAGCGCTAGGCAGATCATCTCCAACCGCGGTAGCAATTCTATTTCCCACTCGTTCCAATCGACCCGTTAAAACCGGATCTGACGAAATAGGCGCCTGACTTTTCATTTTCTCAAATTCGGAAATGCCTAATTGTAACTCTTTTCCGACCGAAATAAAATTCAGAGATGATCTTCCTGTCTCAGGTACAGTCGTACAGCCTGTTAAAATAAACAGGCCTGCGGTTACATGTAGAAACTGTTTCATAGTCTGTGAAGAAATAATGGGTTCTGGGATTTTAAAGTGAGTGATTTATAAGACTACAATTAGTGACGAAAGTGCCGAACTCCAGTAAAGACCATGGCCATTCCGCGTTCATTTGCAGCCTTAATTACTTCTTGGTCCTTAATGGAGCCACCTGGTTGAATTGCGGCAGTCGCTCCAGCATCAGCTGCTGCAATCAAACCGTCGGGAAATGGGAAAAATGCATCCGATGCAACAATAGATCCATCAAGGCTGAGGTTCGCTTGTCCGGCTTTCCATACAGCTACCTGCGAGCTATCTACCCGGGCCATTTGGCCTGCTCCAACGCCCAAAGTTCGTTTGTTTCCAGCGTAAATAATCGCGTTCGATTTAACATGTATAACGATCCGCCATCCGAATAATAATGAAGCCCACTCGTCTTCGGTTGGTTGGCGCTCAGTTACGACACGGTATTCGGCAGCATTAGCCTTTTTCATGTCTTTGTCTTGAATTAAAATTCCGCCAACCACCGATCGCATCTCCCTGAGGCCATCCGGTCCTACTCCATCTTTAGCTACCATCAAACGCAGGTTCTTACGACTGGTAAAAACAGCCATGGCCTCATCAGTAAATCGAGGGGCAATAACCACCTCACAAAATATTTTTTTAATCACCAAAGCCAGCTCTTCATCAATCGTTCTATTGGCTATTATTATTCCTCCAAATGGGGCCTGTTTGTCGGTCTCGAAAGCGCGGTGCCAAGCTTCAAGAATAGTATCGGCGCTAGCAACTCCACAAGGATTTGTGTGTTTAAGAATCGCGACAGTTGCTTCCTCAAACTCTCCGATAAGGTAGGTCGCGGCGCTTATATCCAATATGTTATTATAGCTAAGTTCCTTGCCCTGGAGTTGATCGTAGACATCAAAGAAACTGCCATAAAGTGCCGCTTGCTGATGCGGGTTTTCACCATACCTGAGATTGGATATTTTAGGCAACTTCAGTTCCCAGTTTTTTGGATAACCACTGATGGATTCCATGTCTGGTTCCAATTGTTGATTAGCCAGGTAGTCAGAGATAGCTTTGTCGTATTCCGAAGTGCGTTGATAGACTTTGAGAGCAAGTTCCTTTCTTAAATTAAGTTGCGAAGCTTCGTCTTCAGATTCTATTGATTTTAATACACGGTCATAATCGGCTGGTTCGCAAATCACCGTTACGCTTGCGTGATTTTTCGCCGAGCTCCTAAGCATGGAAGGACCACCAATATCTATGTTCTCGATCGCATCTTCATAACTGCAATTCGGATTGGCAGTAACCTGCTCAAACGGGTAAAGATTCACCGCCACCAAATCAATCATGGATACTCCATTCTTCTCGGCTTCGGCCAAGTGTTGAGGTTTGTCTCGCCGACAAAGAAGCCCACCATGCACTTTAGGATGCAGGGTTTTCACCCTACCTTCCATCATTTCGGGGAATCCTGTATATTCACTGACATCCGACACCTCAATATCGGCGTCGCGAAGCGTCCTGGCACTCCCGCCTGTTGATAAAATGGTATATCCATGTTTTTCAGTTAGTGCCCGTGCGAAGTCCACCAAACCTGTTTTATCGAATACTGAAAGGAGCGCTAATTTACTCATTAATGGCCAGTGTGGGAGTTTTTGTTTTCAGAACAATGCCGAAATGCAGCCAACTTTGTTCGATGACACGAGAATGAGAATGATTGCAAAGAGCTCTCGCCAAAACCAAATTTTTAATTCTCAATTCAGGACAGATCCCCACCTCCTAAATCAAAAACACAAACGATCTAATTCTATACAATATTCATGAGATACACCGACTTGAACCCCTTTGCGGGAATGGGGGCAAATTGCACCCTTATAGAAATTGGGCCTTTTAAGTTAGTCATTGATTGCGGAATTAACCCCAAGAATGTTGGTCGTACGGCTATCCCGAACCTGGATCTACTCAAAGACCAGGAGATCGATCTGGGAATTTTAACCCATTGTCATTTAGATCACTTGGGTGCGCTCCCCTTGTTGGTTAAACACGTTCCGAACATTGAAATCATTATGAGCATTCCCAGTCAGATGCTCTACCAAAGAATGCTTCGAAATTCAGTCAACGTCATGCGACGCCAACGCGAGGAAAACTATATCCCTGAGTATCCTCTCTACGACCGAGATGACCTAGATCGATTAGCGAATCATGTTTACCCAATCATGTATGGAAAAGCCAAGGTGCTTGAAAAAGAAGGTGAACAACTCTCAGTTACTCTCCATGCAGCTGGGCATGTTGTTGGCGCCGCTGGTATTGAATTAGTTTACAATAATCGAAAGATATTTTTTACGGGAGATGTTCTGTTCACGCAGCAAAGCACATTGCCTGGCGCAAAATTCCCGCCAGGTAAAGTTGATACGCTGGTGATGGAAACAACTCATGGAGCCAAACCGTCCGACCCGATTTACAATCGGAACGAAGAGGTGAAGAAGCTTTTGGAAGTGGTAAACAATACGATCAAAGGTGGTGGTTCGGTTCTTATTCCTGTTTTTGCTTTGGGGAGGATGCAGGAGATTCTCAATCTTTTATATCAAGCACGGTTAAGAGGAGATATTCCAATTAACCCCGTTTTCTCCTCAGGCTTGGGTATGGAGCTGGCCGACTTTATTGATAAAATAGCCAAACGAACCGAACTCTGTAATTTTTCTACAAAAGTAATCCGGGAGCTTCGTGTTAAACCGGTAAAAAACCTTCGCCCTGGAAAACGCGTTCCCATGCCAGGAATCTTTGTTTGTAGTAGTGGCATGCTGGTCGAAAACACACCTTCGTGGAAAGTCGCAGCATCACTGCTGCCGTATAACGAAAATACTATTTGTTTTGTCGGATATTGTGACCCTGACACACCAGGAGGAAAACTACTTAGCACTTCGCCAGGCGAGAAGTTTCATTTCGAAAGCTTGGACCTCAAGCTTCCATTGCGAGCTCGTCTTCGAAGATTTGATTTAAGCGGTCACGCAAGTCGTGACGAACTTCTATCATTTGCAAAAGGAAAAGAACCTAGAAGTATCGTTCTCACGCATGGAGACTTGGAAGCTCGTGAATGGTTTAAGGATGCACTCAATGTTTCCCTGGAATCAGTCCAAGTTATGAATTCAAAACCCTGTGAACCCTGCACGGTTTAAGGCCCTCCCCTCTTTCCCAAATGGATAAACTCAAAGTCATCGATCAAGTAATAAATGCGCTGAATGAAGAAATTGCGGTGGCAATAGAGGCGCAGCAAGAAACATACGAGGCTGCCACAGATGAAGATGCTTATTCGGATGGGAAATACGATACACGAAGCCTCGAAGCGAGTTACCTTGCTAGTGGCCAAGCGCAAATCGTCAAAGAACTGGGAGACGCATTACAAGCCTTCAATCTATTGAGGGCACAATCTTTCATTCAACCTCCCACTCAACAGGTAAGCTTAGGATCATTGCTTGAAATAAAGTCCAATAATACTTCGAGTTGGTATTTGCTCGGCCCAGGAGGCGGCGGACTCGAAGCAGAATTCGAGAATAAGCAAGTCTTGGTTCTTACACTTCATTCACCACTTGGACATGAAGTGGTAACGAAACAAACGGGCGATTCAGTGAAGCTTCCTGATGGTGAAGGAATTATTGTTCAAGTAATCTAGTCCTAATAGATCACTAAACAGACTACTTCCCTCGAAAAATTACTATCAGAAGGAGCTAATCCTCCTTCAATAATTTGAGCAAGCCGCTGTAGCCTTTTTCATGTAGCGCTCTTCCACGGTCCACGAAAAGAGATTTAGATCCAGAAACACCATGCCCTTCCACTAAACGGTTCATGAAATTAAATAAACTTACCACGTATATTAAATCATGAACGGCTCTCTCGCTCCAACCTGCACTCAGTATATCATCTATAAGGCTCTGGTTCATTTTTGCCGGTTCAATCGTCAATAGTTTGGCATACTGTAGCAACGGTTTCACTTTCGCTTCAATGGGAGCAGTAGAAATTTCATCAAGCACAGCTTCCAGGACCTTGCTGTCCACACCGAACGCTTCTGCAGTCACTGAATGAATTTCATGGCAATACTGGCAGCTATTTAATCCAGAGACATAGGCTGCGATGAACTCTCGCTGCCCTACGGATAATTCTGATTCTTCCCTCAATACTTCTTGATGGAAATTTATCAGAGCAGCGCCAGCCGTCTTATTTATTAAGAGAAGATCCTTCACTGAATTAATAGGTCCAAATGTTTTAAAAAAACTCATCCGTCTTTTTTATGACTCCTTTTTAAAACTGTCGATGATCTTACCCAACTCAATGGTTTTCAATGCAGTATCGGCTAAGGTTAGAATTCTATAATGTGAAATATTTTGTAAAAAAGGAAATATTGAACGAGCAAGACATTGAGTGATTCGGGATATTTTGGCTTTTTAGTTGAAAAATATTTTCTATGACAATCCCCCCTCAGTTTATTTTGTGCATTGTTCTATTTGGCCCAGGAATTATCGCCTGTTATGTCTTCTTTAAAAAGATCCAACGTAATCGTTTGCCCGCTAAAGACTCAATTGATCAGGATTTGTCTTTCCAACTTCCGGCGCATAGTAGCTATCTGAAAATCGAAAGTTTACACGAGGCGGTAACCGATAAAATTACTTTCCTGGTATTCCCAACTATTATTCATGCAGTTGTATTTTATCTGCTTTTCGAAAACAACGGAGCAGATGAATGGACTTTTATTATTCTTTTTGTCGTCGAGTCAGCAATCATTGCCCTTTTGGGATTCCAGCTTTGGCGACTTCTTAAAGAACTAAAATGCTACCAGCTTGGGTATCGCGCCGAAGTTTTTGTTTCTCAATTAATTCAACCTCTCACTTTGATGGGGTATCGTGTTCATCATGATATAGAAATCAAAGACTGCAAAGTGGACCATGTGATTGTATCCGAAAGTGGCGTATTTTGTTTAAAAACCAGTACATTTGAAAACCCCAAAGAACATCAATCATCTGAAGTTGAATATGATGAAAGTTCCTTAATATTTCCTTGGGGGAATGATTCTTCAGGCCTTAAGCAGGTTCAAGATAATGCGAGTAACCTTTCGAATTTATTCAAGGAAGTAATTGGTGAAACAATTCCCGTTCATCCGATTCTTTTATTACCGGATTGGAAAGTGAAACGTAAGGGAAAGGGTCCGGTGAACGTAATCAATCCAAAGGATTTACCTGGCGGATTATTTTATTTCCCTGATTCTCCTTTATCAGATGAACAAGTTGAAGACATCGAGTTAGTTCTATTAGGAAAATCCTAAGAAATTCTCGTCGATAATAGACAGTCTTTGTAGGCCTATTAAATTCTCACATTGACTCGCAAAAGAGTCCATTCCTCGAAGCTTGCTTCGTTGTTAATTCTTCCGATTCATCAAGTCCCGAAAGCGCGAAGCGATTGTTTGCAGTGATGCCTCGCCGCGGCTCGTCCGCGGTCGGCGGTGGAGTCGAGTGCTTGCTCCGGGGTGGCAAACAAAGAGTGCAAATATCACTTGCGCGAAAAATTATTGAGTTGGCCTTTATTTAGGCGTCTTAAAGAGTATCAACTAACAATTGATAATCTCTGATGCTGTTTTCTCGATACCCAATCCTTAAAGTCCTTGTTTTATACTTTCCTCTTCTAGTGGTAGGATTCTCACTGAAATCGGCAGAGACTGGTCGGCGACCCAATATCGTTTTTATCATGGCCGACGATATGGGTTGGAATCAGCCGGGTTTTAATGGCGGCAACAAAGAACTCACGCCTCACATCGACAAGTTAGCAGAAGAAAGCCTGCAACTGACTCAGTACTACACACACTCGGTATGTGCACCAACAAGAGCCGCTTTCCTAACGGGCAAGTACGCGTTCCGAACCTGGAGTGATTGGCGAACAGAAGATTTTGGAAAACCCAGCTACCTTGCAAAGCTTGGCCTGGAGTTAGCTTACAACGACCGAGAAGAGCCTACCAGACGCATCCACGGTTTGGATACTAACGAACGCACCATTGCCGAAGCTCTACAAGAAGTGGGATATTTCACCGCACTTATTGGCAAATGGCATGCGGGCGAATGGTTGCCTCAACATTTACCTATGGGCCAGGGGTTTATGTACCAATACGGTTTTTATGCATGGGGAATTGATTACTTTAACAAGTCGATAGTCCACAATGCGCCAGCCACATTCGCTGTCTACGATTGGCATAGAAACCAGAAGCCGGTCCAGGAGTTAGGATATTCAACTGATTTGTTTACGAAGGAAACGGTCAAGCTAATTGCCAATCAGGCAGATCGTTCAAAAATGGGTCATCCATTTTTTCTATACGTCGCTTACAATGCGGTTCATGGTCCGCTCAATGTTCCAGACCGCTACAAACAAATGGATGCCCGCGATGCGATACTGAAGGCTCTAGACGATGGTGTTGGTGAAATTGTTGAGGCCCTAAATACGTATAAACTTCGAGATAATACATTGCTTGTTTTCACAAACGATAACGGACCCGTTATTGAAGAATTAAGTAAACCCTATCGAGGGACTAAAAACACTACTTACGAAGGTGGAGTTAGATCCCCTGCCCTCGTTCGTTGGCCTGGTCACACTCCTAGCGGTGTCAAAAATGACGGCATGATGTTTGTCGCTGATTGGTTTAGCACATTTATTTCTGTCGCCGGAGCCTCTGAAAATGAGGAGACAAAAGTGGATGCGCTGGATATGAGCCCAATGTTGTTTGAGGGTGCAGAAAGTCCTAGGAATGAAATCTTTTATGACGTGGCAGGGAGTGTTCGCCTTCCCACTATCCGAAAAGGAGACTACAAGCTGATGGGAGATTCCTTATATAATATAGAAGAAGATCCTTACGAGACTACGGACATCGCCGATCAACACCCAAGCTTGGTTAAGCAGCTAAAAGATCGCCTCAGAATAGTTGGCGAAGAAAGACCACCTTTAGGAGACAAACCATTATTAATGGATCCACCTCTTCCCTATGTTTATGGAATGGAGGAAGATCAAAAACCTCCCCAATGGCTAAGGGAACATGTGGACGCAATAAGAGCAACCCAACCCCAAAGCTGGGCCGAAGGTGAAACACCGTGGCCCAAAGCACCTCAAGGCGCGAATGCCAGCAAAATGACGGGTGGATTAGATGAGGAGCCAGTGAGTCGCTAGGCAATGATTTTCATAAATCAATTTCGGCACTGCGAGGACGCAATTGCCCTACCATTTAAATCGAAGTGTGGTAGGGCCACAGCATCCCTGCTGTGCCGTGTATTTTGGCTCTCGATAGCAGGAAATTTATTTTCTTTGACGACCTACGCACAAACAACTTCAACACCAGAGTCGGCCTCCTCATACCATCGACTAGGCGTTGGGCATTTCATGGAAGGACGTTTCAAAGAATCGATCGAAAACTTCGATGGTGCGATCGCTATAAATCCCCCCTTGGAGCCACGCCATTGGCAACGTGGAATCGCCTATTATTATGCGGGGGAGTACCAAAAAGGCGTTGATCAATTCGAACTCCATCAGTCGGTGAACTCCCAAGATGTGGAAAACGCAGTCTGGCACTTTATTTGTAATACCCGGCTCAACGGAATTGAAACTGCGAGACAGGAACTCATTTTGATCCAATACGATAGTCGTGTGCCAATGGATGAAGTTTGGGATTTGTTCGCCGGAAAAGGCACGGTGGAGGATGTGCTTAACGCCGCTAGTCAACCTTCACCCTACCAACGCCAGCAACTTTGTTATGCACATCTTTATTTAGGATTGTATTTTGAATCACAGATGAAGTCAGACCTGGCAAAACACCATATTCTGTTAGCCGCCAACGACTATTCAATGAACAACTATATGGGTATGGTTGCACAAGTTCATGCGAAAACTCTAGAGGTAAAGTAGTTTATGTTCTCGAAATGCATCTTGGGGAACTGGTTTCAACGTTGACCGCACTCTTATTGATATTTTATGAATCTTGAATGCCCACCAGATTAGGACTCTCTCTCAGTTTCACTTTTGTCACTTTCCTATTTCTAACCTCGCTGGGAACAGCCCTTAACGCAGCCAAGATTCTCGGCACGGTAACAGATTCGGTTACTGGATTTGGAATTGAAGGGGCCGAGATATTTCTTGATTTAGACCCAATTGGCGGGGACCCGGATGCCGATGCAACCGCCGGTCCATTTGGATTCTATGAAATCGAAGAAATCTCAGAGGGAATTGGGTTTACTCTGACAGCGAGCCACCCCGCATATGACGCCGAGTCAGAAACGGAACTTCCACTAATAGCTGACGAAGCTCGGATACTGCCGTTCTATTCGTGCACTCTCAATTATTTGGATGATCCAAAACCTTGTCCTTATCAGCGGTGTTTACATTCGTTTGTGGATATATGTGGACGCTTTTGGACACACTCCTAAGCGAGCTTATGTTGCCCTTTTTTTGGCACTGGTGATTCTCGGATATACGCTTCTTGGTTGGGCGATTCTGAAATTCAAGAACATCAAATGGCTGATAGGGGCCAACTTGATTTTGCTGTGTGGATATTTCTCAATACTTCAATTTGTAGATATGCCAAAGTGGGTTACCCAAAAGAACATAACTCTATATGCAAATAGTGAAATAAAATACCCTCCTAAGCTTTTCTTTAAACAGGTTGGCACACACAGCATTCCATATCTGATTTCTATATACGCAAATCCACAATCGCAGAATGACAGACAGAGTGCGATTAGAGATCTCGAGGTACCATCGAAAAACATGTCAATGAGTGATAAAATGACTTGGCGGAGTTACCAGATGAGAGACAGGCAAAACTATAAACAGTTACGGGATTTCTATGCCTTTAATTCAGAATAAGAACACATAATACTAAGTTTCGATTACCTCGACTCGAAATTATTTTCCCTGACCTTCATACGGAATCGCATTGCCCAATGCTTTTGATAGAGTGGCCACAGCGACGTTGTAACCATGAAACGCATCTACTTGGTTAAGGCGCGATTCAGTAAGTGCTACCTGGGATTGCAAAACATCCAGCTGAGTGCCACCACCTGCTGCGTAGATCTCATTTGCCAAGCGCAATGATTCAACTGCTTGATCGATTACCTTCGAGGATGCCTGAGCAAGCTCAGAAGCTTGCTGAAGGCCATGCTGAGCTCTACGAACTTCGACTTCAACCTCAAGGGTAGATTGCCCGAGATCTAAGCGGGCCTGTTCGAGCTGTGATTTGGCTTGCAGGATTTTACCGTCCGTGGATCTGCCATCAAAAATTGACCAACTCGTTTGAATTCCAACGGTCCAGCCGTTGAGCGCATTACTAAAACTGTTCGACACGGTTGATTTATTAAATTGATAGGTCCCCACCAAATCGACATCGGGTCGATGTCCAGCTCTCTCGATAACGATCCCCTCTTCCCGGGCTTCCACAATTAACTGAAGTTGCTGTAATTCCGGTCGATTGTGTTTCGCAATTTCGAGCGCTCGGATTAAATCGAATTCTTTTGGCTCAAAATCCAAACTGCCGACGAAATCCGGGAGCTTGTTAACCTCCTCAAGAAGTCCTGTAAATCCCATTACTTGCCTTAGCTCCTCGATCGCAATATAGAATCCATTTCGCGCACGGATCAGTTCAGGCTTGGCGTTGGCTAACTCCACTTCAGCTCGCAGAACTTCAAACTTGGAAACAGCGCCGGCAGCTAATCTGTTTTTGGCATCCTGCAGTTGGTCATTCAGAAGTTCGATATTCTGTTTCTGGACGCCGATACTTTCCCTAGCTAGAAGTACATCGTAAAATCGAGTTTTTACCTCTAACAAAGCCAAGTTGATGGCCGCCTTCAAATCATACAATACGGCTTCCTCCAGCAGATCTTGGATCCGCAAGGCTGCTTTGACTCCCCCACCCTTATACAGGGCCTGACGCACATTCAGGGCAATATTCCAATTTTCTGTATTAGCATCAAACAGCCCTCCAAAGGTTTCACTTAGTCCGCTATCTAATTGATTATAATTCGCATTTAAGGTCGCCTCCGGCAGAGCCTGAGAGCTGATTTCTACTATCAGCCCTTCCTGTTCCTTAATACGCTGCTTAGCCTGAAGGATGGTAAAATTATTTTCTAAGGCATAAGCCAAAACCGTAGGCAAATCCAGAGTATCTGGAATCGTCACAGGAATGCCGCTTTGCCCTATGACAGAACCTTGGAGCAGAAAGCAAAAAATCGAAGTAAAGAATAAGAACGTTCGCCTCATGCCTGAACTGCCTCCTCCGCTTCTAGACTGATTGCCTCTCCACCATGATTTTTTGCGATCAACATGTAAACAGATGGAATAATCAGCAGTGTAAAAAAGGTTCCAATTGCCATGCCTGCGACTATCACTAGTCCAATACTATTGCGTGCTTCAGCGCCAGCCCCTGTCACTAGGACTAGAGGGAAATGTCCGCAAACCGTAGCGGAACTCGTCATTAATACCGGACGCAGACGCGTAAGTCCCGCTTCTTTAATCGCCGCTAATTTTGTTAAACCTTCACGCTGAAGTTGGTTCGCAAACTCTACGATTAAAATCCCATTCTTTGAAACGATCCCCACTAAAGTAATAAGTCCAACCTTTGAAAAGATGTTTAAAGTAGTTGTCCACTCATCGGTCCAAAAAGGCATTTGAGGATTTTCGAATTTTAAAAACATAAAGGTTACCGCGCCGAACATGGCCAATGGCACCGAACCCAATAGTATAATGAGGGGATCGCGAAAGCTGTTGAACTGAGCTGCGAGTACCAGAAAGATCAATACAACCGCTAAAAGAAAGGAAGCTAAAAATGAATTGCCTTCCGCTCGAAGCTGTCGGGACTCTCCAGTGTAATCAACATTGAAGCCTTGCGGGAGTATCTTCGCAGCCTCCTCTTCAAGAAACGACAAGGCCGAATCCAGTGGTAAACGTGTGACACCGGCGATTTTCACTGAATTGAATTGTTGAAATCTGTTTAAGGATCGGGGAACAGTTTTACGTTCAATGGTAGCAATGGCACTCAATGGAATCAGGTTCTCTTCCGGTCCAGTTACGTAAATCGATGTGAGCTGATCTGGATTCAGGCGCTCCTTACGTTTTATTTGCGGAATCACTTTATAACTTCTCCCGTCGATATTAAATCGATTGACGTAATTACCGCCAAACATCGATGAAAGGTCATTTCCTATATCAGCCAAATCCAGGCCCAAGGAGGCGACCTTGTCGCGATCGATGACAATTTCAGCCTGAGGTTTATCAATTTTAACGTCCACGTCGAGAAATGGAAAAAAAGAACTGGCCATCGCTTTTTGGGTCAGCGCCCCGGCAAATTCCAGAATCTGTTCACTCTCAGCCGTGGAAACAATTACCAACTCCACCGGAAAAACGCCGGCACCTGGGAGCGCCGGTGGTAATATTGGAGTTACCCGAACCCCAGGAATGGTAGATAATTCTCTTTGCACCTCCGGCAGAAGCTCAAACACGGTCTTCTCCCTTTCATCCCAAGGACTCACTATCATTCCTCCGAATCCAAACGTTGGTTGAGTAACCTGGAAGGTATAATCAGTTTCAGGAAAACTTTGCCATATCCGGTTCACCTCCACAGCAGATAAACTCGTTTGTTCTATCGTCGAATTCGATGGCGTACTTAGGATTCCCATTATGATTCCCTGGTCCTCAGTCGGCGCCAACTCATTTTGGTTTTGTTGGACATAATTGAACATGAACAAGGTTAGTGCGGAGAGTACTATCCATGTGAAATAAACAAAGCCTCTGGAACTTAACGTGCCGTCCAAAATGCGACCATAAATGCGCCTCAATGCATCAAAACGACGATTAATCTTTCGCTTTAACCAACTATCTTCGCCGCTTGGTTTTAATAGCCCCGCTGACATCATTGGCGACAAGGTCAAGGCTACTACTCCCGAAATAAGCACAGCACCCGTCAAAGTAAATGCGAACTCTTTAAAGAGGGCACCGGTGACCCCGCCCTGAAAACCAATCGGGGCATAGACCGCGGCAAGGGTAATGGTCATAGCAATGATGGGACCCACTAGCTCCCTTACTCCAAAAATCGCAGCATCAAGCGGTGATTTTCCCTTTCGCAAATTTCGATCGACGTTTTCGACCACCACGATCGCATCGTCAACCACAAGACCGACGGACAGCACGATCGCCAGCAGCGTGAGCAGATTGATCGTAAAACCAAAAACCTGCATAATGAACACGGACCCGATCAAGGAAACCGGAATCGCGATTACTGGGATGATTACTGATCGGACGGATCCCAGAAAAAGAAAGATTACTAAAACAACGATCAAAAGTGTTTCACTAAGGGTCTTAATAACCTCCGAAATAGCGCTCCGAATATACTCGGTTGCATCGAAGTTTACCAATGCTTGGATACCTGCAGGCAAATCCTCTTGTAGCGCCGCCATTTCAGCAATGACTCCCTCCATGGTATCAAGGGCATTTGCATTGGGTAACACAAAAATGCCTATCGTTGTCGACGGAGTCCCTGAGTATCGTTCATCTATGTCGTAAAACTCTGAGCCAAGTACCACGTCCGCTATGTCCTCCAGGCGAACGATAGCATTGCCTTCCTGTTTAATGACCAATCGTTTAAAATCTTGGATCGAACGCATGTCAGTGTTTGCAGTCAGATCTACTGAAATTAGGGATCCTTTGGTATTTCCCGGTGCCGATAATACATTGTTGGCGGTCACTGCCTGTCTTACCATGGAAGGACTGATACTCAAAGCAGCCATTCGGTCTGGCTTCAGCCAAATCCGAGCTGCAAAGGTTCGCCCACCCATTATTTCCGCACGTTGTACACCTTGAATAGCGGATAGACGAGGTTGAACCACACGTAGTAGATAGTCGGTGATTTTGTTCCGCTCTAAAGTCTCGGACGAAAAGGAAATATAAGCCGTGGCAAATTGACTGTCCGCGGGAGTGATATTAATCGCCGGAACTTCTGCCGATGGCGGCAAGTTAGCACGAATCCTATCCACCTTTGAACTGATTTCAGACAATGCCTTAGTACCCTCGTAGTTTAACTTAAGCCACACATTGATTGTAGAGATTCCCTGGGCACTAGTAGATTCGATATAGTCAATCCCATCAGCCTCGGCAATCACCTGTTCAATTGGGGTCGTAACAAAACCCCGAACCAACTCAGCATCGGCGCCAACATAAACAGTGATAATCGTCACCACCGCACTTTCACTTTTGGGATACTGACGAACATTCAGCGAACTGATTGCCTGCAGACCGGCAATAATAATGACGAGGTTTACCACCACCGCCAATACGGGACGCTTAATAAATATTTCAGTGAATGACTTCATAACTCAACCTGCTTGCTTAAACCAATGATCTATGAGTCTGAGGGATCAGGGTTGATCTCCGCTTTTGGAGCCAAGTCGTTATTAATAATAATAGGAACTCCATGGCGTAGCTTAAAGGCCCCGGAAGAAACCACTACACTGCCAACTTCAGGACCCTTAATGAGGGATACAAAATCTCCCCGAGCTTCTCCTGTTTCAACAAAATGCTGTTCAACAATCTTTTGCCCGTCTGATTCTTTGATCACAAAAACAGAGTCTCCATAAGAATTGTAAAGTATCGAGGTAGCTGGAACTACTATAAATGATTTCTCTTTTGGAAGGTTCACGGACACTTGAGAAAACATGCCTGGTAATAATTTACCATCTGAATTATCGAGGGTTGCACGTAAACTAATGGTTCGGGTTGATACTGCGACTTCTGGGTTTATTGCTGATATGTTTCCCTTGAAGGATACTTCTGGAAACGAGTCCACTTTGATCTCGACCTGCATGCCCTGTTCTACGAGTGATATCCATTTTTGTGGAAACGAAAAATCGACGTAAATCGGATCGAGAGATTGCAATGACACAATCGCGTCACCGTTGTTTAAAAATTGACCCTTATCAATTTGCCGAATCCCCAATCGACCAGTAAATGGTGCGGATATCTTTTTCTTTTTAATAACCGCCTCCAGATTTTCCATTTGAGCAGAAGCAGATAATAAACTGGCACGCGCCGAATCCAATTCCGACTCCGCAACAGTGAAAGTCTTTCGAAGTTTTTCGACTCGCTCGAAAATTAATTTTGCAAGTTGCACGTCGGCGACTGCCGCTGCCAATTGAGCTTCTTCAGTTGTAATATCCAACTCTACCAACAGTTTCCCTTCTTCCACGGGCTCTCCCGATTCGAAGTGAATTTTGGTTACCTTTCCTGCGACTTCGGAGCTAACTGTAACTCCTTGAACCGCAGTAAGCGAACCGACGGCATCCAAGGTTTGCTTCCAGGTTTCTTCTTTTACGGTAGCACTGGTAACGTACTCGGGGGGAAGCTGAAATCCATCTGACGACTTCAAGGCTCCGATTTGAAGCGCTTTGATCCCAATAATGAAACCAACGACTATCAATAATCCAAAAAAAGTTATAAGTATCTTCTTTAACATCGCCTATTGTATATCTTCAAATCCAAAGCTTTCTTATTTTAACTGGCCAAAAAATTGAGGTGAGGCAGTTGAACTTAAGTATTGTCCGGCGATATTGTAGTAAAACTCATCTCTGGCAACCAAGACCTCGAAAAAAATAGTTTAGTCTAATCCATCTATCTTAATCGCTCTCAAGCCCTTTAGAATCTAGGAATATTAGGGTTTCAAGGCCCTCGAATTACAAACATGTAAACCGGTAAAAGGAGACGTTTTTTAGCTGGCCATCCGGCAAACCCTTGTCACCTTGGCGACTTCACTTTTTTTACGATGGAATCCAGCACTATTAGAAACATAGCTATTATAGCTCACGTTGATCACGGAAAAACAACTTTGGTAGACAAGCTGCTTCAACACGGCGGTACCTTTCGCGAAAATCAGGAAGTTGAAGAACGCGTCATGGATTCTATGGATCTTGAGCGCGAAAAAGGCATTACGATTAAGGCGAAAAATACCGCTGTTATTTGGAAGGGGATGACCATAAATATCGTAGATACTCCAGGCCATGCTGATTTTGGAGCGGAAGTAGAACGAGTGATGAAAATGGTCGATGGTGTATTACTCCTCGTCGATGCTGCCGAAGGACCCCAAGCCCAAACCCGTTGGGTTTTGCGTAAAGCACTTTCACATGGATTGAAACCCATTGTGGTAGTGAATAAAGTCGATCGTGACCACGCAGATCCTGAAGGTGCTTATGACAAAGTGTTGGAGTTGTTTTTGGACCTGGAAGCAAATGAAGATCAATTTAACGCACCCTTTCTCTATGGTAGTTCCAAAGAAGGATGGGTAGATCGGGACCTCGAAGGTCCTCGTGAAACCTTGGATGCCTTGTTCGAAACCATAGTGAAGGAAATCCCTGCTCCAACCGTTGAGGACGCTCCTTTCCGTATGCTTGTTAGTAACATCGACTGGAATGACTTTGTCGGTCGTGTGGCCGTTGGTCGCATTCTTAGTGGCTCGATAAAACAAAGCGAAACCATTCACGCTTTAAGAAAGGACGGTTCAAAGCAGCGAGTAAAAATCACCAAGCTATTTACTTACAGTGGCGTAAAATCATCCGATTCAATCGAAGGTATCGCAGGAGATATTATAGGATTGGCGGGCTTTGATGATATCGACATCGGTGATACTTTGGCAGCTAAGCCAGAAGCAGAATCCCTTCCATTTGTTAAAATCGATCCAGCAACCATCCAAATGGAATTCTCAGTTAATGATGGACCACTAGCTGGCAAAGATGGCAAGAAAGTGACCTCTCGCCAAATCCGTGAACGTTTGGTTCGCGAGACTCAGTCAAATATCTCCATCAGCATAGAGGATACAGATAGAGCGACGACCTTTAAGGTTAATGCCCGGGGGGCGATGCAGATCGCTGTTTTGGTTGAAACGATGCGGCGTGAAGGTTTTGAAGTTTTGGTTTCACGTCCTAATGTGCTTTATAAGGAAATCGATGGTCAACGTTGCGAACCGATCGAGAAGGTTTGGGTTGAAGTTCCAAGCGACTTACTGGGTGGAGTGATGGAATCTTTGAGTGAACGCAAAGCCACGATTACCAACCTGGAACACCACCATGCCGGTGTAACGGTGGAAGCTGAAATTTCTACTCGAGGTTTAATTGGATTCGAAAGCGAATTGGTTAATTTAACCAGCGGTCACGGTGTGATGAGTCACTTATTTTTAGAATACCGTCCTTACTGTGGTGAAATTACTACACGCCTTTCCGGAACCCTGGTTTCCATGGATCAAGGCAAAGCAGCGACGTATTCACTCGAAGTCTTACAAACCCGAGGAAAGCTTTTTATTGGACCTCAAGACGAAGTTTACGCAGGTCAGGTTGTTGGTGAAAATCCTCGAAATCAAACCTTGCCGGTCAATCCGACCAAGGAGAAGCAGCTGGATAATATGAGATCTAGCGGTAACGACAAAACGATTCCCCTTACTCCTGCTATCCGATTCAGCCTGGAACGTGCGATTGAATACATCGAGCCAGATGAACTCGTAGAGGTAACTCCCCACTTTCTTAGACTCCGTAAACGCACCCTCGACGCCAACCAACGCCGGAAGGAAGAAAAGCGCCGAGCAGGAGTTGTGGAAGCAAAAGCTTAGATGTTGAAGTAAACAAAAGTATAAGAGTATTTTAGTTTCCGAGAGTTATTTCAAAAACCTTACCTGCCAACATATCCGGTAGAAGTAAACGGTTGTTAGGTTCATCTAGATAAAAGTCGGCGGCTGATTGGAATCCGTCTTTGAGGGTATGAACTGAAGAACCGTCTTCAGAAATTTTCCATACCTTGGCTTGAGACCAACTGGAAGCGTAATAATTCCCATGACTATCCTGTTCGACGGCATCTGCTCCGCGCAATTGTTCGGCAACTAACACGGACAGCTTGCCGTCTTTGTGGATCAGGAAATTACCTTTAAAAAATGCACCCACCAAAAGCTGTCCATCGTTACCGACTCCTACACCATTAGGATTAGTCATGAGTGGGTTTGAATCGATTGTTAGAGAAACCGTACCATCCATCCTTAAGTGATAGACGCGCCCAATAACTGGCATTGCTGCGGCTTCCGGACTATCCAAAGGCCATAAGCCGTCCGGACCCCGCATTTTGGAGTTTGCTCCCATATCCGTAACATAAATCCCATCTCCATCTGCATCAGCTGCGATGTCGTTCAAATAACTTGGTGTGTGTTGAAATGCATCTGGCCCAGCCAGAACTGAGATGTTACCACCCGAATCAATCTTCATGACTCGATTTATATCTGAGACAACTAAGTGGTCGGTCACAAAAGCAATGCCCTTAGGCTCGTTGAGACCTGTTGCAAAAACTGAAACTGTATCTCCTTGAATAACTTTAACCACTCCATCTCCCTTTTCGCTACCGTTCATCACTGTAACATAATAAAGTCCGCCCCACCCCTTGGTGATACTTTCCGGACGTTGACCTACTTCGATCGGAAAATTAGTTTGGGGTCCTGTCGTATCACAGGAGCAACCATTCCAGATTAAAATCAACAACGGAAAAGTTAAAAGGAAAAGAGACGCCTTAATATGTGATATTTTCATGTGCTTAAGTGTGTGGAATAAATACTTTAGTTGTTAAAAAGTCGATGATTTGAACGAGCTACCATTGTTCACTAATTCTAGCTTCATCGTTAGTCGAGTCATCGTAATAATAATGCTCACAAGGAATAAATATATCTTTGGGTAGAGCCTCGCCTGCGAGGTATTTTAAAAATGCCTCAACAGTTCCGATTGCCATTCTTGCGGGAAATTGTTGCGGCGTATCGAGTAGCTTTTTTTCGAATACAGCTTGTTTCCCAGCCGGGGAACCGTCGAATCCTACAATGGTTATTTGCTCTAATTTATCGGCCTTTACGATAGCTGCATAGGCGCCCAGTGCTGAAGGATCATTGATGGCAAAGAGCCCGACTATGTCTGGGTGAGCTTGCAGCACATCTGTTGCTACCGCATATCCTTCCGTCCGATTTCCCTTTGCGCTCAATTCTGATACTATACGCAAGCGGCTATTGTGTTCTGTCAGATAATCTCGAAATCCTTCTACGCGATAAATACATGATGATGCCTCAGGGAAACTTAGAATTGCAATATCCCCTCTATCGCCCGTCGCCTTCATCATGCTTTCACCGGCCAGTCTTCCGCCCTGATAATTATCGCTGCCAATATGCGAAATTAGTTTGGCGTTTGCCTCTGGATCACTGACTTGTACGTCAAAGGTAAAAACGGGAATTCCAGCTCCCCAGGCATTTTTAACTCCTTCCCCTACGGCTTGAGAATCGGTAGGGTTAATGAAAATAGCATCATAACCCTGCGCAGCGAAATCGGCTAATTGATTGTTTTGTTTGGCTGCATCCATCTCTCCGCTCAGAGCAACAAATTCATAACCATACTTGGCCGCTTCCTCTTCCATTTTATTTCCAATGAGCTTAAAGAATGGATTGGTAAGATCCATGCAGGTCATACCGATCTTCCCGTTCGGAGCAGACCCACTACCCTTATTAACTACAATTATTGAACCCACGCAGATGACTGCCGCAGCGGTTACCCAAGACCATTTCTTTACTTGAGTTTGTTTTAACTTGGAAAAAGTACCAGCTTCGCTTCCTCGCATTTTATCAATCAGAACAGCTGCAAGAATGACTCCCCCCAGAATGATCTGCTGTTCGTAAGAATCCACCCCAGTCAGATTTAATCCATTCTGTAATACTGAAATAATAAAAGCTCCAATCAGCGTACCAAATATTTTTCCTTTCCCGCCTGACAAACTCGTCCCACCGATAACCACGGCTGCAATAACAAACAACTCGTACATCAAACCAGAATTCGGTGTTCCTGTATTCAATTGAGAAGCTTGAATGCATCCGCCCAGGCCGGCGGCTAAACCACTCACTACGTATACCAAAATCAGTATTGTCCGAATTGGCACGCCAGACAAGCGAGCCGCTTCTTCATTTCCACCAACAGCGTAAATGTAGCGACCAAAGCGAGTTCGGCTCATAAATAAATGAGCTACGATATAAAGAACCAGCAGAAGAATTACTGTATTAGGGATACTCATTGTGGTTCCGCGACCGAGCCAAGGTAGCCCCACAGGAACTTGATAAATAGAAAATCCACCAGTTATTTTGTAGGCCAATCCGCGAGCCATCATCATTACCGCCAGGGTAGTAATAAAGGGGGCCACTTTAAATCGATGGACAAGGAATCCACCGAAACCTCCAACAACGCCGCAGCATGCTATTCCCAAAAGAAATCCAAGTGAGATAGTCCAAACAGATGCCTCCAATCCACCCAAACTTTTCATAATGACGGTAGCTATAACCGCCGAAAGTGCGATCAAACTCCCAACGGACAAATCAATACCGCCTGTAATTATCACCAATGTCATACCAATCGCAATAACTGCTATAACCACGATCCTGTTTACGATAGCCAATAAGTTAGATCGTTTTAAAAAATCAGGCCAAAGATAAGATTCTGGTGTAATTATTTCTACGTTAGGAAACTCAGGATAATACTCTTCAAGTGAGCTGACGATGGTCCACTTGAGCAGGTCTTCTGTAGTAGCAATTATATCAATAGAATCTCCGGCAGCTTTTTGAGCTTCTACACGGTTCCTGAAATCAATGGGTGATCCAATTACTGAGATCGTATTAGAATAGCCTTTCGACAAAAGGGTTTCTGAAAGTGATTTCGCGAAATCGGTAGAGCCCTGGTTAAGTGCCCCAACAACCAGGATACTGGATTCCGTGGAAGCCGTAGCATGAATCTTTTCAGCTACTTCATTTACGGCTGAAGTACCACTGGGTGCTTGTTGTTTTAATGTAAGAACACTAAATAACACACAAAGTCCAATGAGCACCCAAAATATTCCATAATTGTCTAAAAGCTTTTTCATAATCTAAATTTATTCTACTGCCAGTTGCATAACGGTCTCCTGCGAAGCCTGACTAACATCACTTATTTCTCCCTGAATACGACCATCGCGCATCACTATAATACGATCACTCATTCCCAGAATTTCCGGTAGCTCACTACTTATCATAATGATTGCCTTTCCGGCTTCCGCCAGGGAGTTCATCAATTGGTAAATCTCAAATTTTGCTCCCACATCAATTCCCCGGGTTGGCTCATCGAAGATCAAGATATCGGCGTTACGCTCCAGCCATTTAGCCAAAACCACCTTTTGCTGATTACCGCCTGATAAATATCCTACGTCCTGGTCGATATTAGAAACTTTGATCTGAATATCGGATTTATATTTTTGAAAATGTTCACGCTCGATACTTTCATCGAGGAAGCATTTGTCGGAGTAATTGACAAGATTGGGTAATCCGAAATTTTCCAAAACAGAATGATTGAGAACAAGACCTTGATTCTTTCTGTCTTCTGTCAGCAGGCAAATGCCTTGATCTATTGCATCCCGCGGACTGGATATCCTAACAGCTTTCCCTTTTAGGTATATCTCGCCGTTGTCTTTTTTATCAGCACCGAAAATTAGTCGCATGGTTTCCGTCCTACCCGCGCCAACAAGGCCGGCGAATCCCAGAATTTCTCCAGTGTTAAGTGTAAAGCTAACATCCTTCACAACACTTCCCCTAGAAAGATTCTGAACCCTAATGCATTCGACTCCCACCTGTTTGGCCCTTGGAGGGAATTCAGACTCAAGTGCGCGGCCAACCATCCATTCAATCAATTGGGTGCGATCCACTTCGGCGACCGATTTAGTCACTACATTTTGCCCATCCCTAAGAACCATCACTCGATCTCCCACTTCAAAGACTTCTTCAAGACGATGACTAATATAGATGATTCCCATACCCTTTGCCTTAAGGTCATGAATGATCTTAAAAAGGCGATCGACTTCCTGCTGAGTCAACGTCGCAGAGGGTTCATCCATCACCAATATTCTTGCATCTAAAGACAAAGCTTTCGCAATTTCGACCAATTGTTGCTCTGCAATGCTTAATTCCCTGCATGGCCTTTCAGGATCTAGGTCCAAACCCAACTGCTTGAATAAAGCGTCTACTCCATCGCGTTCTTTTTCTTCGTCGATAAAAAACCCCGATCTATGTTCTCGTCCGAGGAAAATGTTTTCACGCACACTCAAATCAGGAATTAAATTAAACTCCTGATAAATGATAGATATCCTCAGGAGTTGTGCAGCTGCTGGCGATGATATAAATGTCGATTTACCTTGGATAATTAAATCGCCAGAATCTGCCTGTTGGGCGCCTCCCAGAATTTTAATCAAAGTGCTTTTACCTGCTCCATTCTCACCAACCATCGCAAGAACTTCGCCGGCAGCTAATTCCAATGAAACCTCGTCCAACGCACGCACGCCAGGAAACGATTTGGATAAGTGCTTAACCTGAAGTAAAGTATTCTGTGTTGGGGTAACGAGCTCTGGCATAGAAATACTCTTTAAATAAACAAGTTGGGCAGTCAGATAGACAAGACCAATCAATCTTGGCCATAACTCAGCTATTCCGTTTTTTGGTATTTCTGTGAAAGATCCTTATAAATCTTCGCCTCATCTAACTTTCCATATTTCTCCAAGCCTGCAGCGTAAATCATACCCTTCTTCCTGATTTGAGCGCGCGCCTTGACGCGGTCCCCGTCTGAAAGATGATCATCTAGAAGTATCTTTTCCAACGCACGAATCCTATATTCGTCCAATCCCCACTGGGCAGACAACTGATCCTCATGTCCTCCATGTTTATTAATCAATGGCTCGTCCACCAATAGGACCGGCATACGGGAGCAAATGCGGAGCCATAGGTCGTAATCCTCACAGGCAGGCAATGATTCATCAAACAGACCCACTTCATCAAAAACGGATTGGTGAATTAGGGCTGTGGAGGGTGAGATCGAACAACGTGGAAGGCAGTCACTAAAAATCCATCCATCTTTCTTTCTGTAATCCGGAGCTACGGGTCGTTCTTTGCCTTTGTAAATCCAACGTTCCTCAGTGTGACAAATACGATACTCAGCATTCTCCACCAAAGCCTCCATTTGTTTTTCAAGTTTATCAGGAAGCCATCGATCGTCCGAATCTAGAAATGCAATCCACGGAGTAACCGCTTTTCGAATACCCGTGTTTCGAGCGGCACTAACTCCTTGGTTTTCTTGGGATAAAAGCGTGACTTTAGGGTAAACGGATCGCATCAACCGCTCCGTATTGTCCATTGAGCCATCATCAACCACGATAATCTCCGTTGCCAATTTGCTCTGTGCTAACACAGAGTCTATGCATCGAACTAATAGCGATTGGCGATTGTAGGTTGGAATAACTACTGAAACACCTAAGATGTTTGTCATTAGTTGTTTATGTAATTTCCTGTATATTTTCGTGTATTCTCTTGTATTCTCGCATTGTATTCACTTGAATGATACATAACTTGTTCTGGCAGAAT
>Ga0114999_10002616_pt1 | contig 23342 bp, 19 predicted proteins | sample ArcticOcean_MG_C_3_FD_89820 | JGI IMG/M metagenome (GOLD analysis project Ga0114999, IMG submission 89820) | Marine microbial communities from western Arctic Ocean - ArcticOcean_MG_CB8_126 | ecosystem: Environmental > Aquatic > Marine > Oceanic | place: Arctic Ocean: Canada Basin | collected...
ACCCCAATGGCCACATCGACTTGCAACGGTTTCTCGTCCGAAAAAACTGGCTCTCGACTTTGAACAGTTGAGAACCCGCCTTAAGCGTGAAACGTCTTATTTCCCACACTGGATTAGCCAGGTCACTCCATCGGTATTCAACTTCGAAAACGGCTTCTTCAGGACCGCTTTTAAAAATTCGGTATTGATGGTAGACATTGGATAGGTGCATTTGCCCGTCGTCTATCCACAGAGCTAAGCCACCACATCCCAATGAGTCTCCAACGTGGCAAGGATCATAACCTTCGCCATGGTCCTTGTGATAGGATTTGCCTTCGCTTGATCCGAGATACCATTTGTCGATGATGGGAAAGTCGACCCGCTTCAGCCAGCAATCGATGCCGCTGTTCTCCTTCGAGTCTCTTAATCCCGGACCGTAGATACGAAACGCCACATTATCGTTTTCAAAGGCGAAATCATCTTTACGTTCCGGAACATAGCGGCAGGCCGCAAATCCATCAGTGGCCAGAAGGCTGGTATTCGGCGAAGTGAGGATCAGGGAGAATAGAAAAATGAACCAGAGTTGGGTAGGGCGTGTCATGGTTTTGATTGAGGTCTTTAGGATCAACCTGTAAGCAGAAATAAAATGTTACCAGTAGAACCAATTATCCCAAATGCATTAAGCAAATACATTGAGGGGCTCAAAGCCCACGATGTTAAACAGATCGGTTCTACTTTGGCGGATAGCATACAGTTTGTGACTCCTGCTCGCACGATGGGGAAAGACGAAATACTGGCTTTTCTTGCTGCCTTGTACAGTGGATTTCCAGATTGGAGGTATGAGCATGAATCGCCTAAGCGACTGAAAAACGGTTCCTATGCAGTTAAGTGGAAACAAGGTGGCACGCATACCGGGCATATAGAGTTTCCTGGTTATGATGGCGTCCCTCCAACCGGGAAAACGGTCGTCATTCCGGAACACTCCTTTTTCTATAAGGTAATAAACAACGAGCTCGTCGAGATTCGTCCTGACCCGATTCCCGGGGGAGCGCCTCGCGGAATCTTTGAACAAATTGGTGTGGAGATTCCGCCACTATAAAGATGGAGCGTTGGATTAACCTGTTCGCATCAATTGCTCTGGGTCTGAATTTGGCGTCTGGTCTAAGCTTCGCAGAAAGTTCCGCTGTGGAGGGCAAGGTACAACATGCTGAGACAATGGCTAAAGGACTTGCCTTGTTTAAGGACCAGGTGCGCGGTATTCTCGTAGAAAATTGTTTGAAATGTCATGGGGGTGAAAAGATTGAAAGTGAGTTCGATATGTCGAATCGCGAGTTGTTATTGGCCAGCGGGCTGGTTTCTAATTCGTCCGAGGAGAGTGATCTGATCGACTCCATTACTCATCGTTTTGAACCTTTCATGCCTCACGAACGAGATAAGCTTGATGAGGATTCTATTGAGGCGATCACGCGTTGGATTGATCTCGGAGCTCCTTTCGACAAACCATTGTCTGATAGTTCCAATTTAACTAAAGAAGAAGCTTTAGTTATCACGGATGAGGATCGCAATTACTGGGCGTATCGAACACTTTCCAAGCCAGACGTTCCCAAGACTAAAGACAAGTATTGGCCTCGTAATGAAATCGATCAGTTCATTCTGGAAAAATTAGAGGCGGAAAAACTCACTCCCAACAAGGAAGCGAAGCGGCGCACTCAAATACGGCGTGTTTACTTGAATGATATTGGTATTCCTCCCACAAATGAAGAGGTTGCTGAATTTGTGAACGACTTTCAGCCGAACGCCTACGAGCGGATGGTGGACCGCATGTTGGAATCTCCACATTATGGGGAACGTTGGGCCCGGCATTGGATGGACATTGCGCGCTTCGCTGAAAGTACCGGTTTTGAAATCGATTTTGATCGGCCGTACGCCTATCATTACCGCGACTTTCTGATTAAAGCGTTTAATCAGAATATGCCTTATGATGAATTCGTGCGCTCTCAAATAGCAGGAGATGAATTAAATTTCGAGGATCCCTTGGCGTTGATGGCCACCGGTTTTTTAGGTGGAGGGGTTATGTCCTCGGTTATTACCGAAAGGGAATTTGAGTCTTCTCGTTACGATGAACTGGATGATATGGTAAGCACCATGGGTACCGCATTGTTGGGTACGACCTTCGGCTGTGCTCGTTGCCACGATCATAAATACGACCCGATTGGCTCCCAAGACTATTACAAATTGGTATCCAATTTTTCTCGGACGGTTCGAACTTATGTTGATTACGATCCAGGTGCTCGCACCTCTGAATTCGCCAATTCTTCCTGGACTCTCAAAAATAAAACCTTGGTCAGCGATCTGGCTAACTATGAAGCTACTGTGTTGAATGAGTCCTTTCAGGGATGGCTGCATTCCGGTCCTTTTGATTTACCTGATGACCGTTGGATCGTTCTTAGGCCCGAGACGTTTTCATCACTAGAAGATATCTCCATGCAAAAACTTTGGGACGATTCCGTGCTTGTGAGCGGCCAGAATAATGATCAGGAAAACGAACATCTCTTCTTTGAGTTTGAGACAAGTCTACTGAATATCGTTGGTCTGCGCATGGAGACTTTGACCCATCCTCATTTACCGAACAACGGTCCAGGGAGAGATCATGAGGGAGGTTTTACGGTGGTTGATCTCACGGTGCATATCAAGGACCTGGGAAACCAGGATTCAAAATGGAAGGAAGTGAAACTCCAATCTGCAGAAGCGACTGCTCAGGAAAACAATTTATCTCTCAGTGCTTCTGCTGCTATTAACAAGGTTACCAAAGGTTGGTCCGTTGATATGGGGGCCTTTGGAAAGGATCAGGCTCTGGTTATTCGGTTTTCTAAACCGGTCGGATTCGAATTTGGTTCCAGAATAAAAATCAAAGTAGCCAGTGGCTTGAACGTTCATCAGAACGTTGGTAGGCCGCGATTTTCAGTTACACAGGATCCAAGAGGACCTTTGGAGATAAGTGAGGGAACCCCGGTGATAGCATACCAAACCCTATTGAAGCTTATTGTCGGATTGAGTCCGAAGCTCCTTTCCGAAGAGGAATTGGTTTCCTTGCGCAGCTGGTATGCTCGGAAGGATCCTCACTGGCTTCAACTAAGTGACAAATTAGTGAAGCATCAATTGGATCTGCCAATATCTTCGAAGGTTCGAATTATGGCTTGTTCGGACTCATTGCCTCCTGTCTGGCATAGGAGTGCCCACAAAGGTTATCCATCTTTCTACGAAACAACTCATCATCTCGACCGAGGAGATGTCGATCAAAAGGGTGAGGTCGCCGAGCCGGGGTTTCCTCAGGTCCTTGTTCGTAATGAAGACGAATTACTTGAGAGGGCCAAAATCCCAAGCCCACGAACTGGATTGGCCGATTGGCTTACAGATGTGGAAACGGGTGCTGGAAGTTTACTCGCTCGGGTCTTTGTTAACCGAGTTTGGCATTATCATTTTGGTCAGGGCATTGTCGCGACTCCGAGTGATTTTGGAAAGCAAGGAGGAAACCCATCTCATCCGGAACTCCTGGAATGGCTGGCCACTGATTTTTTTGAACATGGTTGGGATATAAAACGCCTGCAGAAGCAGATCATGACAAGTGCCGTGTATCGGCAAAACTCTCAGTTTGTCGCATACAAATCTACATCGGATATCGATAACCGACTTCTTTGGCGGTATGAACCGCGTCGAGCCGAGGCGGAGGTGATAAGGGATTCTTTGCTCCATGTATCAGACTTGCTTGAGCGGACGCAGTTCGGTCCCGGTACCCGAGATTCTGAGATGCTTCGACGCAGTATCTATTTCTTTATTAAAAGAGCTGCGCTCATTCCGGAGATGACACTCTTCGATTGGCCAGAACATCTAGTGGGAATTGGTCAGCGAGCGAGCACTACGATCGCACCTCAAGCGTTACAATTTCTTAATGGTCCCCAAACTCGGAGATACGCCGAGGGCCTGGCTAAGCGATTATCCAAAGATGAGAGTTTAGAGATTCAAATAAAACAAGCCTATGAACTCGTCCTCAATCGATTTCCAAAAAATGAGGAGACGGCGGTGGGGATTGAGTTTATTCAAACTCAACAATCGACGTACCGAGATCAGGGGTACGAGGAACAGCTGGCCTTGATTGATTACTGCCAATCTTTGCTGAGTCTGAACGAATTCTTGTATATACGATGAGCTTTATTTCTAGATATTTTGTAGGAGCAAATTTATTCGCGACATGGAGTCTAAGGTGTTTCGAGTCGCGAATAAATTTGCTCCTACTTTTTTTAGCATCGATTCACAATATGGGAGCGAGCTTACTCGCGATTTTAGGTAAGAAGGTAAAAAGTAGGAAGTTTAGTAAAATTGTGAGGACTATATAAATGAACCCCAACAATCCATACGGCCACTGTGGTCCTGAGCATCACGACGATCCCATGTCCATGACACGGCGGGACATGTTGAAGCGGTGTGGTATGGGCTTGGGGATGATTGGGCTTACGAGTTTATTGCAGCAGCAGGGGTTGCTTGCGGCTGCAAACCCACTCGGCGAAAGTGCATTGAGTCCCATGGCTCCGAAACTGCCGCATTTTACTCCCAAAGCTAAACGGGTAATTTGGCTATTTATTAATGGTGGTCCCAGTCATATGGACACCTGGGAGTATAAACCTGCTCTGGGAAAATATCACGGAAAGGAACTCGAGGGTTTCGACAAGAATACGGGATTTTTCACTAAAGAAGTTGGAGCCATAATGCGGTCGCCTTTTAAGTTCTCCCAACGAGGTCAATCTGGGAAAATGGTCTCTGAAATTTTTCCACACCTGGGTGAGCACGTGGACAAAATGGGGTTTATTCACTCGCTTTATTCGGAATCGAATAATCATTCACCTGCTTTGTTCATGATGAATAGCGGTCTACCACGGACTGGATTCCCCAGTCTTGGAAGCTGGGTAACCTATGGCTTGGGGAGCGAAAGCAATGACCTGCCAGGCTTTGTCGTAATGACGGATCCGAAAGATCGTGGTGTTCCTAAGGGAGGTAGAACCAATTGGAGCTCCGGATTTTTGCCCAGTGTTTATCAGGGCACCTTGCTTCGTCAAAAGGGTGATCCTATCTTAAATTTGAAACGACCGGAAACGCTTTCTGAATCTCAGCAACGCGCTCAGCTGGACCTGATTAACCAACTGAATCGTTTTGACCTTGAGCAGCAATCGCAGGATGCGGAACTAGCTGCGCGTATTGAAAGCTTCGAACTCGCCTACCGCATGCAAACGGCTGCTCCCGAAGCATTTGATATCGATGAGGAAGCTGCGCACACAAAAGAACTTTATGGGCTCGATGATGAAGGCTGTTCGCATTTTGGTCGGCAGTGTTTGATGGGACGACGGCTACTTGAACGCGGCACTCGGTTCGTGCAAATATACTCGGGAGGAAATGCCAATCAACGTGCCTGGGATGGTCATATTGATATCAAAGGAAATCATTCACAGTTTGCTGGGGAAACGGACAAACCTATTGCCGGTCTTTTGACGGATCTAGAGCAACGAGGATTGTTAGATGACACTTTGGTAATTTGGGGCGGTGAGTTTGGTCGTTTGCCGGTAGCCCAAATCGGTACGCTGAAACCTGGCCGCGACCACAATCCGCATGCCATGACTCTTTGGCTGGCGGGTGGGGGAATCAAAGGTGGTGTCTCCTACGGCGAGTCCGATGAGCTTGGACACAAAGTGGCAAAAGACCCGGTCCATGTTAATGACCTCCACGCCACGATTCTTCATCTTCTCGGAATGGACCACGAGAAACTAACCTACAAATACAATGGACGTCGTTTCCGGCTTACGGATGTGGCTGGTCTTGTAATCAAGGACCTTATCACTTAACACTGTCGTTAACCTAAACAAAGGAGAACTTATGAGCAAAGTCAGAGTCTTGGTCGGTACCCGCAAAGGGGCCTTTGTATTAACCTCAGATGAACAACGGAAAAACTGGGAAGTCGATGGTCCTCACTTCGGAGGTCTTCCATGTCAAAGCATCTCCGGTGGATCCCAATCGTATTTATGCCGCTCAGGCCTTGGAGTGGTTTGGTCAGGTTATTCATCGATCGGACGATGGCGGCAAGAGCTGGGAGAAAGTAGGGAGTTAATTTGAATACGAAGGCGAGGTCGGTCAGCATCAATGGTATGACGGTACGATGCGCAATTGGGTGTTTAAAAGAGTTTGGCATCTGGAACCCTCTTTGACCGATCCCGATACAGTCTTTGCGGGTGTGGAAGATGCGGCTATATTTAAGTCCACGGACGGTGGTGAGTCATGGAAGGAGCTTCCTGGCTTACGGCAGCATGGAACCGGCCACAGTGGTAATCAGGTGCAGGAGGTATGTGCCTGCACACCATTTTGCAGGATCCAAAAACGCCGGGACCGCTATACGTAGCTATCTCAGCTGTGGGAGCGTTTCGCTCTCATGATGATGGCGAAACCTGGAAGCCTATCACCAAGGGACTTCACTCGAAATACATACCAAATCCCACCGCTGAAGTTGGGCACTGTGTGCACCGCATCGCTTTCCACGATTCGAATCCTGATACCTTGTATATGCAAAAGCACTGGGACGTTATGCGAAGTGATAACGCTGGAGAATCCTGGGAAAAAATCAGTGGCGATCTTCCTAGTGATTTTGGGTTCCCCATAGAAGTACATGCTCAGGAACCAGAGACTATTTATGTGATTCCACTTAAAAGTGATTCGGAGCGTTTCCCGGTGGACGACAAACTACGGGTCTACCGTAGTCGCACAGGAGGCAATGAATGGGAACCGCTTTTGATTTTCGGTGCCTCTCCATTCAACTAAGGAAGATTCACTAATCATTCACCGTCTAACGTCTAGCTCTCACGACGGGTGCTTGCGCTCGTTGTGAGAATCGCCTGGTTCGGATTATTTTTCTTTCTCGACGATAAAAAAAGGATTAACCAGCTAGATGCTAAGGTTCCAAGGAAGACCTTGTATCCAATCCTCTGTAAGATGTCTTTCGGTGTATTCACCTCTTGAGTTTCCAGAAACGCCTTTCCTACCTTTTTGGAGGGAACGCCTCTCTCGCCAATGATTCTGGCAAACACCTGTGTCGCTGCCTCTAATTCTTCCTTTAGTTTAGGTGGTGCTTCCAGGTATGGCTCAAAAAGAAACTGATTTCTAATTCCTAGGAATAGACGATCATCTTCTTCCTTCGTATTTGTTTTGATTAATTTCTTGAATACAAGATAGGGCAGGAAGCCATTCTCCCGTTTGTATGGCCCAATTTCCCGGCCTAGTTCTTTTAGTAGCTCTATCTTGTAGGCTTTAGAGTTCGTTACTTCCTCCCAATAGAAATCCTGACCGCGATCATAGCCGACGGAATGTTCAAAACCAAGTGCTGCGTTTGGTACGTCGATTTCCTGCCAAATTATTGAGGTGTAATTCATTCTGTTGTAATACGGAAATATTATCCAGGCGATGGCGAGAATTCCTGTAATGATTCCGACTAGAGTTGTTGCGAAATATTTCATCTTTCTCCGAACAGGATCGTCTACACTCTTTTCGCAGAAGGAATTTTAAATCCTTTCCTATTCTTGTCTTGGAGTAACCTGTTGGCTTTTCTGGCAAATTTTCCAGTGTGACGTTCCTTCTCAGGATCGAAGGTGAGCCAGGGACCTACAGTATACTTCGTGCCATCCTGTGGTAATCCTACGCCGTTGTTCATGACTCCATGGAGGGTCGAGAAATGTTCGTAGGCGTCGGCGTTATCGCCAAAACGTCCGGCCTTTTTATTAAAAGGAACCTTAGTTCCAAGGCGGTAGGAATTGTTCATGAGGTGCCCCATCACGCAGGCGTTGTGCGCTTCCACCACATTGCCATTGGCCATTTCGGGTTTGCCTGCGCGACAGGCAGCAACAAAGGATCCCCAATTTCCGCCTGGAGTAACCTGTCCATCGGGCAAATTCAGTGGTGTCCCTTCCTTGCTTCCTTTGGCGTAGTAAAGATCACGGATGATGCGGCCACCGTCTTCGAAGTAGTATTCATTCTCAACCTGTCGTTCGTAGCCTTCATAGTTCACATTACGCACATTGAAAAACACCTGCTGATCGTTTGGATATTCGGCAATGGCGAACATCGTGTTGGGAGTTTCTCCCTGATCTTCCCACTGGAAACGTCCACCCAATGCCATGACTCTTACCGGGTGAGTTTGGTCTTTATCCAACGCCCAACGAGCCACATCCAACTGATGGGTCCCCTGGTTGTTCATGTCGCCGTTGCCGGTGGGCCAAAACCAGTGCCAATTATAATGTACATAATTGCCGTGGTAATCATCCAGGTCGGCCGGGCCACGCCACAGATTCCAGTTTAGATTCTTCGGAGCACCACCGGGTGATTGGAATCCGATTCCATCGCGGGGTTTACAGCAATAACCATATGAAATTTTTAATTTCCCAAACATGCCGGCTTGAATAGCTTCATGTAAACCGGCTATGGAGGCTTCGCTCCTTCGCTGAGTTCCGTGTTGTATTACGACGCCGTATTTCTCCTGGGCTGCAACGGCCACGCGGCCCTCAACAACATCGTGACTCATGGGCTTTTCCACGTAAACGTGCTTGCCGGCTTGTGCCGCCCAAATGGTGATTAGGGAATGCCAGTGATTGGGAGTAGCTACGGAGACTGCGTCGAGGTTTGGATCCTCCAAGGCCTTTCGCACATCCGATAGACCTTTGCAATTGAAGGTCCCGGTTACCCGCGTCTTCAGGTCTGCCATTTTTTCGGCCAGCACATCGGCATCCGGATCAACAAGGTAGGCAATCTCAACATTGTCTTCTTTCAACCAGCCGGATACATGGCTTTTGCCCCGACCATGTAGGCCGACAACAGCAATGCGCAATCTGTCATTGGCTCCCAGGACTGCTTGTGACGCTCGTGTCCCGCAGATAAGAAGCGAGGACCCAATGGCGGTTTGTTTTAAAAAGTTTCGACGATTAGTAGTGAGCATGATGGTTGGACTCTCGGGTAAATGAGTTAATACTTAGGGTGTGCTATTTGTAGATTGGCACTGCTAATCCGTGGGTTCAACCCGTAAAATCATTTGTTCGGTTTATCCTATCGCGTTATCAAAAAAACTGAGGAGAGTCTCCTAAGAAGCTGTCTGAAAAGTCCTAAAACATTAAGATCTGTACAATGAAATCTGTGGCTGTCATAAGCTTAGGATGCGAAATAAGCGTAAGTCCTATGCCAGTGATGTGAGCGATGAGGAATGGATGTATTTGGAACAGCTGATTCCGGCCGTGCAAGAAGGAGGTCGTTCTGCAGTGCATGATCGTCGCGAGATAGTAAATGGGATATTTTATATCGTTCGTAGCGGATGCTCTTGGCGTATGCTACCCAACGATCTACCCTGCTGGAAAACCTGTTATCATTACTTTCGATTGTGGAGTTCGAATGGATTATGGGAACAATTGCACAATCAAATACGTGACTGGGCTCGTCAGTATCGGGGTAAAAAAAAGCCCCCACCGCTGGAATTATCGACTCGCAAAGTGTTAAAACGTCGAATCAACCCGGAGTTCGTGGCTACGATGCTGCAAAGAAAGTCGTTGGAAGGAAAAGACATATACTAGTGGATACCCAAGGATGGCTTCTATTGCTTAAAGTATTACCCGCCGACAAGTAGGACCGTGAAGGGGGCGAGCAACTATTGCAGAGTTTAGAACAACGTTATGGTTGGTTGAGTAAAATATGGGCCGATGGCGGTTATTCCGGAAAGTTCGAAACCTGGGTTGCAAATCTCAAGAGGAATCGTCGTACTCACTTGGACATCGTAAAACGAAATCAACCGGCTTCATCTTTTAAAGTACTACCCAAACGATGGATCGTGGAGAGGACTTCCGCTTGGTTGGGTAACTCCAGAAGATTGGCTCGTGACTATGAAAAACGACTCGATCATTCCGAGAGTTTCATCTACATCTCGATGGCTAAGAGAATGCTGTTAACTTTTGCATGAGTTCACCTTTTCAGACAGCTTCTGAGATTAAATCGTGGAGTCTGGATTCTTCGGTTTGGGTTTCTCTTAAACCTATGTTGCTGAATGAGTGAGTTATTACTATTTACCGATGGAAGTGCGGATGTTCAAACGAGTGTCGGCTTCGGAGCCTATTTACTTGTTTTGGACCCAGGGCTTTCCTTGGATAACCATCGTCGCAATGTAAGGGTAAAACGATTTCAGCCTACTTCTTCAACAAAGCTGGAATTACAGACTCTATTGTGGGCCTTGTCCGAATTGCCTGATCTCGGTAAAAAGATCTTCGTACACACCGACTCGCAAAACATTCTTGGTTTATTGAGAAGACGAGATCGCCTTGAGAAAAACGCATTTCGATCTAAATCAGGTAGGCCACTCAACAACTTCGAATTGTATCAGGAATTCTATAAGGTTATCGATCAACTACACTGTGAATTTATTAAAGTAAAAGGGCACAAGGTCTCGAAGGATAAGAATGATATTGATGAGCTCTTTACCTTGGTGGATCGAGCATCGAGGACTGCGCTTCGTTCTCAGGATTCGGACTAGTGTATTCGAACGTTGCTTAGGCAAAAACTGTTTGATTAATAATCGAACCATGATTTTCAATATGCGACTTTCTTCAATAATTCTGACTCTGCTTCTTTTTCCCTGTGCTGCCTCTTTCGCTGCTCCGAGTCCAGCAACAAAACGCTTGCTTGAACGCAACAAGATCCTTGGCCCGCGCGTCATTCAAGTGGCTGACAATGTTTACACTGCCATCGGGTACTCGGCGTCGACCAACTCAATGATCGTTGGAGATGACGGAGTCATCATCATTGATCCCGGTCAGCAGATTCCTTTGGCGGCAAAGGTCCGGGCGGAGTTTGAGAAGATTACCGACAAACCGGTGGTCGCGATGATCTATACGCACGGCCACTTTGACCATACAGGTGGTGCGGCTGCTTTTTATGAAGAGGGTAGTGATATGCAGGTCTGGGCACGGGACAATCTCGGTTCGGAGCAGGACCGTAATCATGAAGTCGGGTTCTCCGGCGGTATCCGTCGTGCCAACTCTCAAGGCTTTGATCTTCAACCGGAGCAGCAAATCAGTGTGGGTATTGCGATTCCGCCCTACGCTTTACTTCGGGGGAACAGTTTTGGAGGCGGTGAAAGAGCTGCTCCACGAGCAGGTCGACCACCCGGTGGAGGTGCCAGCGGTGCCAGGGCCCAAGTCGCGCCCACTCATACGTTTTCTGAAGATCGTTTTGAGTTGGATATCGCCGGAGTAAAACTCGAATTAGTGAAGGCGCCCGGAGAAACAGATGACCAGCTTTACGTATGGTATAAAGATCAGCGTATTGTGTTTGCCGGCGACAATTTCTACCAATCGTGGCCGAATGTTTATCCCCTGCGTGGCACAGCTAGACGTTCCACTCGGGACTGGATACTGAGTATCGATAGCATGGTAAAAGAGAATCCGCTCCATGTGGTGGGCGGGCATACACCACCTGTTCTGAACGATGCGCTGGATGTGCTCACGAACTACCGAGATGCAATTCAGCATGTCTATGACAAGACGATCGAAGGAGCTTCCAACTACATGACTCCTGATGAGCTGGTTGAGTATGCCGCCTTGCCGGCGAAGTTTGCGAAACTGGATTATCTCGGAGACTACTATGGCAGTGTCGAAGGAACGATTCGCGATATCTATGCTCAGGATCTGGGTTGGTTCGATGGGGATGTTCTAAATTTGCACCGTGGGTCACCGCTGAAACAATCGCAACGTATTGCGGATTTAGTTGGGGGCGTGGGTGTATTGTTTGGCAAAGCCCAGAAAGCCTTAAAAGGCGGCGATGCCCTGGGAGCTGCTCAGCTGGCCCAGCACGTTATCCGTCTCCAACCGGAGAACAAAGAGGCCATGCGTTTGATGGCGGATGCGTTGTTTATAGTTGGCGAGGACACCTTTAACGCACCCATGAGGAATATGACGATCTCTACGGCTAACCGCTACAAGCGTTTGGCCGATGAATAAGCGATGGCTCTTCTGTTTTAAATCCAAATGTGTATGAAAATCACACTTAGAATCTTCGCTGTTTTGATTCTGCTTTTGTCCTCCCTCGGAGCTATAGAACAAGAGGATCGTTTTGTTGTGCACAAAGACCTTGTTTATTCTGAAGTAAACGGCGGGTTGACCCTGGATCTATTTCTTCCTGATGAAATGACAGAAAAGGTTCCGTGTATTTTGGTTATCCAGGGAGGAGGCTTTCGTCCTCAGAACGGCCAGAAGTTTCGTCCCTTTGCTGAATATTTGGTGCAACATGGATATGCTGCTGCCCTAATTTCATACCGAGGTAGCCCCGATCATCATTACTTGGACACAGTTGCGGACACGAAAGCGGCTGTTCGATTTGTTCGTAAGGTGAGTAAAAAATATGCCATCGATTCAAAACGGATTGGAGCCATGGGTCGTTCCGCCGGAGGCACTTTAGCAGGTCTGCTGGCCGTGACTGGTGGAATGGATACCTTTGAAGGTAAGGGTGATCATTCAGAATACTCCAGCAGGATACAGGCGGCGGTGTCATTCGCCGGTGTATTTGATCTCGTCGCTCGTTTCACGGATGAAGAGCATATTGCCCTGCAACCCAAAGTGAAAACCAAAGTTGTCAGTAATGGGAAATGGGTGGGTCCAGCGTTTTCACCGGATAATAATGATTGGGTCCAAGCTTCCGCGATTACCCATGTGGATAAAGATGATCCTCCCATGCTCTTCCTTCAATGTAAGGACGACACTACCGTGCCCTGGCTACAATCTCAGGAGATGTATGAAGCGATGAAAGAAGTTGGTGTAGATGTGTCCTTGAAATATTATGAGATTGGTGGCCATGGTTTTAACAAACTGGGGGAACAGTCTCTGCGGGAAATAGTGAAATATTTTAAAGAAAAACTCTGATGCGCTTGGGCCGAATTATTTGCCTCCTGGCCGTCCTTTCAGCGACCCTTGTTCATGGTCGGGAACTAGAGATCGTAGCCCACCGCGGCGCCAACCATCTTGCGCCCGAGAATACCTTCGCGGCCGCTCAAAAGTGTGTTGAGCTCAGGGTCGACTATGTTGAAATCGATGTTCGGACAAGTAAGGATGGAGTGATGTACATCCTACATGACAAAACTCTGGATCGAACGACTAACGGAACCGGCGAGATCAGCGCCAGGTCGTCAGACTATATCGATACTTTGGATGCTGGTAGTTGGTTTGGCTCGGAATTTAGCGGCGAAAAAGTACCACGACTAAAACCGTTCCTTGAAGCGTTCAAAGGAAAAATTAAAATCTACTTTGATGTTAAGGGTGCTGATTTGGCCAAGCTGGTTGAATTGGTTCGCGAGACCGGATTTGACCGCAATTGTTTTTTCTGGTTTTCCAATGATGCGCAGGCTGTTGCGCTGAGAAAACTTGATCCGGATATTCCACTTAAAATGAATGCGGTGGACGTGGACGGACTAAAGCGGGTTCTGGCCTACAATCCGCAAATTATTGAATACCGTCTGGAAAATCTGACGCCTGAGTTTGCTGCCTTTGCGCACCAAAACAATTTAAAGCTTATGGCCCATACGCTTGAAGACGGTGCTGAGAAAAACTACCAGGCAATTATCGATTCGCCTGCTGACATGGTAAATCTGGATAGGGCGCGACTGATGTTTGAGCTATTGGCAAAGACCAACCCGGGTAAACCCATTCGACGGACGTTTAAAATGGGTGGAGTCGAGCGCGAATACTTTGTTCGTTTATCGAGGACATTCGATCCTGCGAAAACATACTGGCCGTTGGTTTCGGTTCATGGTGGCGGCGGTAACGGTCGCAACCATTTTCTTTCCATCGCTATCCGAGAAAAAGCGGATCGACTGGGTCTGAATACCATTGTTGTTTCTCCGAGTTTTTCTAATTCGGATTTCGAAGCGAGTCGGTTTCCTGTTTTGGGCGAAGACCTGTTTTTGAAAAAGGTTTTGGAGCAATTGCGTGAGGACTATTTGTTACACTCCAAAATTTTACTGACGGGGTATTCACGCGGCGGTCAGTTTTCACACCGTTTTACTTTCAGTGATCCAGATCTTGTCAAAGCGGTCGCTCCCTTCTCTGCTGGCACGTGGACAACTCCCGATGGTAAATTGCTTATTCATACCTACGGTGAAGTGAAGGACCCGCAAAAATTCCTTGCACAAGCCGAGAATGCTTCGCTGGTATCTGATAGTTTCAAGGGTCCGTTTTCCTTACGTGTGGCCAATGTTGCTGGAAATCGTCCGAAGCCGGGTGCTTCACAAGTTCCGTTTCTGGTAATGTGTGGCTCTTTGGATGAGCGCTTTGAAACGTCCAAGGCGTTTGCTCTCAGTTTAATTGAAGCTGGTTTTGCTGTTGAGGCGGGTTGGCCTGGAACGGCCCACGGCGGGAGAACCAAGGAAGCGGTTAAAGCTGAATTTGAAAAATACTCTTCACGGGCTGTTGATTTTTTCCATCGAATAACGTCTCAGGAGGGAATCTAAAGCATATTAAGATTAGCCTGTCGCAAAATTTGGTAGGGAGGTTTGGCCCTGTACCGCCGTTTCCATATCGGCTCGCTCGGCGTGTACAGACCTACCTAAATCAGAAAATTGTGACTATTTATGGTAAAACTGCTTAAGTAACAATTCTGGGGCTAACTAGCCGTTGTCGGCCCAGGTCCAGGGCGTGTAGTTCATGCCCATGGAGTCGATGACCTTTTGTAGCTTTTCTTTGGCAGCTTTGGCTTCTGGCCCGGCGGTGGCTAGGTCGATGGGAGAAGTTTCTTCGGGATCGGCGATGAGGTCGAAGAGCTTACCGGATTGAGTGGACACTTTCCAGCGTTTGTCGAAGGCCCAACTTGCCAACACGCGGCCTTCCTTGCCCGTGCCGGGGAGCGGATCGTGGTGAATGTAGAGCCAATCGCGATGTTCGCCTTTTTTACCCTGGATCTGAGGGAGAATGGATTCGCCGTCGAAAGTCTCTCCGTTGGGTAAAGGGATGTTGCTCACATCAAAGAGGGTTCGAGTGATGTCGTTGCAGTCCACAAGATCATCGATCACATGACCTGTTGCTGCAGATCCCGGCCAGGAAACAATCAGTGGGACGTGGGTGCCACGGAGATTGTTTTCACCTTTGCCTCCGGGAATGATGGTTCCGTCTGCCATTTTCGAGCTTGCTTCTCGAGGGGTTCCGTTATCGCCATAGAAAATGATCATGGTGTCTTCTTCCAGGCCGAGCTCGATAACCTTGGCTTCAATACGACCCACAACTTTGTCCATGTATTCTACCATGTCGCGGAAAAAACGTGGATCGGTCTTGTGACGTTGTTCTGGCCATTCAGGACTATCGGGAGAAGGTTGAAACGGACCGTGAGTGAGAGCCATAGGGTAATAGACGAAAAAGGGTTCGTCTTTGTTTCGCTCCATAAAATCATTGATGTAGTCTGTGTATAAATCGGGTCCATATTTACCTTCCGTACCCGTAATATAGGTACCATTGTTATTGATGGTCGGGTCCGGGTATCGGCTACCCTTATCCTCGGTGTGTGCGTCGTGCCATAAAAAATATTCATCGAAACCCGCATCTTCCACTTTTTGTCCTTTGCCTCGGTACTCAGGAAGAAAGTCGGGTGGGTTATAACTCTGTAGCTGCCACTTGCCGGAGATGCACGTTTTGTAACCGGCATCTGTCATCCAATGTCCAAATGTTTTTGATTCGGGAGGAAGGATGCCGAACGAGTGCCAGTTACGCCAATTGTATTTTCCAGTCATCAGGGACACGCGGGTAGGGGTGCAGAGGGGTTGGGCGTGGGCGTTGTCAAAACGGACCCCACTTGCAGCGAGGCGATCGAGGACGGGTGTGTCATAGGAAACACCGCCATAAGTGCCGAGCGTTTCGTAGCCCAAGTCATCGGCCATGATGAGGATGATGTTGGGTTTGCGTTTCGTGGATGTATCGGCTCCCGATTGTTTATCCGAACAGGCCGAAAAAAGAAGGGAGGTAATGAGTAACAGGATAGGTAATCGTTTATTCATAGGTAATCACTAATGGAAACGCTCAACAGAAAGAAACACAAGTGGTATTCGGCTGATGCCTTGCTACATGTAACCCTGAAGCTTTGATCTCAAGACGTGGGCTCCCTTTTCAAGGAGCACATTTCCCTGGAAGGCGAAGTCCGCCTTTGTACTCTAGGGTGTGTTCTAAAACCTAATAGTGTATCCAATCACAGATGGCGGCAAGGGAAACCAACGCTAGAAATCTCGATGCTCGTTTTTTGTAGTGAGTCGCTACGGCCCTTTTTTTCTTTGATGCGTTGGAAGAAGTTTTCGACATGGTGACGTCGTTTATAGTGACCCTTGTGGAAGGCCGCTGGAGATTTGCGGTTGGCTTTTGGCGGGATGCAAGCTTTGAATCCCCACTCTTCGAGGGTAAGCCGAAATTCGTCGCTGTCGTAAGGCTTGTCCTTTGAGTGTATCCTTCCACCTGGTCAGGGGCTGCGGCGATGTCGTGGCGGTTTCCGGCCGCTTGGCGAACTTTTCAAGAATCTTGTCTCATACGCCCACTTCGCACCACTGCTTCCATCGAGCATATATGGTAGTGTGGGAGCAAAGATGCTCAATGCGCACCACGAACATCCTTCCGGCAGTCGGAAAAGGAAGGTAGAAAGAATGATCTCGATGGGGGTTTCCGGACGACCTTCTTTCATTGAATTTGGTATGGTTGTATTGGGATTAGTCTTACGAGTGGTGTCTGGTTGGGCAGTGGTGTAGGATTCTAAAATAGTTGGTTTTTTATTTAGGAAGTCTTCCTCAATAGTTCGGCAACCCAGGGCGTTGCCTTAAGCAGCCTTCCTTCCATCAAGGACCAGGGTGAACACCATTCGAATTCACTGTTACATGGATCTTCACAGGTCTTGAAAAATGCATCTCTCGAAACCCATTCGATTGACTCCACTTCTTCATAGTTTGGAGTTATTGTTAGGTCTGGGCTGCAAAAGCCTATTAGCACAGGACAAATTTCATTTTCCATGATGCCTTCGTGCACCGCTTTATATCTGAAATTTGGCAGCGCCATGATGAGCTCGATGTGCTCTATACCGAGTTAATACTTTAGGCGACGTTTCGCTGCCTTGATCTGAGACTCACCGGGTGCCGGGTGTCCGCAACATGCGTTCGACCATATGCCCAGCCAGGTTTTCTTAGAGTATGCTCTTTTTTGAGTCAGCATTAGGCCATTGTCCGTAAACAGAAAAACGGAAAACGCACTGTGGAGAGGTGTATTCTTGGTGTGGACACAGGGTTTTTCCATGGTTCCACAGGATCTTCCACTCGCATCGAGTAGTATCACCTTCTCGCAGTTTTTGTCAGAAAAAGTTGATTCCATAAACTACGATTACCTTGTGGTTCCTTCCAGGTGGAATTTGACCTTTAATTCGGGGCGGACTCGAAACAGGAATAATTTAATAATCGCCAGGCCCCAATCTTCGTAGCTGAAATTGGCGTTACCATCCAGTAGGATGTTTTTCCCTTCTTTTGTTACCGCGAATGGAATCTCTATCTCTTTAGAAATACCATGCATACTCAGCGTTCCTTTGCCGATACTCTGGCCTTCGACTACTGAGACCTCGGAGAGTTTGAAAACGATTTCAGGAAACTTAGCGCTCTCGATCCAAGTGTGCATCTTTTTATCCCGCTTCTTATGCTCGGAATCGAGATCGCTTAATTTAAACGAAAAACTCGCGTTCGAAACTGCCAAAGTCTCCGGGTCGATTTGTATGTCACTTTGATAATTCCGGACGTAGCTGGTTACTGTGTGTGGAGGCGTTGCCCGAGAATCGACCACTATTTTTGAGGCCTCTTTGTTTACTTGGTAGTTACCAGCATGCAAGGAGTTGCAAATCAGTGCGAGTGCTCCAAATGAAGCGAGTGATATTTTCATGCAATGGAACTTTAGCCACTATCGATGAACGTTCTGTGGAGTTAGACTGTGCTGATGATCAATCTGCTTCTATCAAAACGTATATTTATTGTACTGTCTGTTTTGTGGCTTCAGGCTTATTTGCCAAAGACAAAGATGTGGTACCGTTAAAACCGGGGAATAGTTTTCCTTCCTTCGAAGCAAAGGACCAGCATGAGAAAGATTTTCCTATGGCTCAGGATACCGAGTTGGTCTTTGTAACTTTCGATATGGGAACCGGGAAACGAGCAAACAAGTTCTTTTCTAAAAAAGGTGCTGAATGGCTTCCTTCCAATCAGGCTGTATTTTTATCAAACATCCATGGCATGCCTGGGATCGCCCGAACCTTTGCCATGCCCAAGATGCGAAGGTATCCGCACAGGATCATGTTGGCGGATGAGTAGGGACTGCTGGATAGTTATCCTACAAAAAAAGGGAAAGTTACCGTTTTTAAACTGGGGGAGGGAAAGAAGATTTCAGAAATTGCTTTCTGGAATCCCGCGGATGGAGCCCCACCTCTTCTCAAAGAGGGTAAATAATTCCAATGGAATGAAAAATATCAAAGTCCGGATTTTCCGACCTTTTCTATAGGAAGAATGAAGGTTGTATGAAAAATGAAAACCATTTAGTTTAACCTGTTTTCGGACATTCTCTTGGCCCCACTTTAGTTATGAAGCAGGCGATTATCGGGTCACTTTTATTAGAATTCGTCGAAGGATTCTCAACGGCGGATCCTGAGTTTTCAGTAAGCGACACGACTACCCTGACCTACTTTCTGAAATAGTAAATCAATCGCCTGCCGATGTATGGTCGTGCAAGATCTTCCAACCCTCGGGCTTTTGTTGAAGGAGCAGTGTGAAAAGGCCGGTCGCATTCTCGTAATCACCCCCGCGTTTTAGTCGATACCGACCATGAACCTGTGCCCACTCTTCGGAGAGCAATTTTACTTCAAGGTCTTCGAAGAGCAAGTGCCCCATCGAGTCTGGATTTGGATAGCGAGTTAGATATCGGTTGAAGGTTTCCTCATATCCACGTTGCACGTTGCCGCCCGATGAAAAACGAAGTTCATCCGTTTTTACATAGGTATCCATGAAAGCAGGAATATCTCCGCCGTTCCATTCCGCGACCTGTTTGTCGAGAATCTCACGAATGGCCGTTTCGGAATCTACCTGGGTATTCGTGCAGCCGGTAACGCCGAAATAGAAAAGGAAAAATATCAATGCACCTACTTGGTTGGAGTTCCGGTTCATGGTGAATTCCTATTTATTTCATATGATTCTGTAAATGAAAATGCTTTGAGTCTGTGCTGCTGGGTTGCCTTAGTTCTTTTGTAACTCTAACCATTGATTTATGAACTTTGCATTTCTGGGATTTAATGACCTTGAGGAACTTGATCTGGTAGGACCTTGGGAGATTCTCGCCGGTGGATTGAAACGCGAGAAACTCATCGATAATGCTTTTATTGTGAGCGAAGATGGAGAGCCGTTTCGTTGCAATCATGGCCTTGAGATTATTCCTCATCACAGCTTCGAGAACTGTCCAGATTTTGATTACCTGTTGATACCCGGAGGTTGGGGCACCAGGAGGGAGACGGAAAATCCAAACCTCATTCAATTTATTACTCAGCGAGCTGAAACCTGCCGGGCAGTGTTGTCTGTTTGCACCGGTGCATTTTTGCTCGCAGAAGCTGGCTTGTTGAAAGGTAGACAAGCTTCAACCCATTGGGGCTCGCTGGATCGCCTTCGAGCGGTAGGGGATATAGAGGTCGTTGAGAAACGGTTTGTAAAAGATGGAAAATTCTGGAGCTCTGCAGGAGTGTCGGCTGGAATCGACCTTTCTCTCGCCTTTCTGAAAGAAGAATTTGGAGAAGAAACGGCAGAAGCTATCCAGTTTTATGCAGAGTATTACCCATCGGGAATCATTTATGGGTCACCAGAAAAGCACGACGAAGCGCCCGGCTATTTGAAAACCCCTTAAATCCCCGGTTGGCTAAGCGTTTGTCCGCTTCCATCTATAGCTTGCAATTCGTAACGATACCCTCCACCCATGCAGCTGTTTTAAGGATTATTTAGTTTCCTCCTCGTTCAATCGTTTAAAAACAATCGATACGAATCAAGGCGATGTAGTGGTCCTGGCCATCAACAAAAACCCAATTTTTTGTTTGTGATCCTAAACTACCGACCTTCCAGGGATGCTCTTTTAAACACTCAATTCTAAGAGTATTTCCTCAAATCCTACTTTTAACCTATTAATGAAAATTTTCGCCGATCTAGGCATATCAAAAGATATTTTACGCGCTGTTAGCGATAAAGGCTACGACACGCCATCGCCTGTGCAAGAACAGGCAATCCCTGCCGTTTTAACTAAGCAAGACGTTATCGCGACTGCACAAACAGGGACCGGAAAGACTGCCGGTTTCACCCTTCCGATGATGCATCTGCTCACTCAAGAAAAGAGAGAGAGTGGTTATCCAATTCGAGCATTGGTGTTGACGCCAACACGGGAGCTGGCGGCCCAGGTTGAAGAGAGTATTGTGACCTACGGGAAATACCTTCCGCTGAAAAGTTTGGTCGTGTTCGGTGGTGTTAATATAGTACCGCAAATTAAAGAGCTTCGCAAAGGCGTGGACATTCTGGTGGCAACTCCTGGTCGTTTGCTCGACCTTTGTAACCAGGGCCATTGTCGTCTCGATAAGGTGAAGTTCTTTGTGTTGGATGAAGCAGATCGCATGCTTGATATGGGATTTATTCCTGACATACGCAGGACGATTAATCTGTTACCCAAAAAACGGCAGACTCTTCTTTTCTCGGCTACTTTTTCAAAAGACATCCGAGGGCTGGCTCACGAGTTTCTCCGCAACCCAATCACTGTAGCAATCACTCCGGAAAAGCCAGCTGCTCAGACGATAGCCCAACGAGCCTACCGCTGTGACCAGCAACGCAAAACCCAATTGCTTTCGCATTTGATCAAAACGGGTTTTTGGGAGCAGGTGCTCATTTTACCAGAACCAAACATGGGGCTAACCGCTTAACCCAAAAATTGAATAAGGATGGTATTCACTCAAGTGCCATTCACGGAGATAAAACCCAGGCTTCACGTATCCGTGCGCTTGAGGGGTTTAAGAAGAAAAATATACGTGTCCTCGTAGCAACAGATATTGCGGCCCGTGGAATCGACATTGTTCAATTGCCCCACGTTATAAACTTTGAGCTACCAAACTTGGCGGAGGATTATGTCCATCGAATCGGACGTACCGGTCGTGCCGGATTGGAAGGCGAAGCGATCTCTCTCGTGTGCAACGATGAGCGTCCCTATTTTAAAGCCATTGAAAAACTGATCGGTCAAAAAATTGAATTAACCGATGTGACAGGATATGGACCTGACAACTGGCCTGAAAAAGGACCCAGTTCCAGCGAGGTTCAGAAAGCTGCTGCGCTTCGAAAAGAAGCCAATCGTAAAGCCCGTGGGCCTCGTACGAACACAGGCCCCAGATCCTCCCAGAATTCGAGCCGAAAATCTGGTGGTAGCAAACAAGGAAGAAAGAAACCGAATGTAGGTCAATCGGGTGGAAGCAAGCCGAGTAGTTTCAAGCCAGGGGGAAGTTCAGCTGCGCCAGCAACGGCTCGCCCGAGCAATCGCCGTAACCGAAGGCGCGGGTAGTTTAAATATTCTTTGATCGCAATTGGTCCATTATTTGTTGACGTTTATTCTCTGATGAAACCACGTATCAAGTTAGCTGAGACAACTACCAATGATGGGTCCGTTATGAGTCTTTTGGAGCACGATGGAGATTTTGCCATTAGTTTCAATGGCCAGGATCTGATGCATTCCAAAGCATCTACTTCGGAAAGACAGTTAGGCAGAGTGGGTGTTGTTCGATTACCAAAAGAGGAACCAACACGGATTTTAATCGGTGGTCTGGGTCTTGGCCTTACTTTGAAAAGCGTTTTGGCTGATGCGGGGCCAGATGCTGAAGTAACGGTAGCGGAGTTAAATCCTGATCTTGTCGAATGGAATCGTAAGTTTCTTTCAAAATTGAATGGCGGTGTTGTGGATGATCCGCGGGTGATTATCCGTCCTGGGGATGTTACAAAGATCATAAAGAAGACTAAAGAGAATATCTACGATGTGATCTTGTTGGATGTGGATAATGGCCCCATCGCAATGGTCACCAAAAAGAACAGCTCACTATTTACTTACATGGGTGTTCGTTTCATTAAGGACGCTTTAAAGCCATACGGTCGTGCGGTATTTTGGTCCGCAGGACCTGATCCCAAGTTCGAGATTCTATTAAACAAAGCCGGGTTTAAAGTTACGGCTATTCCGGCCAAGGTGCATGAGCGTGCGAAACGCGCCGCTTATATGTTATACGTTGCCGATAATCGGTAATGGTAGTTTTTGCCGGATCGATTCGGTTAGGGACTGTTTCCTCATAGATCTAATTGGGATTAACTTGCGATAAGGGCTCACGGTGGTTACGAATGCGTTTCTTCTCTATGAAACGATTTTCTCTTCCTTGCCTCTTTTTAATTATCTGCCCGGCACTTCTTTTGTCGATTGGCGACGAAAAGGTGATTGTGCTCACCTTTGACGATGCGGTGAAATCTCATCGAACCTTTGTTGCGCCTCACCTTAAAGAATTGGGTTTTGGAGCCACTTTTTTTGTGACTTATAATTGGATGGACGATGCGCAAAACTTTATGTCCTGGGAGGATATCAAGGAAATCCACGATATGGGCTTCGAGATTGGAAATCATACCTGGACGCATCGTGATATGGGAAATCCTGAAAATGCGCATCGCTTGGCTGGGGAATTGGGTATGGTCAACTTTATGCTCAAAAAGCAAGAAGTGCCTGACCCGATTACCTTTGCTTATCCGGGGAATAAATTTGGCCCCGAGGCATTTAAGATTTTGCAGGAGGGTGGTTATCTTTTTGCCCGAAGGGGCATGCAGCCAGAGATGGGATATGGCAAAATTCAGATGGGCCCACTCTACGATCCTCAAAAACACCATCCATTGCTGGTTCCTACAACGGCCGACGCCTACCCGGAGTGGGATGTAGATTATTTTAAAAGCGTAGTGGATAAATCGGAACCTGGGAAATTTGTAGTGCTTCAATTTCATGGAGTGCCGGATATAGCCCACCCTTGGGTGCACAGTGACCCCGAGAAATTTAAGGAATTCATGCAGTATTTGAAGGAGGGAGACTTTAAAGTGATCTCGTTGAAGGAGGTAGCCACGTACCTGCCAGACAACTACGAGGCACCCAACGATCCTTTGATGGGTTACCGGTACTCAGGCAAAAAACAATTCGACACATTGACGACCGAGCAGGAAGCGACGC
>Ga0114999_10002617_pt1 | contig 23332 bp, 24 predicted proteins | sample ArcticOcean_MG_C_3_FD_89820 | JGI IMG/M metagenome (GOLD analysis project Ga0114999, IMG submission 89820) | Marine microbial communities from western Arctic Ocean - ArcticOcean_MG_CB8_126 | ecosystem: Environmental > Aquatic > Marine > Oceanic | place: Arctic Ocean: Canada Basin | collected...
TACCATGAGCGATTCCGGTGTGGCCGCATTGCGCACAATCTTGGACATCCCGGTCATCGGTCCGGGCCGTGCGTCCTTCCTCATGGCCATGCTGCTGGGCGACAAATTTGGCGTGCTGGCGATGTGGGACCGTTGGTCGGGTCTCTACAAGAAGACCATGGAAGAGCTCGGCATCGGCCATAAGTTCGTGGGCGTGCACAGCATCGATGCCCCGGTCGACAACCGGAACCTGCTCAGCGGCAAGGAAGACGAGACCTTCGCCATGCTTGAGAAAGGGTGCTGGGCGCTGATCAACGATTACGGAGCCGACGTGATCTGCCTCGGATCGACCTCCATGCACCAGTCACATGCCTATCTCATGGAAAAGATTCCCGTGCCGATCATCAATCCGGGTCCGGTGACCTACAAGGTCGTGGAGGCCGTGTTGGGTCTCGGCCTCTCGCACAGCCGCCAATACTACAAGCCCCCCATCGTGCGGGTCGACGAAACGCTCACTGCCATGCTCGACGGGGCTGTCGAAGCGCAGAAGAAATCTTAGAACTGTCGTAGGTTCACAAAGAGGGAGATAAGCCATGCCGAAGGCTTTGGTGCTGGTGCCGTTCGCACTCGATGAGAGCGGTATCGCAAACCGGCGCGCGCAACTCGACTACGTGCGTCTGGGTCCGGATATCGAGTTCGATTTCAAGGGCGTGACGGCGGGTCCAAAGAGTTACATGAGCCCGCATGACTTCGTGCTTATGGATATGGCGATCTTCGAGGCCGGGATGAGCGCCCAGGATGACGGCTATGACGCCGTCTGCATCGACACCATGAGCGATTCGGGTCTTGATGCGCTGAGGTCTGTTCTCGATATTCCCGTCATCGCGCCGGGCAAGGCGGCGATGCTGTTCTGCCTGACGCTGGGTAACAAGTTTTCCATCATTTGTCAGTGGGAATACGCCGTCCTGCGAACGACCAAGATGATAAGGGCGCTCGGGCTGCAGGATTTCTGCGCCGGGGTGATCAACTTCGACGTCCCGCCCGACTATGCCAACCTGCTCGATGGCAAGGAGGACAAGGTTTTCCCTAAGATGCAGGCGGCCTGCGAACAGGCGATGGAGGCCGGCGCGGACGTCGTCTGCCTTGGATCAACGACCATGCACCAGGCGGCGGAATATCTGGCGGACAAGCTGCCCATCCCGATCGTCAATCCGGGGCCGCTGACCTACAAACTCGTCGAATCGGTGATCGATCTCAAGCTCACGCACAGTCGAAAGGCCTACCCTCAGCCCCTCGACCCACACCCCGAAATGATCCACGCCATGCTCGAGGCCGGCAAGAAGTCGCTGGGGTAGATCTGAATTTTCACCGAGTCATCCCCTCGAACGCCGGGGGAGTGGAGGATGGGCTGAGCCGTCTGGTTTATGGGACAGGGAACCTTGATGGCACGAACAAGGCGATGATTTAGCCCGGTCACAGCTTTCGCCTATTTGTGACCCGAAAACCTCGCGGTGGACCGTAAGACGATTTGGAATTCTTGTGTAAATTGAGATACTTGCACTTCTAAATCTTCGTTCTTGCCCTCGCGTAGCATGTTCTCCAGGCGAACGGCTTCCTGCTGCAATGCGTCCGCGCCGATGTATCCCGCACTCCCACTCACGCCGTGCACTAAATTCTCGCCGCGCGGAAGGTCATGTTGCGCTAGTGCCTGGCTCAAATGTTCGAGAAAGTCCGTGTACTGATCGTGGAATTTCCCCATCAATCTGGCGAGCAGGTCTGGCTTGACTTTGAACTTTTCCAGCGTCGCTTTGACGTCTATGCCCTCGAGTTCGCCGAGACCAGCGATGTTGTCGCTTTCGCCAGTGACGTTGTCGCTTTCGATTGACGCCGCTTCTTCGTTCCCGGCGAACGCCGTTGCCGCGTCTGGCCGACGCGACCAATTTAAAACCATCTTCATGAGAAGGTCGGATGTGACAGGTTTGGATAAAAAATCATTCATGCCGGCTGATGTGCATTTGTCCCGCTCTTCGGCGAGAACATGTGCCGTCATGGCGATGACGGGAAGGTCTTCAGGCGTGTGGTTCTTGCGCATCATGCGTGTCGCCTCCAGGCCATCCATCACCGGCATCTGCACGTCCATTAGCACGACGTCATAAGGCGCCTCAGATTCACCGACCATTTGCAAGGCTTGGCGGCCGTCTTCCGCAATATCCACGCTCGCGTTGGCCTCGTTCAACATTTCCGTCGCCGCCAGTCGGTTGACTTCGTTGTCTTCGACCAGCAGCACCCGGATGCCGGTAAGGCTCCCGCTGATCGGATTTTGCGTCTCGGATAGCGGAGCGGAAGATGGATGGCTCGATGGGCGTGCCGATACATCGGAAATTGTCACGTACAACTCTGCTGAAGATACCGGCTTCAGAAGCAGTGCGGCGACCCCGGCAGCTTCGGCCTTCTCGGCAATTTCTTGCCGATCGTACGCAGTGACCATGATGATGGTGGGTATTGAGGGTCGATTCGCATCTTGGCTGATCCGAGTCGCGGTCTCGATGCCGTCCATCCCCGGCATTTTCCAATCCATGAGAACCATATCGAAGGGTTTGTTATCACTGATGGCCGCTCTTTCGATTGCTTTCAGGGCCTCGGGGCCGGACCCCACCGCTTCGAATTCAACGGGTAGGTGCGAGAGAGCCTGACACAGCAGTTCGCGATGCCCATCGGTGTCGTCGACAACGAGAATTTTCGTTCCGGAAATTCCTACCAGTGCGGGTGGGTCGTTCTCGACACTGTCGGCTGGCACACCGAATTCGGCCGTGAACCAGAATGTGCTGCCCTGGCCCGGTTCACTCTCGACATCGATCTGTCCGCCCATTCGCTCGACAATTTGACGGCTGATGGTCAATCCAAGGCCGGTGCCTCCGAATTTTCGTGTCATCGACCCGTCTGCCTGCGTGAAGGCGTCGAACAACCGAGCTTTCTCCCTGATAGCCAGGCCTATTCCGGTATCGCGGACGGCGAATTTGAGGATCACGCGTGAGTCCCGTTGATCTTCTACATCCACTTTGACGGCAACTTCGCCGGCGTCGGTGAACTTCACGGCATTGCTCGTGAGATTGATCAAAACTTGCAAGAGGCGAGTCGGGTCTCCGAGCAGATGTCGGGGAATATCAGGGGAGAGTGAAAAGAACAATTCAAGGCCCTTTTCATGGGCGCTGGTCGCAACGACGCTGGCAATGTTCTGAATGATCTTTCGGAATTCGAAGTTGATCTCCTCGAGTTCCAGCTTTCCGGACTCGATCTTTGAGTAATCCAGGATCTGGTTCACAAGTTCGAGAAGGAGTTGTCCCGACGTTTAGATCTTTTCGGCGAAATCCCGTTGTTTGGGGTTCAACTCCGTCCGAAGGGTGAGGTCACTGAAACCGATCACGGCGTTCAAGGGGGTCCGGATCTCGTGACTCATGTTGGCTAGGAATTCGCTCTTTGCCTGGGCTGCCGCGTCAGCCGCGGCCTTGGCCACGTTAAGTTCCGCGACTTTCTGTTCGAGTTCGTCTCGTGCCTGGCGCAATTCTTCGCCGCGGCGCGCCAATTCTTGCTCGGCGAGTTTGCGTTCGCTGATATCGTATATCCAGCCAAAGTAGGTGCCATCGTTTGCGCTTGTCGGTGCGAACGACGTCAGCGCCCAAATGGGTGAACCATCTGCGTGCCGATACTTCATTTCGAAGTCCTGGACCTGACCCTCGGCTCTGACGCGCGACCACAACCTCTCGCGATCTTCTGGATTCCAATATAGATCGACGGCATTGGTCGACATGAACTGTTCGCGCGACATGCCATAAATGTCTGCCATCCGCGCGTTGACGAATATCATGTTGCCATTCGGGTCCACGATGTCGGCACCAATCGGACTCGAATCGAGCAGTTTCTGAAGACGTGCTTCGCTGGCTCCAAGTTGTTCGCGATTTTGGACTTGCTCGGTTACTTCAGTTGCGAACATGACGATTTTGACGGGATGACCGTCTGGAGAGAGGATCGGCGAGTAGGTTGCCTTTAGCCAGACCTCCTTGCCATCCTTACCCAGATATTTGAAATCTTCTGCTTGATGTTGGCCGTCACTCAGGGTCTTCCAGAATTTTTCGTAGTCATCACTGGCCGCGAAGCTCGGCCAGGATCTGTTTTTTGTCGTCATCAATCTCAGTGGGTTTGTGGTCAATCGCACATAAAGTACCGAGATTGTAGCCGGCCTTAGTTTGGAGCGGTGCACCAATATGGAAGCGGATGTTGGGCGCCCCGGTTACCAGGGGGTTGTCCTGGAACCGAGGGTCTAATGTAGCGTCGGGAATAATCAGCGTTTCCGTGCCCATAATCGCGTGGGCGCAAAAGGCCACCTCGCGCGGTGTCTCCTGTGCGTCGAGTCCGACTCGCGATTTGAACCATTGCCGCTTTTCGTCAACGAGGGAGACCAGGGCGATGGGAACATCCAGGCAACTGGCGACGATTCGCGTGATTCGTTCGAAGCTCTCTTCAGGCAATGTATCGAGAATGCCGTAACGCTTGAGCTCGTCAAGGCGTGCAGATTCATCGGGGGGCAAGGGTAAGATCATGATTACCTGTTGAGGTGCCAGGCTCTGGTTATGCCAGATCGGGTTGAGCATGCACAGTGAATCGAATTGGTCTGTCGTGCGGTCCCGGTTTCGGGAACTAAACTTCTGACTTCGTGAGCTGAATTGGTGCCACGGCCTTAGCTGCGCCACTTAAATGATTCGTTATCGACGACCACCCGATTGCGTGCAAGCGGCGTCCATGATGCTTGAGGCGGCTGGATATACCGTCACGTCGAGCAAGGACAGCAGCAACCCCCCGGCTGCTGGACCATCACTCAAACAGGATTGACTCTTCGAGGCCCGTTACAGAAGAGCAAATACAAGCGATCCTACCGGGTCGCAACCTGCTTTAGGTGCCGGTGGTTTCTTCGACGATCTTAGCTGCTTGTTGAATCTGTGTTTTAGACATGCTCTCGAGCAGATCGTCCCGAAAATCTCGGACTCTGACTCTCAAATTTTCAGACTTTGTCACTTTGAGCGCCAGCAGGGCCCAGCGCAGTGCGACCATATAATCGACCTTTACGCCGACGCCGCGCTCGTGATGCATGGCGAGGCGATAGCCGGCTGTCGGATGTCCTTGCTCGGCGGCTTGCGTGTACCAATGGATCGCTCTCGGAAGATCCCGGTGCTTTCCTTTGAGGGTGGAATATAGATATCCAAGATTGTACTGCGCGGTGACAACGCCTTGTTGGGCAGCACTCTCGAACCATCTCAGCGCGGTGTTCGTATTTTTGGCCACGCCCCGTCCATGGAGGAACAGTAATCCTAGATTTGATTGCGCCTTGGCATGTCCGGCTTCCCCCAGTAGTAGGCCCTGGCGAAATCGTTGTTTCGATAAGCCTTTAGGGCGTTTTTGAAGCTCTTGGTAACTCTCGTTTGGGCTGTGGAAGCTGTAACGCTCTTGGCGTGCGCGTCAGGCTGATACAACAGAGTTACCAGCAACATTGCTGTGCCGAATATCAGGATCTTAGCCAGATTGTCGTACTGGAAAATCTTCATTTGGGGATCATTCACCACATTCGAATTAAAGGACTAAACGGATCATTATCGTTGCTCGTAGAGGTACATAGACGAGCAATGTGTGAAGATACCCAAAGAGATGTGAAGAACTTGTTAAATGCTCCTCAATCAGGCTTTGAATTTTGAGATGGGGATTGGCGCCCCCTGAATCGTACTTCCCAAGGATTCGCTGCGGCGTAGCCTATGGCGCAGCCGGGTCGGGGGAGGCTAAAAGGCGACGATCAAGAAATTCCCTCCCCCTTGATGGGGGAGGTTAGGTGGGGGTGACCACGAATAGACTACCGGCCTACCTCAAGTGAGGCAGCACTTCCTTTCCGAACAACTTGACCGCCTGGACAACAGACTCGTGTGGGATACCGGGAAAGTTGAGCCGGATTTGCAGATGCGTAATTCCCACATCTCGATGTTCGAGACATCCGCGGATGCAATCCTCGGGGTCTCCGACGATGAAGCGGTCGTTGGCGAGGTCTTTGATTGACATCTCTGCATTTCCGTCATCGCCCGTATTCTTGTCCATGCCCCAAGAAAAATAGGTCTCGAACTTTTTAGCGATGTACTGGCCGCCTTCTTCCCAGGCTTTCTCGCGGGTCTCGGCCACAAAGACCTCGACGTTGCGCGCGATTTCTCGGGGCGGTGGCAGGCCGGCCTCTTCGCGGGCCTGATGGTATATGGGGAGCTGTCGCTTGATCTCGCTGAAGGTCGGTACGGATGATCCGGCCCAGGCATCACCAAGGCGTGCCGCGCGCTTGACGGCAGGGTCGGCCGTCGCGCCGATCCAGATTTCCGGGCGGGGGTTCTGCAGCGGCTTCGGGCGGATTGACAGGTTCTTGAAGCGTACGTGCTCGCCTTCGAACGTGGCATCGTCCTCCTCCCAGAGGAGTTTCAGCGCCGCAATTTGCTCCTCGAAGCGGGGAACCCGAGTCTTGCGGTCGACGCCCATGCTCTCGAATTCGATCTCGCGATAGCCGAGCCCAATTCCAAGAATCAGCCGGCCGCCCGAGATGACGTCCATCGTCGCGTATTGTTCGGCGATATCGACGATGTTGTGAAGCGGCAACAGAACCATGTTGGTGCCGATCATCATGTCGCCGGTCTCGGCCGCGAGACGCGCCAGCAGGGGCGTGGTTTGCAGGAATTGATTGGGGTAGGTGAGGTAGTGCTGTCCCAACCAGAATGAATCGAAGCCCGCGTCCCGGATGGCCCGGGTCTGTTTAACGGTGTCTTCGAATTCGTGCCGAATGTCCGCTTCGGGCGGGTGCTGGCTGCCGAGAAAAACGCCGACTTTCATAGTCGCTCCCAATAGATGTTTCGTGACCAATTGATGCGTTGTGAAGTGTCGTCGATGACATCGGCTCGAATACCGATGTCCGCGACATCATGCCTGTGGATAGTCGCGAAAGGATAGGCCCGTATTGGCTTCAGCCTGATTCAGCAATCGTGCGGCCTTCAAATTGGCCTGTTCGACGAGCCGGGACTCGTCGACCCTCGTGAGCTTACCGTCTTCCACGACGACCACGCCATTGACGATGGTGAGCTTCGCCTGGGAATCCGATCCCGACATGAGCAATCCGCCCAACGGGTCGGCCAGGGCCCCGACATAGCCGATGCGGCGCATGTCGAATGCCGCCACGTCGGCAGCCAACCCGGGTTCGAGACGTCCGATATCGTCACGTCCGAGCACGGCGGCCGCCGTGCGTGTAGCCATGACAAGAACATCGTGAGGTGTCAGCCAGTTGTCCAGGGGGTCCGCATCGTCTTCGCTCCCGACGCGATGCAGCAGGAGCGCGAGCCTGAGATCGGCGAGAAACGCACCTCCGTCGTTGCTTGCGCCGCCATCGACCCCGACCCCCACTTTGACGCCGGCGCGGCGCATATCGGCGATGGGCGCGACGGCATAGCCAAGGCGGATGATTGTCCTGGGACAGTGGGCGACTCCGCAGCCCCTATCGGCGAACATCTTTATTTCCTCGGCATTGAGTTGTGTGCAGTGGGCGAACCATGTCCGCGGACCGAGCCATCCGGACTTATCCAGGAACTTGATGGGCGTGTCCCCGGTGAGTTCCAACGCCTGTGCTCGCTCGTTTCCCCGTGGACGGTAATGCGTGTGAAGTCCACATCCGTGCTCTTTCGCAAGATCTGCGATACGGCTCATGAGTGACGGCTTCTCATAGGTGACCGCCGTGGGGCCGAGGTCGAGACGGAGCATGGAGAGGCGGCTGGAATCATGATGGCGACGAACATCCGCCTCCATGCGCGAGAGCAGCGTTTCTTCGTCATCGATGAAGTTCGACAGTTTGTCACCAAGAATTGGACCGAGCTGTTGCTCGATATCCCCCTCGAGGGTTGGCATACCGCTCCGAACCAGGTGCAGTCGCAATCCGATTTCCTGGGCCGCACGGACTTCTTCGCCGACCGATTCACCATCGTTGCCAGGCAGAAGGAAAGCGAGGTCGGCGCTCGTTGTGGCACCACTGAGCAGCAGTTCTCCGGCCGCGGCGAGAGCGCCCCAGTAAATGGCCTCCGGGTCGAATTCTGCCCATAGCGGATACATGCCCGCCAGCCAGTCGAGCGATACGGCGCGCTGTCCCGCCGGTATCGCGCGGGTTAAGGACTGGAAGAAATGGTGGTGAATATTGACGAAACCCGGAATGACAAGGCATCCCGACAGATCGTGGACGGCATCCGCCTGGGCAACGGGGCAAGGCTCTTGACCGATGTCTTCGATGACATTGTCGCGGATCAGGACGTAACCGTTTTCGATCACCTCGTCAGTCTCGTTGCAGGTATAAATTCGATCTGCGTTGCGTAGCAATACGGTGGTCATGACAGTCGGCACTCCTTGGTGGTGTACCTGCGGGAACGGTCAATCATGCCTCAGGCGGGATTGACGGCCAAGTGACATCAGTGATTGTGAGCCGGATCTGACGTGAGACCACGGTCTTAGAGTAGAGTCACCAATTCTACCGGTGACAATGATGTGTGGCACCAACCACCGACTCGGGCGTAAGCTAATTCGTCAACATGCGGCAATCTGGGGATTGCCGCCAAAAAACCTGGGGAGGAAACAATGTTTGAGGAAGTGACTCGGCGGAAGCTTTTAAAGTACTCAGCAGTCACTCTTGCCGGTTTGGCCACGCATGGAATTTTGCCCGGAACTGCCCGGCGGGCGAGCGCCGCATCGGAACTTACCGTTACTCATTTCGGTGGCCCATACGCTGCGCTCAGCGATATTGTAGGTAAGCCTTTCGAGACTGCGGGACTCGGTAACGTGAACTACGAAGTCGATTACCCCGGGGTTATCATGAGCAAGTGGAAAGCTGCTCCAGACGATCCCCCCTATGATATCGGAATGCTGGTGCGGGCCGTTGGATTGAGGGCTGGCGCGAGTGGTTTGGTCACTCGTTTGACGAGTTCCGATATTCCAGCACTGAAAAATGCCCATTCGAACGCGCTTCCATCTACCGGTCACGGTGTCGCGATGATCGTGGATAGCTTGGATTTCATGTATGACAAGACCAAGGTATCCCAGCCCCTCACCTCGTGGCTCGATCTTTGGAAACCCGAATTCAAGAATCAGATCGTTTTGCCCGCGATGCCCGCAGTGGGCATGGTGACGCTCACGTTATTGAGCTTCGCCAAGGCTTTGGGTGGCGACGAGCGGACCGTGGACGACGCCTTCGCCAAGATCAAGGAAATTAAGAACAACGTTCGAACGTTCGTGACCGATCCGAACCAGGCCACCCAATTGCTCGAACGGGGAGATATTGTGGCCGCCCCGCAGTTCAGCGTCCGTATAAGCCAAGTCCTCAAACGCAACGACAAAATTGCGCGTGCGGTGCCAAAAGAAGGTGTCCCCGCCATCCCTTATGACCTGTGCATCGCCAAGGGATCCAAGAACCAGGATCTGGCCAAAAGCTATATCAATTTTGTGCTGTCCGAGGCGATTCAACGTGATCTTGCCGCGAAGTTGTTGGCGACTCCGATACATAAGTCCGTATCGGTGCCTGAGGAGTCGCGTCAATTCGTCATGTCTGACTTCGACAAGCTATTTTTCCTCGACTACGAGTACATTGCGACCAAACAAAAGGAGTGGACCGATCGGTGGGTGCGCGAAATTCAGAGTTAGACCGAACTGTTGCTTTACACCGAACTGTCGCTCTTCATTGTGTTGATGCTGTCGTAATTTTGATGTTGCCATCAACCGATTATTAGAGGCTCAGGTGTACACTTCGGCTGGCTCGGCGCGATGCGCTGGGTCAGCCGAAGTGTTATCTCGGGCGATACCCTTTCGGTCCTATAGGAAGGGCTCGACGATGAGTTCATCCAACCGCTTCACCACTCCCAATCAGCCAGACGAAGCAGAATCACTCATGGCCAGTAACGACGTCGATCTGCGCCTTGTGGGTGTATCCAAGTCATTTGGAGCGGTCCACGCGTTGAAGGAGTGCACCGTCGACGTTCGCCGGAATGAAATCCTCGCTCTCCTTGGTCCCAGCGGTTGCGGCAAGTCGACTCTCCTCAATATCGTGGCCGGATTTCTGGAACCCGATGCCGGCGACGTCTGGCTGCGTGGTCGGCAGGTGAACGAGGTGCCGCCGAACCGTAGAAATACCGGCATGGTGTTTCAGCACTACGCGTTGTTCCCGCATATGACGGTGCGTCAGAACATCAGCTACGGATTGCACGCCAGGAAACTTCCCGCCGACGTCATCGACGAGCGCGTGAAAGAGATGATGAATCTGCTCAAGTTCGAAGGGCTCGAGGACCGCTATCCTGAAGCGCTCAGCGGTGGGCAGAAACAGCGCGTGGCTGTCGCGCGGGCGCTCGCCATCCACCCTGACGTTCTACTGCTCGACGAGGCACTCAGCGCGCTGGACAAGAACCTGCGGGAAGAGATGCAGATAGAGCTGTCCCTGTTGCTGCGTCGTCTGGGAATTACCACGATCTTGGTCACGCATGATCAGCAGGAAGCCTTCACTCTCGGCGATCGTATTGCGTTGATGGAAAACGGGCGCATCATCCAAATTGGGCAGCCCGAGGACATTTATCTCAAACCGCAGTCGAAGTTCGTCGTCGAGTTCATGGGCTCGGCCAACCGCTTGTCTGGAACTGTCGGGCTCACACGTGAAGGGGACGGCGCCGTGCACGCGCGCTGTGGCCTCGCCTTTACAATTCCCCCAGGAAGTCCGGACTGGAGTTCCGGCCAGTCGGTGCTCGCCTACGTCCGCGCAGAAGACCTCATGCTGTCTCACGAACCGACCGCGGTTCATGCGGGAGAACCGGCACGAATCGTGCTGGTCACCTTCCTGGGGGCAAAATCGCGGTTCGTGATCGAGCTTGGTGATGACCAGATAATTGTCGAGCGGTCGGGTGGGGACGGCGCCACGGGATTCTCGGAGGGCGACAACGTGTACGTCAGCTTCCCACCCGCGCGGTGTCACGTGGTCGCGGATGACTGAACGTTCTCCGGTTGCGGCGCCGGCCTCCGATTCCGCTGCCGGCGGGACCGCTATAGGGCGCGGAAAAGCAGCCCGGGTACGCCGCATGCATCCATGGCTCTGGCTGCTTCCCGCCCTGGCACTGCTGATCCCCTTCTTCGTCATGCCCCTCGGCATATTGGCCCGCAACAGCGTCTATCGGGATGATCCGACGGCGCTCATGGTCCCCGATTTCACGTTCGATAACTACGTACGGATGCTGACAGACTCTTACTATTTGGACGTTTTTACCAACAGTCTTTGGATTGCTTTTCTGGTCGGCATCATCGCGCTCATCGTGAGTTATCCGTTTGCGTACTACGTCGTGCGCTGGGCTAGGCGCTCGCGCAAATTGCTGATCTGGGCGATCTACATGCCTTTGATCGTCAGCGTCATCGTTCGGGTCTTCGGCTGGATCGTCATCACCGCCGACAGCGGCCTCATCAACAATATGCTTGTCAGCATCGGTTTCGTGGATCAGCCGCTACAAATTCTGTACGCGGTCGGCGGGATGATGATAGGGCTCACACATCGTTACCTGCCGCTCATGGTCCTGCCTCTCGTCAATGCTATCTCAAAGATCGATCCAACGCTGCTAACCGCTTCCACGGGTTTGGGGGCGGGGCGCTTCCGGACATTTGCGCTAGTCGTCCTACCGCTCAGTCTTCCGGGCATGGTGGTAGGGTTTCAGCTTGTCTTCGCCGGTGTCCTCAGCGACTACGTTCTGCCGAATCTTATGGGCACGACCCGGTTCCGCATGCTGGCACCAGCGATTTATGACGAGGCAATCGGTAACGTGAGCTGGGCCAGCGCCGCATCGATGGCAGTTATCATGATCATTATCGTGGTCGTCGTACTGCTGATCACTAACTTGGCGTTTCGCCGCTTTGCGCCTTGGGCGAGAACGTTATGAGCTCGGCGCCGGAACGCTCTCAAAGCGCTGGTCCACGGCGCGGTCGAGGTACCGCACTCCTTCTCGGCGCCTATGCAGCAGCCGTCTGTGTGTTCCTTTTCGCGCCTATCGTGATTGCCACGGTTCTGTCCTTCAGCAGTGTGCCGCAGCTTATCTTCCCGCCGCCGGGATACGGGTTGACCTGGTACAAGGAGGCGCTTGAAACCAAGAACTACATCAGCGGATTCTGGGTCAGCACCATCATCGCGACAAGCACCGCGCTAATCTCGGCTGTTGCTGGAACCTGTGCCGCGATCGCGATCAACCACTATCGTTTCTTCGGACGCGGCGCCGTACAGGTGCTGATTTTGCTGCCGGTGGCTCTGCCTGGTGTCGTCATCGGCCTCAATCTCTTGTTCACGTTGTCCCTTTACGGAATGAAGCCGGGCATGGTGGCAACGACATTTGCTCACAGCTTGCTCGGCGTGTCGTATGTGACTTATCTCGTTCTTGCGACACTGGCGAACTACGATCTGACATTGGAACAGGCGTCACTCAACCTGGGGGCGTCGCGGAGTCAGACGTTTTGGCGCATTACGTTTCCGCTAATTCGCCCCGGTATTGGAGCCGGCGCTGCGTTCGCGTTTCTGATTTCGTTCGACAACGTTGCCCTGTCGATCTTCACGGCGGGCAACGATACGTTGCCGTTGCGGCTGATGCAGAAGATCCGGTTCTATCCGGACCCCAGCGTTGCTGCCGTGGCGACCGTGCTCGTGTTGCTGTCCTTGGTGGTCTTGCTGCTGTTCGGCAAGGTGTTGCAACAACGCGATATTGGGCGACTCGACAACTAACCAGCTCGTGATCTTCGGTCTATTCGTTCACCGCGTAGCGTTGTTCCAGCGCCTGGACCTCTTCCATGCCCATGAGATTGAGCATCTCGTCGAACGTCGGCAGGTCGGCTTCCATGTCTGCCCACGTGCGCTTCTCTTTGAGCTCGTCGAGGCAGCTCAGCGCGGCGCGGATCGTCGAAAGCAACAGGAGGCCGGGATAGATCACCAGCTTGAATCCCAGTTCTCCGAGTTCCTCTGCCGGCAGCAGGGGGGTCCTGCGGCTCGACGCTAGGTTGGCGACGTGGGGGGCATTGAAACTGCTGCCGATCTTGGCCATCTGCTGCTTGTCGGTTGGCGCCTCGACGAAGAGCATGTCGGCGCCCGCCTCCTCGTACATGGCCGCGCGTTCCATCGCCGAATCGAACCCTTCGACCGCGATGGCATCGGTGCGCGCGATGACCACGAAGTCCGGGTCGGATTTCGCATCGACGGCGGCCTTGATCTTGGCCACCATTTCGGCGGCAGGGATGAGCTGCTTGCCACTGAAGTGTCCGCAGCGCTTGGGGATGATCTGGTCTTCCATGTGAATTGCGGCGACCCCCGCGCGCTCGTAGCTCTGGATGGCACGGCGCACGTTCATGGGTCCGCCGTACCCGTTGTCGCAATCGGCGATGACGGGCAGACCAGAGGCATCGACGATGCGTGCGGCATTATCGACCATTTCGGTCAGGGTCAAAAGACCAATGTCTGGCATGCCGAGCCGGACGGCGGTGGCGCCCGCACCGGTCATGTAGACCGCCGAAAATCCTTTGTGCGCGATGAGTCTCGCGTAAAATGGGTCGGGCGCGCCGGGCGCCATGATGACGTCGGGTCCGGCCAACAGCCGGCGGAATGTCGCGGTGGCACGTTCGGTCACGGATTGATGCTCCTCTGGGAATTGATCGAATACCTGGTCGGACTTTACCACCCCTACCTCGTGCCGGTAACTTTGCGGCTATATGCGCTGATTTGCGGCCGGACGGGGCCGTTCGCCCAATGAATTGGGCCTTGTGAACAGGGAAGGGACGACGATGGAACTCTCGGACAAAACCGCCCGCCAGATGTGGGAGGAGCTCAAGGCCAATCCGAAGCCTCGTTTCGGCTTCGGCAGGCGGCCAATGATCGTCAACGTCGACGTTCAAAAATCATTCACGCTGGAGGACGAATACACTTCGGCCTACTCGACCCATCCCAAGCAGATCGACTACATCAACGAGATGTCGGACATCGCCCGGTCCAAGAACCTGCCGGTCGTCTGGACCTATGTGGCCTACATGGAGAACGCCGACGACTGCGGTGTGTGGGGCACTCGCAACACCCACGAAGATGCCTTGCAGAACGTCAAGGCCGGCTCGCGCAAGGCGGAGCTCGATGATCGCTGCAATGTCGATCACGAGAAAGACATCGTCTTCAACAAGCGCGGTGCTTCGGCCTTCTTCCAGACTCACCTCGCCTCGCTCTGTGTCTGGTACCGAACCGATACCGTGATCGTCAACGGCGGTTCAACGTCCGGATGCGTGCGCGCGACCGTGGTGGACAGTCTGCAGAGCGGATACCGCACGGTGGTCCCGGAAGAATGCACCTCCGACCGGCACGAGAGCCCGCATTTCGCGAACCTCTATGACATGTCGGCCAAATACGCCGACGTGATTTCCGCGCAAGAGGTGATCGACCACCTCAAGGACTATGTCCCGGCGAACGACTAGGAGAATGCCTGTGTCGCTAAGTGATCCCGATATCTACGCTTATTCGCCGTATAACAACCGGCCCAAAATTACCTGGCCGAACGGTGCCCGGGTCGCCTTCTGGGTGGCACCTAACATCGAATTCTACGAGACCCATCCGCCGCCCAATCCGGTGCGCCAGGACATGTCGCGTCCGGCACCGGACGTCATGTTTTATGCCCACCGCGACTACGGTAATCGGGTCGGCGTGTGGCGCATGATGGAGGCGATGGACCGTTACGGCGTGCGCGGCAGTGTGTCGCTCAACGTCGCCGTCTGCGACCACCATCCCGAGATCATCGAAGCCTGCGTCGAGCGCGACTGGGAACTGTTCTCGCACGGCGTCTACAACACGCGCTACCAGTACGGCATGAGCGAGGCCCACCATCGCGAGCTAATCGAGGACGTGATTGAGACCATCAAAAAGGCGTCGGGCCAGAAGCTGGCCGGATGGCTGTCACCGGCGTTGAGCAATACCGAACAGACGCTCGACCTGCTCGCTGAATACGACGTGCTCTACACCTGCGATCTCTTCCACGACGACCAGCCGCAGCCGGTCAAAGTCAAGAAGAACAAGCTGATCAGCATCCCGTACTCGCTGGAGATGAACGATATCGTCGTCTATCACCAGATCAACTCGAGCCCGCCGCACCAGTACACCGAGGTGATCAAGCGCCAGTTCGATCAGCTTTATGAGGAAGGCGCGGAGAACGGTACCGTCATGTGCATTCCGCTTCATCCCTTCTTGGTCGGCCAACCGCATCGCGTCGGGCCTTTCGCCGAGGCGCTCGAGTACATCACCAGCCACGACGACGTCTGGGTGACGACAGGCCGCGAGATTGCGGAGTACTACTTCGAGCATCATTACGACAACGTCGTCGCGGCCCAGTCCGCTACGGCCGGGGAGTAGCGCCATGTCCGTGACCGACGACTATATGAAGTATCCCATTCGCGGCTATGGCATGGACCACGACCGCTACGACTGGGACATCATGTTCCGCCGTAAGCCGGTCAAGTGGCCGAACGACGCCCGCGTGGCGTTGTGGATCACGCCGTTGCTGCAATGGTTCCCCATGGACATGGAGACCAAGCCCGTGGCGGCTCCCGGCGGTTTCAACCGGCCTTATCCGGACTACCGGAACTATTCCCACCGCGATTACAGCTTGAGGGTCGGCATTTTCCGCTTTTTCAAGCTGTTCGACGATCTCGGAATCAAGGCGTCGGCGGCAATGAATTCCGCGGTCGGCGAGCGCTATCCCGTCGTCGTCGACGAGATCAACAAGCGCGATTGGGAAGTCATTGCCCACGGCGTACACATGGGCTGCATGCACTATGGCGGCATGGATGAGAAGCTGGAGGCGGACCGCGTCAAGGAGTGCACCGAGTCGCTCCGGAAGACAACGGGCCAACCGATCCGGGGCTGGATGTCCATCGGAAAGTCGGAGTCGGACAACACACCTGATCTCATGGCGGCCAACGGCGTCGAGTACCACTGCGACTGGGCGAATGACGATATGCCGTATCCCTTCAGGACGAAGAACGGCGACTTGATTGCCATGCCGCATACGGTGGAAATCGACGACCGTGCGGTGCTGCTGGGCTTTCATCACCGCGAGCAGGAATTCGTGCAGCAGATCAAGGACCAGTTCGACGTCCTCTACGCCGAATCGGAACAATATGGCGGGCGGATCATGTCGATCAACCTGCATCCGTGGGTGATGGGCCATCCCTACCGCATCATCTATCTCAAGGAAGCACTGCAATACATTCTGGGTCACGATGGTGTCTGGTCTGCCACCGGCGCGGAGATCCTCGACGCCTTCAAGGCCCAGGCTTAGGAGAAAGGCAAAGTCATGGAACATTCGGATAAGACGGCGCGGGAGATGTATGAGAGCCTGAAGTCGGCCCCGCCCCGGCGGAAGTTCGGTTTCGGGCGCAAGCCGATCATCGTCAACGTCGACGTCCAGAGCGCCTTTACGCTTGAGGAAGAGTACGACTCAGCGTACTCGACCGATCCCAAGCAGATGGACTACACCAACGAAATTTGCGCCCTCTCACGCTCGAAGAATCTGCCCGTGGTGTGGTGCTATGTCGCCTACATGGAGAACGGGCACGACTGTGGCGTGCGCGGTACGCGCAGCGACAGCCCGACCGCGTTGCAGAACATCAAGATCGGCTCCAAGGAAGCGAAATTGGACCCGCGACTCAAGGTCGATGAAAGCCATGACGTCATTTTCCGCAAGCTCGGCGCCTCGGCTTTCTTCCAGACCCACCTGCCGTCGCTCTGTGTCTGGTATGGCGTCGACACCGTGATCGTCACGGGCGGCTCGACGTCGGGCTGCATCCGCTCGACAGTGCTCGACAGCGTGCAGCACGGCTACCGCACCATCGTGCCCGAGGAATGCGTCGCCGACGTTCACGAAAGCCCGCACTACCAGAACCTCTACGACATGGCCAAGAAGTACTGCGACGTCGTGAAAGTCCAGGAAGTCGTCGACTACCTCAACGACTACGTCCCCGCGAATCAGTAAGGCCGTTCACCACTTAGGTACAGAGACACCGAGGATTTGGTTGGGCGTGTAGCGCCCAACCAAATGAAACACTACTTTTGTTGTTCGGTACACGAAGTGCACCAGTAAAATTCTCTGTGTCTCTGTGGTTAATCAATTTCCAACTCAAGCACATCCCTCGCATAGATCTCCATGCGCTCCAGGATCTCGTTCTGTGATAGGCCTGGCGCCAGAAAGTTGAACACGATCATCCCGACCCCGAGGCTGTCGAGTGCCGCGATATCGCCTTTGATGTCGTCTGCGCTTCCGGTGAACAGGCGGCGGTTGCCGTCGTCGGAGACGACTGGGTCTCCCAATCCATAGCGATGCGCCCAGAACGCGATCGTGATCGTCGCCGGGTCCCGGCCGTATTCCTCCGACACCGTTTTGAGCCGTTCGACACCGCCGCGGAAGCGTGGCTCCGTATCGAGCGGATGGCGCGGATTGGTGCCGATGGGATACCAGCCATCGCCCAGTTTGACGACGCGCCGCAGGGCGGCGGCACCTTCGCCGCCGACCCAGATCGGGGGTCCCGGGTTCTGGACGGGCTTGGGTTCGAAGATGATGTTCTCGAAGCGGACGAATTCGCCGTGATACCAGGGCTCGTCACTGGTCCAGAGTTCACGGAACGCTTCCAAGGTCTCATCCGTCACCCGGCCCCGCGCCTCGTGTGGTGGCGCGCCGAGTGCTTCAAACTCCTCGCGGAACCAGCCCGCACCGCAACCAACGATCAGCCGTCCATCGGACATGACATCCATCGTCGCCAGTGCCTTCGCCGTCAGCACGGCGGGACGCCGCGGCAACACAATCACCGATGAAAGAAGTTTCAGGCGGTTTGTGATCCCGATCAGGAACGCCATGACGGCAAAGTTTTCCAGGGATTCGCCGGTGCCGCTCCCCGGCAGCTTGCCATCCTCAGCGTACGGGTATTTAGACGCGTAGTCGCGTGGCGTGACCACTTGATCCGGAACGGCGACGCAGTCGTATCCGAGGCGTTCGCCGAGCGCGGCCATCGCCCGTATGCAATTCGCGTTGGCGAGCGCTCCCCGGTTAGGAATTGAAAAGCCGAATTGCATCCGTTCCAAACCCGATCACGAGACCTGCGCTCGTGAAGTCAGACCCTCACAGGTGCAGGATGTCTTTAGCGTACAGCTCCATCTTGTCGAGTGCTTCGCTCAGGGTGGGGCTGAGAAAATTGAAGTTCAGCACGCTCACGCCCATTTCACGGAAGAATTCGACGTCGCTGGCAATCTCTTCCGACGAGCCCATAAATATCCGACGGCTGCCGTCGTCTGCCGTCGTTTCTTCGATGCCCGCCCAATTGGCCCAGAAGGCCAAGGTGATGGACGCCGGTTCACGACCCTTTTCTTCGGACTGGGCGTGAAGCTTTTCGACGTTGGCCTTGTAGCGCTCCCGCGTGTCCATGCGGTTTCTCGGGTTCGCACCGATGGGATACCAGCCATCGCCCAGTTCGATAACCCGGCGAAATGCGGGACCGCTCTCGCCGCCGATGAAGATGGGCGGATGCGGCTTCTGGACGGGCTTGGGATCGAATATGACGTCGGAGAAGTTAACGTAATCGCCCTGCATCGAGGGGTTCTCCTGGGTCCATAATTCCTTGAAGGCACGGATGTACTCGTCCGTGACCTTTCCGCGCTCGGCGTGCGGCGGCGTGCCCAGAGCCTCGAACTCCTCCTTCATCCAGCCCGCACCGACCCCAACCGTAACCCGTCCTTCTGAAAGGACGTCGATGGTGGAGAACATTTTTGCCGTGAGGACGGCGGGACGGTGGGGAACGACCAACACCGAGGTGAGAAGGCGTGGCGTCGTCGTGACGGCCGCCGCATAGGTCATGACCGTGAGTTGGTCGAGACAGTCGCCGGCACCGCCACCGGGCATCTCGCCGGTGTCGGAATAGGGGTATTCGTGATTGTACGTGCGCGGAATGACGAGGTGGTCGGGGATGGTCAGGTATTCGTAACCGAGCGCCTCGCCCCTCTGCGCCATGGTACGGATACCTTCGAGGTTGGCGAGCGGGCCCCGCGTCGGCAGGCCGAATCCAAATTTCATTGTGATCTCCCTAGGCTGATCCGACGCTACTTTGCCATCGCTGGGGTGAGGTGAGCAAACGTCGGGGATCCTGGCGTTCGATGCCGTGCTATTCTTTTCCCATGCTCAGTGAGGCGCAGGCGGATTTTCTGATCGGGCAGCGGGTCGGCAGGCTGGCGACGGCGGATGCCGAGGGTCATCCTCATGTCGTTCCGGTCTGCTATGCCATCGAGGCGACCAGTGTTTACATCACGGTGGACGAGAAGCCGAAACGGGAGTCGTCACGGCCACTCAAGCGTCTCCGCAACATTCAGGAAAATCCCGCCGTTGCACTGGTCGTCGACCGCTACGATGAAAATTGGGATCAGCTGGGCTGGGTGATGGTGAGAGGGTCTGCCGAGGTGCTCGAATCGGGCCCCGAGCACGACGAAGCCCAGAGAGTTCTGAAAGATCGATATCCTCAATTGCGCCGGATGGACCTCGCCCCCCTTCCGGTCATCGCCATCCGCGTTGACCGTGTGACCAATTGGGGGAACCTGGAGATGAATAATTAGTCCCAGGTCCGCAGGAATTCCCTGTAATTCTTTGGGAAATCGAGATGTTCGGCCGATTCGTGAACCAGCCGCATATACCCGGCGCATGGTTGGCCCGGTTTCTGATTGGTGGCGACATACGTCAGGACGTTGTGGCAGCGGCGCTCAGGCATAGCCGCGTCGACCGTGATCTTCTCGTAGAGGAGGCCGGCAACGTCCTCGTAAGCATCAAGTGCCGATTCTTCGCGCGGTCCGATGGTCCATAGCGCGCCGTGCAAGGTGGCGCCCGAAATAGGTCGTATCGATGCATAGCCCTGGACATTGATAAAGAACTCCCAATCCGTGATCGACGCTGCGCCGATGAGGCGGGCGCGCGGGCAGCGGATGCGCATGCTCGGGACATGCATGTTGGAACCGTAGGCGAATTAGTGAGCGGAGTGCCGGTTGCGGCTGACGGGCATGGCTGGCCGATCTAGGGGCACGGATTTTTGGGGGCGGGCCTTACACGTTCGTTGCCGAAGACGATCGCTGCAATGCCATCAAGATACCGGCGTAATGGCCGAGCACCGGAGCCTCGCCATCGGCCGCGGCTTGGGAGAGTTCATCGCGGGTCAGGAGCACGGTCTCGATTTCCTCAAGGTTTGTCGTCGGGTCGGGTTCCTGTTTCCACTCGGCACCGGTGGCCCAGAAAAAATGCTCTTCACCGCAGTACTGGTTGTTGTTACGGCAGAAGCTGCCGAGTGGCTGCCAGTCGCGGCAGGTGTAGCCGGTTTCCTCCAGCAACTCCCGTTGCGCCGTGACGAGCGGTTCCTCGCCCGGATCAACGATTCCCCCGGGCAAAGTGAGAGAAACGCGCTGAGGGCCATGCTTGTATTGCTTTTGACAAACGAATCGTTCGTCATCCGTCAGTGCGACAACCCAGGCTTGTGCAGCCAAATCGACATGATAGTAGGGCTCGTAGCGTTGACCATCGGCCAGCTCGACCGTTTGGGCCGAGACGGACAAACGTCCCGGAACGAGAAATATCTCTCTTGATTCCAACAACTTCCAAGGTTTTAGCTCGCGGCTCATGATCGACTTCCAGACCGGTTCATGATTTTCTTTGTTGGGCTATGTATTTACAGGCTGGGTATTTACAAGATAGCGCCGGGCTCTCCCAGGGCATGTTCGGTCAATTCACGGACGATGAAGTCGTAGGCCTCGTCGATGGAGTCCGTTCGGAACACCAGGTCGATGTCTTCCCGGTTGATGCATCCGTACTTGGCCAGCGCGTCGAAGTTGATCACCTCGCTCCAGTACTTCGTCCCGAACAGGATGACGGGCAGGTGCTTCCGAATCTTCCCCGTCTGCAGCAGCGTGAGGATCTCGAACAACTCATCGAGGGTACCGTAGCCGCCGGGAAAGACGACAACGGCCTTGGCCAGGTAGGTGAACCAGAACTTGCGCATGAAGAAGTAGTGGAAATGAAATCCCAGTTCCCAGGTTACGTATTTGTTCTCGAATTCCTCATTCGGAATCGAGATCGTCAGTCCGACATTCATGCCGCGGGCTTCGGACGCCCCGCGGTTGCCCGCTTCCATGATGCCTGGGCCACCACCTGTGCAGATGACGAAGCGCCGCTCGGTCTCACCGAGAGTCTTTGACCATTCCGTCAGTTTGAACGCGAGGTCGCGCGAGGCTTCATAGTATTGGGACATCTCCAGATCGAGTTTTGCCTGCTCGATGTCCCCATCATCGGCTTCTGCTTTCGCTAAACGCGCCTCGGCTTCTTCCCGTTCCAGGGTACGCGCCGAGCCCATAAACACGATGGTGTCGTCGACGTGGTGATGCTGAAAGCGGCTGTTGGGCTCGATGTACTCGGATAAGATGCGTAACGCCCGAGCGTCCCGGCTGCCGAGGAATCCTTCGTTGTGGTAAGCGTGAACCGACCCTTTTGAGACGTCGTTCATTGTGGTTCCAGAAGTTAGTTTAAGTTCGGATCTTCAACCTAAGGCGCAAGTCTAACAATTCAATTTTGGAATCCCTCCCCCTTGATGGGGGAGGGCTGGGTGGGGGTGACTCTAAGAAAATGCGTGGGGGTGACGCCAAGAGAAAGCGGACCGGTTTTACTGCCACACTTAAAGGAACTCGCCGGCATACGCTTCCATGCTTTCCAACGTCGCCTCGATGGTTTCCTGCTCGAAGTTTAAGATGATGGATTGAACACCGACATCCCCCATCGCCGCCATGTCATCCTTCATCTGCTGTACGCTGCCAGTGAGCAGACGCCGATCTCCTCCGGGGTCGAGTCCATCCATCTCCATGGGCGACTGCGGCTCGCCTGGCGCGGTTCCCCACCACAGTACGAACCATGTCACGGGCAGGGTTGCCGGATCCCGATCCTCCGTCTCCGCGAGGTCGTAGAGGATCCTGATGTAGGCCTGCAGACGCTCCAAGGTATCGAGTGGCACTTTGGTATTGTGGGCCATCGGCAACCAGCCGTCGCCAAACCGCACAGCGCGCCGCATGGCTGGCGGGCTTTCGCCGCCGATCAGGATGGGAGGATGCGGCTTCTGCACCGGCTTTGGCTCGAACGTGATATCTGCGAAATCCGCGTAGTCTCCGTGAAACTCCGGATCGTCGTTTGTCCATAGCTCTTTGAAAACGCGGATGTATTCGTCCGCGACCTTCCCGCGCTCGGCATGCGGCGGGGCGCCCAGGGCTTCGAATTCCTCCTTCATCCATCCGGCCCCGCAGCCGACGGACAAGCGTCCGCCCGAAAGATAGTCGAGACTTGCCAGCGCTTTCGCCAAGGGAACTGGCGTTCGGTGCGGCAACACGAGAACCGAGGTTAGCAAGCGGACGGTCTTGGTCTGGCCCGCGACGAATGCCATCGCCGTCAGCTGGTCGATGAAGTCGCCGAAACGTCCCGGCAACCAGTTGCCGTCCTTCGTATAGGGGTAGTCCGATACGCGGGATCGGGGCACGACCAGATGATCGGTCATGGACAAAAAATCGAAACCGAGTGATTCCCCCTTTTTCGCGAGGGCCGCCATGTTTTACGGCGCGCTGAGAGGTCCCCGCGTGGGGACATAGAACCCGATCTTCATAGTTAACTCCGTGAATTTGTACCGCGCGCAGCCAGGAACAGTGACGCTTTTAATTCGAGAGAGGAATGACGTCCCGGGCGAAGGCCTCCATGCAATCCATTGATTCCTGCAGACCTGGCCGCTCGAACCCCAGGTTCAACGCCTCGACGCCCAAGTTCCTCAGCGCTACGATATCTGCCGCCATCTGCTCGGCTGAGCCCGACATGAGGCGCCGATTGTCATTGGTCGCGGGCCCGTCGGTTCCCATTGGTGCCAGGGCATCTCCCGGCTCGGAACCCCAACGCATAATGAAGTATCCGAGCTGAAAGTCGTCGAAGTTCCGGCCGCCATCATTTGCGAGGCCGCGCAGGACATCCAGTGCCGCCTTGTAGCGTTCGAGCGTATCGAGCGGAAAATTGGGATTGTGCGCAATCGGGTACCAGCCGTCACCAACCCTGACCACGCGGCGCAACGCGGCCTTGCCTTCTCCGCCAATCCAAATCGGCGGGCCAGGCTGTTGCACCGGCCGTGGCATGAAAGTGATGTTCGCAAAATCCGCATAGTCACCGTGAAA
>Ga0114999_10002618_pt1 | contig 23329 bp, 19 predicted proteins | sample ArcticOcean_MG_C_3_FD_89820 | JGI IMG/M metagenome (GOLD analysis project Ga0114999, IMG submission 89820) | Marine microbial communities from western Arctic Ocean - ArcticOcean_MG_CB8_126 | ecosystem: Environmental > Aquatic > Marine > Oceanic | place: Arctic Ocean: Canada Basin | collected...
GAACAACAGGAAGGCTTTCCAGCCGTACTCGAAGACCTGTCCGGCAGCAAGGTCCTGAACGCCGGCGTGTCCTCGTACGCCACTGCGCGTGAATTCGGAATGCTTGAGCGAATCGACTTAAGCCGCGCCCGCTATCTGATCGTTCAGTACGCAAGCAACGACGTCGAAGAGAATCGACTCTACGGTTCCAGCGGCAATCGCATACCCGTACGCGACGACGCTTGGTACGAAGATCAGGTCCGCGCCCACACGCGCAACCGGTCGTACCGGCCCGGCAAGTACGCCTACGAGGTTTATCGCGCTTGGCTCGGGACTCCGATTGCCGTGAGGCTCTACCGGCTCGGCTGGCCAAACCCCAGGCCCGAAGAGTTCCCGGGTTTGCCGCGCCTGCCCAGCGAACGTACCCAACTTGCACGCCCTCGCTCAACCCTCGCGTCAAGTGCTTCAGAGATCCCGTGGCACTTGGCGAGTGAACCGCTATCCGACGGCTCGCCGCTCGCGGCCGAGGCCGACGCCTTCCTCAACGTCCTAGCCACTTCGCCCGTGGATATCTCGGGCTTGCAAGTCATCATCCTGTCCTTCGACTTCGACCATCGCCGCCCCCGACCCTTCATCAATGCAGCCCAGGCCGCTATTGAGCAACACCCGCAGCTGAACCGCTGGCGAAACCTACATCTGCTCGACGTCATGCCGCTACTCGGCGCGGAAGACTACCTCACGATCGATTCGCATCTGACGCCCCAGGGTCACGCGAAGGTCGCCGACCAACTGCTCGACACGATCCAACGCCTAGGACCGGTTTCGCCCCAAACGGCAGCATGGTAATCTGACAGCAGTTTGACCCGAAAACACCGCTGGGAGGCTTAGCCATGTCGATGCAAAGACGCCGATTTCTCCGCCACGGACTCACCGCCGGCGCGGCCCTAGCGGCCGGCTTCGACGCGCATATCGCACACGGCGCCGCACTCCCCCGGCGACACGCCAATGACGTCATCGAGCTAGGCCCGGACAAAGTCAAGCTTTCGCGCCTCGCCATGGGCACGGGCACAAGCGGCTTCGGCGGCTCATCGAGCCAGACGCGCCAACTCGGCGTCAAAGGCATCGTCGACCTCGTCTGGTTCGGCTACGACAACGACGTCACATTCTGGGATGCTGCCGACCAATACGGCAGCCACCCACACCTCAAAGCGGCCCTCAAGCACATCCCGCGCGAGCGCGTCGCCATCATGACCAAGACGCACGCGAAGACCTACGCCGAGATGCGCCTCGACCTCGACCGCTACAAACAGGAACTCGGCACCGACTACCTCGACATTGTCCTTTTGCACGCCGTGCAAGAAGCCGACTGGCCGACTCAGCGCGCGGGCGCGATGGAGTATCTCTCCGAGATGCGCGAGAAGGGCGTCGTCAAGACACACGGCCTATCCTGCCACTCACTTCCGGCGCTGAAGACGGCGGCCAAAACACCTTGGGTGCACGTCGACCTTGCCCGCATCAACCCGATGGGCGTCGCGATGGACGCCGACCCCGCCACCGTCAAAGAAATCCTACGGGACATGAAGAGCAAGGGCAAAGGCATCATCGGCATGAAGATTCTGGGTGCCGGCAAAATGCGGCACCGCGTCGACGAGATGCTCTCACACGCCTTGGCGATGGATTTCGTGGATACATTCACGATCGGCGCCGAGAGTATCCCGGAACTCGGTGATCTGATTAAGCGCATTCCCAAGGCCTCCCAGCGCGGTTGGCCAAGCTAGTCCCACGACCGATCGAACACCGTCCTACCGTCCAATATGTCGTCACCTACCAGTCTGCTTTCCACAAAGGATATCCCTCCGTCCGAACGCCTCATTTTCGCGCTCGACGTCCCCACAGCCGATGAGGCGCGCCGGTATGTCGAGCTCCTCGGTGACTCCGTCCTGTTCTATAAACTGGGTCTCGAACTCTTCATGGCCGGCGGCTATTTTGAACTCGTCGACGATATCGTCGCCCAAGGCAAAAAGATCTTTGTCGATCTCAAGTTCTTCGACGTCCCCGAAACCGTGAAACGGGCCGTCGCGCGCCTCGACGGACGTGGCGTTTCCTTCGCGACCGTACATGGCAACGAGAATATCCTCGAAGCCGCCTGCTCCGCCAAAGGCGACGTGAAGATCCTAGCCGTTACCGTGCTAACCAGCCTTGACGAAGGGGATCTACGCGACCTCGGCTTCCAATGTAACCCGAAGGAACTGGTCCTTTCGCGTGCCAAGAGAGCCCTCGCAGTCGGTTGCGACGGCGTCATCTCCTCTGGACTCGAAGCCCCGGAACTCCGCGCCGACCTAGGCGAGAACTTCCTCGTCGTAACACCCGGCATCCGTCCGGTCGCCAATGTGGACGATCAAAAACGCACCGTCAACGTGGAACAGGCCTTCCGCAACGGAGCGGACTACATCGTCGTCGGCCGCCCCATCAAAGCCGCTCCCGATCCCCGCGAAGCTGCCGAGTCCATTCAGCAAACCATCGCCAACGTCTTTGTGGCGCACAGCTGAGCCGTAGCGGGTCGCGCTGTGCGCGACCTTCGCGCTCGGGCGAAGGCCGATGTTGACACTTGTATTCAACTAAATCCGCACACATAGCCACAACGGATAAGTAGTATCGAAGCCCGACCGTGGTACAAAGTGAACGTGACTCGTCGCGAACTTCTCCGAACGGCAACCGCAACTGCTCTCACCGCATCAGGAGCACTCCGAGCAGCCGAGGACCCAACCGCAAAGCGCCTCGGTATCGGTTCTTCTTCCTACGGCATCCGTAGAGGATACGAGCGGAAGAACTCGACTCCACGGCCGATCGCGAACCCCATCTATTTCCTCGAGTACTGTCATTCGATCGGTGCCGGCGGCATACAGACAAGCCTTTCATCGCTTGATTCCGGCGGTCGACAGCGAGCACTGCGCCAAGCCGCGGAGCGCTATGGTATGTACGTCGAAGCCACACTCGGGCTACCGCACGAAAAGTCTGACCTAGGGGACTTCAAGCACAACGTGCGTATCGCGAAGAACGCTGGCGCAACAGTCATCCGCACAGCGATGCTCAGCGGCCGGCGCTACGAAACGTTCGCCACCGCCGAGGCCTTCAACGAGTTCGCCGATCAACAGTGGATTGCGCTTACACAAGCCGAGCCCATCCTGCGCAATCACAGTATGAAGCTCGCCATCGAGAACCACAAAGACTGGCGTCTCGAAGAAATACTTCTTATTCTTCAGCGGATCAGCAGCGAGTTCGTCGGCGTTTGCGTGGACACAGGCAACAACATCGCTCTGCTTGATGATCCGATGAACCTCGTTGAGGCCCTTGCGCCCTACGCCCACTCGGTCCATCTCAAGGACATGGGCGTCGAGGAATACGAGGATGGTTTTCTGCTCTCAGAGGTGCCGCTTGGGGAGGGCTATCTCGATATCCCCAAGATGGTGAAAGTCCTACGCGAAGCCAAGCCCGACCTCCAGTTTAGTCTTGAGATGATCACGCGCGATCCGCTGACGATCCCCTGTCTTACCAAGAAGTATTGGGCCACCCTCTCCGACTTGCCGGGTATCGACCTGGCACGCACCCTCGCCACGGTCCGCGCCAACAAGCCGGCGAAGCCCCTCCCTCGCCTCAGCCATCTCAACGCCGAACAACGGCGCGATGCGGAGGAAGAGAATGTTCGCAAATGCCTCGCCTACGCCCGAGAGCATCTCGGTCTCTAGGTACGCTTCTTCAATGATCGGACGACTCTCGCTTCGCATTCTCCTAGCGACCTGCCTACTCTTCGCGCCGACCGCTTCCACGCAAACCGCCTGGCCTACCGTCGAATGGGAAACAGCCACCCCGGCCGACATGGGGATGGACGAAAGCCAGCTTCTAGCCGCGCGTAACTATGCTCTCCAAGGCGGAGGCTCCGGCTACATCACCCGCGGCGGCAAACTCATTCTTTCCTGGGGCGACGATCAGCAGCTTTACGACCTGAAGTCATCGTCGAAATCGATCGGTTTCACCGCCATGGGGCTCGCCATTCTCGATGGCAAGCTGAGCCTCGACGATCGTGCCATCGACCGCCATCCCAGCTTCGTGATCCCGCCGGACGATAACCAGGACGCGCCCGGACGCGATCAGATTACTCTGCTCCACCTGGCCTCGCAAACCGCCGGTTTCGAGAAGCCGGGCGGCTACGGAAAACTCTTCTACGCCCCCGGTACAAGATGGTCCTACAGCGACGGCGGGCCGAACTGGCTTGCCGAATGTGTGACACTTGCTTACCAGCGGGATATCCAGGAACTACTCTTTGACCGCATCTTGACCAGGCTGGGAATCCACCGAGACGACCTACGCTGGCGGAATCACCAATACCGAGATCCACAAGTCGATGGCATCGAGAGCCGTGAGTTCGGCTCCGGCGTGCACTCCAATGTCGACGCCATGGCGCGCATCGGCCATCTCTATCTGCGAGGGGGCGAATGGAACGGAAAGCAGTTGATCCCACGCGACTTTGTTGAGCGTGTCTCTAAGCCCGTTCAACAGTTCGCCGGTCTGCCGAGTTTCGACGAGAGCGCCTATCCCCGAGCATCATCCCACTACGGCCTTCTCTGGTGGAACAACGCCGACGGAACTTTGCCGCGAGTGCCCCGCGATGCGTTCTGGTCCTGGGGGCTTCACGACAGTCTCATCGTCGTCATCCCCAGCTTGGACATCGTCGTTTCCCGAGCAGGCAAGGGCTGGATCGCCGGTTGGGCCGGCGACTACTCACGCCTCGCACCTTTTCTCAACCCAATCGTCGCCGCCGTCGAAAACCCACCCAGCGCGCGCCCCTACCCTCCCAGCCCCGTCATCACCGGCATCGAATGGGCCCCGGCAAGCTCCATCCTCCGCAAGGCCGACGGCAGCGACAACTGGCCACTCACCTGGGCCAACGACGGCCATCAGTACACGGCCTACGGCGATGGTTGGGGATTCGAACCCAAAGTCGAGAAGAAGCTGAGCCTTGGGTTAGCTCGCATCGAAGGTTCCCCCGAGAACTTCCGCGGCGTCAATCTGCGTTCGACGTCCGGCGAGGAAGTCGGACAAGGCGGCGCGGGACTCAAAGCCAGTGGTATCTTGATGCTCGACGCCGTTCTCACATGGTCAGCCGATCACGGCGGAACCTGGCAAGAGGCTGACTGGCGATTCAAGACAAGCTTCGGCGCACCGACGTTCCTGAACTTCGCCGCAAACTACTCCGGCGCGCGCGATGATTACGTCTACGTTTATTCGCAAGACAACGACAGCGCCTACAATCCCGCCGACCGCCTGGTGATAGCTCGCGTCGCCCGCGCGTCCATCCGCGACGAATCCGCCTACGAGTTCTTCGCCGGACGCGACCGACGCGGCAGCCCGCGTTGGAGTTCGTCCAGCAGTGATCGCGCCGGCGTGTTTGAGAACCCAGGACGTGTCTACCGCTCCGCCGTCACCTACAACGCGGGCCTAAAACGCTGCTTGCTCTGCCAGATCGCCTACGGCGGCGACACCAGATTCGCGGGCGGGTTCGGCGTCTACGATGCCCCCGAGCCCTGGGGTCCCTGGACCGCCGTCTACTACACCAACTATTGGGACGTCGGCCCGGGCGAAACTTGCAGCTTCCCCGCCAAGTGGATGAGCTCCGACGGCAAGACCATCAACATGGTCTTCTCCGGCGAGGATGCCTTCTCCGTCCGCAAAGCCCAACTGACAACGGACCAAGTGAAGAGTAGGTAGACAGGCTGCGACCCCAAGAGCAAACTCCGCTACCACAGCAACCGTTGTAAACTAACTCGACTGCTATGGAGATCAACCGGCACCAAATGATTAAGGGAATGATCCAGCACTATCCCTTCGTGATCAAGAACTTCAGCGCCTACTTCCGGAACCTCTACCGCCGCAAGATTCTCAAGTCGACAATCGTCACGCCCTTCTCCGCCGTCTTCTACGCCACGCACAAGTGCAATCTCGATTGCAGCTACTGCACCCAGAAGAACCCAGAGGTTTTCAGCGAAGAACTCGACACCGAGACGACCATCCGCCTCTTCCGTAACCTGCGAAAGGACGTAGACACGCTACTCATCACCGGCGGCGAATGCACGGTCAGGAATGACATCGAGGAACTCGTCCGAGCGGCCAAGGAGGACGTCAAGTTCCGCTCCGTTCTCGCGGTCACCAACGGCGTCCTCATCGATAAACGCCGCAAGATGTTGCCTCACCTCAGCGGACTGATCTGCAGCCTCGACGCCATCACGCACGACTCCTCCGAGCCGATGTCCAAGTCCGCCGCCGTGCCCAAGGTTCTCGAAAACCTTCTCATGGCCAAGGAGGTTCTGCCGCCGGGCGCCATCACTCTGAGCTGTGTTCTTGAGTTGTGGAATATCGAAGAGGCCGAGAAGATCCTAGCGTTCTGCCAGGAACACGACTTTCAGTTCTCCGTGCAGTCCGCGCAGAACAACGGCAAGTATCCAAACTTCACCTACCTGAAGAACGAGCGCTACCAGCGCTTTGTCGACAAGCTCATATCAATGCGCAAGAATCGCGAAGCCCGCATCAACGGCACGCCCAAGATGCTCTCCACCCTGCTGCGCTTCGAGGAGTTCAAGTGCTACCCGACGATGTTTCCGCGCATCTACCCCAACGGCGATATCTTCTATCCCTGTGAGGTTCTGCGGAAGATCGCCGGCAACGTGCTCGAGGATGGATCGATCTCCGCTGCGTTCGCCCGCGGACGACGCCTCTACGGCGAAACGCCACAGTGCAAGAACAACTGTTTCTTATTTGGGAACGTTGTTTCCTCCTATTACGTGGAGGACTTCTGGGGACTCGCTGCCGACACCGTTCGACCCGGCTAACCGCTTCACACTGTAGATCGCATGCGCGGCCGTCTCGGCTAAGTGCTTGTGAAACGTCCCGCTGTACTCAAACCGCAATACCCTGCCATCTTTCAGCAACAGCTCCGTCGGTGTAACTGCTGTTTGGTCGACATGCGTCTCGCGTACCGGCGGGTCTTTGGCCTCCGAAACATAGACGGGGACGTAGTGCTCACCCCCCACTCGGATGTCTTCGATGTCCGGCACCACGAGCGTCGCGGCCACATCGAGCCCGTCGGCCGGGACAAACAACAATTCCTCACCCTTTAACAGAAGGTACAACGGCTTTTCTGTCGGCACACCCGGCAACCCGTCGCCAGACAACTTCCCACCATTGAGGAAATAGTCCGACTGGTAGCGAGCCAGCAGCTTGCGTTCGTGCTCCGGGTCGCGTAGCCCTCGAAGCAACACGGCAAGAACCACAAGCACCCCGCCGGGAATCGTCAACCAGAGCGTTGAGAACGTAAGACCCAGCGCAACCGTCGCCAACCCCAACAGACCGGCCACAACCTGCACCCGCCACCAGTTTGGGTCGCGGCGTTGCCTCCGAACTTTTGGCAGAAGCAAGACCACCCAGAAGAAAGCGTAAAGGATCGTCCCAATCCACCCTGCTGGGCCGGACGGCCAAAATGATTTCTTGGCCGGCTCCCGTTCGTGGGAGGGGTCCGACAACCAAGGTTGCGCGCGGCGCTTGCTCATGCCCCGAGCTCCTGTTTGAAGAGTTGCACGAGCCGATGCGTATGCGTGTCCACCAAACCTTGCGTCTCGGCTTCCACCATCACTCGTGCGAGCGGTTCGGTTCCGGAGTAGCGCACAACCACTCGCCCTCTGCCGTCGAGTTCGCGGCTGCTGCGCTCAACCGCATCCGCTAACACCGGCACGTCGTCGATAGGCGGTTTCGCGGTCACGCGAATATTCTCAAGCGCCTGCGGAAATACCTTCAGCCGTTTCCGCAATTCGCGTAGCGGCTTCTGCTCCGCTGCCAGGATTTGCATCATCATCAATGCCGTCAATAGACCATCACCGGTCGTGGCGTAATCCCGGAAGATGATGTGGCCCGACTGCTCACCGCCCAAAGATGTATTCCCGCGCACCATCTCCTCCAGCACATACTTGTCGCCGACAGGGGTTCGCACCATCGAAAGGCCTCTCTCACTGAGAGCCTTTTCCAAGCCCATGTTAGCCATCACTGTCGTCACAATTCGGTTTCCGGGAAGCTTATCACAACCCGCCAAGAACTCGGCCGCTAGCAACAGAATCACGTCGCCATCGACGATCGCTCCGTCCTCGTCGACAAATAGCGCTCGGTCCGCATCGCCGTCAAATGCTACCCCGAACCGACCACCGCTCACCGCAACTCGCTCTTGCAGATTCTCCAGGTGGAGCGAGCCACAGCCCTCGTTGATGTTGCGGCCGTCAGGTCTGTCGCCGAAGATCTCGGCCACACCCAATCGTTCAAAGACCTTCGGTGCAAGCCGCGCCGCCGCCCCATTCGCGCAATCGACGATCACTCGCTGCTTTGCTAGCGCCGGTTCTCCCGCAGCGACTGATAGTAAGTGCTCAACGTAAGTCTCGTCTAAGGCCTCGTCCACCTCTAGATTCGCTGCAGGCCCCGGCGTGGTGCGATCACGGAGTCTCAGAATCTCGGCCTCCAGTTCCTCTTCGCGACTGTCCGGCAGTTTCATCCCCGACGGTCCGAACACTTTGATCCCGTTGTCATGAAAAGGATTGTGTGACGCCGAGATCATGATGCCCGCCGCATAACTCTGGGACTTCGTAAGGTAGGCAACGCCCGGAGTCGGAATTACTCCGGCAAACCGCACAGCCACTCCCTTGCTTACCAGCCCGCCCGCCAACGTCGCGGCGATATGTGGCCCCGATTTGCGCGTATCCATGCCGATCAAGACCGTCGATCCACCCTCCTTCCGCGACGCATCCCCGAGCGCCAAGCCCACCGCGAAAACCGTAGGGTCGTCGAGCGGCGGCTCACCAGCCCTACCGCGAATTCCATCTGTTCCAAAAAGTTGCTTTGCCATCAGAAATCTGTCACTGCCGGCTTTTCATCTGGACATTGACCGTCACCTGCGCGTTATCTTCAAACCGCACATACGGGTCCGACATATAGGCCGCGGCGTGGAATGTCTTCTCACCGATGACTTGGCTTAGGTCAATGCGGTCGGTGGTCACCTGCCCTAACAAGCTCACGCGACTTTCGGGCCCCACGACCGTCAGCAGCGGAGGATCTACCGTGTAGGAGTCGAGCGAGTAGCCGTTTGCCGCCACCCCTACGAAAGTAGGCTGTACAGGTAAGTCGCGTCGTATCCGGGATTCCAGGTGCAGCCGCAACTGAGAAGGGATGGCCCTGACTAAATGCACGCCTTGGGGAAGAGCAAGGCTCTCCTCGGTGATCGTGAAGGTTCGTTCACCGGGCCCAGACACATGCGAGAGATCGACCTCAGCGCTCTGCGCGCGCCCGGCCAACTCATCCAACCGGCCTCGGTCGCCGCTCAGAATCACCGTGACCTGGTCGACCTGGTCGGGGTTCAATTCCAGCTCATGTGGCACATTCGCATACCGTAACTCCGCTTCCACGGCACGCTCCAATGTCGGCCGCGTCACCACGAATGTCCAAATTGCCACGGCCCCGCCCAGGGCAACAAGCTTCAGGCCCAGATTCCGGCGCAACACATCACGGAGGCTTTCCATACCTAGTCCCCCTCCGAAGCGGACGTCGGCGTCGTGGCCAGATCTCCGACTGGTTCACCGTTCGACTTGCCGCTTGTCCCCTCTAGCGCAAGCGGTTTCCCGTGAGGCTCGGCGACAACGGGGCCGAAGTGTTGGTTCATCCGTAGCCGTAACCGATCAAGTGATACGCCCTGATCGATGCTGCCCGCCACCGCAATCGAAATGTGCCCGGAGATCTCCGAAACCACAATGGCCATGCAGTCGCTCTCTTCGGTAATTCCAATCGCCGCGCGGTGCCGTGTTCCCAGCGAACTCGCAAGTTCCGGATTCGTGGTCAAAGGCAGGAAGCAGGCCGCCGCCGCGACCTTGCCGCGCCGGATGATCACCGCTCCATCGTGCAGCGGCGAACTCTGTTGAAAGACGCTGATCAACAGGTCTGACGTCAGGTTTGCGTCCAGGACCACGCCACTCTGAACGAACGTCCGAAGCCCTGTCTCCCGTTCCAGCACAACGAGCGCGCCGACGTTGTCCTCGGCAAGTTCGGCGACCGCGAAGACGACGTCCTCGTACTCTGATCGAGCGACTTGTTTGGGGCGGCTACGCGGAACGAAGTTCAGCGCGAGTTGACGCAAGGTTCGGCGGATCTCCGCCTGGAAAATCACGACCATCGCCAGCGCCGTGTAGGGGATGAGGGTCTCGATGAGCCAGTGAATCGTCTGGAAACCGAAGAGCGCGGAGAGTTGATATAAGATCGCGATGAAAAACAACCCCAGGAATACCGGCGCGGCGCGAGTTCCGCGAATGACTAGGGCCAACTGGTACAACAAGTAGGCTAGAACAAGGATCTCTGCGATCGACCGAACTGTCGTCAGAAGTACTGTAGCTAGGGCGTCGCTCACGTCAGCAGACCTGTAACAAAATCTCCCTAAGTGTAACGAACCCCTCGTCGTTTCTTAGCCTCGACCGTTGCGGCATCGTGCCTGCGTAAGCCGCCTAAGGCTGCCCGTTGACGCGCTGGACGAGAGCATCAACCATGTTGGCGATGATCTCCTGCACGCCGGCACGAAACGGGCGCGGTTGCCCATAGGGAATCATCGCCCCGCCACCTTCGTAGCCACCTTCGTGCAGAACCCGCTCTGAAGGGATATAGGCGAACACGTCGTTCGAGTAGCCCGCGACCCAGGTCGTATCCCAGCCGTAGGCCTCTTTGAACAGGAGCGAATAGTCCACAACAACCTCACCCGCCATAACGATGAGCGTCAGGTCATTGCCAAACTGCCAAGCCTGCAACGGGTAGGGATATTCCGTCGCAAGCTTACCTTCACGATCAAGTTCATCGAGCAAGAACTGCGCATAGCGTTTCCGCGACTCTGAACTCTCGGTCTTGATGCGCCACTCCAACTCTTCGCGCGTCGGAGGGCTTTGGAACGGTAACTCGACATGCTCCAGCGCGACCTTGAGATTGCCCTCAACCGGTTGCATCGTTCCTTTGATCACTAGGTCCACCGCATGCGCCAGCACATCGCCGTACGTCCTCGCCAATTCCACCGAACGCCGCGGCAACGGATTTGCATCGGCGCCACAGCCAGCAACGAACATGGCAATCGCATCCGGATAACGCTTTTCGACCCCCTCTTGCGCCCAGCCCGGCCAGTCGCCGTTTACCTCATAGCCGCTAAGCACCGTGGCGTGACAGGCATAGCCGAACACGACGGTCTTAATCTTGCCACTCGCATCCTTCGCCACAAGCACGGGAACATCGTGATCCACCGGCGCAGGGTAGTGACGCGTTCCGTGCCGTGCTCGCCGTCGATTCACAGCAAACCCGGCAAGGCCTTGCTCAAAGGAAAGACTGGCCGGCTCCAGGTCGGCGATGGCCTTGTCGATTACCTCGACCACTTGGTCTTCGATCTTCTTCGTGTACCGCTGAATCGCCGGGACGTGTTCGGGGCCAAGCGAATACGCGGGGCGTAGCATCAAGCCGACGACAGGAGCGCTGTGTGTGTGCGAGGCGTTGAACGCAAGACCTGCCCGTGAGATCCCGTGCTTCTCACGAATCCGATCCGCTACACGCTTCGATAGGCCCGCCGTGAATCCGAGTAGGTCGCTCGTCACCAGCACCGATACCCGATCCGAATCGTCCTGCAGCGCCAAGGCTTTCACCCAAATCCGATGGGATACCTTCGAGACCGGTCGGTCACGGTTCCCATATCCCGCCAACCAAACCTCTTCCGTAGGACTGATATCCACCTTCGCCACGCCGGCCTTCCAAGCAGCGGCCTTGCCGGGCAGCAGGATCAGGCCGAAACAACAGGGCAGAACAAAACGAGTAATCAAACGTGCGAACTGAGTCATGTGAACCTCTAGGCCCTTTAGAGTAGACCTTTCCCTCACAGCTTTGCCAGATGAGACCTTCATGCTCATCTTCGACACTTCACTGCCCGACGCAATATTGGGCACGGTATTCCAGGCCCGCTTGACACACTCAATCCCTCAACCCATATTGGAAAAGCCATGCTCCCTCGCACTCGATATGCAACCCTCTCCGTCCTCGCGGTCCTGAGTCTCCTCGCAACACCACTCCAATCCGCCGAAACACGTTGGCGCGCCGGGGCGGCATCCATCGAAATCACTCCCGACGCCCCTTTATGGATGGCCGGGTACGGCAACCGCGACAAGCCGTCGCAAGGGACCGCACAGGAACTCCACGCAAAGGCCCTCGCTCTTCGTGACGCCACCGGCGGACGAGTCGTGCTCGTCACCACCGACATGCTCGGGTTCCCCCGCGACCTCGCACAGCGGGTCACCAACCGCGCCGAACAGCAGTACGGACTTGCTCGCGAGCGGGTGCTGCTTAATTCGTCGCACACTCACGCCGGGCCCGTCGTTGGACGCACCCTCGCCGCCGCCTACCCCAAGATGAGCCCCGAACAGTGGGCTGACGTTGATACCTACACGCAAGTCCTCGAAGACAAGATCGTTCGTGTGATAGGGCAGGCTCTCGCGGCGCTTGAGCCAGCCGAGGTCAGTTTCGGACGCACCCGCGCGGGCTTCGCCGTCAACCGCCGCTTGGTATCGCCCGAGGGCGTTCGTGGCGGAAACGCCAATTGGGAGGGGCCGGTCGACAACGATGTCCCCATCCTGCGCGTGCGAGACGCCGCAGGCAATCTGAAAGCGGTCGTCTTCGGATACGCCTGCCACAACACTGCGATCCGAGGCACCGACTACGAGTTCCACGGTGGATGGGCCGGCACGGCGCAACACGTTCTTGAAGTGGACCATCCGGGTGCAGTCGCCCTGTTCATGATGGGATGCGGCGCCGATGCCAATCCCTACCCGAGGGGCGGTGTTGAACTTGCCGACCATCACGGTAAGGCGCTCGCGGACATGGTGTCCCGCGCTGTCGGCCGCAAGCTACAGACTCTCGACGGCCCCCTGAAGCCGGTCTACGAAGAGTTCCCGCTCGCCTTTGCCCAACCGCCACCCAAAGAAGAATTCGAACGCCGGCTCACGGAAGACAACGAGTACCGCAAGTTCCATGCCCGTCAGATGCTCGAGATCATCGAGAAGGAGGGCAGCCTGCCCCGGCGCTATCCCTATCCGGCGCAGGTCTGGCAGTTTGGTGACGATCTCACCCTCGTCGCGCTCGCCGGTGAAGTCGTCGTCGACTACGCGCTGCGTCTCAAGAAAGAACTGGGCGGCGACAAGCTCTGGGTCGCGGGCTACTCGAATGATGTCTTCGCTTACATCCCGTCGCTGCGGATACTCAACGAAGGCGGCTACGAAGCCGAAAGCGCCATGATCTACTACGGTCAGCCCGGACGTTTTGCCCCCTCCGTGGAAGAAACCATCATCAGAAAAATCCACGAACTCGTCGCCCGTGTGAAGTGACCGGCAGTCAAGACTTCGGCCAACTACAGATTTGCGTCCTTTTCGAGCAACCTCCGTCTATAGGGGTAGAAACACAAACTCGAAAGGAGCCATCCATGTATTTCCCCACGACGACACCCAACACCCGCGCCCACATCGGTCTGCCGGTCACCGACCTCCAGCGTTCGCTCAACTTCTACCAGACCCTGTTCGCGCAGGAACCCACGAAGACCCTCGACGGCTACGCCCGCTTCGAGATCGCCGATCCGCCGTTGAACCTCTCGCTGCACGTTGAGAAGCAACCGACCGGAGTGAGATCCAGCGCTTCACACTTCGGTATTCAAGTTCGCTCAACCGATTCCGTCCTGAAACGAGCGGCCGAACTCGAACACGCAGGCCTTGCGCCGAAGCGCGAGGATCAAGTCACCTGCTGCTACGCCGTTCAAGACAAGGCCTGGGTCAGCGACCCCGACGGCAACGAATGGGAGGTCTTCGCCGTCACCGACGACGGTGCCGAAAAGTACGAGAAGTCACTCGCCGGCGCCTGCTGCGAAGATACGTGTTGTTCGGAGGCCGTTACGTGAACTTGTCGACAGAGCAGGTCTGGGAAGACTTCCGGTCGCAGGTGCGGCGCTTTCTGCTTCAACGCGTGCGGGACGAAGCCCTTGCCGATGACCTGCTCCAGGAAACGTTCATCCGCATTCATCGCGGGCTGGGGTCGGTGCGCGACCCCAGCCGCATCATGCCGTGGCTATCGAGCATCGCCCGCAACGTCGTGACCGACCACTACCGCAAAGAGCCTCTCAACAGCACGGTCCTCCACCCCATTCCTAGCGCGGAGCCAGACGAAACATACAACTTCAACCAGGAGCTGGGGCAATGGCTCAACAGCGTCGTCCGGACTCTGCCCGACAAGTACCGCCGCGCCTTTGAACTCGCCGAGATCGAAGGCCGCAAGCAGCGCGAGGTGGCCCAGGAACTCGGCCTATCACTCTCGGGGGCCAAGTCGCGTATCCAGCGGGCCCGAGCCATGCTCCGCAAGTCGCTGCTCGATTGCTGCGAGGTTGAATTCGACCGCCGGGGCAACGCCGTCGATTACCGCGCCCGCGGCGGATGCGACGACTGTTCCACCGTACCCGCTGAGTCCTTGCTGCCGGTGTCACAAGTCAAGCATTGACCCAGTCGCCGCCCAGCCCAGGGGATCCATCCGAACGAGCGCTGGATGAACACGGCAGCGGCACGCTACCACTTCAGGACTTGCCAGAGACTCGCGAAGTCGTCCGTCCACAGCAGCGGTGGTTGGTCTCTGTCGTCCCACGGGACAATCGACTCTTTCACTTCGGGTGCATCGAGAAAGGCTCGGTTCGAGGTAAGCAGCACCCAAGTCGAAAAACTCACGCCCTTTTCGGGATCGGCCGGCGACTCAGTCCGAACGACTTCGCAATCGCAAACATCCGTGAGAGCCCGAGTAACCGGCGCCAAATCGAGAGACCGGTTCGAGATGTGGAAGGTCAAAATGCCATCGTCGGCCAAGTGCTTCCAGTAGACTTCGGTCGCCTCGCGTGTGATTAGGTGAATCGGAATCGCATCACTGCTAAAGGCGTCGATGGCCAGCACATCGAAGCGGTGCGGCCCCTGCTGCGCTAGCTCTCTTTCGAGCTGAACGCGAGCGTCCCCGAGAACGAGGTCCACCTTCGCTTTGCTATCGGCGATGTATGTATAGGGCTCCTTCGCGAATCGCATGACGTCCGGGTTGATCTCATAGAAACGCAGTGTGTCGCCCGGTTTCCCGTAAGCCGATACCGTCCCGACGCCCAGCCCGACGACGCCCACTTTCAGGCCCGATGCACCGCTGGCCGTGCGTCTGCGGGGGTGATGGAGTACCGCTAGCCCCACACCGCTTTGAGGCCCGTAGTACGCAGTCGCCCACTTGCTCTTTTCCGGATCTTGGTACTGCTGTCCATGAACGATGCGTCCATGCATAAGTGTGAGCTTCTCGCCAACCTCATCATCGTTGCGGCTGATCTTGAGCACACCGTAGAAGTTACGGGACGCTCCCACCACACCGTGACTCCGAATCCGCACCTGCGCATAGAGCACCAAGGCGAGCGCCCCCACCATCAAGCCGAACCGGATGAACACGGCGTTGCGGTTTCCAAGTCCACGAACGGCTACTCCGCTACGGAGCCACGCCAGTTGCGTTAAGAAGATGCAGGCAATCAAGCCGACGTGATACTCCCAGTACCCGTCGAAAATCACGGGCGCAACCGCCGCCACGAATAGCCCGCCGAGAGCCCCGCCGGCAGAGACCACGAGGTAGAACAGCGTCAAGTGAGCCGGGTCCGGCCGCAAGCGATACAACTCACCGTGGCAAGTCATGCAGCAGGCAAACAGCGTCACGACGTAGACGATGATCTGCGCCCAGAGCGGCACAAATACGCCCCCAAAAAGCACCACCGTCGCCAAGATCGACGACACGCCCATAAGCAATCCGTAATGAAAGCGGTTGTACCAGCGCTCGTGCTCGAACGTGATGATGAACGTCACCAAATAGAGCGCTAGCGGAATGACCCATAGAAACGGTATGACCGCCACTTCCTGTGACATCTGGTTCGTCGTCGCCAGCAGCATGATGGAGCCGGCCGCTGCTAACCCGAGCCACAGCAGGATACTGGCAGTCGTCGACGCGGGGCGGGCGGCTCCCGAATCACTGTCAATGGCAACGTCCACGCCCGTGTCCATTTGCCGCTTCGCTGAGACCGCTTGCCATGCGCTCCAGCCGCACAACACAGCGAACACCCCGTATCCCACTGACCAAACACCTACCTGAGTTCCGAGCGTCAGTGTCGGCTCGAACAGAAACGGGTAGGTCAGCAACGCCAGCAGCGAACCGGTATTTGAAAGCGCATACAGGCGGTACGGCGAATGGTTCGAATACGAGTCGCTAAACCAGCGCTGAACCAAGGGCGTCGTCGATGAGAGCAGGAAGTAGGGCACACCCACGTTCGCCAGCAGCAACCACAAGATGAATCCGGTCGGCTGGGTAATGTCAGCGCGCTTCCAGACCTCGGCCTCGGGCGTGATCGGTAGGAATACCAACGAAACCAGCAAGGCGGTGATGTGGATGAAGCTACCGACACGCCGCGACAGATGAGTGCTAATCAGGTGGGCATAGGCATAGCCGCCCAGCAGGACGACTTGAAAGAACAGCATGCAAGCTGTCCAGACCGCCGGCCCACCGCCAAACCACGGCAAGATCACTTTCGCGATCAGTGGCTGAACCTGAAACAGAAGGAAAGCGCTAAGGAAGATTGTGACCGAAAGACGAAGCATCAGCGGAAGCTCTCGAACCCCGAGCGCCGCGGGGACGAGGGCCAAGTGTTGCTATTTTCTCATGCCTACGCCACTTCCGGAGTTCGGGTGTATCGCTTATGCCAACTCCGCCAGGATCTCACCCAGGCCCCGATTAGCACCGAAGGCTTTCGTAGCCCTAGGCTACCCCTGTGCCGCTGCCCGCGAGCCCGCATCCTCATCCGAATCTACAAGCTCCGGTTGCGGAGCCTCCGATACCTGCAGGCCCAGTTCGGCGCGTAGCTCTCTTTCGAGCTTGTCCCGTAAGTCAGGGTGGTCCTTGAGGAACTGCTTGGCGTTCTCGCGCCCCTGCCCGATTCGGTCCTCGTTGTACGAATACCAAGCGCCGCTCTTGTTCACCAGATTGTTCGCGACCCCGATATCGATCAAGTCGCCTTCGAGCGACAGCCCTTCGCCATACATGATGTCGAACTCGGCCTGTTGAAACGGCGGCGCCACTTTGTTCTTCGCAACTTTGATTCTGGTGCGGTTGCCCACGATCTTGTCGCCGTCTTTGATGGCCGCGATACGACGGATGTCGAGCCGAACCGAAGCATAAAACTTCAATGCGCGGCCGCCGGTGGTCGTCTCCGGGCTCCCGAACATCACACCGATCTTTTCGCGAATTTGGTTGATGAAGACCAGGCAGGTGTTCGATTTGTAAACCAAGCCCGCCAGTTTGCGCAGCGCCTGCGACATCAGCCGCGCTTGCAGGCCAACGTGCGTAGCACCCATCTCACCATCGAGCTCGGCTTGTGGCACCAGTGCCGCCACCGAGTCGATCACCATAATGTCGATCGCCCCGGACCGCACCAACACGTCGACAATCTGCAACGCCTGCTCGCCACTGTCCGGTTGCGAGACAAGCAAGTTGTCCACATCGACGCCCAGGTTGCGAGCGTACCCCGGGTCCATGGCGTGCTCAGCATCAATAAAGGCGGCCATGCCTCCCAGCTTCTGGGCTTGCGCGAGAGTCGATAGGGCCATTGTCGTCTTACCAGATGACTCTGGTCCGTAGATCTCGATCAGCCGCCCACGCGGAAGTCCTCCGACGCCGAGTGCCACATCCACGGCGATTGATCCGGTTGGGATCACGCTGACCGGCACAATCGAATCCTTCGACCCGAGTCGCAGAATGGCGCCCTTGCCGTGGGCCTTTTCGATTTCCCCGAGGGCGTGGTCCAGGCTGCGTGTTCGCTCACGATCGTTCATATCAAAACTCTCCTTTGGTCTCCGCACAGGGAGATTGTAGCAAAAGGCGAATAGAAAGCGAAAGGGGCGATTTGTGCTTCCGGCCCTTTAGAGGCCACAAGCGGCGAGTGACAGGCCGCGGGGGCTAACGCACTTCGTCAGGCAGAGGGGCATAGTATCCACGCCGGGCCCTTACCTTCGTGGGCTTCTTCATGTTGGTCCGAATCTCGACCTCGTGGAAGCTGCCGTCAACGTCAAAGTCCGTCGGGGAGTACAGAATAAAATACTGATGCCGCAGTTCGTTCGCAATGTTCGCGAACGATTGTTCGAGATCCGTCGCCTGAAACGGATGGAACGCTAGCCCGCCGGTTTCTTCGGCGAAAATCCGCAGGGTCTTGTCGCCTCCCTGCTTCTTGCCACTGCGATTCGTTGAAATCGTGAAGAGCACGGCTTCCGCCTTGTGCGCCATCTCAAGCGCCATCTCGCGCGTCACACTGCTCTGGTTGTCTTCGCCGTCGCCGATCACAATCAGCGCCCGCCGGAACTGCTCAGGCGGCCAGTCTTCCGGCAGCTTGTCTCGGCACGCATAGTAAATCGCGTCGTAGAGCGCGGTCCCGCCGCCGGCACGCACGCGCCGGACACCCTTCGCGAGCTCTTCGGGATCGTTCGTGTAATCCACGATCAACTCAGCGCGCGTGTCGAAGCTCACCAGGAATGCTTTGTCGCGATCTTCGCGCAACACACCGCGGATAAACTCAATCGCCGCCTCTTGCTCAAACCGAAATCGCTCGCGGACGCTGTTGCTCGCATCCATCACGATCCCGATCCGCAACGGCAGGTCACTCTCGCGCACAAACTCGCGGATATTTTGCTCGACCTTGTTGTCGAAGACCTTAAAGTCTTCGCGGTCGAGGTTCGTGATGAAGCGATTCTTCTTGTCCGTAACTGTGAACAGCAACGGTACCCGCGAAACCTCAACGCGGATCGTCGTGTCGAGATCCAAGGCCTGCGGAATTTCTTGGGGTGCGTTCTTGCCGTCCTGGGCGGACAGCGTAAGAGCGCTCAGAAGGACGGCCGCGAACACCGTCGTGATTCGCTTCATCGAACGTAGGTCCATAGCGAAAGCGCCCTTATTATAGCCCCAGTTCATGCGTCAACTTTGTGAAATCATTACCCAACGCCGCCGTCACAGTGAGCGGCTCGCCGCTGCTCGGCTGCTCGAACCGGATCTCGCGGGCATGCAGGTAGAACCGCTCCAGCGCATCCACTCCGCTGGGGGTCTTCGCGGCCCCGTAGAGCCGGTCGCCGACCACCGGGTGCCCGATCGCCGACATGTGGACGCGGATCTGATGTGTCCGCCCAGTGGCGATACGCAACTCTACGAAAGAGAAACCGTCCGACCGCTTGAGCACCCGGAAGTCCGTCTGCGCCTTGCGCCCCTCTGGCCGCGCCGCCATGCGGACCCGAGCGCGGCTGTCCCGTGCAATCGGCATCTCGAGCCGCGTCCAGCGGACTCCGTCCACTTCGACCGACCGGCCACGGTTGGCGCGCTTCACCGGCCCACCCCGCGGATCGCCTTGCACCAGGGCCCAGTAGGTCTTGCGCACCTTGCGCGTTTGGAACTGCCGCGCCAGCGATTGGTGGGCCGCGTCGTGCTTGGCTGCGAGAATCACACCGCTCGTGAATCGGTCCAGCCGATGCACGATACCCGGTCGTAGCTCCCCGCCCACACTCGACAGCTTTCCGAAGTGATAGAGCAGTGCGTTGACCAGCGTCCCGTCCGAACGGCCGGCCCCGGCGTGGACCACCATCCCTGCGGGCTTGTTCACCGCCACAAGGTCGTCGTCTTCATAGAGGATGTCGAGCGGGATGTTCTCGGCTACCGCTTTGAGTGGCTTCGCCGGCGCGGGTTCGACAGACACGACTTCGCCGCCCTTCAACTTCCCCGATACCTTCGCTGGCGCCTTCGCAGGGGCATCGCCAATGACGACCCGTCCATCCCGAATCCATTCCTGGATGCGGGCGCGGCTCGTTTCCGGCATCTGCTCCGTAAGAAAACGGTCCAACCGCTTTCCCACGTCCCCTGATTCAACTTCGAATGTCATGGACTCGTGGTAGAGGCGTCCTTGCTTTGATCTACTTCGGCGCCCACTTGCGCAAGAACGCCGTTACCTTATCCCGATCGTGATGATCGCCTTCTTCCAGATCCCCGGTACTCTGCGAGTGTATGACTGCACCGGAATCGTCGAGAACGAAGAAGTAAGGGTAGCCGGGGATCTTCGGATACCGGGATAGCACTGCTTGGTTCTCGTTCTCGGGACTGAAGTTCACCTTCACCGCCACATAGTTTGCTTGCAGCAATTCGGCGACATCGGGATTGGTTTCAAAGAACTCGTCGAGTTTGTGGCACCAGATACACCACTCGCCGCCGATATCGAGCAGGACGCGCCGCCCGCTGCGCTTGGCCTCGGCGACGGCATTGGCGATGTCTTTTTCGGCGTCGCGTGCGGGGTCGAACTTGGTTACGAGTGCGTAGTCGAAAGCCTCGAGTGTATTGTTACCCCCGCATCCGAGGGCGCATAGGCAAACCAGAGCGAGGACCATCAGGACAACTCCTGTCATAGCTGGGCTTCGCGTCATGCTCCATAGTAAGCAGGTTTCTGCAGCGGTTGGTGGCAGTCGGTCAGCGCATCCCTTTGTAGGCGCGGCGCTGATGTTTTGGATTGAGGTGGACTGAGGTCAGACCGTCAAGCCGAGGGTCTGTTCCAGGTACTTCTTACTGACCGTGGAGCTATGCTTCGCGCTAGTCGCGGTCATGTCGAGTTCTACGGTCATCCAACCCTTCCAGCCTTGGCTGTCGAGCTCTTTCTTGATGGCGGGGAAGTCAACACCCCCCTTGCCGAGCGGGAAAAAGATCAAATTGTCTTTGTTCGTGTTGACCGAGCCGCGTTGCATATGAGGGCCTTTGTAGCCGCCGCGGTTCGCGGGAACGCAATCCTTCATGTGGAATTCGATGATGCGCGAGACGTAGTCATGGGTGAGCCGCACCGGATCGATGCCGGCCATCGTAGTGTGGCCGGTGTCGAGAATCATGTGGACGTGCCTCGGGTCGGTCAGCTCCATGATCGTGTCGACGTCCTTGCGCGTCTCGTACTGATTCCACAGGTGGTGATGGATGCCGAACTTGATGCCCGTATCGCTGATGCGGCGGCCCAGTTCGTTAAAGCAGTCAGCCATGTTGTGGTAGATCTCGGGCGTGTTGCCGCCGGGGTTGGCTGCGCCGCAGTTGATCTTGAGGTGGTCGCAGCCCAGCTTGTTGATGAAGCGGACGAGGCGCATGTGGTCCGCGATGACCTCCTTGTGCTGCGCGCGGTCTTGGAAGTTTGTATTCAACGGCCCACTGTTCGAGACGGTTTCCATCTTCAGATCGAGCTTGGCGAGGATGTCAACCAACTCTTCGGGGCGGTCTTCCCATTTGCTGACGTAGGACCAAAACGTCTCGATCCAGTGATATCCGATCTCGGACGACTCGCGGATCGATCTCAGGAAGTTCTCGCCCCCGGCCCAGTCGGGACGTGTATTGGAGGTGATGCCGCAGGTGATGTCGGCGCCCTTCGCGTGAAGGGGCGCGGCCACAAGGGCGGCACCGGTGGCAAGCAAGGTTCGGCGAGTGGGTTGGGAAGACATAGGGCCTCCTTAGGGATGATCCGGCTCTAGTATACGGCGCGTGGCCCGGCTCCTTGATTGGCCTCTATAACAAGCGCTCGACTCACGAGAGACCTAGGATGCGAGACTGCCCTTGACATTCCCTCATCGTGTAGGTTCATTCTGCTTGGGAGCGCCTGGACAAGGCCCGTGTGGCCGGGCTAAGATCGCATTCTTGGTCAGGTTATTTGTTGGGTTCGTGTACTGAGTGAATCCCCCCGCTTGATGTTCCCCCCGGGTGGATTTCGACAGGTGCGAGCGGCCACCGGATACTCCGGCGCGGCGTCGCTAGTACCCGGCTGTTTCTTCGGCCTCCCCCTCGTGAGATGGATGGAGAGCCGGTGGCCTGAACCGCAGCCGCGTTGTGTCAATTGGAGCCGAGAAGAGGAATAGGATGATACCTTCCGAGCAGTTACCTGGTGCGTCCGTAACCGCCTACGGCGCTAGTGCGGCGACGAAGGACGCGTCGTTACCTTTGCGAGCCCCGCGCGTCGCCTACTTCACGATGGAAGTCGGTCTATCCGCCGATATCCCGACCTACAGCGGCGGTCTCGGTATTCTCGCCGGCGACACGCTGCGCTCGGCTGCGGATCTCGGGGTCCCGATGGTGGGCGTGACCCTGATGCATCGCAAGGGCTACTTCCGGCAAGTGCTCGACAAGCAGGGCAATCAATCGGAGGTTCCGATCGATTGGAAGCCGGAAGAGTTCTTCCAGAAGATGGATGGCGAAGTCACGGTAACCCTTGAGTCACGGCCCGTGAGCTTGCGTGCGTGGCGGTACTTGATTACAGGTGTCAATGGCCACATCGTTCCGGTGTACTTTCTTGACGCCGGTGTCGAGTCGAACAGCGAGTGGGACCAGTCGCTCACGAACCAGCTTTATGGAGGCGACCAGCACTACCGCCTGTGCCAAGAGTTTATTCTCGGCGTGGGCGGGGTCGAGATGCTGGAGCGCCTCGGCCATACGGACATCGAAACCTACCACATGAATGAGGGCCATTCGGCTCTGCTCGTGCTGCCGCTGATTGAGAAGGAGATTCGCGCAGCCGACCGGCCTTTCCCTGTCGAAAAAGATCTCGCCGCCATTCGCCGCAAGTGCGTCTTCACGACGCATACACCGATCCCGGCCGGCCACGATGAGTTCCCCGGCGACATGGTGCGCCGTGCTCTCGGCGAAGATCGCTCGGTCCGTTTGTTCTCCAGCGGATTCACCGGACACGACCACCTGAACATGACACACCTCGCGCTACACCACTCGAACTATGTGAACGGTGTGGCAATGCGGCACGGTCAAGTCTCCCGCACGATGTTTCCCAACTACCGCATCAAGGCGCTAACCAACGGCGTGCACGCGTCAAGCTGGGTATCGCCTCCAATGCGGGAGCTGTTTGACCGCGAGATTCCCGAGTGGCGCCACGACAACATCTACCTGCGCTACGGAATCAATATCGCGCAGAGCGAAATTCTGTCAGCCCACGCCCGCGCCAAGCGTGAACTGCTTGGCGCAATCAAAGAAGCCCATGGGTACGATCTCGATGAGAAGGTCTTCACAATCGGATTCGCACGGCGGGCGACCGGCTACAAACGCGCTGATCTACTCTTCCGCGACATCGACCGCCTAAAGAAGCTTGTCGAAAAAACCGGGC
>Ga0114999_10002622_pt1 | contig 23321 bp, 18 predicted proteins | sample ArcticOcean_MG_C_3_FD_89820 | JGI IMG/M metagenome (GOLD analysis project Ga0114999, IMG submission 89820) | Marine microbial communities from western Arctic Ocean - ArcticOcean_MG_CB8_126 | ecosystem: Environmental > Aquatic > Marine > Oceanic | place: Arctic Ocean: Canada Basin | collected...
TCGAGCTGAAGGTTGATCAGGTCCTCATCACGGATGATGAAGTCGAGCGTCCCGGAGATCAGGTGGTCCTGAATCGGGTTGCCGCAGCACCAGTGAGAGTACCAGTCGGTTGCCAGGGAGTAGGAGTCGGTGTTACCGAACATGGAGGTAACCGTTGCCCAGTCAAGAGCAGGCATCTCTACGAGGTAGCCGATCTCTTCCATGACGGACTTCAGGACCGGACCCAGAGGGGTGATGGTGCCGTAGTCTGTCGGGTTGAGGATAACGGCCGTCTCGCCGGCGTAGTCCGACTCACCCAGAAGCTGCTGGGCCAGCGCCATGTTGTTGACGTCGTAGCCGATGGTCACTTCAGAGCCATCGGAGAGCTCAATATCGAAACGATGTCCGATATCGGTCTCAAGCGGGGTGCCGCAGTAGTACAGCGCCGGGCAGGTGATCCAAAGATCGTTCGGGCCGAGGGCAAACATGAAGTCCTCGACGTCGATGCCGGTCTGCAGGGCCTGGCGGCCCTTCAGGTAGCTGAACGGGGGAATCTGCGGGTTCAGGTAAACGTTCGAGCGGTTACCGGGCTTGTAGAGAGCGACGCCCATGTCGGGGTCATCGGTCAGGCGCGCGAAGAAGTCAAACGCGGCACCGTCGACGACATCCCACTCACCGGTCTCAAGACCAGCAATTTTCGTCTCTTCGTCCGGGATCTCAAGGAACGTTATCGAGTCCAGGTAGGCGATGTTCTCGCCGGCGTATGCACCAGGGGTGCTCGCCTCAGACCTGGCGCTGTAGTCATCGAAGCGCTCAAGTACGACCTTGTCGCCCTGGAGCCATTCAACGAACTTGTACGCACCGGTGCCGATGTTCTCAGGAACGGGCTCGGTGAATGGGGTAGCAGCAACGGATGCAGGCTGCATCGGCATTAGCCCGTGAGGGATACCGAGGATGAAGATGACTGCGCCGAGGGGCTCGTCGAATGCCCACGAGAACGTGAGGTCATCGATTGCCTGAAGGGCATCGTCATCGGTGAACCGGCGAACAATGCCAGCCGCCGGTGTACCGGCGTCACGCCAGCGCTTGATAGAAGCGATAGCGTCTGCTGAATTGAACGTATCACCATTGTGCAACGTTACATCGGACCGCAGTGTGAACACGTACTCGGTGCCATCGGCGTTCGTGGAGAACGACTCGGCGACGCGGGGCTGCGCTTCGAGGTTACCATCCCAACCATACAGACCCTCATAGATCTGCGTTCCTACGGCGTTAACGACGTAGAAAAGCGAGAAGACCGGGTCCAAGGTGCTGATGGAGCCCTGAGAAACGACTCTCAGATCCCCACCAAACACCGGGCCGCCGGTGCCCTGGTCGGGGGTCGGAGTAGCGACGAGGATCTTCTCGGTCTCAACCACTATCTCTTCGTAGACCGTCTCACCGGCTACCTCGACAATCTTCTCTACTTCGACGATCTCAGTAACCGTTTCACCGGCCACCTCGACTTCGACGATCTTAGTAACCGTTTCACCGGCTACCTCGACTTCGACGATCTTAGTAACCGTTTCACCGGCTACCTCGACAATCTTCTCAACTTCCACAATTTCGGGATCGCTGGAGCAAGCTGCTGCAGCGACCGCGATGAGTGCGGAAAGGACGAAAGGTATCGCCAGACGTCTCATATTATCCTCCGTACCTAAATTCCATCCGATGCCTGTACCTCGGCCCACGTGGGCGAGCAACACATACATACGGCGGCACGCCTTGTGCCTTACGACCGACGTACGATACATGCCGATATTTTTATTGTCAACTCCGTGCGGCCCGATGTAGAGCGCCGCACGGGCCACCGCGCCATCGGCTTCCGAGGCTTTTTGGCAGGTCGGCCGAGCGCGACGGTTTCAGAGGAGGGGCAGGGTTCAGGCGCGCGACCTTACTATCCTATGTCCGGCCGTACTAGCGTTCACCGGTGTGACTGCTACTGGCCCTGTACAATCTGGGCCTGTTTAGTTAGCTCACGAATCGGAGTTTACGCATGGCCTGGATTGACGCTCACGTTCACATCTGGACGCAGGACACCACCGTTTACACAAGGAGGGACCGCTACCCTATTCCCGGTGGTACTGACGTTGGCAAGATAGAGGCCAATCCGCCCGACTTCCCTCCTGAGACGTTGCTGTCTATTGCCCGGCCGTTCGACGTGGACCGCATTGGACTGGTGCAGATGTCGTTCTATGGCACCGATAACAGTTACATGATCGATACGATTAAGCGCTGGCCCGATACTTTCCGGGCGTACGGGTATGTGGACCCGGAGTCGGAAGGCGTGGGTGACCAGATAGCCGCGCTGCTTACCCAGGGGATTACGGGCTTCCGCGTTGTGCCGGAGGACGCGGTTGTCAAGACCTGGCTACAAACGGCGGGCTATGACGCCATGTTCGCCGCGGCCTCGGAGACGGGGCAGGCGATTTCGTGCCTGGTCAATGCCGACGCGTTTGCCGAGATAGACCGCATGTGTGGGGTTCACCCCGGTGCCACGGTAGTGATAGATCACCTGGGCCGCATAGGTGCCGGGGGGACGATACGAGAGAGCGACGTGGACGCGCTGTGTGCGCTGGCGGGGCACGAAAACGTTTACGTGAAGGTGTCGGCGTTTTACGCGCTGGGTAACGAGCGGCGGACTCATGAGGATCTCATACCCTTTATACGGCGGGTGTACGACGCATATGGCCCCGACAGGCTGATGTGGGCCAGCGATGCACCTCCGGCACTTATAACGGAGAGCTACGAAGAGCAGATTTCGCTGGTGCGGGACCGGATTGACTTCCTGTCTGGCAGCGACCGCGACAAGCTGATGCGAGAGACTGCAGAGCGGATCATCTTTTTCCAGTAAGGCCTCTAGCCTGAGGCCCACTAGGCAGAGACCCCTAGCCTGAGACCCGGTACACGCTTTCCATGTTTATGCCGGTGACCACCCTTATATAGCCGCTGAGCATGTCGTCGACTTCTGGGTCGCCTGTGTCGACGAGCAGTGGGCGGCCACGCAGGGCGGCCAGCTTGGTTGTGGTGGCGACGACGACGATGGCGTCTTTTCCCGCGTCTCGGATGACTGCGGGGCTGATTTGCTGGTTGCCTCTACCGAATATGTGGCCCTGGCCGCCTATGGGGGTAACGACGATGCTCGTGTGCCCCGCGTTGTCCGCCACTGCCTGTGCGACAACGGTGGACGTGACGTCACGGGCGATGATTTCACCGTCCTTATATAGATCGACGCCAAGCAGGGTTTTTTCCACCCCCAACTCTCGGCCTATGGCCCTGAGAGTGGTGCCGGGGCCGAGTACGTAAAGGTGGCCTGACTCGACCCGTCTGGCCATTTCGCGTGCAACTGCCATTGCGGCCGACTCGTCGCTGGGCTCGCTACCCGATTTCGCACCCTGTATGAGGTGTCTTTCATAGGGCACGCGCATGTACCCGTATAAGGAGGCCGAGACGGAACCCTGCCGGAACGCGTCTTCGTCGATGTCCATTACTTCCATTTCGCGCAGAGGAAGATCCGGGTTGGACAGGAACTTTTCTACAAGGTTCGCAGCAGCCCTGGGGTTGGTGGCGTAAACGGCGGAATGCATTTTCACGCCGGCGGGTATGCCGACCACCGGGACGGCGTCACCGACGGCGCTGTAGATGTCGCGGGCCGTGCCGTCTCCACCTGCGAACAGGATGAGATCTACACCGGCCGTCAACATGGCTTCGGCCGCGCGTCGGGTGTCGCTGGCGCTGGTCTCGTCGGCCCTATCGCCCCCGCCGGCGCCCCCGACCGCGATTGGCCGGAAACCGGATTCGATGGCTTCGTCTTCGCCCATGCTGCCCGGCGCGGCAAGCAGTTCAACGCCGTCGCCCGTCGTCTTGAATAGCTGGCTCAAGGCGGTGACGGCTCGACCGGCCGACTCGGGCACGCCGCCCAGGCGCACGGCCTCACGTACGATCTCCATAGAGTCCGTGCCCTTCAGGCCGACGCGGCCGCCCATACCGGCTATCGGGTTGACGATCAGCCCGAGGCGTTTGTTCTCCTGGTTAACCCCGGTTGGTACCACTCTGACCGGCCTAGCTGCGCTTGCGCTTGAAGGCGCGCCAGGTCATGGCCCACTTGTCGGGGTCGTCGAACTGGCCGGGCGGCAACTGGTCGGTTGCGGCGCTGTAGGGCGCGCCCTTCAGGGTCTCAGGATCGGAGTAGGCCTCGTCCGAGATGGCCTGTAACACGCCGACGTACTCGTCGAGTTCTTCCAGGGAGAGCGACTCGGTGGGTTCCAGCGTCATCGGCTCATCGACCAGCCTGGGCACGTGGCTTTCCATATAGGTCTGCAAACCGTAGTCGGCCATTTTGCGCGTCAGGTCGGACGTGGATACGCCCGTGTCTTCGTACAGCTTGGCCCAGCTGTAACGCGCCTGCTCCAACCGGCGTACGGTCGGGTCCCAGGGGAGGTCGACGCCTTTGATTTTTACTACCTGTGAAGCGAGGTAGTTGTTATTTATTACCGCCGTTTCGGCGACCGCCTTGAGTCCGTCGGCGCCCAGGGACATGACCCAGGCGTAGGCCTTGAGGATGGTCTGCACGTTGCCGTTGAACCCGCGTATTTTGCCGATGCTGTCGGGCCGGTCGTGGTCCCAGAGGTATTTGCCGTCTTTTAGATCGACGGTGGGCTTGGGCAGGAATTTCGCCAGGTGGCTCTTCACGCCGACGGCCGCTGTTCCCTGCCCTTGCGAGCTATGGGGCGCTGAGAAGGTTTTGTGCAGGTTGAACTGGCACAGGTCGAACCCGGTGTCGCCAGCGCGGACGATGCCGAACAGGCCGTTGGCGTTGGCCTGGTCGTAGGCGCACAGTCCTCCAGCTTTTTGCACAGCGGCGACCATGTCGGGGAGATCGGGGTTGAATAGCCCGGTGTCTTCCGGGTTGGTGACCATTAGTCCGGCCGTACGATCGGACAGCACGGCCTTGAGGGACTCCATGTCCGGGTAGCCGTTCTCGCCGGGCATCAACGTAATCACCTTGAAGCCCGCAACAGACGGGGTTGCGGCGTCGGCCGGGTGGGAGAATGCGGTGGTGATGATTTCGGTGCGCTGCTCGGCCTCGCCCAGCGACTCGAAGTAGGCGCGGATGATACAGGCGTTGGTGTAGATGCCCTGGGCGCCGGACGCTGGCTGCAGCGAGTACTGGTCCATGCCAGATATGGCGCACATCATCTGCCCGAAGTCGTAGACGATCTGCATGATGCCCTGCATGGTCTCGTCGGCCTGCAAGGGGTGCAGTTCGGTGATTTCGGGAAGGCGAGCCACCAGTTCGTTCACTTTAGGGCTGTATTTCATGGTGCATGTGCCGGAGCTGGCGTCGGGCGTCAGGTCAAACCCGAGCGTCATTTGCGACAGTCGCATGTAGTGGCGCAGCACCTGTACCTGGGATAGCTCGGGTAGCGCGGGCGCGCTAGACCGACGCATGTTCTCAGGTATGCCTGCGAGGGCGTCAACGGACGCCTGTATGGCCGGGTCGGCGGCATCGACCAGCACTCCCCGTTGACCCGGGCTGCCCATGTCGGAAATGATCGGCTCGTCCCAGCGAGCGGCGTGGTATCTACGAGTTCTGGTTGTCATGAGAGGACCTCCTGTAGGGCGGCGACCAGTTCGTCTATGTCGGCCTTGTCATGGACCTCTGTTACGCAGTACAGGGCGCTCTGGCCCATCTGGGGGAAGTCCCCAGCCAGTGCATGTCCTCCGAAAATTCCCCGGTCACGCAGACCCTGGTTTATTTCGGTCATGGTTTTACCCGTGCCTGTGAAGTCGACGACGAACTCCTTGAAGAACGGCCCTGATAGGGCCGGGCTGGTGACGCCGTCCAATTCGCCCAGCCGGGCGGCGGCGTAAGAGGAGCGCTGCAGTATGGTCTCTCCCACGTCCTGCATGCCCTGCGGGCCCATGAGCGACAGGTACACCCCGGCGACGATGCCCCACAGCCACTGGGTGGTGCCGATGTAGTCGGGTGAGTCTCCGCGTACCTCGTAGGAGGTGCGCTCGAAGGTGGAGTATTTGAAACCGACCTCGCCTTCGCCGATGCCCGGCGCGACACTGAGCAGCAGCGCGTTGTACTCGGCGACTATCTTCGGCTCGTCCCTGCTGGCGATGAAGCCTGCGAGGCCGCCGCCGCCGTTCATGTGGATGCCAAGGGGCTGTATGTCGCCAACAACAATGTCGGCCCCATAGTCACCCGGAGGAGCGATGACCCCGAGCGTAATGGGGTCAACCCCGGCGATGGCCAGCGCGCCTGCCTTTTTCGCGGTCTCAACGATATCTCGGGCTCCAATTTCCACTGTGCCCAAGAACGATGGGTTTTCGAAGTAGACGGCGGCCGTGCGGTCAGAGACTTTTGCCCGCAGGTCGTCCAGGTCCATGAGGCCGGTGGCCGGGTCCATGCGAACCTTGCTTATCGATGCTACCGGCCGGACGAAGTTGTACATCTGGGAGTAGCGGTCGGCGCTGATGCTCTCTGGGACCAGCAGTTCGCTGCGGCCGGTGTAGCGCGTGGCCATGAGCAGCGCGCTGTTGGCGGCCGCTCCCCAGTCGTAAGTGGGAGCGGACACGACGTCCATGCCGATCAGCTCGCCGAGGAGGCTCTGGAACTCGAAGACAGCTTGCCACTTGCCGTGGTCGCCCAGTTCGCCGCCCCCGTAGGCCGTGACGAACTCGCCCCGGTTGGCGATTTCGTCGCACACCGCAGGGACGTAGTGCGGCCAGCAGCCACCGCCGAGGAAGCTGAGGTTGTCGCGCGTACTGAGGTTCTTGGAAACGATACGCTCTAAGTGGCGACGAAGCGATCCCTCCGACCGGATCGGCGCTGGCAGGTCCATGGTTCCTTTGAAACGGACCCTGTCCGGCACGGAGGCGTAGATTTCTTCCACGCTGTCGATGCCGATGGTTTTGAGAGCACGCGCTCGGGCCTCTGGTGCGGTGTTCGGTATGAACGGGTGGGCGGTATCACCCATTTGTTCCTCCTCACTAATCTCTACTGGTTGTTACTGCGGTGCTGTTTAGTTGAGACAGCACAACACTTGATTGGGGCCTTTGGATTGGGGCCTTCGGGAGGTCGCGGCGGCGAAATTCTAACACCCATTCCTTCGCTGAGGAATTCTCTCCCGTGGCATGCAGATATTAAGCGCTCCGTTGACCCCGCTTATGGGGAGCCGTAGAATCCCGGCAACCCCCTCTGATTGGTCCCGTTTTGGCCCCCATTGCGGGACCCTCGCGGGACTGTGGAAAGCCTAGCCGATCACCTTTAAACCCTCGTTGCCCACTGGACAGATACAGACCGTTCTCGGGCCGATAGAGCCCGATGCGGCCGGGTTCACGCTGACCCACGAGCACCTGCTGTGTTCGCTTGTGCCGTATGCACAACCGCCGGGCACAGCCACGGAAGCCGAGTGGGTGAACAAGCCGATTACGGCCGACCGGCTGGGCTGGATACAGCGGCGCAAGTACGTCAACCGCGAGGTGCTCAAGCTGCACGACGAGGAGGTGGCTCTTTCGGAGGCCCGCATGCTTGCACAGGCTGGCGGCGGCACAGTGGTGGACGTGACGAGCCGGGGCATCGGCCGGGACCCCCTGGGCCTGTCCCGCATTTCCCGCGCATCGGGGCTGAATATCGTCATGGGCGCGTCTTACTACGTGCCCCCGGCTCACCCCAGTGGCACGGCCGAAAAGAGCGACGAGGAGCTATACGCAGAGACGCTGGCCGACGTGACTACAGGCGTAGGCGATACCGGCGTTAGGGCTGGAGTTATCGGCGAGATAGGCATAATTGCGCCCATCGACGACTTGCAAACGCGCATTCTCCAGGCCGCCGTGGCGGTGAGTTTGGTAACCGGCTGTCCTATATCGATTCACCCGCCGCTGGACGACGCCGGGGCGCTCGACATAATGCGTGTGCTATTGGACGCCGGTGCGGACCCGACGAACATCATCATGGGCCACCTGGGTATGGCGATGGTAGACCGGGGGGTGTTGGCCGAGCTTGCTGCGACGGGCTGCTATTTGCAGTACGACCACTTCGGCAGCTTTGAGGACTCGACGTTCCAGTACTCCATCGAGGGCCGGGGCCGGGGCAGAGAGGCACTGGCGCAGAACGACGACGAGCGCATTGCGACGCTCGGTTACCTGATTGAACTGGGCGCGGGCGACCGGCTGCTGGCGGCGCAGGACGTGTGCATACAGGTGCACCTGCGGGCCTACGGGGGCAAGGGTTACGACCACCTGATTACGAACATAGTGCCCCGTATGAGGCAGCGAGGGTTCTCCCAGGACGCTATCGACAAGATTTTCGTGGGCAACCCGGCCAGGGCGTTGGCCTTTAAAGCGCCCAGTGTCTAGCCAGTGATCAGCCAGTATCTGGACGATGACTAGGTGGAAGTGAGGAAGCGTATGAAACAAACCATGACCGGAAGCGTGCAGACCGTACTCGGGCCCATTTCCCCAGACGCGCTGGGGCAGACGCTGGCGCACGAACACCTGCTTATAGACCTGGAGTGCTACTTCGTGCAGCCGGAGGAGGCCACTGAGCGCGCGTATGTAGACGCACCCGTGGAAATGGCCAACAGGGGTGCGCTTCCGGCGCGCTGGACGCACAATTTGGACCAGATGAAGCTGTTCGACGAGCCGGTGGCGACGAATGAGGCGATGGCGTTCCGGCTCGCTGGCGGGGGCACGATTGTCGATGTGACCAGCAAGGGCATTGGCCGCGACCCGCATGCACTGGCGCGCATCTCGCGAGCTACCGGGCTGAATATCGTGATGGGTGCAGGCTACTACATACCTCTCTCGCACCCGGCCGATATGGACGAGCGCACGGAGGAGTCGATCTACGAAGAGATGGTGCGGGACGTGACGATCGGCGTTGGCGATACTGGCATACGCAGCGGCATCATCGGCGAGCTGGGCAATACGGCACCTCTGACTGGCAACTCCAAGAAGGTGCTCAGGGCCGCAGGGGCCGCGAGCAAGGCCACGGGCGCGCCCATTTCCATTCACCCCGGTGCCGGGACGGCGCTGGAGATCATCGACATCTTGTCCACGGCAGGGGCCGACCCGAACAGAGTGGCGATGGGGCATCTCGGTATGGGCCATCGCGACCCGGCGACTTTGCTCGCGATTGTCGAGTCGGGGGCGTACGCCCAGTTCGACCACTTCGGCGGTTTTGAGGACACTTCGCTGCGCTCGCTCATATCAGCAAATATGGTCGTCAACGACGTGCAGCGCCTTGATATGGTCGAGCGCCTTATCAAAGAGGGCTACGAGGACAGGCTGCTGTTTTCCCACGACGTGTGCTGGCTAACTCACCTGTCGAGTAAGGGCGGAAAGGGCTACGCCCACGTGATCGAGTCGCTGGTGCCCCGCATGATGCGCCGGGGATGGGCGCGAGATCAGGTTAACAAGGTTCTGGTGGCAAACCCGGCGCGGCTGCTGACGTTCGAGGCATCGGCATGACGGGCGTAGCTGACGCCGCCGGACCAAAAGCAGCGGGCCGCGTACAGACGGTGCTCGGCCTCGTGGAGCCGGGTTCGCTGGGCCTCACCCATACGCACGAACACCTGCTTATCGACATGCGCTGCTACCACCGGGTGCCCGAAGAGGCCACTCGCAGGCAGTGGGTGAACGCACCGCTGACGATGGACCGGCTGGGTTTCATCTCCGGCAACCAGAACTTCAGCCTGGACGAGGCGACTCTGCTTGACGAGTCGGCCGCCGTTAGCGAGTTACGCAAGTTCTACCTGGCTGGCGGGGGCACGATAGTCGACACCACCTCTGTGGGCATCGCCCGCGACCCTCTTGCGCTGGCCCGCATATCCCGTGCCACCAGGGTGAACGTGGTCATGGGGTCTGGCTACTACGTGCCTATATCGCACCCCGCCGACATGGACGAGCGCTCGGAAGAGTCGATCTACGACGAGATCGTCCGCGACATCACGGTGGGCGTGGGTGACACGGGCGTCAAAAGCGGCCTCATCGGCGAACTGGGGAACACTCACCCGCTTGGCAACAACGAGATAAAGGGGCTACGGGCCGGGGCCGCGGCCCAGCAGGCCACCGGCGCGCCCGTGCTCATTCACCCTGGCTTTCACCCGGATGCTCTTCAGCAGATTATGCAGGTGCTTACAGGCGCAGGCGCGGACCCGGGCAGGGTGATTATGGGCCACCTTGACCACATCGGGGACCGGCCAGCCATCCTGGAACTGGCGGCGTCGGGGTGCTATTTGGAGTGGGACACGTTCGGCTACGAGGACACCGCCCTGGAGGACGTACTGAACTGCCCGGTGCCAAACGACGAACAGCGCCTGGATTCTCTGGAATGGCTGGCGGAGGCGGGTTATTTGGACCGGCTGCTGGTAGGCCACGACGTGTGCACGCAGTCGCGACACAGCACGCACGGGGGCAAGACGTTCGACCACTTCATTACAGTTCTTGTGCCCCGCATGCGTGCGCGAGGCTGGTCGGAGAGCGCTATAAACACGGTGCTTATAAGTAACCCGGCGCGCATATTGACGCTGCAAGAACCGGGCTAAAGGGCTAACAATTCGATGACTTCCGACAATATGGCCGGGAAAGTGATGACGGTGCTCGGGCCGATAGACCCCGAGGAGCTGGGCATTACGCTCATGCACGAGCACCTGTTCGCCGATGGCGGCTGTTACAACACGGTGCCAGAAGAAGCGTCTCTGAGGAGCCTGGTAGACAGGCCAGTTTCGTTCGACATGCTGGGGTCGATAGGCCGGTTGTGGAACGTGGTGCGGGAACACACGCAGATGTACTCGTACGACGAGGCGGTCAAAGAGGTGACGGCCTTCAAGCTGGCGGGCGGCCGCTCGCTGGTGGAAGCTACTTCGATTGGCATTGGGCGTGACCCGCTGACCATTGCGCGCGTGTCCCGTGCCACGGGCCTTAACGTGGTGATGGGGGGCGGCTACTACGTACCGGCGTCTTACCCCCCTGAACTCGCTGAAATGACCGAGGACCAAGTCTACGACCGGCTGGCTCGCGACGTTACGCACGGCGTCGGCGATACGGGCGTTCGCAGCGGCATTATTGGCGAGGTCGGCGTTGGCGGGTCGATGTCCCAGATGGCCGGTGGCGAAGGGGAGCTACCCGAGGCAAAGGTGCTGCGCGCGGCCGCACGGGCGCAGGCTGCTACCGGCGCTCCGATGTTGATTCACCCCAGCCCGTTTCGCTCATCGCTGGCGGCCGTCGCAGAGACGGTGCTGGACGCAGGGGCGGACGCCAGCAGGGTCGTGTTCGCGCACATGGACGTGCAGGCCGACGTGGGTGTGCTGGAGTGGCTGGCGGACATGGGCTTCAATGTGGAGTACGACGCCTGGGGAATCGAGGACTCGGAGATAGTGGACTCAGTGGACCCGGCGATTCAACTGCCCAACGACATGGACCGGCTGGGGCACCTGCGACGGCTCATAGAAGCAGGGCATTTGGAGCGACTGGTCGTAACACAAGATGTGTTCCTACGCCTCCAACTGGCTTCGCTGGGCGGTAAGGGCTACGGCCACCTGCTGGAGAACATCGTTCCCCGCATGCGGTCCCAGGGCTTCAGTGAGTCTGAGATAGACACACTGCTGGTCGGCAACCCCAGGCGCATCCTGACGTTCGCCTAACTCCCTTGCACCTGATTCCGGCCTCTGAATTCGATCAGGCTGGCGGGCCTGTAGAATTCGGCGATGACCACAACACACGAGAGTAAGGATCGACTGGGCCTTCCGTTTAGTGCGGGGGTCGTGGGTAGTCTGACGAGGCCCGCACCTGTGTTCGACCTGTTGCCTGCAGATCCCGGTCCGAACGCTGCCGAGGCCGCAAGGTCGCCCAGCATGGACTCAGCGGTCCGATACGTCGTGGCGCTGCAAGAGCAGGCGGGGCTGGACCTGGTCACTGACGGCGAGTGGCGACGGCATGCGTACACCAACGTGATCGCCGATATGTGCTCGGGTTTCGAGCCGGACCATCGACCAGCGAAGTTCTTCGGCTCTGTCGTCACCGAGCCCATAGAGTTTACCCGGCCGGGCCTGCTGGCAGAAGAGGCAGAGTTCTTAGTCGGGGCGACTGACAGGGCCACGAAGGTATGCGTACCCGGTCCGTACATTCTGGGCGTGCGTTTTTGGGACCCGGAGCTTTCAGCGGCCGCGTACCCAACACGAGAGTCGTTCGTAGAGGCGATGGTGCCCGTACTAAGGGCCGAGGTGCTGGCGCTGCGCGACGCAGGGGTTTCGGTGATTCAGATTGACGAGCCCCAGCTATGCACGCTGGTGGACCCGGACCAGGAGCCTTACTACGGCAGTCGGGAATACGACATTGGCCTGGCAGCGTCCAAGGTCAACGAGGTTGTGGGGGACATAAGCGGCGTGCGAACGGCGCTGCACCTGTGCAGGCTCAACTCTATCGACCGTTCATGGGTATTCGAGGGTGGGTACGGACCAATCATGCCCGCGCTCTCAACCATAGATGTTGACCAGTTCGTGATGGAGTTCTCCATTCCCGTGACCGGCAACGTTTCGGTGCTGAAAAGCCTGCCCGAGGACAAGCTGATCGGGCTGGGCTGCATCGACGTTCGTGGCGAGGCCATCGACACGGCCGAACAGGTGGTGGGCCGGGTGGAAGAGGCCATGCAATATGTGGACTGGCAACGCCTCAGCCTGAACCCCGACTGCGGGTTCGCGCCCGACTGGCGCCACGTTGTGCCCCTGGACGACTGCTTCGGTAAGCTGAGCGTCGAGGCCACGGCTGCGGAGATGCTGCGGCAAAAGCATGCCTGACCGGGCCAATTCTGGCCCGAGTGGGGAGCTGCGAGCTGCCTGCTTCGACTTCGACGGCGTCATTGTCGACTCTGAGCCGCTGCACTACGAGTCCGAACGGGTCGTTCTCGCCGCCCACGGCATCGCCTTTAGCGTCGCCGACAAGACGAAGTTCGTCGGTGGTACGGTGAGGGGCACGGTGGAGAGCATTTGTGCCCACTTCGGGATTGGCGATGTGGACGGCTTCTACGACGAGAGGCAGGCGACGTTCGATGCGCTGGTTATGTCGAGCCTGGAGCTATTGTCGGGCGCGAGGGCGGCTCTCGGCCGCCTGAAAGACGCGAACATACCGATGGCGCTGGTTAGCTCCGGCGAACGCAGCTACATCGAGGCTGCGCTGGCCAGGCACGACCTCGCCGGGATGTTCGACTTCACCGTTACCCAGCAAGACGTCGCCCGGCACAAGCCCGACCCGGAGCCCTACTTAAAAGCCGCTTCACTGCTGGGCGTGCCGCCTGGCGAGTGCCTGGCTGTGGAAGATTCGCCCACCGGCGTTGCGGCCGCCAAGGCCGCTGGCCTAACCTGCGCGGCCATCCCGAGCCCGGCGACTGCCGGGGCCGACCTCTCGGCAGCCGACATTAGACTCGGTTCTCTCGAACGCTTCGACGGAGACTTCCTCTTTCGTCTCTTCGGTCTCCCTTTGTAACGAGCGGACCACACTACTTCTTCACGAATTCGGACTGTACGGGCTCGTATCCGGTGGTCGTACCCGGCCACTTGGGTGCCCGCATCCGTGTTGCAATCCGTACCGGATCGTAGTGTGAGTTTGAAGGAGTTTTTCTTCGAACATGGTTCCTGAAGCAGACATCTCAACGCTCGTTTCACTCTGGCACGACTCGTGGCTTGCATTGCCAGTGTTGGGCATTGTTGTGTTCCTCAGCCTGAAGCTGGCAATTGGCTCCAACTGGACGGTAACCGCTACGGTGGTTCGTCTGGTCGGGCTTACGCTGCTCATTCCGGTCGTACTTACGGTGCTAGTCCGCGCTGGAGCGCTGGACATGGACGTGTACACAAACGCATTCGCGTACGTAGGCCTGGCGGGTGCGGCGACGGCCGCCATGTTCGCCGCGACCGCTACGCGGCTGGGTAGGCTGGATGCCCCGGACACGGGAATTGGCGCGGGCGCAGGTGGCTCGCTGTTCGCGTGGAATCTCGGCGGCGGCGACAAAGGCGGTAAGGCCGAGGCCCCTCCCCGCGCTACTATGGCGATTAACCTGGACGCACCCGGCAAAGCCTGGCTGCTCGTGAAAAAGGGCGCCGAGCCGGGTTCGGTGTTCAACCTGGAGCAGGACATCGTCAGCATGGGCCGTGACTCCGGGTGCGACATTGCCCTGAAAGACAAGTCCACCGAAAGCAAACATGCGATCATCCGCCGTCGAGACGGGCAGTTCCTGCTGTATAACCTTGGTACAGAGGCTGGCACTCTCGTTAATAAGAACGCGGTCGAGACTCATTTCCTCAAGAACGGCACCACCATTTCTGTGGGACGCACCGAGATGTTTTTCACCGGGATTGAGGAGGTGGACTCCGGTCCCTTCGACCCCGGAGGAGTCATCCTGATTAGTTCCGGACCCGACGCGGGCGCCAAGTTCGCCCTGAGCGAAGACGACGTGACCATAGGTCGCGAGCCAGGCAAGGGCGGCGTCAAAGTGCCCGATGCCACGGTCAGCAAGCAGCACGCAGTTGTGCGCTGGAGCTGCTTGGGCCACTACGTCCAGGACCTGGGTAGCTCGAACGGGACGACCGTCGACGGCAACCCGGTAACCGGAGCCACATTGACCAACGGTGACATCATCACCATGGGTGACTCCGAACTCCAGTTCGTCCGCGAGGCAGCTTAAGCTCGGCTTAGGGTTGCCCAGGGTTTTAGGGGCTGGACGGGTTTACGTCCCTACAGGGTCCACGTCCACGGTCCACTGCTGCGGCACCGGGACGCGGTCGAGCAGCCACCGCGGGTCTCGACCCCGCAGCGTCACTCGCCACCGGTAGCGGCCCCGCAAGCGTGGGGGGAACCCCGGCGTCGGCCCCATCACATGCAGTCCCGCCAGGCCGCGCACGTCTCGTTCGTGCCGTAGCAGGTCCGCGTAACGCAGTGCCTCTCGCTCGGCCGCAGCTTTGTTGGTGTGTGAGTACCCCAGTCTGATCAGCCGAGAGAACGGAGGATTGCCCATCTCGCGCCGGTATTCCAACTCCTCTTCGTAGAAGTCGCGATAGTCCTGGATGGCGGCGGCTCGTATGGCGTAGTTTCCCGGCATGTAGGTTTGCACGATGACCCGACCGGGTTTTGCGCCTCGACCCGCCCGACCGGCCACCTGGGTAATCAGTTGAAAAGTGCGCTCCCCGGACCTGAAGTCGGGCACTCCCAGACTGAGATCGGCGAGTACGACGCCAACGAGTGTCACGTCGGGGAAGTGCAGGCCTTTCGCTACCACCTGGGTGCCCACCAGCACGGCCGGGCCCTCCTGGCGGAAGTCGTTCATTAGCCGTTCGACGTCGGAGGCTTTCTTGGCCGTGTCCCGGTCCCAGCGCAGCACTCTTACTCCGGGCAGCAGGTCGGCGACTGCCGTCTCCACAGCCTGGGTGCCGATGCCCTGCAGGCTAAGGCGGTACTCCTTGCAGTTGGGGCATACCGGCGGCACTCGCCTGCGGTTGCCGCAGTAGTGGCAAACGAGAATGCCGTCGTCGCCCGTTGTAGGGCGCGTTTGACGGCTACCGGGAGCGTCGTTGTGCAGCGTTAACGGCACGTCGCACCGGCTGCATCGCACACCCTGGCCGCAGTTTCGGCACATGAGTTGCGATGACGCTCCCCGTCTGTTCAGGAACAGTATCGACTTGCCGCCAGATTCGGCCACTTGTTTGAGGGAGGCCAACAGGGCGCGGCTGAGGAAGTGCCGATGGCCCTGCTTCAGTTCGCTTCGCATGTCCACCACTTCTACCGTTGCCAGGGGCGCGGGAGCGGGCACGCCGTCCCTGTTCGTAGCGATGCGCTCGGACAGGTGAAGAGGCCGGTGTAGCTTGCTTTCAGTATTGAAGTAGGTCACTACGTCGGGCGACGCGCTGCCCATGAGGACGACCGCGTTCACCAGTTGGGCCAGCTTCATCGCCACGTCACGGGCGTGGTATCTCGGGTCGGGTTCGTTCTGCTTGTACGTCCACTCGTGCTCTTCGTCGAGGACCACAAGGCCAAGGTCGGGCTGGGGCGCGAAGATGGCCGACCTGGACCCAACCACGACGCCGTACTCGCCCCGCCGTATCTTCCACCACTGGTCGTAGCGTTCGCCCGGTGTGAGGCCGCTGTGCTGCACGGCCACGTTGCCAGGGAACCGCTCGGCCATGCGCTCGATGGTCTGATGGGTGAGGGCGATCTCGGGCACCATCACGATGGCCCGTTTGCCGCCCGCAATGGCCGCCTCCACGGCGTCGAGGTAGACCTCGGTCTTGCCGCTGCCGGTGACGCCTTCGAGAAGGAACGAGCCTGTGCCGTCCCCCAGCAGGGCACGCCCCACTTCGGCCGCTGCCTGTGCCTGTGCGGTGGTCAGCGAAACCGGGCCGATGGGCTCTACGGCCATGTCAGAGAGGGGGTCCCGCGATAGCGCAGCTTCGAGGACGGTGACCCATCCCCGACGACGGAGGCCGTTGACTGCGGAGTCACCGTAGGTTCGCTTCGCGTCCGCCAGCGCAATGGTGTCATCGCCAGACGCCAGTACCGAGGCCAACTTCGCCTGTTTGGGGGCGCGGGACAGGGCCGTCAAACCGTCTGGTGAGTCGGATAGTTCTGACTTACCGGAAGGGGTGAGGGCCAGGTACTTCACCAGCTTCGGGCCTATGCTGGCCGACTCACGGCTGGGGGTGAGGACTATTAGCCCTTTGCGTTCCAGGGCGCGCAGTGTGCGCTCGGCGGTTTCGCCCATCGCCTTGAGCAACCGGCCCCTAGCAACGGGTGCGTGCTTGGCGAGGTATCCCATGACCCGGGCCTGGGCTTCGGAGAGGTTTTTTGAGCCTGGTGACTTGTGATCCTCGCCAGCGGAGCCAGCGGTGCTTTGGGAGGGGACGAGGTCTACGGTCATGCTTCCGCCTGTGCGGGCCCCTGGAGGCAACATGGGGGCGACGGCCTCGAAGTGGGAGCACATGTAGCGGTCCGACACCCAGCGCGCCAGTTCGAGTTGGACGGGACCGAGATGGGGCTCGGCCGCGGCGGCGGAGAGGATGTCGCGGGTGTGGGGGAAGTTGGGCTCGGCGCTTAACGAAAAGACCAGCCCCTGTAAGCGGCGTGAGCCGAACGGCACACGAACCAGCTGGCCGGGCACCAGTTCTAGCCCCTCGGGAATAGAGTAGCTGAACGTGCGCTCGTGGCCCGCAGGCGCGTCCACTGCGACCTCGGCATACTTCATCGTCACAGGATAAAGCAGTGCGCCAAGCGCAAACGACCTAGCTGTCGATTACGAAAGCGATGAGGCACAGAGCCGAAGAGCCCTAGAGCGAGCCCCGCGAGCGGGGACCGCCTTAGCGCTTTTCTTTGATGCGTGCGTGCCGGCCGTAACGGCCGCGCAGGTAGTAGAGTCGGGCGCGTCTGACCTTGCCGCGGCGAATTATTTTGACCGCCTCGACGGAGGGGGAGTTGAGATGGAAAGTCCTCTCAACGCCGATCTCCTGGGTCACTCGCCGGACAGTGAAGGTCTCGCTCGCACCACCGCCCCTGCGACGAAGGACGAAGCCTTCGAAGTCCTGGGTCCGGGTGCGACCGCCCTCGGTCACTTTGACGCTGACTCGAACATTGTCCCCGGGTGCGAAGTTTTCGACCCGCGGGTTCGGTTCAATTTTTATTAGTTGATGGGTCTCCATAGACACGCCTTAAAAACGGCCGCACGACGATACCGCAGTGCAGGCCGGGGATTCAATTATGTTAACCGTGTTGGGAGGGCTAGTCCAGCAGCCGACGGTCGTTTTCCGACAGGTCGGCGCTGCGGAGCAGGTCGGGCCGTCGAGCCTCGGTGCGCTTCAAGGCCTCTCGCCTGCGCCACTCGGCTATGCGAGCGTGGTCGCCGGACAGTAGCGTTTCGGGAGCCTCCAGGCCTCTAAAGCTGGCCGGACGGGTGTATTGGGGGAACTGCAACAGCCCGGAGGTGTGCGAATCGTCGTCTATCGCCCCGGCGCTGCCAACTACGCCGGGCACGAGGCGGGCCACGGCGTCGATGACGACCATCGCCGCCAGTTCGCCGCCGCTGAGTACGTAGTCGCCAATGCTTATCTCGTCGGTGGCAAGGTCGGTGCGCACGCGTTCGTCCACGCCTTCGTAGCGGCCGCAGATGAGGGCGACCCGGTCGGCACTGGCGAGGCTTTCAGCGACGGACTGGTCGAAGGTGCGGCCCTGGGGGGTGAGCAGCACTATTGGCGTTGAGTCGTCTATCTCGTCGCGGGCTTTCAGGTCGTCGATGGCTGCGAACAAGGGCTCGGGCTTGAGAACCATGCCCGGCCCGCCGCCGAAGGGGTAGTCGTCGACCGAGCCGTGTTTGTCGGTGGCGAAGCGGCGAAAGTCGTGGCGGTCTACAGAGACCAGACCGCTGGTTATCGCCCTGCCCACAACGCCCTCGGCCAACGGACCGTCGAACATTGCCGGGAATAGCGTGAGAACGTGGAAATTCAAGGTGCCAACCGGCTAGAGAGACTTGTGGCCAGAGTGGTCAGACTGGCTGTCGTGATCTGTGTGATCCCCGTGGCCGGACTGGCCGGGTCGATCACGCGCGATGTCGATGGCGTGGCCGATGACCGGGCCAATGACCGCCAGGGCTTCGCGTACGCCGGTTGGAGAGCCGGGCAGGTTTATGACGAGGCAGCCGGAGCGTATGCCAGCGACGGCTCGGCTGAGCATGGCCATGCGCGTGCTGGCCGCAGTCTGGGTGCGGATGGCTTCAGGAATGCCGGGGATTTCGTACTCGATGACCGACCGGGTGGCCTCTGGAGTGACGTCTCGTGGGCTCAGGCCGGTGCCCCCTGTGGTTAGGACGATGTCGACCTCGCCACCGTCGCACCAGGCAGCCAGCTGGCGGGAGATCTGGTCGGCTTCGTCCGGGACCAATACCCTGTCTATTTCAACGTAGCCTAGCTCGGTCATGACCTCCGATATGGCTGGCCCCGAGGTGTCCTGCCGTTCCCCCTTGGAACCGGCGTCGCTGATGGTTAATGTGGCGAGTCGCCGGGCGCTGCGCGCCTGTAATTCGGACATTTGTGCTAATTAGAAAAGTCTTAAAAAGGTTTTAAACTTGTTCGAAAACTGCTTGTCTCATCGGGGCGATTTTGAAAGACTTCATCCACAACGGCGCTATGCCCGTCACGGGGCGGCTGTTACGTCGAATGCATTTTAACATGGCAAATTCCAGACGAACGCCGGTGCGGTGGGGCAGGCATCAAGCCAGACGGTGGGGAAAGCGAGCAACAGGCTCGTGAGTGCAGTGCACACCCCGGTACTTGGTGCCGAGATTCTTGACGCGCTCGGTGTTCGGTCCGATGGCTCTTACATCGACTGCACCGTTGGTGAAGGCGGGCATACAGCGATGCTGCTAGCAGCAGTGGCTCCCCCACCAAGAGTTCTCGGCATTGACCTGGACGCCTCAGCGCTGGCAACGGCCGGCACCCGACTCGCCAGCTTCGGTGGCGCGGTCACTCTTGCCCACGGCAGCTACGTGGATATGAAGCGACTGGCGACCGAGGCGGGAATGGACGGGGCCGACGGGATCGTTATGGATCTCGGCCTTTCGTCGCTCCAGTTAGAAACGGCAGAACGCGGGTTCAGCTTTCAGACCGAGGCCCGGCTCGACATGAGGTTCGACCAGGGGCAGGAACAGTCGGCCTGGGGAGTGGTCAACAGGACCCGGGAGCGGGAACTGGCGGACCTGATATACGCACTGGGCGAAGAGCCGAAATCGAGACGAATCGCTTCGGCGATTGTGAAGGCCAGGCCGATAGAGACGACGAGCAAATTGGCTGAAACGGTAGCGAAGGCTGTCGGGGGAAGACGAGGCCGGACGCATCCGGCGACCCGGACTTTCCAGGCACTTCGAATGGCGGTGAATGCGGAGCTAGAAAACGTACAGGCAGGTCTGGAGAGAGCGATGGAGACGCTGAAGCCGGGAGGCCGGTTGGCGGTGATCTCTTTCCACTCTCTAGAGGATCGGCTGGTGAAGGTCTTTATGGGCCAGGAGAGCAGGGACTGCATCTGCCCTCCCAAGTTTCTCCAGTGTGACTGCCAGCACGTGGCTTCGCTGAAGCGGGTGAATAAGAAGGTAATTAAGGCTTCCGACGAGGAGCTTAGAGCAAACCCGAGGGCGCGCAGTGCGCGGCTCAGGGTTGCCGAACTGCTGGAGGCCTAGGCGGGGCTTCAGCGGACCGGTCGGCAAGAATAGAGCGCCCAGCGGCGCCACGGGGAGAAGCAGATGACAGAGCCAGGGATCATCACCGCGATCGACGTGGGCACCACCAAAGTGTTCGCCATGGTCGCCGCTGTGGATGGGGCAAGGCCACGAGTACTGGCTCACGCCACGGTCCCTTGCCGGGGGCTAATGCGCGGAAACGTCGAGGACGTGGCCGAAACAACCATGGCCATTAGAGCGGCGCTCGACTTTGTCGAGGCCGGGGCCGGGGTTGAGATTGAGTCTGCCTATATAGGGGTTACCGGCGCGCACGTTAAGTGCGAGAACCGTAGAGACCGCCTGGACGGCGTGGGCTCGATAGGGGTGATTACCCCGCAAGAGTTGTATGCCGATTCGTCGTTGCCTAACGGCGGCGGCCCCGATGGCAGCCCTAACGGGGGCAGGCAGGTGATTCATGCCATGCCCATTTCCTACACGCTCGACGGCGAGGCGGGCATTCGTAACCCGATCGGCATGCATAGCAAGTCGGTCGAGGTCGATACCCACGTGATAACGGCCGACAGGGCTCGCCTGCAACTGCTGACGCAGGCCGTCAGAGACGCGGGCATAGAGGTAGACGCCCTGGTCATGGAGCCGCTTGCCAGCGGGCTGGCCACCCTTACCAGGGACGAAATGGACAGGGGCACGCTACTAATCGACATTGGAGGCGGGACCTGCGACATGGTCGCGTTCCGCGGGGGCAAAGTCTCCTACACCGGCGTCGTTCCCATTGGCGGCTACCAGTTCACTAACGATATTTGCCTTACCTACAACGTCGACCGCGACTCGGCCGAGCGGGCCAAAATTGAGCACGGCCACACAGAGCCCGCCGCAGTAGACCCGGACGGGATGGTCAGCATGGCCCTGGCGGACCGGCCGGCCAACATACTCGTCCCGGCCCGGGAGCTAGCACAGCTATTGCGCGAACGGGCGATGGAGATGGGGCAGCTAATCCGCATAAAGCTCGATGACGCCAAGTCGGGGCAGGTCGGGTCGGTAAAAGTAGTACTTACGGGAGGCGCGTCCGAGTTACCGGGCATCGCCGACATTCTCCAGCGATACCTCGGACGAAGGGTGCGCCTGGGCTCGCCGAGCAGAGCCTACGAGGGTGCAGAGGGCCTGTCGGACCCCATGCATGCGACCGGCCTGGGAATTCTCGCCTGGGCGGCAGCGCAGCCGGTCCCGGCAAGAGCGAGCCGTGGTTCCCGTGCTAATGGGCGCGCAGCCAGGCTCTCATCCGACTCTGGCAGGCTGGCCGAAATAGGCGCCGGGGTAAGCCGCCAGGTACGCAAGCTGAAGCTTTCGCCCTGGATGGCCGCGGCCATGGGCAATCGACAGACATAAACAAACTAGCGCGTTAACTAAGGGCCGCTTTGAGCGGCCGACAGGTCCGAAACAAGATTCGAAAGGGAGAGGGGAGCCAGATGGTCGTCACCAAGAGAGAGCCGGACGGGATCACGAGGATCCGAGTAATAGGGGTAGGCGGAGGCGGGTCCAATGCTGTGTCTCGCATGTTCCGCGAGCGCATTACGGGCATTGAGTACGAGGTGGTCAACACCGACACGCAGGCGCTGCTGCGCTGCGACGTGCCGCTGAAGATCTCCATCGGAGACGACCTGACGGCAGGCAAGGGTGTCGGCGGCGACCCCGAGATCGGCGCTCGCGCTGCCGAGGAGAGCCGGGACGAGATTTACGAAGCCGTACGCGACGCAGACATGGTATTTGTCGGCGCGGGTATGGGCGGCGGCACCGGCACGGGCGCAGCGCCCGTCATCGCCGAGATTGTGAAAGAGACCGGTGCGCTGACTGTCGGCGTTGTCACCCGCCCGTTCGCTTTCGAGGGCATTCGCCGGGCCAAGCAGGCCGACGAGGGCATTAAGAAGCTGGCCGAGGCCGTCGATACCCTGCTGGTAATTCCAAACGAGCGCCTGCACGTCATCTGCGAAGAAGAGGTGACGGCCGGGAACGCCTTCCGCATGGCCGACGACGTGCTGCGGCTGGCGGTCCAGTCGATTGCCGAACTGGTCACCGTGCCGGGCGACATTAACCTGGACTTCGCCGACATTCAGACGATCATGCGTGACGCGGGTCCCGCCTGGATGTCGATCGGCTTCGGTCGGGGCGAGGACAGGGCCAAGGACGCCGCTCAGCAGGCGATCTCAAACCCACTACTCGACGTGACAATCGACGGTGCAACCGGTGTGCTGTTCAACATTACCGGCGGTAGCGACATTAAGCTGTCGGAGCTGCACGAGGCGGCAGAGGTTATTCAGCGGGTCGTGGACCCGGATGCCAACATCATCTTCGGAATGGCTACTGATCTGAAGATGGAAAACGAGATCAAGCTCACCGTGGTGGCGACCGGGTTCCCTACGCCTGAGTCGGAGATCGGCAACGAAGAGGGTGTCAACCAGATATTGCGGGACGCCTTGAACGGCGAGAGCAAGGACATAGACATTCCTCCGTTCCTGCGGCGCCTGACGCGGGCCCACGCGGCCTCCTCGTCGAGGACGACCAGGGGCGTAACCGTCTAGGTTCTCCAAATAGCTCCCACCGCCCCCCCCTTCTAGCAGCCGGGGGGGGGCGTGAGGACCGGTTCCTCCCTTCACGGAAAGGCGGGACCGGTCCTCTTTTTTTGTCTGCTTTTTACCCCGGATCGACCGGTGCACAGCGCTTCCTAGAAGTTTCCGTACCATGTCTCTAACTTGTATAAATTGTGTTTGACAGACCCCATATCTAGTGGTAACTTCTAGCCCCTACACGATAACTTGTGCCTAGAGGCCCATTAAATGCTCTGCCCGTACTGCAGCCACGACAACTCCAAAGTGATCGACTCGCGGGATTCCGGAGACGGGATCAGGCGGCGCAGGGAGTGCCTTTCGTGCGATAGGCGCTACACCACGATGGAGCGCGCCCAGACCAGAACGCTGATGGTGGTCAAGCAAGATGGGCGGCGCGAGGAGTTCCGCAAGGACAAGCTGCTGGCCAGCCTGAACAAGGCGTGCGCCAAGCGCCCCCTGCCGGTGGGAACCATAGCGAAGGCCGCCGA
>Ga0114999_10002624_pt1 | contig 23311 bp, 22 predicted proteins | sample ArcticOcean_MG_C_3_FD_89820 | JGI IMG/M metagenome (GOLD analysis project Ga0114999, IMG submission 89820) | Marine microbial communities from western Arctic Ocean - ArcticOcean_MG_CB8_126 | ecosystem: Environmental > Aquatic > Marine > Oceanic | place: Arctic Ocean: Canada Basin | collected...
CTTGAGTCGCAGATCATAAATTTCCGGCTGTATGGCCTCTAGCTTGGCCTTAAGACCGCGCAGACGCACAGAAGTAAGAAATTTAGTCGCCAACACGCAGCGGAAGGCTAATATGGTCCAGACCATAACAACACTACAAGGTTTTGGGCCTAATTCAAACTAATCTATATATTTCACAATATAATATGTATTGCATTTTAAAGTCAAACGTATTCATCCCCGCTGCCCCGCGAAAGGAAATCCCCATGGCGGTTAAAATTGGCTGCGTCGATACCATTGACAGGCCCGATGGCAACGAGGTGCTCGAATTAGGCAATAATCCAACGCAAGCCGAAGACCGCACCTTTCTCCAAGCCGTGCAATTGGCTGATGTTTCGGCCATACGCTGCGATTATTCCGCAGCCGTCAAGACCCTATAACTAACCTTGGCCGCCACCCCGTCAGCAATCGAGGGACGCACCATCTCGCTCTAATCCAAAAGAAATGGGCAAAAAAATTCGCCCCATCGGCCATAGTAGAAAAAAAGTCGCAGCGACGGTGGCCAGACCGCCCTGCGACTTTTTCGTTCGAAATATGCTAAATCATTGCCCCATAAGACACTAATCAAAATAAACAGCAAGCAAGACACAACTGGCACACCCCTTGCTTAAGACAGAGAGTAGCTCTGAGTGTTACCCGCTCGGCGCCCTTCTCAAACCTTCGGGGATGAGGAGGGCGCCATTTTTTTATTCTTCAATCAAATCAAAATCGTGCATATCCTCACCGGCTTTGGCCGAGAGAATATCTAGCGCCGCACAAGCCCCATCGCCGGCGGAGATAATCGCCTGAATTTTTTTCAAGCGGGTGCTCCAACCTAACACATAGAGCCCTTCGACCGAAGTCCGCCCATTGCGATCCGCCACCAAACCGTCAGCCTCTTTAGCGATGCCCAACCCTTCGGCGAGCGGATTAGCCGGGCCGGTAGCCAAAATCAGATACTGCGCTTGCTGGCTCTTACCATCGGCAGTTTTGACCTCGAAACCATCCGCGCCTTTCTCTACACTGCTCACTTCGACATCCTGAATCTCCCCACCAAAGCTGCGGACTTGTTCGCGACTAACCCGTTGAAATTCTGGACCCGTCATTTTGGGTATGCCCAGATAATTGTACAACAGCGCCTTGTGCATCAAAGTCTCGTCCTGGCCAAAAACCGTGACTGTCGAATCGTTCTTGGCGAGAAAGAGCGCTGCACTCAGTCCGCCAGGTCCGTCGCCTACTACGATTACATCTGGCATTTCATACTCCTTTATAATGCTGTCGGTTACATAATCGACGCTAAATTAGCCAAGCCCGTCTTTTACTGTCAACTCGCTTCTGGGCGCCAGGGTTCAGCCGCTGCGCCACTGGGCCTTTCAGCCCCCGGTCGAATGGGCGGCGTATCGTATGAAGTATACGCCACATCCAGATAAGGCGTCTCGACCCGCACATGCCCTCGATGCCGCGAATCCATTAACGCTTCGAGCGCGCCACTGACCAACAGCGTCCGCTCGATGGGATACTGCGGCTTGCCGGTCAAAAACATCTCTTGAACATTCAACCCCAAATAGGTGAAATGCGGATGCGGATCACCGTGTAGATAGAATTCGCACGCCTGTTGCTTACCGGCAACTGTCGCCGCATAACCCCAGCCCTGCATTCCGCCCTTGAAGCCATTCGCCATCAAAGTCGCGGCCTGTAGCCCATCGGCGTATTCCAAAAGAAAAACTGCCGGCTCAGTACAAACCTCCTGCAAGTCCCCTTCCCCCCCGGCCTCAACCTGCGCCAAAGCCAAAGCCGCCAATGCGCCCGACCAGCGCCCAGCATCGCGTGCCTCCCAGACGGCTTCGCCCTCAAGGCATTGCACCGCTACAATCCCGGTTTCGCCGCCCTTACGCCGCTCGACCATGCACTGCAAAGTCTCCAACGCGTGGAAGCCATAAGATTCGAGACCGCCATAAGCGATCGAAAGCGCTTCCTCAATCGGGGTCTCCAGTTCATGTTCCAACCAGGGCTTGCGATAGGCGACCGGCAGCGAAGAGCCCGCCATAAAGGGCACATCCAGCTCTTTTGCCCGATCGTACATCCATTTGGCTTGCTGCCAACTCCACGAAAGATGCTTATCGGTAAAAACCGGCACCGAGCGGCCCGACGAAGCAAAAACACCGCAAGCTTGCTCAAAGAAATAACGCCGCGGATAGAGGTGTTGCTCTTTTTCATTCCAAGCGTAGTCACCATGCTCACCAATAATTAATACGCCATCGACCGCCAATTCTTTACCGCCCAGACACAGGGCCGAAGGAATGCTGAAATACATTTCTACACCGTGTTCGCGCGCCAACTCCACCCCGACATCTTTGTCGTGCAGCTGATCCATATACATCGAAACGATCTCGACTTTAGGCGCTTGCAATTCCCCATCGACAGGAAAACCCTTAAGGAATTTGCTGATAATGACGTCGGCATGTGAAAATGGATAATAGGCTGTAGCAATCGCGGCGATTTTTTTGCACTCGGACATTTTCTTTGACTCCCAGGAATAAAGGCCCATCAATTTAATTCTTCAACACTAGCCCAGCAAGCAGTAAATACTTGACCTAAAGAGGATCTATGTGCCATTATTAACCATCGCTTAACCATGCATTTGGAAAGGTCCTTACTTGAATTCACCCACCGACGAAGATCTCGTAGCAAACTGGCGAGACGAGCCCGCCCCCTTGCTACCGCTTTTACATGCCTTCCACGATCGCGACGGCTATTTATCCGAGGAATCGATCGCTGTGGTATCTGCGGGGTTGAAAATTCCCATAGCCGAGCTCTTCGCCACCATTACTTTTTATCACCATTTCGCCCGCGAGGCCCCCGGACAAAGCGCGCCACGCGTTTGCACCGGCCCAATTTGCGCACTACACGGGGCCGATGCCTTGCTCGCTAGCCTCGATGGAGCGACCCCCATGCCGTGCGCCGGACGCTGTGACGGCCCGATCCCCGTGATCAAAGGCCAGCAAGTACTCATCGGCACAAACGCCGAAGAACTAGCACCGACCGCCTCTCCTCTGCCCGTAGCCAATCCCGACGGATACGAAGAATGCGTCTTTGCCGATATTCGCGCCGAAGGCCGCTCGACCTTAGCCGGTTATCGCCAGAGTGGTGGCTACACCGCCTTGCAACAAGCCTTAACGCAGTCACCGCCAGAGCTGATCGCGTTAATAACCGACAGCCAACTCGCCGGGCGCGGCGGCGCGGGTTTTCCGACCGGACAGAAATGGCAAGCCGTGGCAAACGCGTCAGGCGAACCCAAATCGGTCGTTTGCAATGCCGACGAGGGTGAACCCGGTTGTTTTAAGGATCGCGCGGTACTCGAGCACGATCCGCACGCCGTGTTGGAGGGCATGCTACTAGCGGCCTTTGCCACCGGCTCCACACGCGGTTTCATCTACTTGCGTTACGAATACCCGGAGACCTGCGCGCTTCTGGAAACCGCAATCGCCGAAGCCCGGACCGCTAATTTGATCGGAGATAATATTCTCGGCAGCGATTTCTCCTGCGAGCTCTATATACGCCGCGGGGCCGGTGCCTATATCTGTGGCGAAGAAGGCTCTCTACTCAATAGCCTCGAAGGCAAGCACCCCTATCCGCGCAATCGCCCGCCCTTCCCCGTCACCCACGGTTTCGAGGATCTACCAACGGCGGTCAACAATGTCGAAACACTGGTCTCCGTGCCTCAAATCGTTCGCCGCGGGGCCGAGTGGTACCGCTCGCTTGGCCTCGATGGCCGCGTGGGCACCAAAGTCATTAGCCTATCCGGCGATGTGCAGCGCCCGGGCAATTACGAAGTCCCCTTCGGTCTGCCGCTCAAGACATTATTGCACCAATGGGCCGGCGGGCCAGCCGCCGGTCGCCAGATACAGGCAGTGACCATGGCAGGCCTCTCGGGCGGTTTCCTCGCCGGCGAAGATCTCGACGCCACCCTCGACGAGCCCTCGATACGCGAACGAGGGTCAATGTTGGGTGCGGGCGGTATTATGGTCTTTGACGATAGCCGCAATATCGTCGATGTCGCCCGGCAGGCAATGGCCTTTTTCGCGGAGGAATCCTGTGGCAAGTGCTTCCCCTGCCGTATTGGCACCCAGCGCTTAGAAGAACGGCTGTCCGGTGGAGGTCCCACCGACTTGGCAACATGGCAGACGGAAATAACCGATATCGGGTCAGCGATGAAAGCCACCAGTGCCTGTGGCCTAGGAATGGCGGCCCCTTTTATCACCGACAGCTTATTAAAATATTTTCCCGAACAAGTCGCCCAACACGTTCAATCCTGAGAAAGAATTGCAGATGAGCAGCAATGGAATACAACATCAGTTGATCCTCGATGGCGAGGAAGTCAACTTCAGCGCAGGCGAAACCCTTTATGAGATCGCCGAGCGCCACCGAAAAGAAATTCCGACGCTTTGTTACGACCCACGTCTAGAGCCTTTTGGCGCTTGCCGTCTTTGCGTCGTTGAACTGGAGGGCGCGCGCAACCCCGTTGCCTCCTGTACCACCAAAGCCACCGCCGGAATGGTCGTCAAAACGCAAAGTGAGCCGGTAGAAAAATACCGCAAGACGCTACTCGAAATGGTAGTCTCCGAAAATCGCGAGGTCGAGGTCGATCCTCTGCGCGGCTACGCCTCCCAAGAGCTTGGCAAACTCACCGATCGCTACCAAGCGCGTACCGGCCGCTTCAAAGGTGCGCAATCGGGTCAATTGCACGCGACGGACGACAATCCCTTTATCTTCCGTGACTACGACCTGTGCATCTCCTGCAATCGTTGCGTGCGAGTCTGCGCCGAACAAGAAGGCGACCACGCCATCGCCGCGATGGGCCGCGGTTTCCACAAACAGATCACTACCGAATTCAACGGCCTGCTCAAGGATTCCTCTTGTACCTTCTGCGGCCAGTGCGTGCAAACCTGCCCCACCGGAGCCCTCGCCGACAAAAAAGCATTGCGCGCGGCCGAATTGCCCGAGCCTTTGCAGAAAACCCGCTCGGTTTGCCCCTATTGCGGTGTCGGCTGTTCGGTCGATTTGTTATCGAAAGGCGAAAAACTCGTCGGGATTCATCCCGCCATGGACGGCCCGGCTAACGAGGGCGCGCTCTGCGTCAAAGGGCAGTTCGCCTTCGACTTCGTACAACATACCGACCGACTCAGCATGCCGATGGTGCGCGGCGACGATGGCGAGTTGCACGAGACCGACTGGGATACCGCGCTTGACCGCGCCGCCGACGGCTTCGCCAAAACACTAAAAAAACACGGCCGCCATTCGATCTACGGCATCGCTTCAGGCCGCACCCCCTCCGAAGCCAACTACACCATGCAGCAGTTTATAAGACGAGGCTACGGTACCCACTATATCGACAATTGCAGCCGTGCCTGACACGCCCCGACGGTTGCCGGTCTGGCAGCCTCCATAGGACGCGGCGCCATGTCGAACCCACTCTCCGACATGGACAAACCCGACGTAATATTCTGCATCGGTACCAATATGACCGAGTGCCACCCCGTCGCCGCAACGCGGATCAAAAAGGCACTCAAGCGGGGGGCCAAGATGATCGTCGCCGACCCGCGCAAAATCCAGCTTGCCGAGATGGCCGATGTCTACCTGCCCATCCGCGTCGGCTCGGACGTCGCCCTGCTCTTGGCGATGGCGCACGTGATCGTGCGCGATGACCTGCACGACCACGCCTTTATTAAGGTGCGCACCCTCGACGCCGACCAGTTTCTGGAGCACCTTTCAGAGTTTACCCCCGAGTGGGCATCGACCATAACGGAAGTGCCCGCTGCCGACATCGAAAAAGCCGCTAAGCTATACGGCGCCGGCGACAAGGGGGCGATTTATTATACCCTGGGTATCACCGAGCACATTTGCGGTGTCGACAATGTACAGAGCCTGTGCAACCTCGCCTTGCTGACCGGCAACCTCGGCCGCGAAGGCACCGGTATCAATCCCATGCGCGGCCAGAACAATATCCAGGGGGCCGGCGACGTCGGGGCGATCCCCTCCAACTATCCCGGTTTCCAAAAGGTCGACGACCCCGAGAGCAAAGCGAAGTTTGAAGCGCTCTACGGCCGTGAGATGGATGACGAACGCGGCATCACCAAGGTCAAGGCGCTCAATCTCTGCGGCAGTGAAATCTTCGCCATGCTCATAGACGGCGAAAACACCGTCGTCTCCGACCCCGACCGCAAACACTGCGAGCATGCGCTCAGCAGCCTCGACCACCTCGTCGTCATCGACATCTTCCTCACCGAGACCGCCCAGATGGCTGATGTCGTATTCCCCGCCAGCGCCTTCGCCGAAACCGACGGAGTCTGCACCAACACCGAACGGCGCGTACAACGGTTACGCCAGGCAGTGCCTCCGCCCGGCGAGGCCAAACCCGACTGGTGGATCATCTGCCAATTGGCCAAGCGCTTGGGTTTCGAGGGTTTTGAATACGAATCGGCCAAAGATATTTTCAACGAGTTATGCAGTATCTCGCCGATTTATACGGGCCTCGACTGGGACCGCATCGACAAGAGCGAATATCAATGGCCGGTACCCGAAGAAGGCCATCCAGGTACGCCGATCCTGCACGAAAATGAATTTACCAACGGCCGTGGCCTCTTCAAACTCGTGCGCTACCGCGACCCTGCTGAAACTATTTCAGAAGCTTTCCCCGTGTGGTTGACCACCGGCCGCCGCTTGCAAGCCTACCACACCCGCACGCAAACCGGCCGCAGTGCAGGCATAGACTATCTGCTCTCTGAAGAAAGCCTGGAAATCCACCCCGAAGACGTAGATGCCTGGGGTTTGCAAGATCGCGAATTCTGCCGCCTCTCCAGTGCGCGCGGTTCCGTCGAAGTCCGCGTCCGCGCCACCAACCGCTCACCGCGCGGCACCGTCTTCACCAGCTTTAGCTTTAACGACGTGCCGGTCAATATCCTCACCGGCTCCGGCTACGACCCCATCACCGACACCGCCGAGCTGAAGGTTTGCCCCGTGCGGGTAGAGGCTTTGGATAAAAGCGAGAGCGACGCAGCAGGATAGGGGCAAGAGCAAGACAACCGAATACAGATTGCTTCATATGACAATACTAAAAGTCGGTCCCAGGAAATGGGACCGACTTTTTATTTTATTACCATCACTACCTTGTGAAATCGGGGGACCGCAAGCTGAGTAGTGATGGTCGGCGAGAATCAGTGAGAATAAAACCCTCGCTCAGACCGTTCCTTCTCCCCCAACTTGACACCATCTTGCCTTCTGCAATTATTACCGCTCTAAACATCATCCACTCCGGAGTCAGCAATGCCCGAAACCAATACCCCATTAAACCGCGATCAAATCGAAGCCGTTGTCGGCGAAGAAACCGCCCCCGACAAGCTCATTGTAGACGACTGGCACACTCACCTCTTAGGCCCCAAAGCCGGCCCCGAACTCTCACTGCACGGCATCGACCAGATGCTCACCTACCATTATGTGCGCCGCAAACTCTTCGGTGCCGGCCACATCGACCCCGATACCTTTAACTCTTGGGACCTCGAAAAACAGGGAGACTTCACCTGGCAAAAACTCTTTCTCGACGCTCCCTCCGACGCGTTCGACGAAGGCTGCCGTGGCGTACTCGTCGCGCTAGAGGCCTTTGGCCTCGATCCCAATGCCACCAGCCTCGAAACCGCCCGACAATTCTACGCCGACACCCCGGCCGAAGAAATCCAGCGCCACTGCATGGAGTTGGCCGGCGTCCGCCGCATCGTCGGCACCCAGGACGTCTTCAACGACCAGGAACGCGCCTATTACACCGACGGCGATTGGGACGCAAACTACCTCTCCGGCTTCCGCCTAGACGAGCTTGTCCTGCACTACCCGCGCGCCGTCGGCAAATTAAACGCCTGGGGTTATTCGGTCGGCACGGACCCATCCGAGACGAGCACCGCCAGCGAAATCCGCCGCTTCCTATCCGATTGGCACGGCAAATTGCACGATGTGGTCTACGGGGCCTGCTCCTTCCCGCCCAATTGCCAGGTTCACGACCTCAGCACCCAGGAGGGGGCGGTGCTCCACCACGCGATTTTGCCCGCTTTACGCGAATTAAAGCTGCCTTTTTTTATGATGCCAGGCCCCATCCGCCAACTCAAATACAAATGGCAGGACGCCGGAGATGGCGTCGGCCTTTGCGATATGTTCCCCTACCAGCAATTGCTCCGCCACCATTCTGGCAATGCCTTCTTTATTACCCCCCTGCACAACGCCAATCAATACGACGCCAGCGTCCTAACTTGCCATAATGACAATGTGATGGCCATTGGCCATTGGTGGTTTAACTACCACCCGGGCCTCGTCGAGCAAGATCTCAAGATGCGCCTGGAAATGACCGGAGATCGTTTTATCGCGTTTAATTCCGATGCCCGCGTGTTGGAAAACCTGATTCCTAAATGGCGGCGCTTCAGGCAGGTACTGGCAAAAGTCATGACAGACAAATACCAAGACCTGCACGATACAGGCCGCCATGTCACACGCGAAGGAATCGCCAAGACCCTGCAGACGCTTTTTGACCCCGACCGGTTCAACCATATCGCATGAGATCTACCCCATAGAGCATGGCACTTAGCTTTGTCCTTGCAAATTGCAAAATCACCAGAAGACTAATTCAACTCGACAACCCGCAAGCAAGCTATCGCACCACCAGGCCGCTCTCCGACGACTTAGCACAGCATATCAATATCTTTAAAGCCGCAAACAATCTTATGCTGGCCATCTCGATCACTGGCCGCGGCGACAACCCTCTCATCCGTAGCTATCGGTCCGGATTTATTGCAAAGCAACTCGCCCAGTTAAAAGACCACTTCAATAGCCCGGTCTATTGTCAATCGGAAAAATTGGATTTACTTATTAGAGTGTGCTTTGCGCATTTCATTTGAAAAATTGCCTCAATACGCCAAAGGACCGACCATGAACGACTACGCCCACCACGAACTGCTGCCTTTAGGCAAAGACGAAACGCCCTATCGCCTGCTGACGACAGACCATGTCTCCGTCGCCGAATTCGAAGGCCACGAAATCCTCAAGGTCGCGCCCGAGGGTTTGACCCTACTCGCCGACCAGGCGATCCGCGACTCCGCCCATCTCTTGCGCCCAAGCCACCTAGCCCAGGTGCGCAAGATCCTCGACGACCCCGAAGCCTCCGACAACGACCGCTTCGTCGCCCTCGACATGCTGAAAAATGCCAATATCGCCGCCGGTTGGGTCCTGCCGATGTGCCAGGACACCGGCACTGCTATCGTCATGGGCAAAAAGGGACATCAAGTCTGGACCGATGGCAACGACGAGGCTGCCATTTCCGCCGGTATCGCCAAAGCCTACAAGGAGACGAACCTGCGCTATAGCCAACTCGCACCGTTGAGCATGTTCGAGGAACAGAACACCCGCACCAACCTGCCCGCGCAAATCGAGCTTTTTGTCGATCAGGGTGACGCCTACAAGCTGATGTTTATGGCCAAAGGCGGTGGCTCGGCTAATAAGAGCTATCTCTTCCAAGAAACCCGCGCGCTGCTGAACCCCGATAAATTGCGCAGCTTTATCGATGAAAAAATGCGCATGATCGGCACGGCCGCCTGCCCGCCCTATCATTTGGCGCTAGTCATCGGTGGCACTTCCGCCGAGTATACGCTCAAATTGGCTAAGCTCGCGTCAACCCGCTATCTCGACAGCCTACCCACCGAAGGCAACGAGCACGGCCAAGCCTTTCGCGATCTCGAAATGGAAGCCGAGGTCTTAAAAATGAGCCAGGACATGGGCATTGGCGCACAATTCGGCGGCAAGTACTTCTGCCACGACGTGCGCGTGGTGCGCATGCCGCGCCACGGCGCCTCGTGCCCGGTAGGCCTAGCCGTCTCCTGCTCGGCTGATCGTCAGATACTCGCCAAGATCACCCGCGAAGGCATTTTCCTGGAGGAATTGGAAACTGAGCCCGCCAAATACCTACCCGAGATCGACGATGAAGAGCTAGGCGGCGAGGTCGTACAAATCGACCTCAACCGTCCGATGAACGAAATACGCGCCTCCCTCAGCGAATACCCGGTCAGCACCCGCCTATCGCTCACCGGCCCGATCATCGTCGCTCGCGATATAGCACACGCCAAGCTGAAAGAGCGGCTCGATTCCGGTGAAGGATTGCCGCCATACATCAAAGAGCAATGCGTCTATTACGCCGGTCCAGCTAAAACCCCCGAAGGCCATGTTTCAGGGTCCTTTGGTCCGACGACGGCTGGGCGCATGGACGGCTATGTCGATGATTTCCAGGCGGCTGGCGGCAGCATGATCATGTTGGCCAAAGGCAATCGCTCACGCCAAGTCACCGACGCCTGCAAGAAACACGGCGGCTTTTACCTCGGCTCAATAGGCGGTCCAGCGGCCCGCCTCGCGCAAGACTGCATCCGCAAAGTCGAGGTAGTCGAATACCCGGAACTAGGCATGGAGGCCATCTGGCAGATTGAGGTCGAGAATTTCCCCGCCTTTATCATCGTCGACGATAAGGGTAACGACTTCTTTGCCAGCTTCATGAATCCGAACGCCTGATCAATGCGATGCTCTACGACTAATCATAGGGCATCGCATTGATTTATTGCGGGTGAATCGGTTGTAAACACGACAGGCGAACCGACAGAACACAAAAAGAGCGGGGCAATAAATGCCCCGCTCTTTTTAAATCCCTACCACTCCTCCCTATTTTCCCGCTTTGCGTAATGCCCCCTTGAACGCCTTTTCGATTTCACCGCGTGCGACGATTGCGTCCTTCCACACGTCAGGAAAACATTCGAGCGCATAACCCGAACCCAAGGGCCCCAGCTCGACCACCGCCCATAGCTCTTTGGCCCCGCGCTGGCCCTGAACCCAGTTGTAGAGTGCATGCTTGAGAAAATTGTCGCGCCAGGATACGAAATCCCCGTCGAGCTTACCACGGCCATTGGTTACCGGCGTCTGACAATGACTGCCGGTAAAGGTGCGGAAGTGGATCATCTCGCTCATCTGCAACAGATCTAGGCGATACTCGGCGATGCGTTCCCAGAAGGTATTCGGTCGCAATTGCTTGATAATCGCCGGGTGAGAATGATCGAAGTTAGTGCGCAATTTCTCCTTGTAGCGCTTCTCATACTGCTCCGCCAGTGCCAAGCCCTTTTCCGGGGTCTCCGTGCAGGTGTCTCGATGCCACTCGATCGCCGGCATCAGCTTGAGTTCTTTACCTGCCTGCATTACCGCGCGCGCCACAGGCACGGCCTTGCGGATCTCGGTATCGTGGTCGCAGAGCTGGATATTGATATGTTTGGCACCAGCCGCCTTAAACGCCTCCAACTTCGGCCCCGCCTCATCCACCGTCGCCACATCAACCCCACCGACCAACTGCATACCATGCTTGGCGCAGGCCTCGGCAATCTCGGGTTGCGCACCAGCACTAAAACCGACAAAACCCGCGTCTTTTGCCGCCTTGACCTTGCGGTCCATCGACCACTGCTTATCGGCCGACGGGTAATTTGTCAACGTCCACGCCGCGGCGCATATTTTTATTTGCGGTTTCTTCGACACTTTCTTTTTAGCCATTTCCCTACTCCTTATGTAATTAAATTAAAAAATGATGCGTTCTTCCCCGGCATAGGCGTTAAAACCCCGGCCCCGGAGAAAACCCAATAGAGTCATACCGGATTCTCGCGCCAGGTCGACCGCCAAACTCGATGGTGCCGAGACCGCGGCAATCACCGCGATACCCGCCATCCATGCTTTCTGTACGATCTCAAAGCTCGTCCTACCGCTGACCATCAATACGCTTTCTTCAGGCACAGACTCATTGCGCAGCGTATAATAGCCGACGATTTTGTCGACGGCGTTATGCCGAGCGACATCTTCGCGCAAGACGAGTAACTCGCCCTTGTTGTTAAAAAGCCCCGCCGCATGCAATGACCCCGTCTGCTCGAAGACGTCCTGGGCCCGGCGCATGCGATCATTCAGTTCATAGAGCGTTTCAACTGTTATGGTGAAATCCCCCGCCAAGACCGGCGCCTGGCAAGCAATCGCCTCGATACTGGCCTTGCCGCAAATGCCGCAACTCGACGAGGCGTAGAAGTTCCGCCGTAGTGCTTGCAAATCAAATTCAACGCCGGCCGCCAATTTCACCTCGACGATATTTTCCTCATTCGGCGGTTCGGCAGCCGTGCAATATGAGATGGCCCCCAATTGACTAGGCGAGTCAATCAGCCCCTCAGTGCGTAAAAAACCGGCCGCCAGTTCGAAGTCATGGCACGGGGTGCGCATAATCACCGCCACAGACTCGCCGGCGATGCGAATCTCCAACGGCTCTTCGACTGTCACCGAATCGTTTTCACTGGCCTTACCCGCCTCCTTGACCCGCCAGATCGCCCGGGTCTCGACGCGTACTTGCCGCTGTCGCGAAAGCGTCATTACATCGGCCCAACGCGTTTCGGGCCGCGATCCATCGCCAGCATAGACGCATCAAAGCTCTCCTGCATCAGCCGCAATTTCAGTGGCTGGGCTTCCGGTTCGTCCCACATATTCTCGAACTCGTTGGGATCCTCTTCTAGATCGTAGAGTTCACCGAGATCATGCCCGTGGTAGACGACCAATTTGTAGCGTTTGTCGCGATACATCGTGGCAAACGAATTATCCGGCTCATCGAGCGCGTCATAGTACTCGCAACGGACAAACTCGCGGTGTTCGGCCATGCTTTCACCGCGCAATATCGGTAGCAGCGACCGCCCGGTCATACGCTCGGGTACTTGCAATCCCGCCAATTCCAATATCGTCGGAGCCTTGTCGGTCAACTCGACCAAATCATCGCGAACCAGGCCCTGGGCAAAATGCCCCGGCCAAGAAAAAATCAATGGCACCCGCACCAAGCCCTCGTAAAAACGGCATCCTTTTTGGATCAGGCCATGATCGCCCAATGTCTCGCCGTGGTCGGAAGTAAAGATCACCACGGTATTTTCTCGCTGGCCAGTCTCCTCCAACACCGCGAGCATCCGCCCGACCTGGTCGTCAATCTGCTTGATCATCGCGCAATAGGCCGCCTGCAAGACTTTGGCGTCGGCGCCAGGGGTCCCGCGATCTTTCTGTAAGGGGTCGCGAATATCCAATTGGTCGGGGTGACGCACCTTCGATTGAAAATCGACCCCAGCCAACTTCTCCTGCTGCGCCAAATCACTTTCTGCAAAGAGCGGCCCTGGCATATCGGCCGGATCAAACATATCGCGATAAGTCTGCGGTGGATTAAACGCGGGGTGCGGATCGTAAATATTGACACTCGCCAACCAGGGGCCGTCGCGTTTCTCCCGCATAAATTCAATCGTCTTTTCAGCGCACCAAGTCGTCTGGTGAACCTCGGCGGGCAGACCGTGCGGGTGCTCTTTCATCAGATCACCGAGCACTTCTCCCTTCTCGCGTACCCAGTCCGCGTAGCCGTGTCCTTCAGGCCAGTCGTCGCGCGGTGCGTGGCTGTATTCCCAGACGCGATAGCCGTCGTCAACGCGCGGCTCGATACGACCGTAGGCGCTGGCTAGATGCAACTTGCCGATCAAACCGCAATCATACCCCGCATCGGCCATGATCTTGGTGATAAGCGGCGGGTTATCGGGAAAAGTGTCAAGGCCGTTGCCATTGACATGTACAGCGCTGGCATATTGGCCGGTGAGAAAGCTCGCCCGGCTCGGCGTGCATATCGGCGCCTGGCAATAGGCGTGCGTAAAAGCCACGCCCTCGGCGACGAGACCGTCGATATGCGGCGTATCGACATGGTCATAACCTAGGGCATGGATCGTATCGTAGCGCTGCTGGTCGGTACAGATCCAGAGAATATTCGGGCGATCGCTCATGGTAGAAATTTCTCCACTGACGCCTCGCGCCATTGCAATTGTTGCTCCGTCGTCTCGTGCGGCTTAAACGCTTGCTCAATCTCGGCAATCGGCGTGCCCAAAACCTCGATACGATCTAAGTCGCATATCCCGTATTCTAATGTATCGGCGTAGTGCAAAAGCCCCAGTTCCATCGGTTCGAAACCCATTGCTTTGGCCATCACGGCGTCGACAGCAAATACATCGGCCGATGATGCCGCCGCCGCCAATTCCACAACATCGGTTCCGCCCGGACCGTTGCCCTGCAAGCCCTCCGTGCCGTCGACAATGCCAATATCGGGTTTGAGATACTGTGCCAAGCGGATCAAATTGACGTTGAGCACCTGTGCTTCACTCGGCAAAATGCGCTCGTCGTGCGAGGGATAGCCGTGCATCTTGATACGGTCATCCTTGTGCAACGTGCCCATGATCATATTCTTCTGGGCTAGCGTCACCACGCAAACATCGTGTGTCTTGGCTATCGCCACCGAAATCGTGCAGGGACAATCGAGCACGATCTTCGGCATGCGCACGATTGTCTCGACTCCGCCGGCCATATAGATCGTCGTTTCTTCCCATTCGGTCTCTTCATTAATATCGACAAGACGGATCGGCACCGAGTACTCATCCTGCAGCATAGGATAGCCGAAGTTCGCAAAGGTCTCGCCCGAAAAATCCTCGTTGCCGCCTTCGGCGATGATAATTTCCTTGGGCGGTGTCGGCGTGCTCAACAAAAAGTCGATCGCGCCGCGGATAGCGTCCGGATGCGTCGAGGCGAGTTGGTTCTTGTTCGAGAGAAAGTTGGGCTTGAGCAAGACCTGCTCGGCAACTTTGCACTCGACGTCTTCGCGTATCAAATCCAAGGACCGGTAGACATTCGTCCGCCTATCCCCCGCTTTGGCCAGACCAACGCGGGCCATTTCCATAATCGATCTCCCTTAAATAGAGGCTTTTATTATTAACGAGTTTTCAATCGAGTGTAAAACTGAATCCCAACCCCACTCCGTCTGGAAATTGCCGATCGGAAAATTGCCTTCAGCGTCCCAATAGTCTTCTTGCCATTGGTCTTGGCACTGCTCACGAGTTTCGCAATCTTCCGCGAGTCAATACAGGGCGAGTTCCATGCCAGCAATGGCCACCTGCCACCATTCTCCGCCGTCGTAAAACATACCGCCGGTCGCCGTCACAATGGTGTGCCCCCTCTCGACAGCCCTCACTTCAACCGCCATCGCGATAAGAATTATTGCCAGGGTAATCGACATCTTCATAGTGCGAGGTTCTTTGGCAAATGACGTGTGTAAGCGATCACACTCCTATAACACCACTTACCCGCACTACCGTCCCAATTTATCATTTATTTCATATGATATCAATCACCTTCTTACAACACAGCGCCCATGCGTCTGACCTTTGAAGAAGGCACCCTGCTCTTGCGCGACTACAAAGGCGACGAAGCCCCACCAGCCTTTGTCTGGGACGCGCGCGTCGACCTCTTTCGCGCACAAGCCCATTTCTACCGCGAAAGCCTGGACTATCTCAAACGCGAAAGTATCACCTTTAAGAATACAGCTCCGCGCTACCAGACCCTCTCGCTAAGCCAGCAATCCCCCCCCGACCCGCACCCGCACCAAAGCGAAAGTATCACCGCCTGGATACAACACGGCCGACGCGGCGTCGTCGTGCTACCCACCGGCTCCGGCAAATCGCAGGTCGCGCTAATGGCCATGCTCGAAGTCCAGCGCAGCACGCTTATCGTTGCTCCGACCATCGACCTGATGAACCAATGGTATGATTTGTTGAGCAAAGCCTTTGCGATTGACGTCGGCCTGCTCGGCGGCGGTTATCACGAAATGGAGGATCTGACGGTATCCACTTACGACAGCGCCTATATGCATATGGAACGCCTGGGCAATCGCTTCGGTCTGATCGTCTTTGACGAGGTGCACCACCTGCCCGGCGAAATGTACAGCCATGCCGCCGAAATGTGTATCGCCCCCAACCGCTTGGGGCTAACCGCCACCCCCGAACGAGCCGACGGCCGCCACGTGCTGCTCGACACGCTCGTCTGCCCCGTGGCCTACGAACGCGGCATTCGCGAATTGTCGGGCGAATACCTCGCAGAATACCGCGTCGAGCGCCGCCAAGTGCAGATGGTAGCCGAAGAAAGAGTGCAATACGAAGCCGCCTTGCACGAATACCAACGTTTCCTGCAAGACAAGAATATCCGCCTCGGCTCCGCCAATGGCTGGCGCAACTTCGTCATGCTCTCCGCCAAAAGCACCGACGGCCGGCGTGCCATGCACGCCTATCGCCGCCACCGCCAGATCGCGCTGGGCACCACCGCCAAGATGCGCGTACTCGAAGAAATCCTCAAAGCCCACCCGCGCGACCGGGTACTGATCTTCACCAACGACAACGAATCGGTCCACGAAATATCCGAGACCTTCCTGATCCCGGCCATCACGCACCGCACCCGCACTAAATGAGCGCAAATTCATCCTCGAAGCCTTTAACAAGGGCGAATATCTGGGCTTGGTCGCCTCCAAGGTACTCAACGAAGGCGTCAATATACCCGAGGCCAATGTCGCCGTGGTGCTCTCCGGTTCGGGCACTATCCGCGAACACGTGCAGCGCCTTGGCCGCATTCTGCGCCAGCGCCAAGGCAAGCAGGCCGTGCTCTACGAAGTCATCTCAAAAGACACCGTTGAGGACCGCATCAGTGCGCGCCGGCGCCGCCACGAAGCCTATGAGGACCAGTAATGCTGACTTCGGACCTCTTACTTACCCGCTCACGCGGCCCCTATATCTCACCCCAGTATATCGACGCCGAAGACCAGAAATTCATCGATCTCGCGCAATCACTGATCGACATCTACAGGAGGCACGAAGGCAAAAGCCGCGGCGAACTGCAACGGGAATTGGATCTACACGAAGGCGACCGCACCGATTATCGCATCCAGCGCGGGCTCGCCAAATTGCTCTACGACGACTGCTGTGAATTTCATGTCGATAGCCCACTCCCCCCCCGAAGAATTGCGCCGCGAAATCTTCACTATGGCGCGCGAGCACCACCCAGTGGTGCGCGAAACGAGCCTGATCTACCCGGTCAAAAGGGAAGACATTCTAGAACAAATCGCGCTAAAATACCAGATCGCCAGCCAAGAGGTGATCGCCGGGCTCTACGCCGACCTGCCCAAAAATCACCTGCTCTCAACCTTTAACGCGCCCTCACCCGACCAACTACTGTTGCGCTATAATGTGGCCCTGGCACAGGCGATGCTCTACCGTTGCGAGATCTTGCATTTGAGCGTCCACCGCAACTTACCTGCCCGCTACAAGCAGCTATTCAAGTTTATTAAATTCTATCGGCTGATCCACACCATAGAAGGCGATGTCGACGCCGGCTACGAAATCGCCCTCGACGGCCCCGTCAGCCTTTTCCGCCACTCGCAGAAATACGGTTTGCAGATGTCGGTATTCCTGCCCGCCTTATTATTATGCTCGCGCTGGTCGATGCAAGCCGATATTCAGCGCAAGGACGGCCGGCGACAACAATTCATCCTCGACGACAAATCCGAACTGGTCTCGCACTATAAAGACCAGACGCTCTACGATTCGCTATTAGAAGAAACCTTCGCTACTCGCTTTGAGAAAAGCAAAACCGAGTGGGTGCTCGAGCGCGAGACCGAGATCGTCAACCTCAAAGAGACCGTGATGATCCCCGATTTTACCTTCCGCCACCCCGACGGCCGCACTGCGCTGTTGGAAATTATGGGCTATTGGCGACCGGAATATCTCCGGCGCAAACTCGACAAGCTGCGCCAAGCACAGCGCAAAGACCTGATCGTCGCTGTTTCAGCCAATCTCAATGTCAGCAAGGACGATTTTTCGGATGTGCCGGGAGGCGTGTTCTTTTTTAAGAACAAAGTGCAGCCCAAGGACGTCATAGATTTATTGCATAAGATCGAAGACACCTCGAGCTAAACAGGACACCGCTATGCGCACGCTGCTCCTTCTCGCGCAAAATAATCGACGGAACATTCGCCATTAGCGTAGAAATGTTGCCCGACTCAAACGCAATATAGACGCCGGCGCCGACTATATTATGACCCAGCCAGCGTTCAATCTCGAAGCCCTGAAGAATGTGCAGGAATATCGCGCGAAATTACCGATGGTCGTCGGAGTAATGGTGCTGAGGGATTTGCAACACGCCCGGCGTTACCGTGCCGGAGGCCGTATTCAATCGTCTGCACCAATACGAATCCGAAGCTGATCAGGCACAAGCCGGCATAGAATTATGCCGCCGAGCAGGCCCGTTGGCTACGCCGCGAGGGCTGGACCGGCCTTTATCTAATGTCGCCTTCCTGCCACCAGCCCGTACTCAAGCTACTCAAGCAAGGGCTGGGCTGAAATTTTCCCGCAGGAAAAGCAAGGCCGCGCCGCGGTCGCTCAATTGGCCTTCCAATTGCGCATCTTCAACCGCGGCGAGCATGGCCTTAAACCGTGGCCCGGGCGCATAACCTTCGGCAATCAGATCCGCCCCCCTTAACAAGGGTGCCGGCCGCAGTGTTTCCTCGCCGGAATCGACCAACTGCTGCTGGCAAAACTCGTAGAGATCGAGCTTGCCGTGGCTGGCCAGACAGTCGGCTCGGTGCAATCGCAGCAATTCGGAAAAATAAGGCTGGCGCAATAGGCGCTTGAGTTTGCTCGCGCGCATCTCCTTCACATCGCGGATCCGCATATGATAGGCGACCAATTCGCAGATCCGCTCGCTGGCCTGGTTCGACATGCGCAGACGCTGGCAGATACTCGTAGCCATCTTCGCACCGACGGCGTCATGGCAATTAAAACGAATCCGATCGGTAACCATAAAGGTCGGCGGCTTGCCAATATCGTGCAGCAGGGCTCCCCAAGCCAAATCAGCGTCGACGTTGCCGAGATGCTCGAATAGCAATTTGACGTGAGTCCAAACATCGCCTTCGGGATGAAACTGTGGCGGCTGCTCTACCCCGCGCATCGCCGCAACTTCCGGCAACACTTGCTCTAGAAGCCCCGACTCGTCCAATAGCTGCAAACCCCGCACGACCCCGCCTTCGGTCAATAATAGCGTCAACTCATCGCGGATCCGCTCGGCGCTTACAGCGTTGACATGCTCCGCGTGCGCGCAAAGGGCAGCAAAGGTTGAACTTTCTATCGTAAAATCGAGACGGGCGGCAAAACGCACCGCCCGCAATAACCGCAAATAATCCTCGCTAAACCGCTCCGTCGGATCGCCGATGGCCCGAATTACCCGCGCTTCGAGATCTCGCTGGCCCTGCACATAATCGAGCAAATCCCCGCTAAGCGGGTCGTAAAACATGCCATTGACAGTGAAATCCCGCCGTCGGGCATCGGCCTCGGCGTCGGCGAATTCCACCGATTCGGGCCGACGACCATCGCGATAGGGGCCATCGCGGCGAAAACGGGCGACCTCATATTGCCGATCGCCTAGCAATACCACTACGATGCCGAATCGCGCGCCAACCGACACGGTACGATCAAATAACCCCGTGACCTCACGCGGATCGGCATCCGTCGCAATGTCCCAGTCCTTAGGCATTCGACCCAACAATAAATCCCGCACACACCCGCCCGCCAGCAAGGCTTGAAATCCCGCCGCCCGCAACTGCTCGATCACCTGCAGCGCGCCGACATCTACTTGCTCAGCGTATTTTGAAGCTTTCGACTTGGCTGACCGAATTTTCAACGCCCCCTTCTTGTGTGCTGGCAACAACTTTCCAATAGTAAATCTGCCCCGAGGCGAGTTCGACAGCACTACCCGCCTCGACACGGGCGACAAATACGGCGGTGGTATCGCTCGTCAGCGGCATCGCGGAGACTTCGCCGCTTGTCGGCGACGAGGTGACCACTACCCGGAAAGAGCGCGCTTCGGCCATGCTGCCCCAGATAAAAATCGGTTCGGCAGGGACCAGCCCCCCGGTAACAGGGTCGAGTAATACCGGCAAAGGCAACGCAACATCGTGCACCTCAGTCGAAACCGCGCTCTCCTTTCCGCCGCGATCAAACGCAGTTATCAGATAATAATAGACCGTTCCGACCTCGATATCCTCGTCGACAAAGCGCGGTACGACCACTTCGCGTTGCAACAAGGTCGCATCGGGTGCCAACCCTCCCTCCGTCGATCGGTAGACCCGATACCCCGCCAGATCAGCCTCGCCATTTTCAGCCCAATCGAGCACAATATCCAATTGGTCTAGGATAGAGATATTGTGCGCTATGGCGCGGACCGTAACCGGTGCGAGTGGCGCCAGGTTGTTAAAGGGCTGCCCGCTGACCGAGTTGGAGGGGCCGCTCTGGCCGCCTGCAGTATTCAGCGCCGTGACATAGTAGGTATATTCCTGTTTGTATTCCAGCACGCGATCCTGAAAACTGGTGAGAAAGGTCGAATCGACCGCCACGGTGCCACTGTCACCGACCGCGCGATAGACGATATAAAGCACATCGCCATCGTCCGCAGAGGCCTGCCAGTTGAGCCAAACCTCGCCATCGCCAATCTTTTCCACCCGCAATTCACCCGGAGCCTCCGGCGGCCCCACCGGAATCGGCCCATTGCCATTGCCATTACCATTACCACCATCACCACCGCAGTGCCATAAACCGACGGTAGCGATGAGAACCATCAATATTTTAAGGCGTTTCATCTTTGCACGGTCTCCCCTTTTTTGCTCTTTGTTGCAAAGGTACCATTTCTGCCGCCAAATGGGCAAGCCATCTCGTGATTGCCCCTCACCGCAAATACCTATAAAATGCCCGCGCCTACCTAATGCGGCATAATCTACGAGCGCGAACCGCGCGGCGCCCTCGTCGCAAGGCATTCTCGCGCCGACGGCCCCGCTTAGCCTCGCCGATTCCTAGTGGAATTTGACCTAGCCTCAACACCGCACCACACGCCAATGCCGGTCCTGACAAACCGCCATAGCCTACAACACCATGGCCCCCATGCGGCTTATTGGCTAAGTGATCCGCCGTCCCACCCGATTGATACCTAAGCGCATGATGCTAGAGACCCTGCGCGATTTAGCGCTTTCGCTGCAAATCTACAACAAGGGCACTTACGACTCAGCCAAACCGCCATACCGACCGGCCACTTGCACATCCATGCATTAATTATCGCACAAATCGCCCTCGCCGACGGCCCCCTCTTTCCCTTGCGGTATCAACCGCTGCTCGCAAAAAAGCACCTGATACCTGGACTTTCCTGCGTATCGAGCCGGAGGAAATAACCTATTGGCAGCAGCAATCGGCTCCACCCATAACAACCGAAGCCGATAGCACGGCCAACGTAGTTAATCCACGTATCTTTAGCGTCTTACAAGAGGTCGTGCATAATTGGCAGAACTTCCTACAGCAGAATGGCATAGAACGCCTACTGAAATCTTGCAATGAAGTGCCCGGCTTCGAGTTACGCCTGACGCGTAGCCGCGACCAATTCGCCGCTTATGCCCTATTTTTCGATGAAACGCCGATGCCCTTTTCCTATCCCGCCCCGGTTGTAGTACAACACCTCGGTCTCAAAGACAAGCTTTCGGAAGCCCTGCTCGCCACGCAAATAGAAGCACTCTTCGCCGCGACCTACCCGGATAGCCGGGACCGCCCCGCCTACAAGGACCGACTTTTAGAATTACATCTGAATGAGGTATTTTACGGAGCGAACGTCTACGGTATCCACGATACGGCGGCGAGATTCTTCATTCGACACCCGACGCGCTCAGCTTGCCGCAAGCTGTCGACCGCGGCACCGGACGTCGGATCCCGCCACCGCAGATTTAAACGACCAGCGGCCGGCAAGACGGGCACCACCAATGACCCATACCGACGCCTGGTTTACCGGCTTTACCCCCCGACTTAGTCGCCAGCGTCTGGGTTGGCTTCGACGATCGCCATGGCCATCCAAGTGATAATTACAACAATTAACGTATTACAACAAGTAATTGAGAGAGAAACACTTAGACTGCTGACATTATTTCGTTAATTCGATCCGCCAAAATCTGCTCTTCGTCCGCTTCCATCATATAGGGATTGACCGAAAAACCATTTTCACTGGAAAACACTTCGATGCGCGGCTCACCTTCAGCTAATTGTGCCGCGACATCCGCCCCACCGATAACGAGCTTCGACGGATCCCAATGTATACCCAGCGTAGGCGCGACATTCGAACGACCGGGCTGATGAATCTGGGTCTGCACAGAGGGAAATTTCTCCACCACCGCGCTCACAACACTCAAGCGCCGCTCCCACTCTGTCCACTCGGCTTGGTGATCACGCACCCCCCATTGCTCCACCGCGGCCATCATGCCCATAATTTCTTCTTTGCCCACCTTCATCGGCCGAGCGAGCGCGTGATGCGGTGCAGCATTGAGAAAAGCTGCCTGCAAAAGCTCTTTGCGCCCCAATACCAAACCAGCCGCCTGCGGTCCGCGCAAACACTTCCCCCCGGAATATCCCACCGCATCGGCTCCTTGCTCCAGGTACCAATTGGGTACGTCAGGCCGCTCCGCAGCCGCGTCGACCAGCGTCGGCACGCCGTGCTGATGGCCGATTTCTGCCATTTCAGCCACCGTGATCTGTCCCCTTTCGGCCGCATCGCCAAAGACCAGTAACATCGCCGTGCGATCCGATAGGGCCGCCTCTAGGTCTTGTCGCGTCTCGACCTCGATCAATTTCGCACCGGTCATTCGCACCGCATGGTCATATACATGGCGATGGCTCGGCTGGACCAGCACTTCGTTGCGCAGCCCTGTAGCACTGGGCAACTGGGCCATCTTCTCTGGATCCGTGCCCGCAATGCAAGCAGCGGTGACCTGACACAGCGCCGCAGCACAACCATTGGTGACCAATCCCCACTCGCATTGCATTAACTCGGCAATGCGCGCGCCAACCGCCTCCATAAGCTCATCGAGGTTGACATAGCGCTTTGAGGCCTCGCTCATCGCCTGTCGCACCTCGGGCAGGACTAACGAGCCACTGATAATCGTATAGGTCCCCTTCGCATTGACCAAAGGGCGCACCCCGAGACTTTCGTAGGTGGGATAGTGCAATGGGCCGCTCATAATTTTCTCCTCAGAGTATATCATCGACATAACGGGACATATAACCTTCGAGTGCTGCCATGCCTGCGCTCGTATCGACACAAGCTCCTTCTTTGGCAAAGGCAACGCCCAAAGCGTGTAGAACGCGAAAGAGATTAGGGCCCCTACACTGCTCACCCATCTGGCCGATACGGACAATATTAAGACCAAAATCTCCAGAGATCTCGACCTTAAAACGACTCGACATCTAGTTGCGCGCTCGTTCGCTGTCAACGCCGTCCGGCACTTCAA
>Ga0114999_10002627_pt1 | contig 23286 bp, 10 predicted proteins | sample ArcticOcean_MG_C_3_FD_89820 | JGI IMG/M metagenome (GOLD analysis project Ga0114999, IMG submission 89820) | Marine microbial communities from western Arctic Ocean - ArcticOcean_MG_CB8_126 | ecosystem: Environmental > Aquatic > Marine > Oceanic | place: Arctic Ocean: Canada Basin | collected...
ACTTTTACTGATGGAAAGCTGCACCACTTCGCCGGTGGTCGCAGCTTTTCGCATTAAGGGCCGTTTCCCGCTGGGCATAGAAGGCTTTTGCCACGCTGTGCCAGTTGGTGCGGCTGGCTGCTGCGCCTCCTGCTGCACCGCATTCATGGTGAAATATGCACCAAGTGCGTCGGATTCTGCACCGCAGATCCGAAGGAGGCTTTGTGCGGAAAAACTTGCACGCTGAAACGCGGCGGTTCGCCTGGTGGGGTCCCTGAAAAAACAGCCCCCCCCGAGGTCTGCAGCTGGAAGTGAGACGCCTGTTTCAGTTTACCCGTGAAGTTCATTCAGGGTGCCGCGACTGGAACCGAATCGATCGGTTTCAATGTCCATGTTCTGTAGCATCGTGACAAAGAGATTGCAGAGCGGCTGGTTATTATCGTGTTGAAAGGCACGATGCTGGCCGTGCTGGAACCCCCCGCCCGCAATCAGGATTGGCAGGTTGGTGTTCACGTGCGTATTGGCGTTGCCCATGTTGCTGCCGAACAGGAGCATGGTTCGATCAAGTAATCTCGCGTCACCTTCCTGAATCCGGGCGAGCTGACCGAGAAGCCTGGCAAGCAGGGCCATCTGTTGATGATCGACATCGACAAGTTGCTGAACCTTGTCTTCCGCCTGCCCGTGATGGCTCAGGTTGTGATAGCCTTCGCTGGTTTGCTGGTCCGGATGTAACTGGAATACAGGTGTTGCAAAGGCGTCCACCATCAAGGTCACGATCCGCGTCGAATCGGACTCCAGGGCAAGGCGAGCCATCGACAGCATCAGCTCGAACTTCTCGAAGAAGAGCTTTTGATCATGGATGTCTGTCGGCTGCACCTGGTCGGTTGTCGGTTTCGGCCGTGCATGCCATGTGCGAGCCAGCTGCAGGCGCTGCTCGACCTCTCGCACTGAAACGAGGTACTGGTCAAGCCGTGACTGATCATTACGCCCGAGCCTGCGACGCAATCGCCGGGCATCTTCTCCCAGCGTGTCGAGGATACTGCTCTTTCGCTGTAGTCGTTCGAGTTGTTTTTCCTGGGAGGCTCGGTCCTCCTGGACGAACATCTTTCGGAACAGATTTTCTGCGCTGTCTTCTGCAGGCAGCAGTGCTCCCTCGCGAGTCCAGGCCAGGCTGCGATTGGCCTTGTCAATATTCACGCCGAGGTTCAGCGTGGGGAATCGAGTAACCGGGCCAAGTTGTTCGGCGGCAAACTGGTCAAGTGAAATGGAATTGCGAAAACCACTCTTGGTTGGGCCCCGGGTCGCGGTCAGAAAGCAGTTCTCCGTGCTGTGACCGCCGTCAACGTCGGGGTGTGAGAGGCCACTGATCACGGTAAAGTCATCACGGTAATCGGCCAGCTCCTGCAGGTAAGGTGAGAGCTCGTATCCCGGTCCCGTGTCGGTCGGGAAAAATCGCCCTGGCAGGATGCCAAGGTTGTTTGAGATCAAGAGCATGCGCTGGGGAGGGACGAGGGGGGCGTGACCGGCGAAAACCCGGTGCATCGATTCGAATAGCGGCAGTGCCAGGCTCACTCCGGCACTCTGGAGGAATCGGCGGCGTGTGAGAAGGTGAGGCGTGGTCATCGTCGGATCTCCTCGCCCAGGAAAATCCTGCTCTGGACCAGGGCGTGAATCAGATCGCGGACGCGGTATTGGTTCGGCTCGCAACGATCAAGGGCCTGCTCGATAACCTCGCGGTCGGAGAATCGCACAGGTGTTCCGGTCGAGTAGACGATCAACCGGTGCAGGAGATTGCGAGCCAGTTGACGTGGGTTCGCAAGGAGAATCCGCTTCAGGTCATGAATGTCGGAAAAGGTATCGCCATCACGCAAGCGGCCGCTTGTATCGACCGGGTGAGTAACCCTGTAGACAAAATCGTGCCCGGTACGGTCAATTCCACTTACCAGTTTGGCTGGCAGCGGCGAATCGATCCCTGCCGAAGGGGGTGGGGATCGATCAGCCTTCTCAATCGCCCGGTACCTTGTGCGCCAGGCGCCGAGGATGTCAAAACTCTCCAGTGCAAGGCCAACAGGGTCAAAACGTGCATGGCATGTCTTGCATCTCTCGTCATTGGCATGGAGTGCCAGAAGTTGTCGAATGGTCTGGGCTCCACGGACATCTGGCTCGACGGCCGGCACACTTTCAGGCGGCGGCGGGGGAGGCTGGCCAAGGAGTCGATCCATGATCCATGCGCCCCGGATAACAGGCGATGTAGAAGTGCCGTTGGCCGTGATCTTGAGTACGGCGGCCTGCGTCAGCAGCCCCCCGTAGGGACTGTTCTCTGGCAGGGTGATCCTGCGTAGCTGGGATCCGGAAAGGGGTGCCAGCCCATAGTGCCGGGCAAGCCGATCATTCGCCAGGACAAAGTCCGTATCGACGATGACCGACACCGGCAGGTTTTCCCGTACCATGGCCGTGAAGAACAAGCGAGATTCCCGCCCCATGGATTCCACCAGGTAGTTGTCGAACCGGTATTCGGGGTAGAGGCGGATGTCTGGTTCGTTTCGCTTGATGTGGCGCAGGCTGAGCCAGTAATCGGTGAAGTTGAGGATGAACCGCTCAAATCCAGGGCTTGCAATCAGCCGGTCGGTGGTCCTGCCGAGGGCATCCTGGTCACGCATTTTCTTATCACGAGCCAGTTCCATGAGAGCCCTGTCGGGACGCGTATTGGTGAGGAAATGGGAAAGTCGGGATGCAATTGCAAAGTGCTGCAGTTGTCGTGTCGAGTGGTTAGACGGCGTGCGAAGATAGAGGAAGTGGCTTGAGGTTAGGAAGCCGGTATAAGCGCTGAGCATCGCTTCAGGAAAGGACGCTCCCTCGCCGAGTCTGACCTCGACCAGTTTTTCGTATCGGCCGAGCGTTTCCCTGGAAACAGGCTCGCGTGCCGCGGCCTGGATGAACCGCTTGAGCAGCCTTCGCGCGTCCTGGTTGGGACGGCTGGATACGACCTCCGGACCGAGGTCGTCAAAAAGCACTCGATGGGATGCCGGCGGCCACGATTCCGGGGGTATCGGCCCTTCCACCTCGAGCCACTGGATGGCGACGCCGGGCTGGCCACCTTCAGGAAAGGGTGGATACCGGTACGTGGGGGGCCCACCGTCTACATTCCGGGCGAGCGGGACTGGCAGCCCGAGTATGCTGAATTCAAACGTCTCGCCGGGGAGCAATTCGACGGTTGTCTCAAAGACCCTCTTTTCCGGTTGGATGTCCATCCATCCGCCGGTCGCACGAACGTCCCCGGAGACATCCGCGCCACTCGGCTTGCGAGCCCGGAATGTCATTGGAACCGGGTCCACGGCGGGCTTGAGAGTGAAGCTCTCAGCTTGGAGCACGGCGCGTGCTGAGAACCGGACCCGGTACTGACCGGCAAGAGAGGCGATGAATCCACGAGGGTACCCGTAGTAGGGCCAGTGAGCTGATCGGAAGATGGCAACCTCGAGTGCGGGATCGGTGCCCAGTTTTTCGAGATCCTCGTTGTCAACGGCCTGGTTGTCCCTGGCAAAGAACATGGCCTGACGGCCACCAAACGTGGCAGTTTCCGAGAACAGCTGCCTGCCGATCGCGCGGTATTTTGTGACTGGAGGAGGAGTCGATTCAACGGCCATGGCCTCTCGAAGGGCGGTGTCGGCAGCGTCAAAATAGGCGGCCAGTTGCACTCGTGAGACGTCCAGTACAGAGGCAGTCTTGTTGAAACCGTGTGCCTCGCGATCCTCCGGCAGCATGTCGCGAATGTCCAGCTGTGGTAGCTCGAGCAGGTCCCTCAAATTCTGTTCGTATTCTTCGCGATTCAAACGCCGCATCATGCCGCGACCGTTGAGATCGACTTCAGCACGATCTGCGCTGGCGATGGCGTCATCGAGCAGGTGAAGCAGTGCCTGGCGTTTTCCATCGGCCAGCACGGTGTCTGCCGGCGGCATTTCTCCCCGGGCCACTCGATCGTGAACCTGTATCCACCGCTCGCGGTTAGTCTGACTGTCGAGCTGAAATGCCAGGCCTGAAAGGTCGAGGCCTCCTTTGGCATTTTCACGGTCGTGACAAACGAGGCAGGTCTCGGCAAGCAGCTTTTCCAGGCCGGCCGGTTTTTTATCTGCCCTGAGTGGAGGTGTCGTTTGACCGAGCAGCACGACAACAGTGCAAGCCAGGGCTGACAGGGAGAGAGGGGTGAAAAGCGTGGCTCGCCTGGCCCGGTGCGAGTTTCCCTGTGTTGATGTTTTCATCAGACTAATTCTAGTTGACAACACGAATTCTTGGATGTCTTGCACCGAGTTTTCCCGGCCCACGTTTGTTGATCCTTGACAGTTTCAACATCGGGCGCATCGTCCCAGGGGTCGAACCGAGTTTTCACGCCTCCCTGTGCATACCACAGCTTGATCTGGCGATGGCCTAAGGGGCAGCGGATCTGCATGGCAATTGGAATCCTGGTGACGTGACGAGTTCATTCTGCCACGCGGGGGAGGGGGATGCCAGCGAGGCATTTTGCTGGCCCAGTTGGCGACTGGCTATGATCAAGCCACGAGGATTTCAGACCATGTGGATCCAAGAGCTTGGTGAGGATAGACGGAGGGTGACAAGTGGTAGACGAACGGATTGTGGAACAGCAGAAAGAGATCTATGAGAATGCGATGCGGAGACACAAGAAACCATTTGGGGTTAGCCTGTGCTATTGTAAGAACTGCTTCCAAGAGAGAACGTGACACTTATTCCCAGTACACCGACAACGGAGTTATTGATGGTCTCTTCACAAACCTGTCCCGGGAAAAAACCTGTCGTCCTCACACTCGTGACCATGTTGTTTCTCGTCACTTCACTGTCTGCTGAACAACAACGTGTCCCCCAGGATTACAAGACGATTCAGGCAGGCATCAATGCCGCCAGCCAGGGAGAAACTGTTCTCGTCAGCGCTGGAACCTACCGGGAACGCATCCAGCTGAAGGAGGGAGTTATTGTCAGGAGCGAGGGAGATGATACCAGGGGCATGCGAGGTCTGAACCGCGCTGAAATGACGATTATTGATGGCAGCATAGATGGCGCCAAAGGACCCGGAGTTGCCATGGCTGAAAACTCGGTACTTGATGGCTTTACCGTGACAGGCATTGGCTCATACGACGACGCCAAGTGGAACAAGCACCATGCCACGCAGGGAGAAGAGCAGGTTCATGAACACATTGGAGCCCCAGGTACGGCCGGCATTGCCGTCAACGGGATCCATCACTGCTCGGTGACAAACAATATCGTGCATCACATCGGCTATACCGGTATTGCAATCACGGGTGCGAAAGAGAATCGAGTATCACCACTCATTACCCGAAACATCACCTACCGCAATATGGGCGGTGGTATCGGTTCCATGCAGGGATCGACAGCAACGATCGAGGAGAACGTCTGCTTCGAGAACTTCTATGCCGGCATTGGGCATAACAATGCCAGCCCACTCGTGGTCAATAATACCTGCTATTCAAACATCCGTGCCGGAATCGGTATAAGTGAACATTCCAGGCCCATTGTCCGCAACAACAAGTGTTACAAGAACCGTCGAGCCGGGATCGGTATTCGTGCGGGTGAGGAGACATCTCCACTCGTCGAGCACAATGAGTGTTACGAAAATGACATGGCTGGAATCGGTGCCCGCGAAGACTCCTCCCCCATCATTCGCCACAACCGATGCTACAGGAATGCTATGGCTGGCATCGGTGCACAATCAAATGCTCGACCCGTGATCGTGGACAACGAGTGCTTCGAAAACAAGATGGCTGGGATCGGCACCGAGGAGGGTGCTGCCGCGATCATCCGTGGCAACACGTGCTATAAGAATTTGATGACCGGTATCGGTGCCCGTGACGGGGCCCGCCCAATTATCGATAACAACAAGTGTTTTGAGAACAAGCTGGTAGGCATCAGTGCCGAAAAGGGTGCCCACGCAATCATACACGGCAATGAATGCCTGAAGAATGGACAGGCTGGAATCGGACTGCGTGAAAAAGCAGAGGGGATTATTCTCAACAACAAGTGCCTGGAAAACAAGCTGGTCGCTATCGGTGTCCGCACCGGTTCAATTGCTCATATAGGGCACAACCTCTTGGTTCGCACCGAAGGCATGCCCCCAATCATCGCTATCCGTGAAGGATCCTCAGCTGTTGTCAACGACAACACTATCAAGGGGGGAGGTGTTGCCGGTGTTATGGTCCAGGGAACAGCTTATATCAACAACAACCAGTTCCAGGGGAATGGTCCACGCAGTGGCCCGGGTCCACCGAACCATGCTGCCTGGATACATGGCGGATCTACCGTCTTGTTCAGGAACAATCAGGTCGACCACTGGCGGCATGCCCTGTTTGCTTCAGGTGCTCACCGTGTCTGGGCAACCGACAACACGGTGAAAAGCTTCCTGGGCACCGCAATCGTCATCGAAAAATCTACATTACCGGTTCATGTTTTTGGCAATACTGCTTTCTCTGACAGTGAAAAAGATATGGCGGCCCGGGTTGATGGCCCACAGGGCATCGTCGCTGAGAACGTGCGAAAACCATCCATCTCACCGAAAGAAGCTGCGAGGGAATAACAGGTTTCTCTGTAAAGCTGCCACTCGTTCAGTCGGGGAATAGTATGTCATCCATAAAATCACTGCTCTTTCTGGTTTCCCTCTTTACTGTAACCACGGTTCTTGCCCAGGAGCCGTTCAAACCGACTTCCAAGGAATCACTTCGACTGGGCGTACCCGACCCGGCCGTTATCGAGGCGCGCGATGGAAGCGGTTACTACATCTTCGCCACCGGGCACGGCGTCGTCGTCTGGCACAGTACCGACCTGAAAGCCTGGAAGCGAATCGGCACGGTCTTTGATCGGCATGTCCCTGCCTGGGCAGAAGAAGCCGTTCCAGGCTGCGATGGCATCTGGGCGCCGGACATCCAGTATGCCGGTGGGCAGTACTACCTTTATTACAGCGTTTCGACTTTCGGCAGCCAGCGGTCCGTGATTGGCCTGGCCGTCAGCAGGACGATCAATCCCGCCGCACCCGGTTACCGCTGGGAAGACCAGGGTATTGTCATCGAGTCCACTGGCAAGAACGACTACAACGCCATCGACCCGGCCATGTTTGTTGATCAGAACGGCAAGGCATACCTCACCTGGGGATCCTACTGGACAGGGATCAAGGGATGTGAAATCGACCCGGCCACGGGAAAAACGGCTTCGACCCAGCCTGAATATGTCTCGCTGGCACGGCGGTCAAGACAACCAGATCCCCCAAACATCGAGGCCCCATACCTGGTCAAGCATGGCTCATTTTACTACCTGATGGTCTCCTGGGATTTCTGCTGCGCGGGAGTCGAGAGCACGTACAAGGTCGTGGTGGGTCGCAGCACAAACCCGCTTGGGCCTTTTGTTGACAGGCAGGGCCGTGCGATGACCGAGGGAGGAGGAACGGTGTTGCTTGCCAGTGACGCTCGGTGGAGAGGGCCGGGACATAACAGCTTCCTGCAAACCCGGCAGGGGGATTTCCTGGTCTACCATGTCTACGACGCTGCGAATGTCCGCAAGGGGCGTATCCTCCAGGTCCGGCCAGTCTCCTGGACGCGCGATGGCTGGCCACGCGTGAAAGACCCGCTGCTGGATCCAGGAGCGAGCCAGCGAAATAAGAAACAGCTCTCCCCGCTTGTCGGACGCTGGGATCACCTGGTTAATGGCCGTGATCACTACGACATCTTCTTTGAGGTAAGCGGAAAAATGACGGGAACTGCCGGGGAGTCGTACTGGAAGCAGGAAGGTCGCCAGTTGCTGCTACGCTGGATGGACCCGCGAGCGCCCGGGGGCGCGTGGATTGATCATGTTCAGCTGAGCGCTGATGGGAAAAGCTATTCCGGTAAGAATCAGAACGGCACAACCATCCAAGGCCAGAAACGGAACGACTAGGCGCTGCAGTGATTTATTCCTGTTATGCCAATGGGCGGCTGCGTTTGCAAAGATGATGACCTTCGTCCTCCCAAATCTTACCGCCGGTCGATCCCCAATTATTGGGATTCGACTGGACTCGATTTAGGGGGGAAGGTCATTTCTCTATCACTACGGAGCCCAGTGGGGGAAAGCGGAGACAGGAGGTTCGGCACGTACCTTGGGTATCACTTCCGCGGTTATCTGGTCCCCCGGGGCCGTGATCCCTGCTCAATCCAACTGACTCATCTAGCGAAACTCGAAGGCGTACAGGTTGGCAGGGCTGCGACCGTTGGTGAAATGAAAACGGAGTTGGACTGGCGCCTGGCTGGCATCGCCGAAACTCAGGTTGCCCCAGACGACTCTGTGAACCAGGGAATCCGTCTCCAGGGGCGTGCATTGCTCGCGAGAATAGCCTGGCACGACTTCGCCTGACTCGGGGTCGATTAACTCAACCTCCAGCCGACTCCCTTTCCCGCAGGATGCGTTGACATACAGATCCCTGGCGGCACCTCGGTCGACAGGAATGGTGGTGACGCTTCCCTGCTGTTGGCCGTCTTCCAGTGTCAGGTGAGTGAAGCCATCCAGCCGAAGTGTGGCCAGGCCACAGCTGTGTTCCCCTTCAATCAGACTGGTTGTGCTGAAGCGGTAGCCAGAGTAGTAGATCTTGATCTCCTCCGCGTCGACCAGGGGTGTGGAAGGAGCGATCTCGTCCGAGTCCCATTCCCCCGCTGCACCTTGCCGCACCACCTCCGTGCCAGGCTGGATGTAGGTGAAGTGCTCGCCGTCGCGACTCATGGCCAGTTCGACGGTCATGTTTGTTCCGCTGCGCTGGTACTGGTAGAGCGCCAGGTAATACTGGCGGTACTTCCAGACGGCGACGTCGTGAATCTGCTCGACCTTGCCGTTTTTCACCACCCGGATGGCTCTGGCCCAGGGGTCGAAAATTGGGTTTCTCGGATCGGCCGTCCATTCGGATGCGTCCGCGCTGAAGCCGTAGCCCGCGCCTCGCCTGTCGTTATTGAGACCCATGAATCCGTAGGCCTTGTACTTCCTGGCGGGGTCTCGTTCGTCCGGATCATGAAACAGGGTCTGGGGTGAGAACGAGGAGGGCATCCCGGCCGGAAACCGGATGCCACCGCGGCTCGCCTGCTGCCAGCGAAGTCCGTCGGGAGATGTCCAGAGCGTCCAGGTTTGCGCATCGTCCGATTGGCCGACTGTTAACCCCGCCCGGTTCGGCGAGGGCGCCGTGCCGGTCCAGGTTAAAAACTTGTATCGACGCGTCGGGTCCGGATCGTGTGTGTCGAGATACATTCCTGATGGAACAAGCGGGCGGTAGATCGGCGTTGCCGGCAGCCCGGCAACCATGTTCGTGTTGTCGTTGTCTCCAAATGAGGCCAGGCCCAACGGCTTCTTTTCAAAGCTGCGACCGTCGCTGCTTTCGGCGTAACCCATCCGAACCGTGGGGACGGATCCGCTCTTCGGCCATTCCGAACCAGGCTCGCGATGCATGCCGGAGTACCATGCCCGGTAAACGCCATGCTGTTTGAGTACCTTGAGCTTCGAGGCACCCTGCGAGTCGAATTCCCCCGGACGTCCGGCAGTGAGCACCGGGTTGTCCGAGAACTTGCGCGCCGTGTTGACTTTTAGTGCAATGCCATCGATCTGCTGAATTTCCTTGAAATCCAGGAACAGAATCCTGTTGCCAGGGTCGGACGTGAGTGAGGGGACTTGAAGCACGTGAAACAAGGTGGCAGGAGACGGGCTGCGGTGTCCGATCGCCAGTGCAATCGAAGAGTTGTCCGCGCCGACCCCGTGTTCCAGGCCCAGCCAGTCGATCGAGAGGTGGCTATCCTCGAATCGAGCCGTGTTCCGCGTCAGCCAGAAACCGTTCATGATTGGACTCCACCTGGTACCCAGCCAGCGCGAGTAAAAGACGTGCTGGCGCGTCGAGTCGATGAAGAACATCCAGGGCACGCGATAGCGGTCAACAACCATTTGCGGCGAGTGTACGGTGTCCCATACGAACCGGCTGTCCAGGTCCGTCAACGGGTGCGACTGCCGTTGTTCCCTTTCCAGGAAGGTGTATTTCAGCGAGTCTCCCGATTCGTGGACGGCGAGAACCTCGCCGGCCGTTTCGGCGAGAGCTGGCCGGCGCCCGGGGTGACTCGACTGCAACTGCCATTTCCCGGTATCCAATGTGGAGACTCTCAGCTTCAGGTAATGGCTGCCACCCTTGGTATCGCCAGTTGCGACGTGAACAAAGGCCCCGTCCTGCGAAAAGAGCATGGCGGGTGGATAGAGCCCTTTTCCCCGTCCAAGTTCGAACGACTGCCATGCTCCCTCACGGAGCGTCCCGAGATGCACTGTCACTTCCGAGTCGTTACCTCCAGCGGTTGTCCAGGTCAGCCAGATCTGCCCGTTGGGTGATCGGCAGATGTCTCCCGCCCATGATTGGGTTTGTGTGAGCACGAGTCCTCCCGCTTGCCCGCTGACGGGATCCAACCACTGTGGCGAGCCCTTGTCGGTTCGCAATGGTTGTGTCTCCACGACGCTGTAAGCGGTCAGACCGTGCTCGGTCGTGTAAATGATGTGCAGCCGGTCCTGGGGATCGACAGCCAGGCCTGCGGAAAATAATGAGGCCGCCGGTCTGTCCTGCAGTCTGGGGAGCGGCACCGTCAGCGGGAAATCCGAAATCGATTCCGGGTGCGGTTTCTGCGAGATCTTTAAAGTGAAACCCGGACCGCCTACTGATGTAGGCGAAGGAATCAGCAGGTAGCAGTACCCCTGACTGTCGCACGCCACATGCCTGCTGATTGCCCGGCGGAACTCACGCTGCAGCAACCTGTTGTGATCGGCTTCGAGACTGGCTGTCCCGGTGAGGAGCACGAAGACTGACCAGGTCAGACCAACGGCTGCTGTTGCCCACGATTGTCGTCTGCCACGCATGGATCCCTCCGTTTCAGTCCACCCTGTTCGTGAACTGAAGTGAAGACAGATCCACATCCTTCAGTTCAAACCGCACTCGAATCAGCTGCTCCGCCAGACTGCTGATATCAGCATTTCCCTGCCAGTGGTTCTGCATGGCAATGGGAATCCTGATGATGTGACGAGTTCATTATGCCACGCGGTGGCAGGGGGATGCCAGTGAAGGGGCAGGGGAACACGGGTCCGGACCTGGGTTTTTGGCCCGAAAATGTGTGCGTCTGGGGCAGCGTTCTACATGTCGACCGCCGGCCAACTTTTTGCCCCCCCCCGGAGGAGTTTGCTGGCCGGCTTGGGAAGCGGCTACAATCGGGGAATCGCAATTCTCTCAGGATTCACTGAGTGCTGCCATCAAACGACGGTTTTTCCCATGAAGATCAATTCCATTCCTTGTCGGTTCAAGTGGTTGCCCGTTCTTATGTGGGCACTTGTCTCAGGAATTGCACATGCGGAAGATGGGCTGCGGGTTGATTTTAACCGTGACATTCGTCCGCTCCTTTCCAATGCCTGTTTTCGCTGTCACGGGCCAGACTCGAATAAACGCCAGGCCGGTTTACGTTTGGATCAAAGCCAGTCAGCCTTTGCGGAACTTGAGTCCGGTGCGCGGGCGATCATTCCAGGGGATCCTGTTGGCAGTGAACTGGTTGCCAGGATATCAGCGGCAGATCCAGACTTTCGCATGCCCCCAGCCGAGCATGGTGAACCGTTAAGTGCAGAGCAGGTCGAACGAATCCGGCTCTGGATTGAACAGGGGGCAGAGTACCAAACGCACTGGTCCTTTATTGCTCCCAGGCGGACGGCATTACCGTTTGTGAAAGAGACAAGTTGGCCACGCAACGCCATCGACTTTTTTGTGCTTGCCCAACTGGAAGCCAAGGGTCTCCCGCATGCCGACGACGCGGACCGGCAGGCACTCATACGACGGCTGGCCTTTGATATCACAGGTCTTCCTCCAACACTGGAGGAGGTGGATGCCTTTGTGCGAGACAGTTCACCTGCTGCATATGAGCGTTTGGTTGAAAAGTATCTGGCTTCACCGGCTTATGGTGAGAATATGGCTCGGAGCTGGCTCGACCTGGCTCGCTACGCGGACACGAATGGCTACCAGTACGACACGGAACGAACCCACTGGGTTTGGCGTGACTGGGTGATTCATGCTTACAACCAAAACAAACCCTTCGATCAATTCACAATCGAGCAACTCGCTGGAGATTTGATACCTGACGCCACATCTGATCAGATTCTGGCCACCGGGTTCAACCGCAATCACGGCATTACGATCGAAGGAGGGGTAATCGACGAAGAGTACCGCACGGAATACGTGATGGACCGCTTGATCACGACAGGCACTGTTTGGCTCGGCCTGACTGTTGGTTGTGCACGCTGTCATGACCACAAATATGATCCCATCTCGCAACAAGAGTTCTATCAACTCTATGCCTATTTCAACCTCGTGCCTGAACGCGGGCAGAGTGGTTTTCAACCATCACTGCAAGCAGTTTCTCCACTGGCAGCCCGCAAGATTGCAGCCCTGGCAACGACGATTGAAGAATTGCACAACAGTCTGGCAGTAGCCAAAGAGGATGACTTGAAACTCGAGGAGTGGGCCTCAGCACTTGCCAACGGAAGTTTCACCTGGCGAGTGCAGACACCGGTCACGGCGACATCCTCGGGAGGGACGACAATTACACCGCTGGAGGACAATTCACTGCTGGCCAGTGGTGCTAATCCGCAAAACGACATCTACGAAATTCAATTCACGACGCCAGAAAGTGCCATTACTGCAGTTCGCATTGAATGCCTGACGCACCCGTCCCTTCCTGGCAACGGTCCCGGGCGGTATCAAAATTCCAATTTCGTATTAACAGGATTTCTTCTGGAGGCATCCTCGATTGCCGATCCAAGTCAGAAGACCAACGTCACATTTCGAGAGGCCCGGGCTGACTACAACCAGAAAAACTACGAAGTTCGACTCGCTCTCTCCAGCGACAAGAACAAGGGCTGGGCGGTCGATGGGCCAACTCGAAAAAAACCTGCGACGGCGATCTTCGTTGCCGAGAAGCCGTTTGGGTTTCAAGCTGGAACAACTCTCAAAGTAATTCTCAGGCACGAAGTGTCCTTTGGTCAGCATGGCATTGGCCGACCTCGTATCTCGATCTCGTCGGCAGCGCCCGCACGATTGTCTTTTCAAGACATCGACGCCGCGATTGTGGATGCGGCAAAGTTGAAACCTGGCGATCGGACTGCCGAACAGCACCAGGTGTTGCGTACTTACTACCTGGACAATCATGGTCCTGCCAAGCAGATTGCAGCTGAAATAGCCCGTCTTGAAAAACAGCGGAGTGCCAGTTTTCCGGCAACAATGATTATGCGGGACCAGGAAAATATCCGCACCACGCACATCCTCAACCGCGGACAATACAACCAACCGGCAGCACAAGTCTTCGCGGGTACACCACAGGTTTTGCCTCCCATGCCGGACGACCTGCCGAAAAATCGTCTTGGCCTGGCACAATGGTTGATGTCCCCTGCTCATCCGCTGACGGCTCGTGTGGCGATCAACCGGTACTGGCAGCAGTTCTTTGGCAATGGACTGGTGAAAACTTCGGAGGACTTCGGAAACCAGGGGGCACGTGCCAGCCATCCCGGATTGCTTGATTGGCTCGCGGTTGAATTCGCCAGTTCGCAGTGGGACGTTAAAAACATGGTGCGACTGATCGTCACGTCAGCAACTTACCGCCAAACATCACATGCAGGGCGAGAAAACTACAGGAAGGATCCAGAGAATCTGCTGTTGGGCCGTGGACCTCGAATGCGACTGGCTGCCGAACAAGTGCGAGATAATGCACTTGCAATCAGCGGCCTGCTGGTAAATACGCTGGGGGGCACAAGCGTTTACCCATACCAGCCCAAGGGTATCTGGATGGAGCTTAACAACCGCCCTGGATTCTCCAAAGAATATCCCCAGGGGAGCGGGAAGGATCTCTATCGTCGCAGCCTGTATACATTCTGGAAGCGTACCGTCCCCTCTCCCATGTTGAAGACACTTGATGCCCCCGAACGTGAGTTCTGCACGCTGAAACGTTCGCAAACCAACACACCGTTGCAATCCTTGCTGCTGCTCAATGGCCCACAGTTTGTCGAAGCCGCGCGACACATGGCTGTACGCGTCTTGAACAGGTATCCCCACGACCAGCAGAAACGGCTTGCCTACGCCTTCCGACTTGCCACGGGACGTCATCCTGATGCAACTGAGCTTGTTATTCTCGCTGAGGCCTTTGACGAACAACGTGAAGAATTTGAGCAGCAGAACGGACTCGCCGACAGCCTGCTTGCCGTTGGTGACTCTCCTCCTGACACAATTCATGACAAGCTGCAGTTAGCAACTTGGACGACTCTCTGCCGGCTCTTAATGAATCTTGACGAAACAATTACCAAGGGCTGAGAAATGAAGACATTCCTCCAGGAAAGCGGGTTGCTGGAAAACCGCCGTCAGTTTTTCAGCAGGACCAGTACAGGGATCGGTATCGCTGCCCTGTCTTCCCTGTTAAGTGCTGAGCAAGCGACAAAGAACAAAGATGGCTTGCCTGAATTGCCGCATTTTGCCCCCAAGGCGAAACGGGTGATCTACCTGTTACAGTCGGGGGCCCCATCGCAAGTGGACCTGTTTGACCATAAGCCATCGCTTGAAAAACTGCACATGCAGGAGTTGCCGGCGGAAATTCGCGACGGACAACGACTGACAGGAATGACCGCCGGGCAAAAAGCATTTCCGATCATCAATTCGCCCTTCAAGTTCAACCAGCATGGCCAGTCCGGAATGTGGTTGAGCGACTTGCTTCCCCACCTGGGTGGCGTGGCGGATGAACTCTGCCTGATCAATTCGATGTATACCGAAGCGATCAATCATGACCCGGCTATTACATTTTTCCAGTCAGGCCACCAGCAACCAGGCCGCCCAAGCCTGGGTTCATGGCTCAGCTATGGTCTTGGGAGTGAAACTGAGAATCTGCCATCGTTTGTCGTGATGCTGACCAAGAACAATTTTAACCAGGCCCAGCCGATCTATGATCGCCTCTGGGGAAGTGGATTCTTGCCGTCGAAATATCAAGGGGTCAAACTTCGTAGCCAGGGGGATCCCGTTCTGTACCTATCCGATCCTGGCCGGCTCGGCGCACGATCTCGAAGAAAACTACTCAATAGCCTCGAACAGCTGAATGCACTGCGGGAACAGGAAATCGGTGACCCGGAGATCAACACTCGGATTGCCCAGTACGAAATGGCCTACAGGATGCAGACATCGGTGCCAGAGCTGGCTCGTATCACGGATGAACCGCAGAGTACGTTTGCGCTCTATGGCGAAGCCGCGAAACAACCAGGCACGCATGCTTATAACTGCCTGATGGCAAGACGACTGTCCGAACGGGGCGTTCGTTTTATTCAGGTCTTTCATCGTGGCTGGGATCACCATAGCAACTGTGCCGGGAATCTCCCCAACCTGACACGGGAGACGGACCAGGGATCTGCTGCCCTGATTGCTGATCTGAAACAGCGCGACATGCTGAAAGACACACTCGTTATCTGGGGTGGAGAATTCGGGCGAACCGTTTACGCGCAGGGAAATCCGGCCAGCTTCGGCCGTGACCATCACCCGCGGAGTTTTTCAATCTGGATGGCCGGTGGTGGTGTTCAAGGTGGTCTGACCTACGGAAAGACCGATGATTACTGCTACAACATCGTTGAAAACCCGGTTCATGTTCACGATTTCCATGCCACCATCCTGCACTGTATGGGAATCGACCATGAGCGACTGACACATCGTTTTCAAGGTCGCGACTACCGTCTGACAGACGTGCATGGAAAAGTTGTCGAAGCTATTCTCAGCTAATAGACCACCGAGATTGCCCGTCACCCCCTGACCATCTTCAGCACGGCAGTCTTCACGCTCTCGGGAAGGTCCGGCCAAGCCCCCTCAGCCGCTCGTCATCGCCAGAGAGTGCGTCGGATTCTGCACCGCTTAGGTTGATCGGGCTGGCGATCGCGTTGGTGTAGTGGTCATTGGTCACTTGCAAATGGGCTTTTGAACGAAACAACCAGGGTCGATAATAGAATATACAGATGCGTTGCCCGGAAACCCTACTCGGATGGTAGCTGGAAATCTACAATGGAAGGCTGGCTCAAAAGGAACATGAGCCGAGGAGCTGAAACAAAGCGACCGTCCCAAGCCGGGCATACGCGTTGATCGAAGGAGAGTTTCATGCGAGTTCCCCTGAAACGACGAAGCTTTCTCAAGGGGGCCGGCGTAGCAATCGCGCTGCCGATGCTCGAAGCGATGGCACCAGTTGGCCGGGCTGCAATTCAGCCAGCCAGGCCGGTCAAGCGTTTTGTCTGCCTGTCGAACAACTACGGCATCTACAAGAGGACGTTCTTCCCCAGCTCCGAGCAGACGACATCAGACTACCAGATGCCCGAGACGCTCAAGCCGCTGGAAAAGCATCGCCAGGACTTCACCGTTTTCTCGCACCTGGACCACGGAAACACCATCGGCCACCAGGGAGTGCCTGTCCTGCTCAGTGGTGTGCGCCCCTTCATGGCAGCGCAATTCCCCGAGGGCAATATCAGCCTGGACCAGAAGATTGCAGAATTTGTCGGTGCCGAAACGCGATTTTCATCAATGACCCTACGCGTTAACGAGTCGAACCTGGTCAGCTTTACCCGTACCGGCGTGCAGGTACCGGCGATTGACGTGCGGCAAATGTACCGTGCCCTGTTCCTGGCTGACACGAACGAGAAGAAGGCCACCGCTGCCGAGCGGCTGAAGCGGCAAAACAGTATCCTCGATGTGGTCCTGGAGAAGGCCAGGTCCGTGAACAGGGAACTTGGCAAACAGGATCAGCACAAGTTCGCCGAATATCTTGAAGCGGTCCGCACGCTGGAAAAGAAAATTGTCCAGCAGCAGCCCTGGCTCGACCGGCCGAAACCGACAACCGAACGCCCGGAGCCGTCGCAGGGCAATGGCACCGAGGCAGACCTGCGGGCCATGGTCGAGTTAATCTCGCTGGCAATCCAGACCGATTCAACGCGGGCCATTACCCTCGCTTCTGGTTTTGTTAATGGCGACTTTGGCCTCAGTGGTGGCTACCACGGTTTTTCACACCATGGCGAGCGTCCCGATCACATCACTGCTTTGAACCTCATCGAGCGAAACATGACGACGCAGATGGCGTACCTGATCGACCTGCTCAAGGCACAGGAGGATGCAGTCAACGGCGGCACATTGTTTGACCATACCTCGATTCTCTTTGGCTGCGGCATGGCAACCGGGCCACATTCGACCAAGGATCTTCCCCTGCTGCTGGCCGGAGGCGGGTTCAAACTTGGCCAGCACCTGGTCAACCCGGAGGAGAAGGGGCAACGTATCCCCGCGGCCAATCTCCTGCTATCGATCCTCCAGAATCACGGCCTCGAGATCGACCGCTTCGGCCCCAGCACGGGGACGCTGGCCGGTCTTGAACGTCGTAACGCCTGATGTTCCGATTTATCCTTGTAGCGATCGTGATCACGGTGCCCCTGGATGCTGCTCAGGCTGCTTCCCCGCTGGACAAGCTCCGTCCGTTTCTCAGGAAACACTGCTACGAGTGTCACGGTGCCAAAACGCAGGAGAACGACAAGCGATTCGATTCGCTCGGTACGAAGCTCTCCGACGTCCAGACTCTGGAGTCCTGGCAGGAGATTCTGGACCAGTTGAACCTGGGGGCGATGCCGCCGGAGGGGAAACCACGTCCTGACGCCCGGGAACTGGCCCAGGTGGTTGAGGTCCTGACCGACCGCCTCAAAGCGGCCTATCGAGAGCGTCGCAGTACCGGCGGGCAGACGGTCGCACGTCGCCTGAACCGCTTTGAGCTGCGCAACACGGTGCGTGACTTGCTCTATATCAATGACCCGGACCTGCGAGTCGGAAACGTTTCTGGCCTGGTGGACAATAACGGCAACGGCCGTGTCGAGAACACCAGTTCCGATCCGTTTCGTGCTTTTCCCGCGGATGAAGAGGAGGATGGCTTCGACAATATCGGTGAGCGACTCGTGATGTCCGACTTCCTCCTCAAGCTGATGCTCGATGCTGCCGAGGAGAGCCTGCAGCTGGCGACGGAAACGGCTCCACGACCGGACCCGGAGGCCCGACGTTTCGCAGGCCATATCAGTAAACGTGGAACTGGGGACCTCGAACAATTTTCCCGTGAGCTTAATCCAGAGTTTGATGCGCTCTATCGCACGGGGACCCTTAGCGCCGATGCGCTGGGGGGGGGTGTTGGCAGTTCGGTCCGCTATCGCATCACGATCGAGATCTCAGCGCACAACCAGCAGCACCCCTGGGGTGAGCTGATTCTGACCAACCAGGAGGAACCTTTCCTGGTCAGCGTGCGCCTCTACAAGGCCAGGTCCAGGAACGACCATGTCGTATTGACCCAGCTCAAGCTGCCGGGCGATGGAGAGAGACGTACCTTCACGCTTGAAACTTGGATCGACAGGCAATGGCTGCCACAGGTGACCTGGGATAATGGTCCCTCCAGCCGCGGTGCCCGCACGGACCTCCTGATGCAGAAGTACCTGCCCGATGCTTTCCGCAAAGCGCCAAGTAACAAGGAGATTCCAGATAAAGACGAGTACAACAAGGCGCGTGCTGACTGGTCCAGGGAGATGGCTGTCACCCTGCTCAATCACTACAAGGGACCCAGCCTCCACGTCCACAGCATGACGTTGGAACCGCTGGTTGATCAGTGGCCACCCAGGAGCCACAGATCGCTCTATGGAACCGGGCCCACTGACGAGGCAGATGTGGAAGCATTACTACTGGCGTTTGCTGGGAGAGCTTTTCGCAGGCCGGTTACGGTGGAAGAAGTGGCACCCTTTGTCGGGCTGGTTCGCTCACATCTGAATCCTGATCCGGCCACGGTTGAAGCGAGCGTGATCCAGGATTTGACCTACAAGTCGTACAGGGGATCTTGGAACAAGCTTCCGGAGTTCTCCGCACTCAAGCCCAGTGGACAGGGTGCACTGGTGAGCGGTCTGCTTGACCTTCGACCGGCAGGGCTCGAAGAACACTTCGGCATGGTCTTCGAGGGGAGGTTGGAAGCACCGCGGGCGGGTGATTACCAGTTCCAGGTTGCCTCGGACGACGGATCGCGTCTGATTATTGATGGCAAGACGGTCGTCGAGCACGATGGGCTCCATGGTGCCTCGACGAAGAAAGGGGCGATGCAGCTGGCAGCCGGCGCCCATGTCCTTCGGGTCGAGTACTTCGCCTATGGGAAACCCAACAGCCTGCAGGCCTTCTGGAGCGGTCCGGGATTTGCCATGACGCCGCTGGCCGTCGGGAAAACAGCACCGCGGCAACCCGGCGGCGTCACTGCCCAGGCAGCGCGGACCATGAAGGCTCTCCAGACCGGCTACACGGCAATCCTCTGTTCCCCGGATTTCCTCTACCTTCGTGAAAAACCTGGGCGGTTGGATAATTACGAGCTCGCTTCGCGGCTGAGCTATTTCCTTTGGTCCTCCATGCCGGACAAGAGGCTGATGGTTCTTGCAGAATCGGGCAGGCTGACCAACATCGCCGTGGTGCAGGAGGAAGTGGACCGCATGCTGGACGATCCCAGGGCAGCCGCTTTCACGCGACACTTTACCGAGCGTTGGTTGAGACTCGACAAGCTAAGCGACAGCCCCCCTGAACGGTCAGGCCCTTTCCGTGTTTACTGGGATCGCCGGCTCCAGCCTCAGATTGTCGCCCAGACCGACGCCTACTTTGCCGACCTGTTGAGGATAAATGGCCCGGTTCGTGACCTGATCGATTCCGATTACACCTTCTTGAACGAGTCGATCGCCACGGTCTTTTACGGGCGCGATGATGTGAAGGGAGAGTTCCTTCGCAAGGTGCCGACGAATGATCCGCGCCGTGGCGGCCTGCTTACCCAGCCCAGCGTGATGACCGCCACCGCCAACGGTGTTGATACCTCGCCAGTGGTTCGCGGTGTCTGGGTGCTGGAAAACATTCTTGGAACTCCGCCTCCACCACCGCCACCGGATGTCGAACCGCTCTCTCCGGATCTGCGGAATGCCGGGACGATCCGTGAACAACTTCAACTCCATCGTGAACAGGACGCGTGTAAAAGCTGTCACAGCAAGATTGACCCCCTCGGTTTTGCCTTTGAGAACTTCGATCCCATTGGCCGCTGGCGGGACAGGTACCCCAAGGGCAGGGACAATATCGATGCCTCGTCCACGATGTCGACAGGCCAGAAGGTGGCAGATATTGTCGAATACAAGAAAATGCTTGTCGGGCGGGAATCGCAGGTTGTTCGCTGCCTGGCGGAAAAAATGCTGGCTTATTCCAGTGGCCGTCTCCTCGAGGCGACAGATCGTGGTGAGGTGGACGAGATTGTCAGGAAGCTCCAGGCCAGGGGCAATGGCCTGCGGGACCTGGTCAAGCTGGTCGTGCAGAGCCAGGTCTTCCTGACAAAGTGAGTGATTGTCTTAATCCTTCACTAACAGCTGTTCCTTGCTGCTGCTTGCCCTCTTCCAAGTGACTACGATCGAGCGAATCGCCATTTTCTTATGATCACGAGGTGCTGCCATTAAACCTGTCTGCCTGCCTTCGGCAGGTTGGTGATAACTGGTCGAGTCAGCTGATTATTCGACCAGCCTGGCCATCTCGATAGCAAGATCTTGCAAGCTTTTTGGCCATGAGGCGAACGTAATACTCCTGCTGCCTGCAATCTCTGGGGCTGTGATGCCCTCGACCAGTGAGTCGGTCGGCTGGGCGTAGATAAACTGCACTTTGTCCAGACCGTAGGTGCCGGCAAGACTCTTGGCGTAGAACTCCAGTTCAGCCCCATAGTGTGCGGGCGTGTATCCAATATTGTTCTCTGATGGAATCCAGATCACGCCGGAAACTGCCATCGGAGTCATCGGGCTGACACACCAGTTGTAAGCGTAAGTTGGAATCATGTCGGATCGGACCGTACTGTTTTTTCCCGCCTCCGGAAAAGCCGGGCCAGCAAGCGGTGCAGCCTTGGATAAATCTGCGCCTTGCTTGCCAGCTGTGATGATTGTCTGGATAAAGGTTTCCACGTCCTTGAGATGACGGTCGGCAGCTGTTCTTGCAATGCTCGAGTTGGGGTACTGCATAAACAATTCATCGAGGCGAGCTTGAAATGCCGGCTGATCTATGTCCTTGACGCCGTCGAAAGAAGTCCACGAAAGAGGCGAAGCCATTTGTCGTGCTCGTCCACCCTGGCCGGATGACATGGTAATGAAGCCCTGTGGAATTCCCGTGCGGTTCAGTGTTTTTGCGAAATGATAGGCGAACATCGTCACGCCTCGGTCGGCTTCAGAAAAATCAGCGGCCATCCATGATGAACGGTATCTGCCACCGCCAGTTTCAAACTTCCGTTTTCGTGGAGTTGGAAATGAACTTGCAGCCGTCTTTCTCCTGAATTCACGAACCAGCGGCATGGCTGTTGGAATCGTGGCCTCCTTGTCACGCGGGTTGAACGCCAATTCTCCGTTAAGCAGCGTTGTTCCAGTCAGATACCAGACATCGCCAATCAAGATATTGACGACCGTTCTGCTGAAACCATGACTTGATTTAACCGACAAGGTGATGGGGTCAGTCGAAACCTCGAAGGACGGGAATTCTACTGACCATTGCTGCAGATCATTCGCCACTGCCGTTCTGGTGATTCCCCCCAGCGTCACGGTCAGCTTGACGCCCTTGTTGGCGTGCCCCCAAACCGGGATCGGTTTGCCGTGTTGAATAACCGCACCATCCCGGAAGTACTCAACCACCTGAAGGATCGGATGGTCGGGGTCGGTGTACTGTGCGTACTTTGCTTTGAGTGCCGCCGCTTTCTCCAGATCGTCCTCCTCAAAGATCAACTCACCGTTGACCGCTGCAAACGGCGTCGCAGGCAACCCGGCTCTGTTATAGAGATTCGAGTTTTCCGGTACCGCGTTGTATGCGTATTGAACGCCAATCGGTCTGGGGACACTCTTTGAAGTCACGATAACGGTGTTACCAACAATGACCGCCTCGGCAGCGTGCCATTTGTTGTCCTTATCGCACAGGCGGAAATGGTTCAGCTTGTCAGTCGGAGTCGGCCGTGCCGGTTCAACGAACTTGTCCGCTTCCCGGTAGTCCTGGGCCAACCCTTTATTGCCAACCATCAGACCGCCAAAGAGACTCTCCTGTTCGAACGATACGATGACTTGACTCCCTTTGACTTCGTAACCGGTGTAGATCGGACCGGTATATGCGACATCTTTGCCGTACTGTTTCGCCAAAGCCCAGCGTGCCAACCTGATGCCCGGATGAAGTTTGTTGTAGTAGTGAATTCCCTGCGGCCTGGCCGAGTTGAGGTCAGACTGGACGACCATGCCGACGTTCTGGCGGTTGTTCCTGAAAAACAGATGCTGGACTTGGCGGATGTCTGCAAATCCCACCGAGTCGGGATCTGGAGAACCATAGCACTGCATCTGGGTGAAGTAGAACGGCATATCAGGCATGCTCCAGGCATCTCTCCAACCGTTGACAAGGGCCTCCATTCTTGCGGCGTAAATCCTCCCGTCGCCCGAGTTACTTGTGCCCTGACACCAGATCGCACCGCGAATCGCATACGGAACCACGGGGTTGATCTTGCCGTTGAAGAATTGAGAGGGCCCTCGCCACATACCCGCGATTCCCGGCAAGTTCGTTCTCGCGGGTATCCTGCCACCTGCTACTGCGGCCTCGCCGGCCAGTTTTTGCCAGGCTCTCAGGTCTCCGTAGTATTGGTCAAATGCCTTATGTCCCTGCTCGGTCAGCGGGTCCGCATCGCGAATCAGGTCAGCGTCCAGTCTGAGCTGGGGATGTGTTTCGATGGCCTGGCGCTGGGTAAATGCTTCGATCCTGGTATTGCTATGAGCGCTCAGCAGAATGCCGATTGGCATGTCCAGTTCTTTGTACAGCGAGTACGCAAACGACAATGACAGAGCCGAGAAGTCTCCCGCGCTTTTGTGTGTCTTCCAGCCGCCATCCGAAGTACCTTTTTTCAGCGGGTAGAGTGCCGATACGGTCGTGATGTTGATCTCTCTTATCGGAATGTCCTTTTCCGAGCTGGCAATTTCACGCGCGATTTCGCTGCACATGCTCTTGTTGGCGATCCAGACCATATTGGATTGGCCAGAGGAGAACCACACTTCACCAACCAGTACACCTTGCAGAACGATCGACTGGTTCCGGCTATTGATCACAGTCAAGCTGCGTTCTTGGTGTGATACCGCCAGTGGCTTGAGCTCAACCATCCAATCGCCGTTTTTGTCGGC